>Ga0209390_10004118_pt1 | contig 22291 bp, 6 predicted proteins | sample BON01_FD_187212 | JGI IMG/M metagenome (GOLD analysis project Ga0209390, IMG submission 187212) | Freshwater microbial communities from Lake Bonney liftoff mats and glacier meltwater in Antarctica - BON-01 (SPAdes) (version 2) | ecosystem: Environmental > Aquatic > Freshwater > Ice > Glacier... | reverse complement strand
ACTTTATTTTTGGTAGCATGGGCAAAGCGTGTTGTTCTGAGAGAGATTGATGGATGAAGAGAAAGAGAAGAATCGCTTGTGCGTGTGTCTGAGAAATAGGAGGAGATTGGGTGTTTGTTTTGGAAGGAAGGAGTAGTTTAGAAAAAGGGCGTGCTTGTCTGTGTTACTGAGGCGAGGGCAGGGATTAAGGGTGGAAGATGAAGGGCTGGGTCTCTGTCTGAAATGAGAGAGTAGAGGGGATGAGAAGGCTAAGGAGGGGAGTGAAGGAAGACGATGGATGGAGAGGACGGTGTCTGTGTTTGGAAAAGGAAGGGGTTGTGTCTTTGAGAAGAGGAGGGAGAAGATATAGAAGAAGCGTGTGCTTTTCTGCGTTTCAAAGCTGAAGACGGGAGTGTCGGAAGTAGATGGATGGAAAGGATGGTGTTTGTATTGGGGGGAAAGGAGTGAAAGTTCCGAAAGAGAGAAGCACTTATGCTTGTTTTTGAGGGAAGAGGGAAAATGGGGTGTGTGTGGGGAGGGCGGGAAACGATGGCTTTTCGTGTGGCTGACCAGAGGATTGAAGGGATGGAAAGGAGGATAATAAATGTTTGTGTCTGTGTGTTTTTTCAATAAAGGAGCAAGGCTCACGAAAGAAAGTCCGAGAGACTATAAAGAAAAGCGTAAAAATGAAGTTGAGAGGAAAAGAGATTTACACTCCTTCAAAAATTAATGACTGCAAAAGAGCAAGTCTCAAATAAGACGTGAGATAAATAAAAGTACCGCATGTACGAGTCCTTGAGACACAAGAAAAGAGAGAAGTATTTAGAGACCGACAAGAACGAAGTGCATGCAAATTGAAGTCTGTCACAAGCATCTAAATATTGAAAGTAAAACAGAGAGTATCACATAAGTGTTGTACAGGTCCATGAGGGTAAGGAGGTGAGAAGGACGGCGCGCTAGGTAAAAAGGACTGGGGATTTTCCACCGACTGATAAGAAGAAGAAGAAAGCATTTGCGTCCATTTTGATCAGGAAATAGCACGAACACTGCAGCAGAGAAAAGGGCAACAAAAGAGATGGGAAATTAAAAATCAGTGGGCAGGCAACGGTACCAACAAAAGAGAGACGGCAAGAAAAACCAACATGAAAAGACCACAACACATAGATATTAAAATGCACGCGACGAATCGACAACTCAAGATAAAAGAAAGTAAACCAACAATGCTAACAAAGACAAAGCTACGTTTTCTTGATTTTTATTATGTCTTTTTTGTTGTTGTTGCGTGTGGTTTGGAGTCACGGATGATCGATCGGACACCAATATGCCCTTACAAGTGCGAGTCCTTTACAGGAACTCATTATTTCGTCTTTGTACTCACTTTTCTCGTCTTGCCCTCATTCCTTCTCAACCGCTTCTTCTTCCTGGCCTATTCTATTTAAATGAAGAGCTCAAGCGTCGTGCGCCGGAAGGTGTGAGGGCCCTCGTCCTCGATGCGGGGGTACGCGGGCGTGAGCGCATCCGTGCCGAAGATGTAGAGCGTGTTGTAGATCTTCCAGTATACCTCCCGCACCTTCCGCGCTGGGTGGTACAGGCCCTGGAGCACGTAGTGAAAGACCTTGGTGGGACCCAGCGCCACCACCAGCCCGCCAACGGCCTCAAAGACGGCGTTGATCACGTGCGGGGAGATCTCGAAGATGTTGGGCCAGACCAGGTTCAGGAGGTGCACGAGCGCGTCCTCGCAGCCCAGGCCGGCGCAGCCCAGGGCCAGGTGCTTGACCGTGGTGGCAGCCGTCTGCCGGTGCACCAGGTCGCGGTCCATGAGGGCGTCCTCCAGCAGCGGGACCACGGCGTAGATGTAGTCCTTGGCCATCTCGCCAATGTACTCGAACATGAAGGACAGCGCCTTAAGCACGCCATTCTGCACGTTCAGCTCCGGCACGCGGTACTCGTTCATGAGGGCGGGCAGGACCGTGAAGGGGTTGCAGGTCTCGGCCACGATGGCGATAGCCACCGTGGTGCAGACGCGGTTCTGGCGCTCCTGGACGCGCAGGTTGCGCAGCAGGGTGTGCAGGACCTCGGAGGGGCCCACGGCCTTGGCGATGTAGCCGAAGGTGTTGACGGCGGCGCGGCGGATTGCCTTCTTGTGCGCCTTGAGCATCTCCAGCAGTTCGAAGCAGATGCGCATCCACTCCTTGGACGGCACATGCTCCGCCCCGCGGTCGGCGATGCGGCCCACCAGGTCGATGCAGTTCTCCTGCACCTTCTCGTGCCGGTTCTTGAGGATGGGCGTCAGGCGCGGCAGCAGCTCCTTGATGGGCGGCGTCATCTTGTTCATGCCGATCACGTTCACGATGGCCTTGAGCGCGCCCAGGATGGAGCCCAGCACCTCGGGGTACTCCTCGCCCAGATACTCGAACAGGACCTGCCCCAGGTGGCCCATGATCTGGTCCTCGCCGCACTGCTTCATGACCACGGCGATGCGGCCGATCAGGTCCGCCGCCTGCATGCGCACCTTGGCGTTCTTGTTGTTGAGCCGGAACTTGATGGTGAAGGCGATCTGCTGCAGGTAGGGCTTGCAGCGCGTGCCCAGCGCGTTGATGACGGTGCCGAAGCCGTTCAGCATCACCGACGTCTCCTCGTTGGCCTGCTCCTGGAAGGCGTACAGCAGCCCGTCCAGCAGCCGCTCCTCCAGGCGCGGGTCCACGTCGGCGGCGCCCAGGTTGCTCACCACCTTCTCGATGGTCTCCATGACCATGCGCCGGTAGTCCTCCTTGGTGTCCTTCAGGTCGTCCACGATGCGGCCCACGATCTCGGCCGCGCCCACCTTGTTGGCCAGCTCCACCGTCGTCTCCACCACCTGCCGGTAGTTGCGGCGGTCCATGGCCAGGCGCTGCGTCCAGAAGTTCTGAAAGAAGGCGGGCAGTACGTCTTCCTTGACGTAGGGCACGGGCACGCCCTCGGTGGCCACGCACTGCTTCACCACCTTGAGCACGATCTTCTTCATCTCCTCGTCGGGCGAGGTGAACTCGCGAATGAGGATGACCATCACTTCCTTGGTGTAGTAGTTGGCGTAGTTGGCGTCCATGAGCGGGATGATGAAGCCGATGGCCTTCAGGAAGGCGGCCAGGCCCTTGCCGCGGTGCTGCCGGATGCCCTTCCACAGCGGCCGCAGCACCGAGTCGAAGGACTCGATGCCGTACGGGAAGGCGGCCTCGGCCAGCGCGGCCAGGGCCAGCGCCGTGATGGTGCGCACCTTCTGATTCTCGTCCACCAGCCCGTGCTCGATGATCTCCACCATCTGGCGCAGGTGCGGCAAGACGGCGCAGCCCATGAGGATGGCCACCTGCTGGATGATCTTGATGCCCGTGTGCCGCGCCTGCCACGACTTCTTGCTCAGGCAGACGGCCTTAAGGAAGGGGAGCAGGGAGGGGATACCCAGGGCGGAGGCCACCACGGCGAATGCCCGGGCGGTGGTGTTGCGGACGTACTCGTCCAGGTTGTCGATGTCGGGCCGCATGGTGGCGATCATGGTGGCCAGCCCCGCCGCCTTGGCCAGGTTGGAGATGATCTCGCGGCCCTCCACGCGGGCGTAGTAGTCCTCGTCGATGAGAAGCGGCTCGATCACCACCAGGATCTTGTGCACGTAGGGCCGGATCAGGTCGTCCAGCTTGTAGAGGATGCGGTCGATGACCTTGACCAGCAGGTGCCGCTCCTGGTCCTCCAGCGTGGGGGACATGAGCAAGGGCAGGATCTGGTCGAACAGGGCCTCCGCCCCGAACTCCCGCGCCTTGTCCGTGATCTGGCGCAGGGCCGTCTTGCGCTGGGGCGGCGTGCCCTTCTTGATCTTCAGCAGCAGGCGCATGATGCGGCGCTTCTTCACCTCCTCGGCCGGCAGGTGGTCCTCGTCCACCGCTTCCAGCAGGTCCTTGAAGTACTTCTCGTCCTCGGGCGCGATGAAGGGCAGGTTGCTCTCGCCCGGCGTGGCGGGGATGCCGTACTCCTCCCGCGCCGGCGTGTCCTGGATCTGGAACCCGCCGCCGGCCGTCATGGGCGTGGGCGTGGCGAAGACCCCGCGGCCCGCGCGGTCGGGCTGGTAGTTCTTGGGCGGCTCCAGCACCTTGAAGCCCGGCACCAGCTTGAACACCTCTTCCAGCTCCTCGTCCGTCAGGAACCGGTTGCGCTCCTCCAGCTCCCGCTCCCACTTCAGCCGCTGCTCCTGCTCCGGCGTGGCCGACACGGAGCCCGGCCCGTACATGCCCCCCGCGGCCCCCGGCGCCGGCGTCTGCCCGAACTGCGCCAAGGCCGAGCCCACGGGCGTGGCGCCCACCAGCGGCGTGGCGCCGATCAGGGGCGTGGCCCCCACCGCCACATGCCCGCTCGAGGTCAAGGGTGTCTGGTCCCACCGGTTCTTCTTGGCCCGGCCGCTGGGCGTGGGGGTCACGCCCGACATGCCACTCGGCCCTGGCGTGGCATCGCTCGCGTCCGCACCCTTGGGGGTCTCCCCCCACCGGTTCCGCCGCCCCGTCCCCCCCGGCGTGGGCGTGGCGTCCGAGGCTTCCCCTCCGCGCATGGGCGTCTCCACGTCCCAGCGATTCCGGCCTCCTCCCCCGGCCCCGGGCGTGGCATCCGAGAGGGTCATGGCCGGCGTGGCGTCCGACAGGTCCCAGTCCGCCGCTGAGGTACCCCCTGCAGCCCCCCCGCCGGCGCCGCCCGAGCCGTCGTCCCAGCGCTTGCGCTTCTTGGCCGCGCCTGCCGCCCCGGCACCACCCCCAAACTCGTGGGGGGCTGCTGCTGCTGCTGCTGCCTCGGCCGCCTTGGACTCGGCGGCCAGGGCCTCGGCCTGGGCCTTGTCCTCGGCGTCCTTCTTCTGCTTTTCGATGCGTCGCAAGAGCTCCTCGCGCTCGTTCGCCAGCTGTTGCTGCTCCAGGACCTTGCCGTACGAGCGCATGGGAGTCTGGTCGGACAACATGTCCCCGCGGCTGGGGGAGAGCTGCCGCACCGCCCGTGCCCGCTTGTGGTAGTCGCTCTCACGGTTGGCAATGACCGAGTCTTGCAAACCTGAACCCTCCGTCTCGCGCAAGCTCCGCAGCAGCTCCCGGTCGCTTCCGTCCTCGCCCAGCGCCTCCAGGTCCCGCTCTCGCTGCTGGTAGGCCGCCTTCGTGGATGGATGCATCCCTTCACGACCACTGACGCCGCCGCCACCCCCACCACCTCGCCCTCCCCCGCCACCTCCGCTCGCATCCTCGTCCTCCTCTACCAGCTCGGTGCTGAAGCCCTGGAAACGGTCCGTGGTGTACAGGTCCTGGTCGAAGGCGATCTTGTTCAACGGCGCCCTCTCCTCGTCCGCCTCCTTCCCATCCCCATTGGCTCCCTTCGCTAGCCCTTGACGAGCGCTCTGTGGTGATTTGTGTGAATGTGAATTTAAGGGAACAGAGGTGGAGTGAAAATGAGAAGATGGCCGTGCCAAAATGTGCCGAAAGAGGAAAAGGAGTGAAAGATGGCAGGATTGTCGCGGGGAAAGAAGAGAAAGTGGAAAGAAGGAGGGATGCTTTCCCCTCAAAGGCCGGCAGGAGAAGAGGCACACCAAGCAATTATGTCCTGCATCACATGCGGCTCTCGCGTAATCGTATTTACGTGCGGGATTGCTCGGGTGCCTGCGTGTGATGCAGCTCACACCACCATCATCGTCATCATCGACCTCCTCCCCTTGCCCCACCCTTCCCTGGCCAAACACCCGTACCTGCAGCGCTCGAATCTCCTCGTCCACACCCGACATGACAATGTGTGCTTGGCTGTGTTGACTCCTCTGTCCGTCCCTCCGCAGTCCTAAGTCAGTGCGCGGCAGTCGAAGGCCTCCTTCCTCCGCTTCACAAAGCAACACGCTCACACAATCCCTCTCCTTTTCCCTTCAAAGGGCGCGGCCTCTCCAATGTAGAACAGGAAACAACGACGGCGTGATGTGGGCCACGACCTGTACGGTGCGGTGTGCATGTGTGGTGTGAGTGGTCAGAGAGTTGCGGTCTGGTTGGAAGAGGCATGATGAGAGATGAAGAAGGATTTTTGCGGGGTGGGTGGAGGGTGGGGGGGGGCAAGCCTTGCTTATGCAGCCTGGTACCACACACGTCCCTCCGCGCCTCCTCCACACCACCACCTTTGCCCTCCCTCTATGCACCTAGCGTAGGCAGCATGTCGGGAAGGTGGGTGGGTGGTGGTCTTTGCGTAAGTTTGGCTGAAAAAGCAAGCAAGTCTGCCCTCCCAACAGACACAACCGCCGCCGAGTCTTGCAATGGCTCCGACGATCTAGAGATCTCCCGTTTTAGCAAAGCAAAGCAAAAGCCAGTCATCACAGTCCCCGCGACTATCTGTTATTGGTTTGATTCCTTTTATTTGTTACATTTTCTTCTCTTAATTACATGCGTAAATCATGCGAGGTGCCCTTTTTCGTCGTCCTCTTCCTCCTCCTCGCCACCGCCCGCGGTGGCATCCTCTGCCTCTTTGCGAGCACGTTTTCGAGACGCCTCCTCGGCTTCCCGGCGTTGAATGGCACGTGCCTTGCGTTCTTCTAGCAGGTGGGCCTTGGCCTCGGCGGCCCGTCCGGCCCGTTCCCGGTCTTCGTTACACCGCCGGCAGCTGCAGCGGTCTCCTCCTGCTCCCCCTCCGCCTCCCCCCCCCGCACCCCCACCTGCACCCTCCCGCGGACGCGGGCACCCAAGGGGCGAAGGCTGCCACCAAGAAGGCACGCGGTGCCAGCGCGCGGCGATCTTGTGCGTGATGAGCTGGAGGTAGTCCAAGATGCCCTCCTTGGAGCAGTAGGCGTCGTAGAGGCGGCGGGCGTTGGCGGCAATGACCTGGCACTCGGCGTCGTGCTCGCGGCACCACTGGATCTGCTCGTCCAGGTCCGACATGTCGGCTTTGACGGGCACGTGGTCCACGAAGGGCCGCAGGAGGGGGAAGTACCACATCTGGTCGGCCACGCAGCGGGACTCCACCTTGAGGATGACCGAGCCCAGGCGCATGAGGAAGGAGTAGCGGCAGGCGGCGCAGTGGCCCTCCACGTAGACCAGATACTTGAAGCGCGCCTGCTCGTAGATGGGCACGAAGTTGGCCTTGCCGACCTTGAAGGCGAAGTCCTTCTTCTTGATGAAGCTCATGGGCTCACTGGCGATCTTCTTGTCGCGCATGTTCCAGCCCGTGAGCGCCGCGTCCAGGTAGGGCACGGAGAAGTCCTCGTTCTCCTGCCCGTTGTAGAACCCATCCTTGCTCCACAGGTGGCTGAGGTGGGCCAGCTTCAGGCGCTGGTTCGTCTCGATCTTGGTCCCGCCGCCCGTGGCCGTGCCCCGGAAGAAGGCCGTGGGCACCTTGTCCTGCCACTGGACCTGGCTGAATTTTTGGAAGTTGGCCTCTGTGAAGAGGTCGCGCGGCTCGTTCTCCACCACCAGCTCGTCCGTCTCGGTGTCGAAGCGGTGCATGAAGGTGTGCGGGTACACGCGGCCCGTGGCGGCCTCCCAGTCCTCGGTGGTGGGCCAGGGGATGTCGGCGAAGCGGGAGGAGATGTAGAAGGAGGCCACGGGCGCGTACGAGGAGTAGGCGTGCCGGGCCAAGGGAACATCCTGGGCCGGGTCCCGGTCGTCCTTCCCGTAGATGAAGCCGTAGGGCTCCACGGCCGTCACTGCGCCCGCTTCCTCGCCATTGTTGCCATTGCTGCTGCGGTCGTGGTGCGTCTTGAGGTGGGGGTAGTCGCGCTTATTGATGAAGAATTCGCAGTCGGGCACGGCCCGCTCTTGGCAGACGGCCTGCAGCATCTCCTTGAGCTGGCAAAAGAAGAAGTCGCCCCACACCTGCCCGAAGCGCTTGTCAGTGCCCGCCTTGACCTTCTCGTTGTCGATCATGTTCCCGTTCGCCCACCACTCCGCCACGTTGGGCAGGATGTTCTCCTTGCGGAAGCCGCCCTTCGTCTTCTCCTGGAAGTACGTCTCCAGCGAGCCGTCTGCCGAGTCGAACTCCATCTCACCCGCCCAGGTGTTGGTGTAGGCGTCGTTGGCGAAGGGCACAAACATGACGAGCTGGCCGGCCTTGATCTTGACGAAGATGCCGCACCGCATGTGCTCGAACAGGTACTTGAGCGTGTTGATCGTGGAGGGCGCCGAGAGCACCTGGTGAAAGGGGAGGCCCAGTCGCTGGTCCAGCGCCGCCATCACGCCGCCGACGTTCAACTCGGGGTCGTCCGCCGGCGGGCCTCTTAACCACACGTTCCTGGCCGGGTCCAGGTCGAGGGACGACGATGCTGCCGCGGCAGTGTCGCCCAGGAGGCGGTCGTAGTGCGTGATTCTGGCCACAAGGTACTTGTTGAGCTGGTCCCAGCTCGTGAGCAGCGTGAACATGTGCTGGTACAGGCGGTGATCCCGGTTGCTGCCCACGCGGCAGTGCGCTTTGATGAACTCCACAGCCTCGGCCTTGGTCGCAAAGGAAGGCACTTTGTAAGGGAACTGGGCCAGAGCCGCCTTCCACCCCTCGTGCTCCTCGTCCTCCCAGCGGTAAATTCCCCGCCACGTCGTCGAGTCGGGCGCTTTCCACACGTGCGAGAACTTGCGCATGGGGGCTACGGCGGCAGCGGAGGGGGAGGAGGACGCAGACTTGGACGCCCTCTTGGCCCCCTTGGGCGGCATGATGAAAGTTTCTAGTCCTCGACCTCGTGCTCTGCTTTGCAGCTATCCCTGTCTGTCGTGTGCTGTATATAGGTAAATTGTGAGAATGTCATGCAGCATGGAAGGAGGAAGGAGGAGCAAACGAGGAGGCGATGATGCCGCGCACAATGCAATACCTTTCATGAACGCCTCTCTGCCTCTCACGCTCAATATCTACCCACTTCCGCACACACTACAGGACCAGCTAAGCGCTAGCATTGACCGGCAAGGGCTAGAGTGTGGCCTGAGACCAGACCTCGACTACCCCTCTCGACAACCTCCCCACCCTACCAAACATTTGAGATTGATGGAGGAGCCAATACACCCGCCACCAGTGCAGGCAGCGCAAGACAGCCCCAACGGGGTCCTGCAGGAGATGAAGGAATGGTTCACAGAGCACGGCGGGTCGCTTCACCAGGTGGATGTGGCCATTATCGACGAGGCAGAAGGCTGCGGCCTCGTGGCCCAGGAGCCCGTGAAAGCAGGGCAGCTTGTCCTACGGGTACCCATTTCCCTTTGTGTGCACGTTGAGGCGGTGCATCTTTCCGTACTGCGCGATGTGGTGGCTGCAGAGCCGCAGTTGCTGGCGGAAGAGGCGCAGGACGAGCTGCTGGCGCTTGTGCTTATGGCGGAGCGAAGGGCGGGCCGTGACTCGTTCTGGTGGCCTTACCTGAAGGTGATGCCCGGAGAGTACGACACGCCTTTGTATTGGGGGGAGGAAGAGCGGCGCTACTTGGCTGGCACGAACGTGGGTCTGTTGACGGTCATCATGGAACGTCGAATTGCGCAAGATTGGAAGGAGAACCACGCAGGGTTGGTGCAGAAATACCCTGACGTATTGGGCGGGCTCACCCTGCAAGACTACATCTGGGCCTTGTCCACCATATGGAGCCGCGCCGTAGGCGTGGAACGGGGAGTAGGCCATCGGTACTTGCGTTGCTTGGCGCCGGCTTTGGATATGTGCAACCATCATCCTTCCGCGGCCATGGGCCTGGAGGACTTGCTCAAGTACGAGGCTGAGACCGACTCCTTGTGCTTTCGCCCGGCCACGCCCGTGACACAGGGCCAGCAATGTCACCTTTTGTACGGCCCCTACAGCAACGCCAAACTCCTTTACAGCTACGGGTTTGTGGCCGCTCAAAACCCACATCGTGGCGTGGATTACTGGGTCAAGGTCCCCTCAACCGCGTTTGATGCCGCTTGGAAGACGGAGGAGTTGCTGGCGCACGACCTGACGCGGGAGCAAACGTACGACTTCAATGGGACTCTATTGGGGAATGGTGTGACTACCGCTCTCATGGCGACGGTGCGCATGATCCACCTGACCCCGGAGGAGTACAAGGACGTGGAGAAGGTCTTTCGGGGAGAGATAGTGAGCCTGCGGAACGAGCAAGCCTCTTTCAATGGCCTCGCCACGTTTCTGGAGAAGAAGGTTTCGAGCTACCCGACCACGGTGGAAGAGGACCTGCGGGCCCTGGAGAAGCTGGAGCGCATCCTTGAAGCGGCGCAAGGGGAGGAGGCAAAAGGGGAGATGGGGTTAAGAATAGGACTCTTGGCTGAAGGTGGAACTTCCGGGGTTCCGTTCAGGAGCAAAGACGAAGATGCTGAGGAGCGAGAGGGAGGGCAGGCGCCCCGACAACAGAAGGCTGGCCTTCGACGGGCGTTGCGCCGCCGGGCGTGTGCGCTTAAAGTGATGCTGGAGGATAAAATGGTGTTTCAAGAGACGCTTGCATGCGTCACGCATCGCCTTGGGGAGTTGCGCTGATGAGGCAGCCCTTGCGGCGGGGCTTGATTAGTGCGGTGGCCACTTGAGGGGAATTGAAAGGAGCAGGATGCGCTCAAGAGAACAAGAACAATTGACAGGTGAGAAACAGAAATGCTTCTTCTTCTTCTTCGTTTCCATTCATTTCTTTTCGTGGTTTGACTGATTCCTTTCTTGAGCTGTCGACAGAGGGAGCTTTGTGTCGCTGCTGAATAATACCAATTTAAATATACAACTGACTCGCGATCGTTGAGATATCTTCTTCTTCTACTGCTACTACTACCACTACTAATCTGATGCGCAACAAGGCAACTAAGTCAAACTTCTCTTGCTTACCCAAGAACTGAGACGGCACACCAAAGCTTAGTCGGTACCATTTCACTTGCCCTACGCACTCATATTCGCGTTCACGAATTCAATTGCCTTAGCCTTGACCCGCTCCACTGACGCCGCGTCCCCATGAGACAATTCCAGCTGCATGTACTTCTTCAAAATTCCCTTGACCTTCTGCGCCGACAAACGGAGGGTGCACATCCGGTCCAGCAGCCGCCGGGCCGCGTCCACGTGCCCCGCCTTGACTTCCTTGTCCACGTATACGTTCCACAGGTCCAGCCGCTTCGGAAAGCTGCTCACGAGGCCTTCAAAGATAGTGCGACCCCGGTCAACAGAGCCGTGCTCAAACTCGGCCTGTGCAAAGTGGGAGATGACGAGGGCGTGCTTGTGGCGTGAGAGGCACTGCAACGATCGGCGCAACAGCTCCGTGGCCTCGGCCGGGTCGCGCTTCAAGGCCAACAAGTGATATTGCATCCACACCTTCTTGCTGTACTTAAAGCGCTTGGTCAACGTGTTCTTGAAAATCTCCTCGGCCTCCTCAGCCTCTCCCGCCCGTTCGTACATCTCGGCAGCATGAAGGTAGACGTGCTTGGGGTTGTTCTGCTCCGCCGCCTTCTCGAGCGTGGCCAACACCGACTCCTTCGTCCCGTAGCGATGCTCCAGGTTCAGCGATGCCACCCACACGTTCATCTTCTCGGTCTCCTCGCGGAAGACGATGGTCTTGAGCGCCCGTGCGGCCGATGCCCGCGCGGCGTCAATGTCCGCCAAGGACAATTGGAAGGCCATGTACCTGATCCAGACCAACGATGAGTTCGGGTTGGCGATCACCAGCCGCTCAAAGTCCTCCGTACTCTCCGGCGGGGCGTCCGGGTCCAAGAGGCGCTCTTCCCGCTTCCGCACCTCTTCCTCCTCCCGCTTTCGCTGGGCTGCCTTCTTGCGAGAGCTGCGGTGACGGGACTTGCCTCCCTCGTCCCATTCATCGTCGTCGTCCGAGTCCTCCTCTTCCGGGGCCGACGCTGCACCTTCCCCTGCTGCCGCGCTGGCGCCGAGGCCCAAATCGAAATCGTCCCACTGGAAAGAGGGTCCGGCTGCGGTAGAAGCCGCAGAAACGGAAGATGCCTTGCTCTTGTTCTTGCTCCTGGCCTCCTTCATGTCCTCCTCCTCCTCCTCCTCTTCATCGTCCGAGTCGTCCTCCCCGTCGAACTCCATCATGGCTGCCTCGTCGTCGTCGTCATCCTCGTCGTCGTCATCCTCCACCAGAACTTCTTCGTCACTGCAGCTATCCGCCAGGGGCAACTTCACGTTCGCAGGCTCGTCGTCGTCGTCGTCCTCCTCCTCCTCCTCCTCCTCCTCCATATCCTCGCTGTCGCTTTCCGCTTCCTCACTGCCGCTTTCCTCTTCCTCCCCCTCTTCCATGCCGGAATCGCTCTCGTCCACGTCCTCCTCGTCGCTCTCGTCCTCGTCCACCTTGAAATGAGACGCCTTGAGGCTCAGACTGATGCGCTTCGCTTCCCGGTCCACCTTCAGCACCAACGCCTTGACCACGTCCCCCGGCTCGTAGGCCTTGGCCAACTCCTTCACGCGCTGATCGCTCGCCTCGGAGACATGGCACATGCCCGTCAACTCACTCCCTTGCAGCTTGATGAACACACCAAACGGCTCCACGCGCACCACGGCGCCCTTGAGCTTCATGCCCTCCTCCACGTCCTCAAACGCTAGCTGATGCAGATGCTTCCCCACCACCACCGACGGCCGCAACGACAGGTCGACCCGCGGGCCACTGCCGGCCGCTTTGCCCGTCCCTCCCTCCTCCTCCACCTTGAGCACGCGTCCCGCCACAAGCTTGCCCACCGGAAAGGCCTCGATGGGGCTCTTGACAAAGCCGTCCGCCAGATCCTTGATCAGCACCCGTGCTGTCACCCCTCGGGCGACGCGGACAAAGCACCCCTTGGTAGAAGTGCCGACGACGTAGCCCTTGACCACCGCACCCTCCTCAGGCAAGGCATCCTCCGTGATGGCCGCCTTGGTCGCCCTGCCGGGCTGAAGGCGAGACGGCCGCAGAGACACGTCAATACGGCCCTTTCCCACCGCTACGACCCGGCAGCGCACGTCTTGGCCGTCTTCCAAGGCGCAGGCCGGGCGGGAGAGAGGCTGGTCCACCCAGTGGTCAGGCTCGTCCATCTCCGTGATGCACAGCCGCCCAAAGACGCGATGGCCCAGCTGGATGGCCACCGATGGCGGGTTGAGGGCCGGGGCATGCGGCCCCAGACAAACGCGCCCCGTGAGAAGGTCCCCCACGGTAGGCAGGAAACTTGCCCCGACGGCGGGCTCGCCCTTCTCCCCATTGGCCAGCTTGGACGCCGCTGACGGCAGGAGAGGAAAACGCGCCGGGTCCAGGTCGTCCGTCAAAGGCACGCCTCGAATCGACAGCTGCAGGCGATGACGCGTGGGGTCCACGTGCGTTACCACGACGGGCACCGGCACGCCGACAGCGCCCGCCTCGGTGATGCGGGCAAACAGCCCCGTCTCGCCGTCTCGGGCAATGTCCAAATAGTGGACGAAGCCCTTGATGGCGCGCGACACGGCTACCCACAGCCCTTCCGCCTGCACCTCCGTCACCACGCCAAGGAGGATCGTGCCCACCGCCAGACTCTCCCATGCCGGCTGCAAGGCGACGGGGTCCGCTGCGGAAGCCTGCGCGTCTTGCGGCCGCAGACTGCACTCCAGCAACTTGACCTTGCTCAGCTCCTTCTCTCGCACCTCCACGACGCGCACGTCCAGCTCCTGGCCCACCTCGTAAAGAGCCAAGGGGTGGAAGCTGGGCAAGGACGCCTCCTCCTCGTCTCCCTTCTCCTTCTTGGCCTGCTTCGCTTCCAGAGCCTCCGTCGCCGCCTCTTCCAAATCGAGAAGGCGCTGCCGACCGCTGTGCGTGACAAAGACCTTGGCGAGAACACGGGCTGACGCGGCCTTCTTGCCCTTCCTCTTCTTGTCCGCCCCTTGCTCTTCCTCCTCCTCGTCGCGCTGAATGTTGAGCGCAAGGACCAGCTCGTCGGGCCGCACCTCCACCACCATGGCAGGCAACGTCGCGCCCACCACCACCTCCGACGCCGCGATGGCCCGGGCGCGCTTCCGCATGACATGCTCGGCCGCCACCGGCTTCTTCTCTGCCTTGTCCGCCGCGGCCGCTGCCTTGCTTTCCTTGGCATTGATACGCTGCTGCGCGGCGGCCTCCGCCTTCTTCTCCTTCTCCTTCTGCTGCTGCAATTTCTTGAACTCCTTCTGTGCCTTCTTGCTGGCGCCAGCCTTGGGCACCTCCTCCCCCTCTGCCACGTCTTGCTCCTGTGCCAGCGTCACGAGCATCACGGGCTCCTGCGGGTAGGCCAAGCTAGGCTTCCCTTCCATGGCCAGCCTCCAGGGGCGGCGCACCACCACGTCCACCTTGATGCCAACCTCCAGGTTTCCCGTGGCCAGGTACGGGCACTGGTAGTCAGCCACTGCCAGATAGGCCAGCGCCCCCCCCACCTCCACCACAGCGTACCGATCCCGCTTCAGGACCACCTCGGCCTCACCACGCGCCCCGACCGGCAAGGAAAGGCCCGCGGCAGACTTGCGATGCTTGGCCCGGCCTCGCTTCACCAGCTCCGGGAGCAAGGTCACCACCAACACGCGCTTGGCCCAGTCCACGTCCAGCACGCGCACCTTCACCTCGTCATGCGGCACACAAGCCAAAACGTGTTCGGGTCCCGGCGCCAGCATGACGGTGCGGTGGTCCTCGCCCGAGAGCACCACCCCATAGTCCTTGACGGCCGTCACGGTCGCGTTCACAGTCGCCCCAACGGCATACCGGCGCCAGTCCAGGGCATCCGATTCCTCCGTCCCCTCGCTGCTGCTGCTGCTGGCGGCGGCGGCCACGGATTCGCTCAAGAGCGTCTCCAAGAAGGCTGTGTCGGTCACAGGCAGCTGCGAGCGTTGCGTGGTCACATACACCTTGCCCTTGTCGGCGTCAACCCGATGGAGGAGGCACCGCACCGAATCCCCCTCACGAAAAAGTCCCGAGGCGTCCTCCACGAACCGATCCGCAATCAACCCCCGCGGGGCCAGAGCCACCTGCCCGCCCACAAAGCGGACAAAGAGGCCGAAGTTCTCGACGCGGGAGATGTAGCCGCACAGTCGCGCCTCGCCCACCTTAAGGTCTTGCAGCTTGACCGGCTCGTCCGCCGCTGGCGTGGCTGTCTTTCCTGCCGTGTGGTCAAGGATGCCACTTCCGCCGGCACGAAGCAGCAGGGGCTTCAGGGAGAGCAGGGGTCCCTCGCGGTCCCACCGCAATTCCAACACCAACGCGTCCTCCACCCGGCTGCCCTTGCCCAAGCGGGCAAACAGCTGATCCGCCAGCGCGGCATGGTCCCCAAGCTGGTGCTTGTGGAGGAACGCCAAGGGCTCCTTGCTCCCGCGCCCGTCCAGCCGCACCATGGCGTAGGGATCCTGAACCCGCTCCACTGTCCCGCTCACACGCTGGCCCGGCCGCAGCTGTTGCGCCTGGGCTTGCTTCCCACCCTCGTCCTCCCCCCCAGCTTCCTCCGGCACGTCCAAACGCAAGCTCAGACGGGGCGGCTCCCGCTGCGGCTCGCACGAGGCCACCACGCAACGCAGCACCTGCCCCAGGCGAAAGGCCTCGGCGGGGCTCTCCACCCCCTGCGCTGCCAAGTGCTTGGCCGGCAGCAGCCCGTGCACGTTGCCATAGAACGTCACGATTACCCCAAAGTCCCCCACCTTGGTCACAAAGCCCAAGCACGTCCGGCCGGGCGCCGCCTCGGAATAGGCAGCCACCACCGTCTCGAGCGCGTCCTTGAGCAAGGAGGGCTTCAGCGTCGCGTAGACCTTGCGAGTGGCCAGGTCCACCTGCAGGATGCGGCAGGCAACCTGCTGGCCTGCTTGGTACACGCCCCGCCCGCCCTTGCCCTTCTTGGCCTCAGCCAGCGCCTTGGCCCGCAAGGAGGTCGCCTTGGGGCCCGCCCCATCGGCCAGGTGCATGTTGGTGCAGTGGGCGCGGATGCCCTGGCCCAGGTCCAGCGTCAAGCCCCAGCCCGCCACTGCCGTCACCTTGGCCTGCACCAGCTGCCCGGGGGTCACGTCCGCCAGGCGCACAAAGGGCGCCTCCAGTGTGGCGGCCCTCATGGAGCCGTGTACAGCCCCTTCCACGGGCGCCGTCCCGATCACGCGGCATGCCACTGTCTGGCCGACGCTGACGCTCGCCAGGGCCTCCACCTGCGACGCCTGCACAAACACAGGCACGTACCGCGGCCCTTCCAAAATCTTCTGCAGCTTCACCTCTTCCGGGTCTCCCCCCGCTTCGGCCTTGACCCCGTCGTCCTCCCCGTCCTCCTTTGCCCGCGCCTTCTTCGTACGTCGGGACGCCAGCTCCGCGCCAATGCGCGCCTCGTCGTCGCACGTGTCCAGGTCCTTGCCACCACCCTCCGCCGCGGCCGGCAAGAAGCCGAGGAGCAGCCCCTTCTTGGGCTCCACGCGCAGCACCTTGGCCTGGGCCAGCACCTGGCTCACTTCGGGCAGGCCCGAGGCCGGACGCAGCCCCAGCAAGTGCGTGCGCAAGGTCAGGTAGACCGCCTTGCTCTGCGCGTCCACCAGCAGCACGCGGGCCTGCAGCATGTCCCCCAGCCGGAAGCGCTTGCGCCAGTCGTTGTCCACGTAAGGCCGGTCCAAGTGCTCCAAGGTCACCACCCCGGAGAAGCCGCCCAAGAAGGTGAGGGCCAGCCCGTTCTTGAGCAGCATGTCCACGGCCGCGTTCACCAGCATGCCCGGCTTCAGGCCCTGCAGCGTCAGCGCCGAGCCCCGGGTCAGGGCCTTGGGCGTCACGGTCGGGTCGAAACCGCACGTGATGGAGCGCGCCTCTTCCTTGACCGCCAAAACCACGACTTCCACGGGGCTGCCCTCCGTGAGCTGCGCCTCGGAATCGGTGCCGTCTTTGACGTGCTTCCGGGCCAAGAAGGCCGTGATGCCCTCCAGCCCCGTAGCAATCACGTAGCCGTGGTCTTCAACGCTGGCCACAGCCCCCGCCAGGGCCCCTCCAGGCAGCAAATGCTCCAGTTTGAGGCCGCGATTGACTACGGAAGCACGCAGGGTCAAAGAGAGTTTCTGGCTGGCCTTGCCGCCGCTGCTGCTGGCGCTGCTGCCCTTGTGTTTGTCCGCCGCCGCCGGCATGGTCAAAACGACCGCCCGCACCACCTGCCCGGGCCGAAGCGCAGCCAAGACCAGCCGCAGCGTCGCCTCTTGATGTTGCAAAAGGTCCATGACAATTCCGGCCGCGGCTGCGGAGAAACGGGCGAACAAGGGGTCGGAAACCTCCGGGAAGGAGACGCGTCCCGAGATTCCGCCGGGCAGGGCCACGCCAATGTCCTTGGGGCCCACACGCGTGACAATGCCTAGAACGGCGGTGCCGCGGGCAAACCGTTTGAGCGACACAGGCTGGATCTGGGGAGGCGCGCGTCCCGCCTTGGTCACGCAACCGAGACCGACTGCCTGGGCGATTTTGCTTGCCTCGTCCACCAACCCGTCCCCCCTGCCATCCAAAGCCAAGGCGCCGCCCCCGCCGCTGCTGGCTGACTGCTTGGGCTTCTTCTTGGGTAGTCCAAAGAGGAAATCGGGGCCCTCGACGCCCTTGGCCGCTGCTGCTGCGGACACCCCAGAGGTGCTAGAGGGGGTGGTGCTGGTGCTGCTGCTGCCTGCGGCCTTGGCTTCACGTTTGCGCTTCGCCGCGGGGCCGCCACTGCCAGTAGAAGGGGGCCCACAGGAAGGAGGACCCGTCGGCTGCTTTTTGCTGGACGTGGACGTCGACGCGGGGGGCGGAGCCTTGCCCCGTGGGAAGCTCTCGGGCGCCATGGCTTGTGCTGCGAATGGCCCACGAGATACTGCAGGTATGTCCTTGCTTGGTCTGTGCGTGGGGCGTGTACCTGTGCTCTATGTGAAGAGGAGTGGGTGGAATACGAGGTCAGCATTGTTGCCATGTTGTTTGGGAAGGGCCGGGCATCTTTTAGGGCCCTATATGTGCTGTGGTTGGGTTGGAAGAGCTGGGCCATCTCGCCGCCACCCACACAACTGCCACCAACCTCCTGCCTCTTCGGCAACTGTTCGTTGCTGTACTGGTACAAAGTCACTCACCATACCAGTCACACCCTTACCCGCACAGCCCACACACAGCCCCGACGACCGTTGGCATCTTGCGAGTGCAGATCTGGGCCTTGGCGTCCAAACATTTCAAGAAAGACGCACAAAGAATTACGCCAGCAGCCTCACCATGACGACGAGGAGCCGATCAGACACACACAACGAGGACGAGGAGGAGTGCTTTTTTTGTCCAGAGTTGTTTATGAACAGGACACTTGTACCTATCACCTACAACGTCCAGGGCCTCGACCAGACCGTCTGGGCCTCCAACGCGTCGTCCACTGACCACGACCAAACCGGCGAGATCATCTGGCCAATCTCCGTCTTCTTGGCTTGGTTTGTGGCTTCTCAAGGGGAGTGCTTTCGTGGCCACCACGTCATCGAGCTGGGTGCGGGGTGTGCGGGTTTGCCTGGCCTGATTGCTTCCCGTTTTGCCGCGGGTGCCCTTTTGACAGATGGCAATGAATCGGTCCTTAAAACACTGAGACGCAACGTGGCGGAAACGATTGAGCTGGAAAAGGGCCAGGAAAAGAGAATAGAGAGCAGCACCAGCATTGGCAGGAGTAGCAACAGCAGCACTACCCCGAAGGGCACCACCAGCAACAGTAACAACAGCGAGAGCAGCAAGCGACTGGAGGCCAGCTCCTTGGTGTGGGGCGACAAGGAAAGCGTGCAGGCCGTTTTAGATGATGGTTGGCGGCCGCAAATTCTCCTGGGGGCTGACATTGTCTGCTGGATAGACTTTGTGATTCCTTTGCTGCAGACTGTGAAGTGTCTTTTCCTTCAGGCAGCCCAGCCTCTTGACGCAGTCCTTTACCTTGGCTTTGTCAATCGCGCGAACGCTACAGAGCGCCTCTTGTATTCCCAGGCGAACGAGATGGGCATGCGTATCGTGCGGGTACCAGCCGAGACCTTTTTACCTTCGGACAAGGAGGACTGGCCTGCCGAGCTCAGAACGACTCAAAAGTTGGAGCTCCTCATTATCAAATTGGACCCCACACTCGATGGCTTCGACCGTCCTGTGCGCATGGACTATAGCGACATGGTCGGCCGGGCCACGCCATGTTAATTTACAAATAAAATAATGTGTTGTAAATAATGTGTTTTTGAAGATAGAGAAAAAAGAAAAAAGGCATTTAAAGGGGAAGGTAATAGAACGACTTTGTTGGCCACGTTAGGTAGAGCCCCATCTCGCTATTCCTTGTGTTTTAAGTGGGGTGAGAAATAGACGCGTGAGCGTCCACATATGTCTACATTAAAAATTAAAAAGAGAAGTAAAAAAAAGAAAAAGAAAAAGAATTTGAGAAGAGGTAAAATATATAAATGCTCGTCATTTCTTATTACAATTTATATCACGGACAAGAAGACAAAAGGAAAAGACAAAAGGAAAGTAAAATAAAAGAAATAAAAACCACCGGAGAAACTTGCGTTTCTCCAGTTTGCGCTGACCGGGATTCGTGCAGTGAAAGAGTTGATTTTTGAAGATCAATCTACCTTCGAACCCGGGCCTCCTCCTAACAACATATCAGAACCATGACGATTCGAACGATGGAAGGGAGAAATCCTCATGATACACCTACGATCATCCGGCTTAACACGGAAGCCACTTTTGTGTTAACCCCTAGACAATCAGCGCGCGAAGATCTACACTTTGGGGACCCCTGTGTTCTTCAACCGGGGGGGATTGAAGGAAGAATATAGAGCAAATGAGCTTTCTGGGAAGGAGTGCAAAAGACGACCAGCGGTCAGAGGCGGGGGTCGAGAATAAAACGAATGTACGTCTTGAAAGCATACTGGTCACTCACGAAACACAATTGTTGAAAGCAGCTTGGGTAAAGGCACACGTATCGCGCGAGCGCGAAGATTATTGACCTCCCCACACCCTTTTTGCCCTTGACTTCGATTTTGAAGGGACAGCAGAAGAGCAAAAACCTCCAGATGAAAAACTAGAACTCTATCAATTACCTCTGTCTTTCGTGTCACTTTGTATCAAAACCAAAACAAGGCCTCGTTTGCTGCATTTTTGTAACTCGTGGTCTCCCTGCTGAGGGAGGTTAGTTGCTCGCGCCCCTTCTCCTTTGGCAACCGATGGGACATGCGTGTCAGCCAGCAGACCAACCAAACATCCTTCCCAGGCACACTTCGCCTTGTTGTCCTTTTATCGTCCTCCTCCATCGACCCTGCGTGCCTACGGAAGCAGAAACACCCCCCCAAGCCTTAAAATACGTTCCGAGCTGTTGGATGGGGAAGCCATTCAGGCCGTTGATGGCCCAGGTTGCTTCGCTGCTTCACAGTCACACGCACGCATTCGCTCTACGTCCGTGAAAGACTAGCGCCTGACGCTTCCTCTCTCGCCACACCACAACCACAGGAATATTGCCTGAGAGAGCAGGTGCTGTCCATGCCTATTCGTTCCTTGCGGCCAAGCAGCTTCTTGTACCAGTATCCCTCCCGTCGTCTCGCCGCGCAAAGCCTTCTTCTGTCAGTCCTCTTGCCCGCCGTTCTCATGACGCCGCACGGAGGCGCCTTTGTCCAGCCGCCCGATCACCACGGGGGGCGGAACCAGCCCAAGCAGCAACCGCACCACCGCCATCCCCACCCCCAGCAGCATCAGCAGCAGCGTCAGCAGCACAACCAGGCGGCCATGCCCCCCGCCCCGGCCACGAGCGCCTCCAACCACTTGACGGACGCCTTGTTCCGCGACCTGCCCTTGTCGGCCGAGACACAGCGGGCGCTCGCCGAGACGATGGGCTTCGACCGCATGACCCAGGTTCAAGAGGCCACGCTGCCCTTGATTTTGGCGGGCAACGACGTCATGGCCAAGGCCAAGACGGGCACGGGCAAGACGCTGGCTTTTTGCATCCCGGCCTTGGAGCAGCTTCGGCAAACGCCCCCGCGCCCGGGCAGCATCTCCGTGCTTGTCCTGTCGCCTACGCGGGAGCTGGCCCAGCAGATTCATGTGGAGGCGTCCAAGCTCTTGACCTTCCAGACCAAGCTCAAGGCCGACCTCAGCTACGGCGGCACCAACGTCAACTCCGAGCGCAACCGTCTCTTGAGCCGGCGCCCGGACATTTTGGTGGCGACGCCCGGTCGATTGATGGACCACTTGGAGAATAATGGCCTGGCGCCGCACTTCCAGGACCTGCGCATCCTCATTTTGGACGAAGCGGACCAGCTGCTGGACATGGGCTTCCGACCGGCCATTGAGAAGATCATCCGCTTCTTGCCTTCCTACGCCCGGCAGACCCTCCTTTTCAGCGCCACCATGCCCAAGGGCGTCAAGGAGGTGGCGGGCTTGGCCATGCGACCCAACTACAAGTTCATCGATACCGTGGGGAAGGAGGAGGCGGACACGAACATCCAGGTGACGCAGTCCTCGGCGGTCTTGCCCTTGGACCAGCACTTCGCCTTCTTGCACGCCCTGCTGACCAAGGCCAAGCAAGACCCGGCCCACAAGATCATCGTCTTCTTCACCACGGCGCGCCTGGTCGGGTACTACTGCGAGCTGATGGGCAAGGCCGGCATCCAGGCCATGGAGATCCACTCCCGCAAGTCGCAGGCGGCCCGCACCAAGACCTCGGACCAGTTCCGCGTCGCCAAGTCCGGTATCCTCTTCTCCTCCGACGTCAGCGCCCGTGGCGTGGACTACGACGGCATCACCCTGGTCGTGCAGATGGGCGTACCCAGCAACCGCGAGATGTACATCCACCGCCTGGGCCGCACGGGCCGCGCGGGCAAGGACGGGGAGGGGCTCATCGTCCTCACCCCGGAGGAGGCCTTCTTCCTCCGCGAGCTCAAGGACCTACCCATCACCACGGTCTCCGCCGATGCCTGCCAGCCCGACCAGTTCAGCGTGGCGGCCATCCAGCGCGCCAAGGGGGCAGTCGATGAGCGGGCGGTCGGCGCGGCGTACCAGGCCTGGTTGGGCTTCTACAACTCCGTGCCGGGACTCAAGTGGAGCAAGGCCCGCCTGGTGGAGGAGGCCAATACCTTCGCCGCCATCATGGGCTGCGACCAGCCCCCGGCGCTCTTGAAGAAGACGGTGGGGATGATGGGCTTGCGCGGGGTGCCTGGTCTGCGGATCGAGGCGAGCATTCCGGGCGTGGGTGGAGGGGGAGGGGGAGGACGCGGGGGAGGACGGGGCGGTGGTGGTGGTGGTGGCGGTGGAGGCGGTAATGGTGGAGGCGGCAGCTATGCCGGGGGCGATGGTGGTAATAACCGCAAACGCACTCCGCCTGCTTCGAATGGGGGGGGCGGAGGAGGGGGAGGGCCCAGCCAAAAGAGGCCCCAAGGGCCGGGCCAGGCGCAAACAAGTTACGGATTCCCTAGCGGGGGAAGCTCGGGAGCTGAAGGA
>Ga0209390_10004116_pt1 | contig 22297 bp, 23 predicted proteins | sample BON01_FD_187212 | JGI IMG/M metagenome (GOLD analysis project Ga0209390, IMG submission 187212) | Freshwater microbial communities from Lake Bonney liftoff mats and glacier meltwater in Antarctica - BON-01 (SPAdes) (version 2) | ecosystem: Environmental > Aquatic > Freshwater > Ice > Glacier... | reverse complement strand
TTATTTTATATAAACTAAAACGAGTTTATCAAATCTATTATTAAATACTTATGTCCAAATAGGAATTCTATTAGTTATAATTGTAATTATAGGAGTAGTTATTTATTATAAAAAACATAAATCAACTCCAGGATCAACTCCAGGATCAACCCCGGGATCAACTCCGGGATCAACTCCGGGATCAACTTCAGGATTAACAATAAGACCTCCAACTACACCTGTATAGAAACGATAACAAAATATATTCTAAAATAAAAATAATATATATATATAAAATGAATTTTTTAGATGATACAAAAATACAAATTGGTATTATTATTGTAGTTATAATTTTAGTTTCTGGAATTATTTATAAGAGATCGATGTCTCCAACAACCAAGCCTCCTTCGATGTCTCCAACAACTCCTTATCCAACAACTCCTTATCCAACAACTCCTTATCCAACAACTCCTTATCCAACAATTACTACTCCTACGACACAACCATCCACACGACCACCTACATACCCCCCAAGAACACAACCACCAACATATCCACCTACATATCCTCCTACGACACAACCATCCACACGACCACCTACATACCCCCCAAGAACACAACCACCAACATATCCACCTACATATCCTCCTACGACACAATTAGTAAATGGGGTTTATCTAAATAAACGACTAAATACTGGATTTGGAATTCTTTTTAAAATTGTAGTTAACAATAACACTTTCTTTTATAGTCAAATTAATAATGTTAATGAAACGAATCAACTAAATGGTACTTATACTAATTCAACTTTGTTAGTATCAAATATCAGTGTAGCCACTTTTATAAATAATAATAATAATATTACTGTAACACCTTTAAATTATTCTTCACCTATTTTTGGAGGAGTTTATGAATTCCAATAAGAATTATATAAATATAAATTATTTTATATAAACTAAAACGAGTTTATCAAATCTATTATTAAATACTTATGTCCAAATAGGAATTCTATTAGTTATAATTGTAATTATAGGAGTAGTTATTTATTATAAAAAACATAAATCAACTCCAGGATCAACTCCAGGATCAACCCCGGGATCAACTCCGGGATCAACTCCGGGATCAACTTCAGGATTAACAATAAGACCTCCAACTACACCTGTATAGAAACGATAACAAAATATATTCTAAAATAAAAATAATATATATATATAAAATGAATTTTTTAGATGATACAAAAATACAAATTGGTATTATTATTGTAGTTATAATTTTAGTTTCTGGAATTATTTATAAGAGATCGATGTCTCCAACAACCAAGCCTCCTTCGATGTCTCCAACAACCAAGCCTCCTTCGATGTCTCCAACAACCAAGCCTCCTTCGATGTCTCCAACAACCAAGCCTCCTTCGATGTCTCCAACTACCAAGCCTCCTTCGACATCTACAACTACCAAGCCTCCTTCGACATCTACAACACCACGACCACCAATTACACTACCACCAACTCCCCCAACAACAACTCCCCCAACAACAACTCCCCCAACAACAACAACGCTACCAATAGATTGTATTGTTAGTGATTGGAGAAGTCCTGGTCCATGTGAAGGATGTAATCCTATTAATCCCCCTCCATATGGAATAATTAAACAACGAAGAAGTATTGAACAACAACCTTCGAACGGGGGAAAAGCATGCCCAGAATTAGAAAAAATATACAAAAATTGTGAATGTCCTGTCGTTACGGTACGTCCAGCAAATCCTCTACCTATCGATTGTGTTGTTGGTGATTGGAGTTCATGGGGAACATGTAGCGCAGCTTGTGGGGGAGGAACTCAAAAACGTACTAAATCTGTGATTACTCCTTCTCAAAATGGAGGAAATGTGTGTCCTCTATTAGAAGAATCGCAAGGTTGTAATACACAATCATGTCCAACTAATGAACCATCTATCGATTGTTTTGTTAGTGATTGGAGTTCATGGGGAACATGTAGCGCAGCTTGTGGAGGAGGAACTCAAAAACGTACTAAATATGTGATTACTCCTTCTCAAAATGGAGGAAGACAATGTCCTTCATTAGAAGAATCACAAGGTTGTAATACACAAGCATGTCCAACAGCTGTTCCTCTTTCAAGAATAAATTGTTGTGATACTTATTGTGATACTTATGTCGATGTAAGTAGATATCCATATCCACAAGGATATCAAGTTCTTGCTTCATGTAAAAATAAATGTATAGACAATCCAGTTTTTTACAGATGTTAATTCCAGGATGATTTCTATTTCAGACATCATTTCTTTTAGATCTCCTTTAAACCATTCTCTCCCTCTTTCTTTAATAAATTTTTTAGAAAAGTGTTGTATAAGGATACTTTCTGTTTTATCTAAAATATCTTCATTTACCATATATGTTTGATAAAGAATTGTCTTTTTAGAGTATGTTGTTAATCTATTTTTTATAGGTTGCATTGTCTTTAAGACCTATATTTTATACGCTATGAATCGATGAGGAGATAAAGTATATTGTCCTCTATATATTTTATTTTTAGAAAATAAAAAATTATTATTCATAGATATAAATATTATTCATAGATATAAATATTATTCATAGATATAAATATTATTCATAGATATAAATAAGAGCTGACATTTTTAATTTATTTTCAGTAAAATAGTAGAATAAATCAATTTTACTTTCTTATTCTACTGAAAATAAAAAATATTTTTTAAGTCTTAAATACACTTAAAAAATAAAGAATGTTATAAAAATAGTTGGGAAGTAGTAATAATGATTAAAAGTCTTTTTAGATGTCATATTAGATCTTTAACGTCTGTCAAAAAAAATCGTTCTTTTTCTTACAATTCTTGTAGTTGTGTCCTTGTGTATCAACCTATTTTTACGCCTTTTATGGCTTGTTTAACGACAGGTTGTTTCTTTACCTATATCAATCTGGTAAGAAATCGTGAACAATATGAGAAGCTTCATCTTGAAATTCAAGATCTTAAAAATAAGATAAAATAAAATGTTAAGAGTTGAATAATTTATTTATATGGTAAATCTGTATGTTTGATAAGTCTGTATGATCAATATTTATTAAGTGGTCGTAACTTTTTCCTTTAACAGTAGAATATATTTTACGGAGAATAGAAGTGATCATAATTTTATTTTTTATAGTTAAGGGTTCAAACATTATATTGTTGTTATCAGTAATATATTTTTTTTGAAAGTCTATAATCTTGTTCTCTAATTCAGTTATAAATTCTTTTCTTAACGCCATATTTATTTTATTATGTTTTAACTGGTTATATGTAATATAATTTTCAAATACAGTAACATGTTTAAATATGTCAAATAAATCTCTTTCGTATAATATATTGTTATATGAGAGAGAAAGACTGTTAAGAGTCTTTTCAATTTCGTCTTTTCTCCATTCTTTTTCTTTTTCCATTTCTTTTTCCATTTCTTTTTTTATAGTTAATTGTAGTTGGTACATGAAATATATATAAATTTCATTTTTTAAAGTTTATAAAATTGATTATAAAATAAATATATTATAAAATTTGTATCTTGAATATCGCCTTTGTCTAATCATGGTTTTCGTCGCCTTTATCAATCAGTTCGATCGTATTTTTGGTATCTTTGATATCCATTTTACCAATGTCTATCAAGTTAGTCAGGAAAAGATATCTGAACTATTCTATCTGATCCAAACGACTATTAGTCAGCCATTTAAAGAAACAGGAAGACTCCGGGTATATGAAGCCTTAGATAATATCCAAAATACACTTGGAGAGACAGCTATTATTAATATAGATTTGAATCTTGATTGTTATGGTGTTGAATATTCTGAAAACATTCTCGGTGAATGGTCGGAAACAGAAGAACCACGTCTTGGTGTATTTATTAGAAACGATAAATTTGTCTTGCTTGAACAGGAAGGATCTTCTTCTATTTTTCAGTCACTTATTAATGAATAAATATAAACATAAGATATATTATTTTTATCAACTAAAAAGGATAAAAATAGACTTGTTATATTTAAGATAATTACACATGTTAGTGTGGTAATTGTATTTATAGACCGTATGTAATTTTTATATATCCATTACCACCTAATCCACCTAGTCCGCTACCATATGAAGTTGCACCATATACAGTTCCACCACTTCCACCTCCACCTCCTCCGCCATTCATACCATTTCCACCATTATATTGACTATTTGAAGAGCCATTTCCGCCACCATTTCCTCCTCCTCCTGAAGACCCGCTACCCCCGATCCACCATTTTGCCCTGATTGGGCATCTACGCTATTACCTTCAACAAATGGTTGATAACCAGCATTTCCTCCTTTATAACTTATTTGATTACCTACATTTCCTACTACAATATCTCCTCCATTTCCACCACCACCGTAATTACTACCACCATATCCTCCTGCAACACTGAAATTATAAAAAGTAGTAGATTGTCCTTTTCCACCTACAATATCTGGTCCAAGTCCTGGTATATTTGTTGGGGTTAATAATAAACCGGTAAAGGTCTACCACTCCTTTTAATAATAGGCGTAGACCAACCACGAAAATTAGTATCCCAAGGACCAACTCTTGGATTTGTGTCTACACTACATCTTAAAGGAAGAATCGAATAGATAAAAATGAATTATTTATTATTTTTATGAAAATAATTTAACAAATCGATAATGAGTGTTTATTTACGACTTCTTTCTGGAGAAATCTTGACTTTTTCTATCTTTGAGGGGTATAAATTTTCAAATCTTCGTTCAGAATTTTATGATCTCATGTCAGAACAGTTAGATATCACTGAATTAGAATGTATTGTTATTTTTGATAATGATGACTACAACTTGAAAGTTGATCTTACCGAGATAGTTACAGAAGAAAGGATGTATAGTGTATTTATTAATCAAGTAGCTGTTAGACTTGTATTTGACAAAAAGTTTAGTAGAGTAAACTTTGAGCACGATTATCAACAATTCCCCCGAAATACTATTATTCAAATATCATCATTAGTTCAAGAGAATCATGACGAGATTTATAAAAATATGTATAATACTCTTTCTAACTGTTTTCAAGAAGATATTGATTTGTTTAATGATGATCCAGATTTTTGGAGAGATAATCCTTTTCAAACTTTTAGAGAGCATATCAATCAAAACTACAGCCATAACCATGATCTTAATTTGGAACAGCTAATTCAAGAATATATTAAGAGATTTATATGTATTAATATTAAGGTAGAAGAATTTATTTATATGTAAAATACAACTCATAATTTATAATACTTTAAAGTATTATAAATACTACTATAAATTCTATTAAATTGCTCTATCTTCTCTTGATATACTTAATTTTTTAGTACGGTAAAACTGAAAAAAATTAATAGACACAAAAAGATAAAAATAGTCAATTTTAAGTTGGTAATAAACTTAAAATTTATCTTAAATATCTTAAACATCTTAAATATATTAATGTTCCGCTTGAACAGCTAGAGGATGAATAATTCTAATAGCGTCGTCAATTCTTTTATGGTTTATTAGTCTAAATTCTTGACGTAGACTTTGAAGATACGAAGAGTAACTGTTATGTTCACGTTGTTTTCTTGTATTCCACTCTCTAATAATAAGAAGAGAATCTTGTTGGCTAATAGATTCGATAATATTAGAAAATACTTCTCTATAGGCTAATCTATATTTTTCTGGATAGTGTGAACATCTTTCTATATAAAATATGAGAATATAAGCATCTACAACATTCTTATCAATAACTTCATATAACGAAGAAAGGGTCATTTTCTGAGGTTGAATATCAAACCTATCCCATTTTCCGATTAACTCCGTCATATATTTAATAATAGATGATACTGACCATATTTCACTTTCAAATGTTTTTTCTGTTTTTTTAAGAATGTTTTCTTGTAAACCAGACACATCAATTTTAATTTCAAATCCTCTATTTTTGTATTTATGAAGACGTCTGATGATAAAAATATTCATGTCCAGATAAGACTGTATATAATCTGGATTAAGATATCCAGATTTAGATCTGATATCATCAATATCATAGGAATGGATTTTTTCACCATCCCACCATACCTGACAAAAAGTCAGGTCAAAGTTTGTTACAACAGTTTCAAGTGGAATATGATCTGGAATAATCATAATATCGATGCTTAAACGATTATTATGTCTGCTATTACGATGCTGATTTCTATAAAACACATTTGCGTCCATAACTGTAAAGAATCGAGCAATTATGTTATTCTTTCTAAAGAAAGATTGGTCATATGCTGGTGCTTGGTGTGAATTCATATTAGTGCATCCCAAAATATATAGATCTTTTAGTAGTTCTTTGGCCTGTGAGTAGTTTACATATATATCGAGATCATTGATCTTATAATCACCAAAAATAGATAACACACTTCCACCAGCGATAATTGCTTTGTTTTTTATGATTATATCTTTAAATTCTGGGAAGAAAATCATACGAGACTTTAGTTTATTCTCAAACTTTTTTACTTCCTCTTGTGTAAATTCTTCTCTGGTATAAAATATATTTAGAATGTCATTATCTTTCAATACAGTATCATCTGATAATTCTGAGTCGATATCGCTTGAGCTTTGAGACCGAAGGTCGATATCTCTTGAGCTTTGAGACCGAAGGTCGATATCGTGTTCTTTTTCTTCTTCTGACTTGAAAATGTGAATAATGAAACCTTTCTTTTTAAGAGTAAGTTTAATTATATTGATTGTCAGTTGTTGATCGTATGGAAACTTCAGAGTTTGGATCTCTCCTGACATGGACTTGATGTAAATGGTGATCATATTTCTGGTTTAAATATTCGCGTCTTTTTAATTGAAGGTATAATCCAATTAAAATTTTAAAAATTAAATTCAATTTTATTAATTTATATTTAAAATTAAAATGAAAGAGTAAAATTTGAAGAAGTATTTGGTGTATTTACTGTTACTGAAGTTATAGATAACGGTTGTGAAATAGAAGCATTAGCTCTATTCATAAAAGTATTATTTAAATATACTTCAATTTTTCCAGCATTATATACAAAAGATATATTTACAGGGGTTTGATTATTAAAACTTAATGAAGGGATAATATTACTTTTAATAACCATATTATTTATAGAAAGTTCTAATGTACTATTACTACCAACGATATTAGGTTTAACAAATCTAATAATATGGTTATTTGTTAAACGAAACTCAATACTATAATTGGTACTACTTATCTTTAAAGACATTAAATTTGTTTTTATTGAAGGTACAGGTATATCTAAAGGATATACGGTTGTGCCAGTAGGTTTAATAATTGAATATGAAAATCCTTCTGTTTTTTTAGTTTTTACTAATATTACTATATTTAGTATGAGACTAACTAAAAGTAGTACAACAGCAACAATTAGAATAATCTGCTCAGTTTCCATTTTATTATATATAATTTATAAAAATAAATATGACTGATATTATTTTATATTATAGCGATAATAGTGAATATAAAAACTTTGATAGATTTAGATTTTATGATCTTATAAATAATCAGGATATTAAAGATATTAAAGATATTAAAATAGATAATTTATGGGTAGATTATTCGAGTTTTGATATGAACGATGATACAAATGATATAAAAATTCTTATTAAGTGGATTTTATATAGAAAGTATTCGATTACATGTCCTATGAGAGATATTACAGATATTAAAGGAGGACTAAATGGATATATCGCCAGAAGGGTTAACAGCACATCGAGCTTAGCTCTCTTTCCCAAAGGGAAAGAAACGAACAAAGCCTGCTTTCCCAAAGGGAAAGAGACGAACAAAGCCTGCTTTCCCAAAGGGAAAGAAACGAACAAAGCCTGCTTTCCCAAAGGGAAAGAAACGAACAAAGCCTGCTTTCCCAAAGGGAAAGAAACGAACAAAGCCTGCTTTCCCAAAGGGAAAGAAGAAGAGAACGTTCGTTCCAGTGATAATAATTTATATAAGGAAATTGACAATTGGGAAATGATTTAGATTTGTGTACGTTTTTTATTTTTAAAAATTTTATAGGATATTTCTCTTTGGGAAGGATCTTCGTTAAAATTTTTATACAGAAAGTGTAGTTCTTTCATGTCAAGTTCTATAAATATGTTTTCAAAAAATAAATATAATTCTTCAAAAATATCGTTATCATTTATTGTTTCGTCTAAGATATGACCATATATCTTTATAGAAGGGATAAATGTATTTTTAGAATAATCAAACGTATCTTCTTTAGATAGAGAGGGTTTGATAATAACTTTTTTATTTGAATTAGATGATAGATATGCTTTGATTATTTCAAATAAATGAAAATTGTTGGAATAAGGTATAGAAGATTCGAATGATCTTACTTTATATGAGGAGAAATTTGTTTTACCATCAGATCTATTTGACATTATTGATATATTGTTGATTATTATATAATATAATAATCAATTTTAAAGTTTATAAACATTTTTTTATTATCTTTTTCTTAGAGCAAAGTATAAAACTATTAATACTGGGATTATACCAATACCCCCAATTAAAAAACTTAATCGATTATCACCTCCCATTTTATATTTCATTTTATGGCTAATATCTGCTAATGATCTAAATCTTAATGCTGGCAATGTAGGTAATGTAGGCATAATAAATGGTTGATTGTTTCCACCTTTAGAAGTCATTTTCATAAGTACAACTATACCTACCAAAACAGCTACACCGATGAGAACATAAGTTAACATAGAAGTAGGTTTATCACCAAATCCAGGTGGAGCATCTGTTCCGGCTTTAATAGCTTCATTTAATTGTTTCTGAAAATCATCTAATCCTCTAACTTTGTTTAATACATCAGAAACACTTTTATTATCATTTAGTGTTTTTGTGGCAATATCAAGACCGTTAGAAACAGCTTGTCCCATTAGTTGTTGAACAATAACTGAAACAGCTACGTTAGCGTCTATTACTGTATTTGTTAAAGTAATTATACCAGGCGCCTCAATAAGAATTGAACCATCTCCTACTGCACTTACCTTTGTTTTTTGGGCAAGTTCTGTAATAGAAGAAGAAGAAGTAGTATTTGAGTTACTGGTATTTTTGCTAACGATAGCTTTTACGGCTGGATCTTGTGCATGTGTTCCGAGTTCATTGGCTACAGTCATTGAAGCTACGTCTTTAGAAATAGATTCTGATAAAGCTGTTAGCTTATTAGTTGCTTCAGTTGTCATTGTAACTTTTACAAATGCGCTTACATTTACACTTACTTTAATAGTTGTATCTGTTATATTAAGATCTCTTTTATAATTTTTTAATAATTCTTTTTGGGATAAGGTAGTTATAGATGCTCTTTTTTCCATAAAGTCTGATAATATTTTTAATTTTTCTTCTGATGCGTTTCCCAATTGCGCAGCAACAAGAGCGGCAGTATTAGATTTTTCAAGTTCTGTATTTTGTTTGATAATATTCTCTTCTAACTTAGCCTTAGTTTCTACTTCTTGAGGAGAAAGCGCTAAAGTTTTTATTGTTACACTTGCTCCTCCTGTAGCGCTTACATCTGTATTTTGTGTACAACTATTTATGATACATTGCATAGCTTTTTGTTTTGTTATGATGTTACTTGCATTTAGTAAAAAAGTACCACATCCTACTTGTCGTTGTTTATTACTCATTGTTGATTGTTGATATTTTGCTTCAGCTTCTGCGCTTCCAAGGAAACTATCCACTGCTGCTCTCATAGAACCAGACGATTGTTGACTATAAAAGTCTGAGTCTTTAACACATTGTTGATCACCTCCTGCTGATCTTATAATATCAGAAACATCTTTATCAACATCTTTCATAGGGGGGTCATCAGCGGCAGGGCAAGTTCTCGGTTCAGGTTCTCCATTTTTATTTCTTCCTTCAAATGAAAATTTTGAATCGGTGACCCCAAGATTTTTTTGAAGATCTGTTGATAAACCAAAGTTATCAGGTTGAAATATTGTTTTAACATCACTCCATGAAGGAGGATCTGCTACATAATTAATAACACCAGGTTTAGGTGTAGGTGTACTCATTTTTATAATTAAAAAAAAATATATTTTTTTTTTAATTACATTTACTTAATAAATTCTTATAGGTATATGTACTTTTATCATATACTCCAAGTCCGTAGAATAAAAATCTTGATAGTTTTGGTACAAAACTATCAAGAAGCATTGGCATTGAACCACCTGTAAATAAATCTTGTTGTTTATACGAGTTGTCCGCTCTTAAGTTATTAAATATATTTGTTAAGCATGTTTTATCTATAACTATTTTTTTTATTGTATCGTAATATACTGGAATACATGTATTATCTTGTCCTACTAATTTGTCTATATTTAGGAAGAAATATGCTCCTATAATATCAAATTGTTCGATATTTTCTGTTAAATTGTTAACAATTAATCCTGTATCTTGGTCATAGTAACTTCCTTGTCTTTTTATAGGATCGGGTAAGAATACTGGAGTATGAAGAACATAACAAGATAAATTGAATGGTGAAGAATTATAAGTAGACAATATACTTCTGTTTATATTTTTGTTTAATAAAGAATTAAATATTTCTCTACTATTTGGAATAGTATAATCACCTGTATATCTTAGCATGATAGCTTGTTCTGTAAGATTATATTTAGTAGTAGGTTGTATAAAAGGTGGCATTGTTGGAATAGATAATGGAGTTATATTTGGAGAGGAATACTTATAATATCCATAATATATAAATATAATTAGAATTATAATGATAAAACCTAAGATGTAAATGTTCATAGTCTTCATAGTGTAGTTATTTTATTCTAATTCAATAAAATATATTAATTAAATATTAACTACAGTTATTTACGATTGTAGTACGATCTATATTTGAATCATTAGCAGAAGTAGTATCTATTGAGCATAGAGTAAATGAAATATTTGAGGGACAGTTTCCTCCGTTACCTTTAGATAGATCAAAGACATATTTTTTCATATCACCTTGAAAAGTTTTTAAGAATGAATCATTTTTTCCTTTAAATTGTTGATCAGGATCACAAGAAGGTCCTGTGCATGCACATTTACCTTTAAATTTTGTATAGATGGTATTCATATCAGGGCTTAGATTTTCTGGATTGATAAATAATTTTTTAGGATCATTATCATATCCAACACAATCTGGAAAATTTATAATATCGTTTGGGCCTGATTTTGCACCACCAAAACAATAAGCGCTATCATCTCCATATTGTCTGGGGTTTTTACCGTATGTATCCTTTGTTGCTGACATTTCAGCATATTTTTGAATTAATATATTATCTACTCTATTTCTTGTTTCTGGAATTGAATTATAATATTTTTGAAAATTAGATCCATGCATTGGATTATATAAAAGTTTATAAAGGGGGTTGGATAGATTGTTATATAATATCCATTTTTTATTGCTTGATGTAATAAAGTTTTTATTATTTAGCATATAGTCTTTTGATGTACCATAAGGACTATTGCTAAGAGGATCAGTACTCTGTAAATATTTCCAACATTTATTGCTATTACTATCCCACCCATGATTCGCATTAATACAGTCAGTTTGATTTTTAAACTGTGACATCTCTATTTCTCTCTTTGGAAATGCTGGGTTATTAAAAGATTTTTCTATTAAATTTCCCTTATTTCCATAATAATATATTTTAATGTTACCGTAATTATCAAAAGAGAAAGATCTTCCATTAGTCCCTCCAATAAACATTAGATCAATAGCTTCTTTTAGATTGTTATTTGTAATAGTATCTATTTCACTACCAGTATCATCAGGAAATTCATATACCTTAAAAAATGATCCATATTGTCCCTGAACCCTCTTTGCTTGTTGATTTGTTGAAGAAATCAAACCTGCGTCTGTTAGATTTCTGTCTGTCTTTACAGTTTCCCAATATTTTTTATTATACGAATCAAGCTCATTTGGTGGATAGTATAAAGCTTGTAAAAATGGATCACCATTAGAGTTACTTTTTGTCGAATAATTACTTGTATTACTATTTTCACATGAAACAATTCCTTTTGTCAAACCACTTGTCTCATCATAATAAGAACTACATCTTAAATTATCTGTTGATGTATCTGATGAACACAATCCTGTACATTCAGGATTTGATTTATAAGTGTCACTAATTTCGTCACATGACTTTTCACTTATTTTCCAACCATTTCTTGTACATAAAGCATTATCTGAACATCTATTTCGACGTGTATATAAAGAATCAGTTTCATTACAACAAAATTCCCCTAAACCTGTATCACATTCACATCTAACAAACTCATCTGTATCAGGATCTGCTATTGGATTTCCTCCGCCATTACAATAATCAGATCTTGTATATTGACAAGCTTTTCCAACTGTTCCAGCTGGACATTCACATCTTATGAGTTGACCATTTTCATAAATTGGTGTTCCAGTATTACATATGCCTAAGATTGGAGCATCTGTTGGTTCATTTGTTATATTTGGAGTCTCTGTTGGAACTTCTTCTGGTGGATTGCTTGAATAAGATATATAAGCTCCTCCTCCCAAAACCAATAAAATAATTATTAAAAATAGAACTGGATTCATTTTTATTATATAAATTTATAAAAATAATATTAATAAATAGTTTAAGATATAAATTTATAAAAATAATATTAATAAATAGTTTAAGATATAAATTATAAATGAGTGTTTTTAATGTTCTTAACGATATACCTGAACTAAAAGATATAGAAATAAATATAGATGAAAAAGTATCAAAAGAAGTTGAATGCAATTTTAGGATTGAAAAATTATTAGGATTAGGTGGGTCTGGTACCGTATTTAAAGCAAAAATAATGAATGATATAGAAAATTTAAGATCAAATACAGATGTCGCTATAAAACTATGTAATAGTATGTTGACATACTCTGGTTGTATACTATTAAAAGATGAAGCAGAATATACTAATACTTTTTCTGTTTTAAATTATAAAAATATATGTTATAATTATCCTATAATATATGGATTTTTTCACCGATGTCTTTTCTTCACATGCAATGAATTAAAAATGATTTTGGAATATATGGAAGAAAATGGTATTGAAAATGGTAAGGATTCATTTTTATTATACTGTACTACACCTAAACATATAGATTTAAATAAAATAGATGATACTATTATCAAGTATGTTTCTGAAAACTTTGATATAGATTTACTATTAAGATCAAGAGAGATTTTACCAAAAACAGAAAATATAATCGGCTTATATTATCTATCCAAAAGAGAAAAAGAAAATATTAATTGGGAAACTAATTATGAATTGCATGATTACTTGGAATTACAACAAGATTTAAATTGTGATATGTTTTTAGTTATGCAGTACTTAAATGGGAAAACTTTGTTAGAAATAAAACAAATTAATAATCGTTTCAAGTTTACCGATAATTTATTTTTCGAATACATGTATAGTACTATAGTAAGACTTTTCTTTATAAAGAAAACGCAAGTAGATATTCAAGAAAGCAATGCTATGATAGTAACAACAAATGTTCCTCGTATCTATCATTATGGAGATAGATATTATTTAATTAGAGGAGATATATTTTATTGGATAGATATAGCTAATTTAAATAATGTAGATGTTGTCGTAAAAAGTGATTTTAGATATCAAAATTTTTATACAACAAGTCAGAATGAATTATTAAATGAACTTTTTAAGGATAATGATGAGATAAATACTCTTATATTTCTTGATAAGTTATTTAGATGGGTATCTGATAAGGTTCCTATAATGAATCATGATGAAATATCAAAGTATATTATAGTTAATTATAATTATAGATATATCAATCCTTCGAGGATATTAATTTAAAATTATTTAATATATTAAATATATTAAATAAAAATGAGTAGACTAAAAGATATGGAAGAGAAATCTTTATTGCAAACAGAATTTACTTTTGGAATAGAACTTGAGACTAAGTTACATCTTTGTGTAGAACTAAATAAATATTTAGAAAGAGAAGTAATATGGGAATCAAAAGATAAACATTTAGTAGCTACATCAGAAGTTTATAATAATTTTCCAAATTCATGTGAATATAATATCGAATTAGCAACTGATGTATATAAATACGATCATATTGTTGACTTTTTAAGAGAAGATGATAAAAAAGATAAGCTTAACGATGTTGCAGATAATATAGAAGAATTTAAGAAAGATTATTTAGAAGGTAATGATGCTATTAGAAAACATGAAAAATATACTAAAGAATTTATAGAAGAAAGAAATACAAACAGTCTTAATCCTAATTTATATAAAGATTGTTCACTTTCATCTCTTGTAACTTTCGATGATGAAAAAGAGAATAAGGAAGATAAATACGATACATACGATACATATGAAGATTTTGATTTGTCCAAAGAAATATACGCAATGCCACAACTAACAATAGGAATAAATTATGCTTTTTTTGTTCCTTTACTTAAGAAATTAGAAGAGGTAACTTTGGTACGAAATTCTTCATACCAAACGTATATAAAACAAATATTTTTGTTTTTTGATAGATTGATGAATATTGTTAAGATTTATTGTGGAAAAAAAATACCTAATATTTTAAATAGAGATATGGGGGATATATCATTTAGTGTTTTTAAAGGATTTATTTTTTTACTTATATATACATCTTATATTATTCTTTTACCCACTTTTAACGAAAAAAGTTACCTTAAAGCCAGATTTTATTTTAAACCACGTTCTAACTATGCAGTTTCTTATAGTTATTTAATTAAAGATTATCCTATAATAACTGAATATACCAATTTATTATTTGAAGCAATATGTATGTATGTTAGCCGTAATAATTCTGATTATCCCAACAAGCCTTTTCAAAAGGTGCTTATTAATGGTAAAGAAGTTTTAAATTATATGACAGATTCTTATATAAAGCCTTATTTTAAAAATTTAAAATCTTTAGAAGATAAGGCCTTGATAGAAGGAATTGATAGATCTATTTTTATATGTATGTTATATTTTTTAACTGTAATTCTTGAACCATCTAAATATCAAGAAGAATATATAAAAATAAATTTTTGTAAAAATGCAATTCAAACGGTTGATAATAACCGTAACTATTGTGTAATAAAAAATGGTTATTTTTTTAAAAAACAAATGACTTATATAGATACAGATGATGATAGTGAAACTAATATGGAATTAGATCATGGTATGTTGAAGGCTTTTAAGGATGAAAACCTTATTAAAGATTATGAATATATACAAGTTGGTGATTTACCATATATAAAACAACCACCACCTCAACTTGTATATAATAAAGAAACAAATAAATTATGTGCAAATGATAGAGTCGAGATTTTTGAATTAATTCCAATTAATTCAAACATTGTTTTTGAAATAAGAGACCCTAATATTTTTATAAAAAAAAATCGAGGTAATAATATTAACTTGTCAATTGATTATATGAAACAGATCTTTGTAGAATTAAAGCTAACTATTATAGATTATTTAGGAATAAACCCAACTTTTTCTTTTAAACCTCAAAAGACTCTTAAAAGAAAGAGTCTTGGAAAGTCTAAAAGAAAGAGTCTTGGAAAGTCTAAAAGAAAGAGTCTTGGAAAGTCTAAAAGAAAGAGTCTTGGAAAGTCTAAAAGAAAGAGTCTTGGAAAGTCTAAAAGAAAGAGTGTTGGAAAGTCTAAAAGAAAGAGTGTTGGAAAGTCTAAAAGAAAGAGTGTTAGAAAGTCTAAAAGAAAGAGTGTTGGAAAGTCTAAAAGAAAGAGTGTTAGAAAGTCTAAAAGAAAGAATAGTTAAATTTAAACTTAAAGTTTAAATTTTAATCGTAATTATATAGGTGTAAAAACATATTATTAGCTGTTTCTGAAATAATTTCTTTATTTTCTATATATATTTCTATGTTAAGAATTAAATCTTTTAATTGTGTATATGTTTTGTCTATACTTAAAACAGAATTCATATCTTCTTCAGAAAAGGTAATTGATTCTTGTGGAATAAATACACGATTATTTATATCATAATAGAAATATAATCGAAAAGAATTCTGATTATCTTTTTTACTATTAGAATCTTTAATAATTATTGCGTATTCATCCATATAATAACCTTCTTTAAGACCTAAAGAAAGATGATTATTATTATTCTCTGAAAAAAGACTAAATGTATGTCTAATTTTCTGAACATATAAATCAGGTTTATCTAAAATAAAATAATTTATTACCTTATCTTCGTATATATTATCTTTTTCTTCATCTTTTTCTTCGTTTATAAAAACAATTCTTAGTATATTTAAATTGGGTATCTCAAGTATCTTCAGAAGTTTTATTTTTATATTAAAGTCTAAAGATGCGTCTGATGCTTCCGATGCGTCTTTAGACTTTAATATCAAAAACTTCACCAGCAAGATTTTTTAGATACAATTTCATATTTGTCTATGAGCCTATAATTCATTTTTCATTTTTATAAATAATATGTTAACATGGTTAACATGGTTAACATGGTTATAGTAATATTTATTTATGGTAGAAATACCATAAATAAAAGTAGCCCCTTGGGGGGCTCGAACCCCCGACCCTAGGATTAAAAGTCCTATGCTCTACCGACTGAGCTAAAAAGGCGGCTAATTATATCATCCCAACAACCAGATTTGAACTGGTGACCTAAGGACAACTATCCTATAATCTACAATCCTCCGCTCTACCAACTGAGCTATATTAGGGTGATATATAATATATATTATCCTTTTAAATTGTTATTATTTTTTTTAATAGATATTTTTCAATGATTTTTCAATGATTTAATGTTTATAGATAGATTAGTTTTATAAAATATATAAATACATTCTTATATATTATAATATATAAGAAGCATAAATATAAAAAATATGGATAACAAAGACGAGAAAGTTGATTCTTTTAATTATGAATGGAATGAATATATTATTAATAAGAATCATATAGGAAAGGGTATGTTTTCAAAAGTATATTATGGATATCATAAAAAAACAAAACAAGAAATAGCCCTAAAAAAAATTTATTTTAGTAAGCTTCAAAATAAAATGAAGGAAAGAGTAATTACAGAAATAAATATTCTTAAAAAACTTGATCATATAAATATAATAAAATTATATGATTATAAATTTGATGGAGAATATATTCTATTAATAACAGAATACTGTAAAGATAAAAATTTAAAACACTGGTTGGATAATAAAGATAATAAAGAAAATAAAGAAAATAAAGAAAATATTATAAAACAAATTATCATAGGTATAAATTATCTACATAGAAATAATATAATACATCGTGATATAAAGCCTGAAAATATACTATTACATAATAATATCATAAAAATATGCGACTTTGGATTTTCAACAATAATAAAGGACGAGTTAATTCTTTTTAATACAATGTGTGGAACTCCTCTATATATGAGCCCTGAAATATTGTTTTTAAAACCTTATACAATAAAATCTGAAATATGGTCACTAGGAATCTTGTTTTATATTATTATATTTAGTACACATCCATTTGGTGAATTAGAAAATATAGAACATTATAGAAATAAAATCAAAAATAAAGAAGAAATAATTTTTGATATAGATAATATAGATAATATAGATAATATAGATAATATAGATAATATAGATAATATAGATACTTTTTTATACAAGATAACACATATTCTTAAAGAAATGCTTGATTATTCTGAAGAAAAAAGGCCGTTTCTTAATATTATAATGAACATTTTAGAAATTAAAGATACAATAATCTACTCTCCTATAAATTTAAGTTCTTTAAGTCAATCAACTCCTTTAAATACCCCTTATATTAATAATAAAAGTTCCATATATTCAAGTCCTATAGTAGGTCCATGTTTTTCATATAGTCCAGAAAATATAATTAGTCCAATAGGGTCTTTTGGATCTAATAATTCAAATAGTCCTTCTGATACACGTATATCAGAGTTAGAAGAAAAAGTAAATAAACTTGAATATATTATAAAAAGCATTGGTGGTATAGGAAATATAACAAATATAGGACAAAATAAGAATAATTTAACTTTAAGTAACTTTAATTTAAATGAAGAATATTTCAAAGAAGAATGTTTTAAAGAAGAATGTTTTAAAGAAGAATGTTTTAAATCTAATAGAAGCAAACCAGATGATAAAAATAAAATATCTTTTATACATAATCCATTCAACAAGCTTGGTACGATTTATAATTTTTTAACAAATAGTGGAAAAAGTTAGATTTTTTATTAAATTAATAAAAAATAAATATCCTTAAATATCCTTAAGTAAATTCCACATCTTATACGCTATTATAGATCCAAGAGACGATCCTCCCTTGTTTGATGACTCTACATGAATTCCTCCATATATCCTTGAATCTCCTGATGAACGAGCCATATCTGTCCAACAGTTCCAATTTAGATTAATAATCATAGATGGAGCTGTAGATGGTTCATTAGTCTTATGGATAAGACTTGTGTCTGGATATATAAATACATCATTTAAACTAAAATTTGCTGTCTTTGTAATAATAGGTGAAAGTAGACTTACCATATCATTAGTAATAACTGGATTATTCAAGCTAATAGAGTCTGTTCCAAAAAGATAACAGAATATCTTTGCACTTGACATAGAAAAGGTTGAATGCCCGCTTACAAAATCAGGAAATGGGGGTGTAACAAAATTCAACTCTTGGTATGGTAACCAGAATTGTCCTAAAGTTTCTTTATTCCAATCTTGACTTATAATATTATTATATTCATATTGTCTAATCTTTTGTATAGGACGAGCTTGCATTTTTTCTCTTTTAATCTTCCATGCACATATACTTGATTGGTATAAGGAAGAACAAAGAATAGTATAATATTTAAGTTCTTTTAAATAATTTAATTTATTTGATCTAATCACAATATCCAAGAAAACAACCCACATTCCAGGAGGTGTAACAGTTCCTGGTCCTCCTGCCCAGAACTCTGCTGTTACCTTTTGTTCATCGGTAAGATTTGATGTTATTTGTTTTACATCTTTCATCTCATTTTCATATTGTAATTCAGATGGAAATAGCTGATATGTATTATCTAAAAGTTCCTTAAAATCATCGTCGCCAAGTATTCCTTTGTTATTTGTTCCCCATTCAGGTGTCAAGTAACCCTTTCTTACTCCATTAAATGAAAGAGGAGTCCACTTATCTGGTTCTGAAAGAGTACCCAAGTCTTGGTCGACTTTTGAATCAGAAACCTCGATATTATTAGTACCATTTGGTAAGGTACCATCAAAAGTTGTTGTTAGTTTCCAACCATCACTATCTCTTGTAGATAAATATGTATCAATTAATAACTTTAGGGAATTAAAAGATTTTAATTGATTTATAGTCATATTTAAAAGTGGTTTATGTTTATTTATCAAAACATTTAATTCATCTTGTGTTAATGGATGGGTTGGATTTATATAAGTATTAATTAAAATAGGTATAAAGTATTGACATGCTTTTTCGATAAAAGATTGTAAATAATTTTGATCAGTTGATACTTTTCCCTTTTGATTGGAAGTCCAGTATTCACTATCTATTGGACTTTTATTAGAACTAATAAATTGATAAGAGTTATAAATAACATTTGTTGTTAAAAATAACCATCTTGTAGTTACAGTTGGACCTAATTTATTTTGAGCTACCTTTTTTAATAACAATTCTATCCAATCAGTTATCCAATAAGTTGGATTTATAACAGGTGAAGCCATTATAATTGGATTTAAAAGAAGAGCACCAGATCCTAATGTCTGTCCTGATATTCTAAACGACATATTTTATATATATATATTTTTAAAGAATTATTAATTAAGTAAAAGAAGATTAACATATTAATATAAGAATATAACAGATAAGAAATATGATATTTATATTTCTCTTTAGCTGTATGTTAATTACATTTATAATTAATTATATTCATAATATTCGTAACAAAAAAGAAATAGAAATATGTGACATAATGTTGTTTGTTTTTATTTCACTTATTATTTGTTATAATTTTCCTGCTTTATATGTTATAGTTGTAACAAAGATTAGATTTGATAAATAAACTTTTAAAAGTAATAGACCTTTAAAAGATATAATTTATACACGGAATGGTTTTTTAATTTGGCTTACTGATCTGGAAGACTTACATGTATCACATTTAATAAAACATACTCTTGTCAAAGGATCTTTAATAATAGATGTATCATGACTTTTACACAAGTAGCATGAAACATACTCTATAATATATTTTTTTAATACAGTTTCCATATTTTTAGAGTTAAATTTACCTTTTATAAGAAGCCGTGAATTTCCATCAACGGAACATTCAGTAGACATCTCATAACTAATATAGGACTGAATATGATCAATTGGTCTCTTTAATACTGATACAATAGTTGAAAAATTTGTCCACATTGTTTTCTTTCCTGCTCTTTGAAGAATAGGAGGGGGTATAATATGTCTTTTTCTTGATACAAGAGATGGATGTTTATCTCGTAGTTCATTGAAGAAACGATCAAGTAGATAGACATAATCATACTCTTCAAAAATATATTCTTCTGCCTTATCATTAATCTTTTCTACTATCTTTTTTTTCTTTTTCTTCTTTAGACTTAAATCAAATTGAGACAAGTCAATTTCTTCGTTAAAATTGTCTTCTTCGTCGAATTTAAAAATAAGTTCTGTATCGGTCATTTTATTTAAGGATTAGTTATAGTTAAATTTATTGATAGTGCATAAATATTGGTTATATTCTATATCTCCTATAATTGATCCCCATTGCCCTGTGGTTATTTTATCGTTTAAATCATCTATGTTTGATTGATCATCGGGGGAAATTAAAGATAAACGATTTCTATAAAGATAAAGATAAAGATTTATTTTAGTACCTTGGGCATAAATATAAGTTAAAAACCCATTATTAAAATCTTTGATTGATTTATCATTTAACCAAAAATTAATTTCATTATTTGAATCAAGTGTAATATAATAACGTAAGTTTATAGGAGACAAATTACCACTTAAATTTACTATTAAATTACCATTATCGACAAAAATAAAAGTATCACTATTTACTGTAATAAGATTATTAATTAAATATACACGATTTAATGGAACAGGTGTAGTTGGAGAAGGTGTAGTTGGAGAAGGTGTAGTTGGAGGTCTTATTGTTAATCCTGAAGTTGATTTATGTTTTTTATAATAAATAACTACTCCTATAATTACAATTATAACTAATAGAATTCCTATTTGGACATAAGTATTTAATAATAGATTTGATAAACTCGTTTTAGTTTATATAAAATAATTTATATTTATATAATTCTTATTGGAATTCATAAACTCCTCCAAAAATAGGTGAAGAATAATTTAAAGGTGTTACAGTAATATTATTATTATTATTTATAAAAGTGGCTACACTGATATTTGATACTAACAAAGTTGAATTAGTATAAGTACCATTTAGTTGATTCGTTTCATTAACATTATTAATTTGACTATAAAAGAAAGTGTTATTGTTAACTACAATTTTAAAAAGAATTCCAAATCCAGTATTTAGTCGTTTATTTAGATAAACCCCATTTACTAATTGTGTCGTAGGAGGATATGTAGGTGGATATGTTGGTGGTTGTGTTCTTGGGGGGTATGTAGGTGGTCGTGTGGATGGTTGTGTCGTAGGAGGATATGTAGGTGGATATGTTGGTGGTTGTGTTCTTGGGGGGTATGTAGGTGGTCGTGTGGATGGTTGTGTCGTAGGAGTAGTAATTGTTGGATAAGGAGTTGTTGGATAAGGAGTTGTTGGATAAGGAGTTGTTGGATAAGGAGTTGTTGGAGACATCGAAGGAGGCTTGGTTGTTGGAGACATCGATCTCTTATAAATAATTCCAGAAACTAAAATTATAACTACAATAATAATACCAATTTGTATTTTTGTATCATCTAAAAAATTCATTTTATATATATATATTATTTTTATTTTAGAATATATTTTGTTATCGTTTCTATACAGGTGTAGTTGGAGGTCTTATTGTTAATCCTGAAGTTGATCCCGGAGTTGATCCCGGAGTTGATCCCGGGGTTGATCCTGGAGTTGATCCTGGAGTTGATTTATGTTTTTTATAATAAATAACTACTCCTATAATTACAATTATAACTAATAGAATTCCTATTTGGACATAAGTATTTAATAATAGATTTGATAAACTCGTTTTAGTTTATATAAAATAA
>Ga0209390_10004115_pt1 | contig 22307 bp, 24 predicted proteins | sample BON01_FD_187212 | JGI IMG/M metagenome (GOLD analysis project Ga0209390, IMG submission 187212) | Freshwater microbial communities from Lake Bonney liftoff mats and glacier meltwater in Antarctica - BON-01 (SPAdes) (version 2) | ecosystem: Environmental > Aquatic > Freshwater > Ice > Glacier... | reverse complement strand
CAAGTGGGTGCGCGTTATATTTCCTTGGGTGCGGTGGGTCACAGCTGCCCTCTGCAGGCCGCCGATGCGGTCAATCGCCTGGTCGGCCTGGAGCTGGCAGCATGACCCCGTCCACCTCCGTCGGCAAACCGGCATCGGCCGAGGCACGGGTGGCGCAGGCGCCACGTGATGCCACGGTGACCGCAACCCCGGCGCAGAACGAAGACCGCTACCAGGTGCCGGCCCTGCAGCGCGGCCTGCAATTGCTGGCCCAGTTCACGCGGGACGAGCGCCAACTCACTGGCGCCGAACTGGCGCGCCGGCTGGCGTTGCCGCGCGCGTCCGTGTTCCGGCTATTGCAGACCCTCGAGCAGCTCGGCTTTGTCGAGCGGGTTGGCGACAGTGCGCAATACAAGCTGGGCATGGCGGTGTTGCGCCTGGGCTTCGAATACCTGGCGTCGATGGAGTTGACCGAACTGGGCCGGTCGATCATCGACGACCTGGCGGCGGCCACCGGTCTGTCGGCCCATCTCGTCGTGCGCGACGGCCGCGAAGTGGTCTTTGTCGCCAAGGCGGTGGGCCGCTCCTTCATGTTCAACTCGATCCAGATCGGCGCCCGTCTGCCGGCGCACGCTACTGTGCTCGGTCGCATCCTGCTGGCCGACCTGACGCCTGACAGCCTGCGCGCCTTGTACCAGGACGTTGCACTTGACAGCTTCACGGCACAGACGCCCACCACGTTGGCCGCGCTTGAGCAGGCCATCGCCGACGACGCGCAGCGTGGCTACGGCATCAGCGAGGGCGGCTTCGAATCCGCGATATCCACCATTGCCGCGCCGGTCTTCGACGATCATCAGCGCGTTTCGGCCGCGGTCAGTGTGACGGTGCCGGCCCAGGTCGTCGCTCCGCAATTGCGCGACGAACTGGTGGCCCAGGTGCGCGCGGCTGCGCAACGCCTGTCGCAATGCATCAGCCACCTGCCACCCGTCGGGTCTTCCATCCCACATTTATCGCAGAAGCACAAGGCATGAACAACGCTACCCCACGCATTACGGTCGGTGAACTCGCCGTGCGCTTCCTCGAGTTGCAAGGCACACGTGCCGCCTTCGGGGTGATCTCCATTCACAACATGCCGATCCTGGACGCGTTCCACAAGCGCCGGAAAATCCGCTTCGTGTCTGCCCGCGGAGAAGCCGGCGCCTGCAATATGGCTGACGCCTATGCACGCGTCAGCGGCACACTGGGCGCGTGTATCACCAGCACCGGAACGGGCGCCGGCAATGCTGCCGGCGCCTTGATCGAAGCGCTGACCGCCGGCACACCGATGCTGCACCTTACCGGCCAGATCGAGGCCGAGTACCTGGACCGCGACCTGGGATTCATCCATGAAGCGCCGGCCCAATTGGGGATGCTGCAGTCGGTCAGCAAGGCGGCGTTTCGCATCCGCAATGCTTCCACCGCACTAGCCACATTGCGCGAGGCAGTGCGCCTCGCACGTACGCCTCCCTGTGGCCCGGTGAGCATCGAGATTCCGATCGACGTGCAGGCCAGCTTGCTGGATCTGCCGATCGATCTCGCGTCGGTGGACGTCGCGCCGTTGCAAGCCGCTGTCGGGCAGATCGACACGCTGGCGCAAAAGCTGGCCACGGCCCGCCGTCCGATGTTGTGGCTCGGTGGTGGTGCGCGCGGCGCGGGCGATGCGGTGGCGCGGCTGGTCAAGCTGGGCTTCGGCGTCGTGACCTCGGTGCAGGGCCGCGGTATCGTGCCGGAAGACCATGCGCAGACGCTGGGTTCGTACAACTTGCAAAAACCGGTGGAGGACTTCTACCAGACCTGCGACGCCATGCTGGTGGCGGGCTCGCGACTGCGCAGCAACGAGACCTTGCGCTACAAGCTGCATTTGCCTGGCGCCCTGTACCGGATCGATGCGAATGCGCTGGCGCAGAACCGGGGTTATGCCAGCGACTATTTCGTGCAGGGCGACGCAGCCACGACCTTGGCCGGTCTCGCCGATCGGCTCGAAGGCCAGATGCAGATCGACCCGTCGTTCGCCAAGGACTTGCAAGCAGCCCGGGCCCAGGCCGGCCAGCAGGTCGATGCGGCGCTGGGTGCCTATGTGCAGCTCAAGAACGCCGTGTCACGCCAGGTCGACAAACGTTGCTGGTGGGTGCGCGACATCACCTTGTCCAACAGCATGTGGGGCAATCGCAGTCCGGTGCTGGACAACCCGCGAGGCGGCGTGCACGCGTTGGGCGGCGGCATTGGCCAGGGCCTGGCGATGGCCATCGGCACCTCGGTGGCAGATGCCACCCATGCGCTAGGGCGCAAAACGGTGGTGCTGGCCGGCGACGGCGGCTTCATGCTCAATCTGGGCGAGCTGGCCTGTGCGGTGCAGGAAAATGCCGAACTGGTTGTGCTGCTGATGAACGACAGCTGCTACGGTGTGATCAAGAACATCCAGGACGACATTTATGGCAGCCGCCACTGTTATGTCGACCTGGTGAACCCGGATTTCGCGGCCTTGTGCGCCAGCCTGAAAGTGCCGCATCTGCGCCTATCCGATCCGGCCCAGGCCGACGCCACGCTAGAGCAGGCCTTGCAGATCCGGGGCGGCCCGGTCATGGTCGAGGTCGACATGCAGGCCTGGGGCCCATTCGCCGCCAAGTTCGCCGGCCCCATTTTGAAGAAGGACTGAGACGATGCCCCCACGCTCACGATGTTCGCTGGTCGTGCCTCGGCCAGAGGCCACGGCTCTTCGTCCTGTCAGTCCCTTCGGAACGGCCGGGCGGCACTGACATGCGCGACGTCACCTTGATCGGTTACGGTGCCATCGGGCGCGCGCTGCATGCGCGACTGCGCGGCAACGCTGGCGTGCGGATTGCACATGTGGTCGTGTCACCGGCCAGCGTGGCGCGGGTGCAGCAGGCCGTTGGTCCCGAGGTGGTGGTGTCGGACACGGTGCCCGCAGACGCGACGCTGGTGCTCGAATGCGCCGGCCATGGCGCCTTGACAGCGCATGTCCTGCCGGCGCTGCAGCGTGGCATCGAGTGTGCGGTGTTGTCGGTCGGTGCCTTGTCGGAGGCCGGACTCGCGGAGCAGTTCGAGGCGGCGGCGCGCCAGGGCGGCACCCAGCTGCATCTGTTGCCGGGCGCCATCGGCGGCATCGATGCGATCGCGGCGGCGCGCCTGGCCGGTCTGGACGACGTGACCTATACCGGACGCAAGCCGCCCCAGGGCTGGCGCGGCTCGCCGGCCGAAACCCTGTGCGACCTCGATCGGCTGACCGAACCGGTGCTGATTCTTGAGGCCAGTGCGCGCGAGGCGGCGCGGCTGTACCCGAAGAACGCCAACGTGGCGGCCACCGTCGCGCTCGCCGGGCTGGGCTTGGACGCCACCACGGTGCGCCTGTACGCCGACCCCGGCGTGCAGCAGAACGTGCACGAGATTGCGCTGCGCGGCGTCTTTGGCGAGATGCAACTCACGCTGCGCGGCAAGCCGCTGGCCGACAACCCCAAAACTTCGACCTTGACGGTGTTGTCGGCGCTGCGTTTCCTGAACAATCGGGTCGACTCGACCACCATCTGAGCGTCCAGGCGCAACCCAGTCACCATGAGCGAGAAGATCCAGACCTCGATAGCCGGCCAATGGCGCGATGCCAGCGGCCCCGCTTACACCACCGAGTACCCGGCCGATGGCCGCATCGTGGCCACCTTGCACGCGGCCACCGCACAGGACGTGGACGAGGCGGTGCAAACGGCAGAGCGCGTGCGCCAGCAGCCCGCCTGGGCCGGCCTCAAGCGCCATGAACGCGCCGGCATTTTGTATCGCATCGCCAGCGGTATCCGCGCGCGTGGCGAAGAACTGGCGCAGCTGCAGCGCCTGGACAACGGCAAGCCGATCAGTGAAACCCGCGCGCTGGTGGCGAGCGCCGCTGGCACCTTCCAGTTCTTTGCCTCGGCCTGCGAGACCTGGGAGGACACGATCACGCCTGCCCGTGGCGACTTCGTCACGATGAGCGTGCACGAGCCGCTCGGTGTCGTGGGCGCGATCACGCCGTGGAATTCGCCGATCGCCAGCGAGGCGCAGAAGCTGGCGCCGGCGTTGGCGGCCGGTTGCGCCGTGGTGTTCAAGCCGGCCGAGATCACGCCGCGCATGGCGATCGAGTTGGCGCGTATCGCCGAGGCGGCCGGTGTGCCGCCCGGCATCATCAGCGTGTTGCCGGGCAAGGGCTCGGTGGTCGGCGATGCGCTGGTCAAGCATCCGCTGATCAAGCGCATTGCGTTCACCGGCGGCACCAGTGTGGGCATGGGCATCCAGCGCCTGGCCGCGGAGAAGCTGATGCCGACCTCGCTCGAGCTCGGCGGCAAGTCGCCCACCATTGTGTGCGCGGATGCCGACCTGGACCATGCGGTGGCCGGCGTGTTGTACGGCATCTTCAGTTCGTCCGGCGAGTCGTGTATTGCCGGCTCGCGCGCCTTTGTCCATGCCAGCGTGTATGACGAATTCAAGGCGCGGCTGCTCGCCGGCGTGCAGGCCCTGCGTGTGGGTGATCCGGCCAGCGAACGCACCCAGATGGGCCCACTGGTCAACATGGGGCACCGCGCCTCGGTCGAACGCTATGTGCAGATCGGCCGCGACGAAGGTGGCACGGTGTTGTTCGGTGGTACCCGGCCCACCGGTGCGTTCTACGACAAGGGCAGTTATTACCTGCCCACCGTGATCGAAGGTCTGCCCAACAGCGCGCGCATGTGCCAGGAGGAGATCTTCGGCCCGGTGCTGGCGCTGTTGCCCTGGAGTGACGAGGCCGACCTGCTGGCCCAATGCAACGACAACGTCTACGGCCTGGCCGCCGGCATCTGGACGCGTGACTACAAGACCGTCTGGCGACTGGGCGCCGCCTTGCAGACCGGTACCGTCTGGGTCAACACCTACAAGCAGTTTTCGGTCAGCACGCCATTCGGTGGCGTCAAGATGAGTGGCACCGGCCGCGAGAAGGGCCGGCTGGGTATCCTGGAATACACCAGCCAGAAGAGTTACTACTGGGGCACGAACGCGGCCCCGATCGCGTGGAGCATGGCATGACGACAACACATAGCAGTGCCATCGAAGGCATCGACGGCATCACCTATTCCACCGACCGCTGGGACGACGCGCATCGATTTTTCGCCGACTGGGGGCTGAAGCCTGTCTCGGCGGACGCGGCCTGCCAGGTATGGGAGACGCTCAACGGCGCGCAGGTGCAGGTGCGCCGAGCGGACGACGCGAGCTTGCCGCCGCCAATGGAGACCGGTCCGACGATGCGCGAAGTGATTTGGGGCGTGACCGACGCGCAGGCCCTGGAGCCCATCGCCAAGGCCTTGCAGTCGGCGCCGGGTTTCGAAGACCGGCGCGCCGTGGACGGTACGCTGCTTGCGCGCGACCCGCACGGACTCGGCCTCAAATTCCAGGTCAGCATCAAGCGCGCCACCGACGTGACCGGTGTGCCGACCAATCCCTGGGGCGATGTGCGCCGCATCGACACACCCTCGCCAATATATGACCACGCCGAGCCGGTCGAAATCGGCCATGTGGTGTTCTTTACCGACAAGCTCGATGCCATGGAGGCGTTCTACGCGGCGCTGGGTTTTATCACGTCCGACCGCTACCCGGGCCGCGGCGTCTTCATGCGCTGTGCGCCCGACGCCGGCCACCATGACCTGTTCCTGCTGGCATTGCCGGGCAAGGGGCCAGGCGTCAACCATGTGGCGTTCACGGTGCGCGACATCCACGAGGTGTTCGGCGGCGGCCTGCACATGAGCCGGCGCGGCTGGAAGACCCAGCTCGGCCCGGGCCGGCATCCGATCTCCAGTGCCTATTTCTGGTACTTCGAGAATCCCTGCGGCGGACTGATCGAATACAACGCCGACGAAGACCACCTGACGCAGGCTTGGGCCGAGCGCAGCTTCGAGCCCGGCCCGACCATGTTTGCCGAGTGGGCGATCGACGGCGGCATCGACGGCAACACCCGGCGCCAACCGAATGTGACGGCCAGCGGCAAGTTCCTGACCGAGAAGAGATAAGCCGACGCACCGCCATGACACAAGCCATCCCGTTGCATGCCAGAGAGTGCCGCCCGGTCGGCGACCACGATCGGCCTGCAGCATCCACTGCCCTCTGAGCAAGGAGTACCCGTGATTCCCATCGCCGCCACCAGCGCACCCGCCAAAGCTACCTACCTCGAGCCGCACCAGGCCCGCACGCGCAAACCCACGGCCTACGAAGACCTGCTCGGCGATTCGGTCGAGCGGGGTTTTGCCGCCGGGCTGCATGACGTCGACGCCCTGTTGGAGCACCTGAACCGGACCGGCCCGCTGGGCCCGGACGGCACAGCCTGGACGAGTGAGAGCTTCCAATCCGAAATGGCGCGGCTCGGCGCCTGAACCCCTAGCAGGAGAGAACCATGACTGCCATCAAACCGTCAGAGACCGAAGCCCTGCTGGCGCGCGGCCTGCGCGACCTCTGGTACCCGATCTGCCCCTCTTCCTTTGTCAAGGACGCTCCGATCTCGCTGCGCCGCCTGGGTTACAAGCTGGCGATCTGGCGCGACCGCGAAGGCAAGGTCCATGCGCTGGAAGACCATTGCCCACACCGCGGCGCACCGTTGTCCATGGGCGTCAATCTGGGCGACCGCCTGGCCTGCCCCTACCACGGTGTCGAGGTGCGCTGCGACGGCCGCGTGATGCGGGTGCCAGCCAGCCCGGGCTGCACGCTCGAGGGCAGTCTGGCCGCGCGCAGCTTCCATGTGCAGGAAGCGCACGGCGCCGTCTTTGTCTACAACGCCACCGATCCGCATCTGGCCGAGCCGCCGCCGCTGCGCCTGCCCGAGGAGATGACCAGCCCCGAGTGGTCGGGCTTCCTGTGCTACGTCGAGTGGAATTCGGACTGCAGCTATGTCGAGGACAACGTGGTCGACCCGATGCACGGCACTTTCGTACACAAGCAGTCGCATTCGATGAGCGAGGGCGATATCAGCGCGAAGTTCCAGTTGCGCCGCACCGACAACGGCTTCATATTCGAGAAGGCCGGCCAGCGCGATGTGAACTTCGACTGGACAGAGTGGGGCGACACCGATTTGCACTGGATGCGGCTGGCCATTCCCTACCCCAAGACCGGTGGACCCGGCGGTCCCTTCACCATCATCGGCAGCTATGCGCCGATCGCACCGAACGTTGCGGCCGTGTTCTTCTGGCGCCTGCGCAAGGTCAGTGGCTGGCAGCGCAATGTCTGGCGCTTTTTGTACAAGAACCGGCTTGAGGCCCGGCACTGGGTGGTGCTGGAGCAGGACCGCGTGATGCTCGAGGCGATGGAGCCCGAGGCGAATCAGCGCGAGCATCTGTACGAGCATGACGTCGGAGTGTCGCGGCTGCGCCGGCACAAGCAAAGCCTGGCGCAAAAACAGATCACGGCCGCCAACCAGGCAGCCGAGGCCAAGGCCGCTGCTGCGGCACCAGCAGTCGACGCCACGGCCAAGGCTTGAGCGCGGCCACGCCGATGCCGCTGCCCTGGTACGACGACACGCGCAAGATAGAGGAACAGCGATGGACATGGGAATCACCGGTCGCAAGGCCCTGGTATGTGGCGCCAGTGCCGGGCTGGGTCTGGCATGCGCTGGCGCACTGGCTGCGGAAGGGGTGGAAGTGGTGATCGCGGCGCGCACCGAGGCGACGCTGCAGGCCGCTGCCGCGCATCTCGCCGTCCTGTCGAGCGCGCCGGTGCATGCGGTAGTCGCCGACGTCACGACCGAAGACGGACGCGCGCGCATCCTGGCCGCCCATCCGTCATTCGACATCCTGGTGACCAATGCGGGCGGTCCGCCGCCGGGCGACTTCCGCCAATGGGAAAGAGAACAGTGGCTGGCGGCGCTGGACGCCAACATGCTGGCACCCATCGCGCTGATCCGCGCCCTGGTCGACGGCATGATGGCGCGCGGTTTCGGGCGCATCATCAACATCACCTCAAGTGCGGTCAAGGCACCGGTCGATGGGCTGGGTTTGTCCACGGGCGCGCGCAGCGGTCTGACCGGTTTTGTCGCCGGGCTGGCGCGATCCACGGTGGCCAAGGGCGTGACGATCAACAACCTGCTGCCCGGTACCTTCGATACCGCGCGGTTGGCCGGAAACTTCGCGGCGCAAGCGAGCCGCCAAGGACTGGGCGCGGCGCAGGTGCGTGCGCAGCGCATCGCCAAGCATCCGGCGCGGCGGCTGGGCCGGCCCGAGGAATTCGGCGCCGCCTGCGCCTTCCTGTGCAGTTCGCATGCCGGCTACATCAACGGGCAGAACCTGCTGCTGGACGGGGGTTCGTTCGCGGGCACCTGGTAGGTTCCGTCCTGGGTCGGCTTCGGCTTGCCCCTCATCTGTCATCGGCCTACACTGGTCGGATGGCCATTGAACGCAAGATCCCCTCGAATGTCAGCCCCGAGGCAGCCGCCTTGTTGGAGCGTGCCTATGCCATCGACAGCGACGAGACCTCGCGTGCCTTGTACCGCGACTGGGCGGAGTCCTACGATGAGACCATGTTGCAGGGCCTGGGTTACCGCTCGCCTGCCACGGTGGCGCGGTTGCTGGGCGAGCATCTGGCCGATCGTCAGGCGCTGGTGCTCGACATCGGATGCGGCACCGGCCTGGCCGGACACAAGCTGGCGGAGCTGGGTTTCACCGCGATCGATGGCCTCGATCTTTCCCCCGAGATGATGCAGGTGGCTGCGCGCCGTGGGGTGTACCGCCAATTCGTCGCAGCCGATCTCAATCAGCGGCTGCCCATGCTGGACGCCAGTTACGAAGGCGCGAGTTGTTCGGGTACGTTCACGCATGGCCATGTCGATGCCCGTTGTCTTGACGAGGTGTTTCGCGTGCTCGCGCTCGGCGCGCCGTTTGCGTTCACGGTCAAGCTCGAGGTATGGGAAGCACTGGGCTTCAAGGACAAGCTGGCGCAGCTGCAGCAAAGTGGCCGTATTGCCGAGGTCGCGCACACGCATGACCGGCACTATGACAATTCAACTGCGCCCGACGGCGTGTTCTGCGTCTATCGGCGACTGTAGATGGCCACGGCCATGCGGCCGCGCCGTGTTTGTTAAGCTCGACGTTTTCCGAATGCGCTCCCTTCGTGGGACCCACAAGCCAGATGACTTCTTCCACGGAGCCGGACGTTGCCGGCGCACCGGTGCGGCGCTTCACCGACCCTGACTACGTGCCGCAGGCGGGGACCCTGGGCGAATTGCGCCAGCGCATCGACTCACTCGACGTGCAGATCGTGGCCCTGTTGGCTGAACGCGCCTTGTGCGTGCGCGATGCCACACGCTTCAAAGGAGATGCCTTCCAAGTCTCGGCGCCCGCGCGGCAGGCGCAGGTGTTCGCCAAGGTGCGCGCGCTCGCCCAAGTGCATGAACACCAGTTTCCGGGTCTGACCGACATCGTCGAGTCGACCTATCACACGCTCGTCGCCGGCTTCATCGCTGGCGAGGACCGTTTTTTCCACGCAACCCAAAGGATTTCTTTCCGATGACACCATTTCTCGCAACCCCATTGCTGGCATCGCTGATCAAGGCGACAGCCGTCGTCTCGCTGGCGCTGGCCGGCAGCGCAGCACAGGCGCAGTCCGACTGGCCGAACAAGCCGATCCGTATCGTCGTGCCCTACGGCGCCGGGTCCTCACCCGACGTAATCGCACGCCTGATGGGCGATAAACTTTCGGCGAAGCTGGGCCAGCCCGTGTTGGTGGAAAACCGCGCAGGCGCCGGCGGCAACACCGGAACCGGCGCGGTGGCCAAGTCGGCCGGCGACGGCTACACCTATGTGATCAGCACCAATGGCCCGCTGGTCTACAACACCGTGCTGTATCCCAACCTCAACTACGACCCGTTCAAGGAGCTGCGCCCTGTCGTGCTGGCCGGTGGTCAGCCCAATGTGTGCGCCGTGCGTGCCGACTCCGGCATCACCTCGATCAAGGGGCTTGTTGCGGCGATGAAGAAGGATCCGGGCAAGTTCAACTTCGCATCCACCGGTGTGGGCAGCCTGTCGCAGCTGGGCGTGGAACTGCTCAAGGTCAAGACAGGCACCTTTGCGGTGCATATTCCGTACGCCTCCTCGCCGCTGGCCGTGCTGGCCGTGTTGCAAGGCGATGTGCAGTTCGCTTGCGTACCGGGTGTGGCGGTGATGCCGCACGTCAAGAGCGGCAAGCTGCTCGCGCTGGCTGTGTCGACCGCCAAGCGCAACTCGATGATGCCCGATATCCCGACCATGAAAGAAGCCGGTCTGCCCGAGATCGAGAACCTGGCCTGGATGGCGTTGATGACTCCGAGCAGCACGCCGGACGCGATCGTGACGCGCATGAACCAGGAAATCAACGCCATCCTGGCCATGCCGGACGTGAAGGAAAAGCTTAATTCGTACTTCATGGAGCCGATTGGAGGCACGCCGCAGGACCTGGCTGCATTCATGCAGACCGAACTGCGCGTGATGACACCCGTGATCAAGCGCACCGGGGTCAAGGTCGACTGAATTCGGATCCGGCGCAGTCGCCGTCGGCGCACGATCGACCAAGCCGAAGTAGCCCAGGAAGTCGAACGTCACGGCCACTGCCAGGTCGGCAACAACGCGAGAAAGCACTTCAGAACGGGGAAGTGCAGCAGCGCAATGGGGCTGAGAAATTATTGTGTGCCGAAGATCGGAACGCCAGCAGTTGTAGCTGCCTTCGCCAGATTGGCATCCAACGTTGCTAGAGGCAGACCTGTACGCTGCGCCAATTCCAAATAGGCGGCATCGTAGGCCGACAGCTTATAGCGCCTCGCGAGATTCAAAGTATCGCCCAAGGCGTGAGTTGCTGTCGCCGGATTGGTCACTAAGTTGAGCCGCCCAATGAGTGCGATAAAGCGTTGCGAGTCGGCTTCGGTCACAACACCCTTGGACTCGACCTTGGCGACAACGTTGGCTGCTTCCAGTGCAAACAGTGAAGGCACAACGGCTTGCGATTGCTTTAGCGCCTTCAGAGTCACCGCGGCATAATCCACGCCCGCCAGATTGGTTTCGGGCACTAGCCAAAGCAGCGCCACAGAGGCATCCAGAACAAAACTCATGCCCGGCCCTCATCTATCAGCGCCTTGAGATCGATACCGCCCACCGGCTTACGAGAGCGCATGAAGGACAGCATTTCATCGACGGCTGCAATCACATCCGTGTGCTTGTTGCCTTGCGCTGGCACCAGATCGGCCACGGCTTCACCCCGCAGTGTGATGGTGTAGCGATTGCCAGCCTGGATGCCACGCAACAACTCTGGCAACTTTGTCTTGGCTTCGTATGACCCAACTTCGATGTTCACGATCAACTCCTTTTGAGATATGTAGACCAGTATATAGACCAGTCGACGCAATTCAAGTTCCGGCCAATCGAATCAGCAAGCGTTTTTGGGTTCTGTCCCAACCATGTTTTGCACAAAACAGGAAAAATAGGTCCGTGCTTGCCTCACCGATTCGGCAAGCTCGGTGTCGCCTTCGGCATGTCTTTTCCCGGGGTCGTGGCCGAATCAGTTTCAACCCAGTGCGCAGGGTCCGGGGCTGCTCAGCTGGCGCTCGGTGGCCCCGAAATGGTCGTTTTGGGCAACTCAAGCCGGCAACCATGCGGCCAGCGTCACCACCTGCCGGTTCTCAAAACCAAACGTATGCGTGGCCAGCAGTTGACCCAGCAGATCGTGCAGCTCGGTGCGTTCAAAGCCATAGGATTGGCGCAATGTCCACAGTGTTTCGACCTGCACGATGTCGTTCAGGAGGACCGCTTCGGCAACGTCGTCCAGCGCGGCCAGCCGCCGGCGTACCGCCGCCGCCTGCGGGGCATCGTCCTCCACCGCCGGTGCGGGTGTGCTCCAACTTCGTACGGGGGTTCACCGAACTACCGGTGCGGATTGCTAGCTGAAGACCGGCTCAGACCATCCGGGCCAGAGCGCGCATGGCTCCGGCGACTTCTTCCTCGGTGTTGTAGAAATGCGGGGCTACGCGGATCAGCGGGCCGCGCGCAGATACGACATAACCCGCTTGCGCCATCTTGCGCTCCACGCCGGCCGAGTCGTTCACACGAATGGCTGTGTTGGAGCCTTTGCGCTTCGGATCGCGCGGGCTGGCTATTGGCAGGCCCAGGCTGGTGGCCGTGTCGATTGCAACCCGGGAGAGGTTTTCGATATGCGCCTCGACCCGATCGATGCCCACGCGATTGAGCAAGGCCATGCCAGCCCCAGCGGCCGCCGCGTTGATATAGGGCGGCGTGCCGGTGTCGAAACGGCGCGCGCCGTCGGCATAGTCCAGCAGGCGAATGTCGAACGCAAACGGGTTGACACGCCCGAACCAGCCGGTATTGGCAGGCCGCAGTTGCTGCGCCAGGTCATGCCGCACATACATGAAGGCGATTCCGGGGCAGCCGAGCAGGTACTTCTGCCCGCCACACACCAGGATGTCGATACCATCGCGTACCACGTCGATCGCCATCGCGCCCACGGACTGGTAGGCATCGACAAAGAACAGCGCTTCCTGAGCATGCGCCAGCGCCCCGATGGCCGCGATGTCCTGTCTGAACCCGTTGGAATACGACACGTGGGACACCGACACCAGCCGCGTGCGATCGTTGATGAGGTGCGCATAGTCCTCCAGCGCGATCTCGCCGCCCGCGTCGGGCTGGGCAAATTGCACCTGCGCACCGCGTGCCTGTTGCGCCAGCCAAACATGGCCCAGCGACGGAAAGTCGATTTCGCCCAGCACGATGCGATTGCGCTCGCCATCGAACTGCAGGCAGTTGCCCACCGACGAGGCGAGGTCCGACACGCAGGACATGACGGCGATGTCCGCCGCGTCGGCGTTGATCAGGCGAGCGAATTCCGCCTTGGCCTGGTCCAGCACCACCGCCCAGCCGCCCCAATCCATGCCTTTCTCGCTCCAGGAGGCCATGTAGCGCGCGATCGCATCGGTGACCGGGATTGACAGCGCGCTCTGCGAGCAACTGGAGAGCTGCGCCTTGTGCGCGAGGATGGGGAACTGGGAGCGTTGCGCCTCAAACGGGAAGTGGCTCATGGTGTGATCAAGATGGGTGAATGACGCGTCGGGCCGTGACTTCGACCTCGACTTTGGCACCGTCGACCGCCAGAGAGCTGCACACGGTGGTGTTGGTGGGTCGCGCCGGACCAAGCCGCTGCTTGATGACGCCGCTGACAGCCGCGACGTCCTCGCGCGCCGGCACAAAGACGCGCACGCGGACCACGTCCATCAGGGAAGCATCGGCCTGAACCAGGGCCCTCTCGATGGTGTCGATCGCTTGCTCGGTTTGCGCCGCGGCGGACTCCGGCAGGGTCAGAGTCGCAAAGTCCTGGCAGACCCGCCCCGATCTGGGCCAATCCCAGCAGAGAAGCGGCAATCGGAAACAAGGCGCGACGATGAGGAAAGTGCATGGTGAACATCTCCGGTTAGTTGCAAACTACAGGGTGGTATTCGCTAGCGCCCGATGCGGTCGCAGGTGTTGACGTGGACGCTGAAATTTAGCGATGCCTGTTGCAGCTGTATATAAACCACTTTACAGAGGGGCTTGATTGCATTTGCGCCCGACAGGCAGAACATGACCGCGATGTCGGCTGCGTCGGCATAAATCACACATTCGGAAATGTGCCTTTGCCGATGGTGTGTCTGCGGTGGGGGCCCATCTGGCTTGGGTGGGCGTCACTCGGACCTTGCTCCCCAGCTCGCCAACCCGCTGGCGTTCGAACGATCGAGCCCCATCAACCACCGTCATTCAAATGGCACGCCGACAAATGCCCCTGCGCCACCTCGCGCAGGGCGGGTCGCTCGGTGGCGCAGTGGGCCATTGCCTTCGGGCAGCGCGGGTGGAAATGGCAGCCCGTCGGTGGACGCAGCGGTGACGGAATTTCGCCCTTGACCGGGATGAAGACCCGCTTGCCGACTTCCAGCTTCGGCTCGGACTGCAGCAGCGCCTGGGTGTAGGGATGGTTCGGGCGGGAAAAGATCGTGTCGGCAGGAGCCGACTCGACCACGCGCCCCAGGTACATGATGACCACACGGTCGGACAGGTGGCGCACCACGCCGAGGTCGTGGCTGATGAACAGGTAGGTCAGCTGCAACTGGTTGCGCAGCGCGATGAACAGGTTGAGCACCTGGGCCTGGATCGACACATCAAGCGCAGCCACCGCCTCATCGCAGACCAGAAACTCCGGCTTCACCGCCAGTGCCCGCGCGATGCCGATACGGGCACGCTGCCCGCCCGAGAACTGGTGCGGAAAGCGCCGCATCGCGCTGGCGTCCAGGCCGACCTGGCGCAACAGCTGCTCGACGTAGGCGTCCTGCTCGCGCGCCGCCACCAGGCCGTGCGCCACCGGTGCCTCGCCTACGATGTCGCGCACCCGCATGCGCGGGTTGATCGAGGCATAGGGGTCCTGGAAGATCATCTGGATCGCCAGCCGATCCCGCCGCGAGCGCTGGCTCGCGCCGGGGGCGATGTCGACGCCCTTCCACAGCCGGCGCCCTGCGCTCAGGCTGTGCAGGCCCACCGCCATGCGGCCCAGCGTGGACTTGCCGCAGCCCGACTCGCCGACCAGCCCCACCACCTCGCCGGGCTGGATCGCCAGGCTGACGTCGTCGACTGCATGCACCACCTCTTCGCGCAAGCCGGCGCCCAGCAAATTGCTGATGCGGTCCACCGTGTCGAGCGGCTGGGTGAAACGCTTGCTGACCCCTTGCAGTTCCAGGATCGGCTGCGCGCCTGGGGTGGTGGCGCTCGGTGCCGTCATGCGGCCGCCTCCAGGGCAGTACCCACCGGATGAAAACAGCGCAACGTACGGCCCGCGCTGGTCCGTATTGGCGGCACCTGCCGGCAGGCGTCGGTGGCATGCTCGCAGCGCTCGCGGAAGGGGCAGCCCGAGGGCAGGTTGATCAAGGAGGGTGTCATGCCGGGAATCTGCCGCAGCGGCTGGCCGCGCGGGTTGCGCGAAGGCGCCGACGCGATCAGTGCATGCGCGTACGGGTGGTGCGGCTGCCCGAGCACCTGCTGCGCTGTGCCGCTCTCGACGATTTTGCCGGCATACATCACCGCCACGGTGTCGGCCAGGCCGGCGATCACCGACAGGTCGTGCGTGATCCAGATCAGCGCGGCGCCCGTCTCGGCGCACAGCTTCTGCATCTCGTACAGGATCTGGCCCTGGATGGTCACGTCCAGCGCCGTGGTGGGTTCGTCGCAGATGATGAGGTCTGGCTTGTTGAGCAGCGCGATCGCGATCGCGACGCGCTGGCGCATACCGCCCGAGAACTGGTGCGGGTAGGACAGCAGCCGCTCGTCGGGCGATGCAATGCCCACGCGCTCCAGTGCATCGCGGCACAATGCGCGCGCCTGTCCGTGGCTGACATCCTGGTGCGCCAGCACACTCTCGATCATCTGGGTGTCGATGCGCAGCACCGGGTTGAGCGTCATCATAGGATCCTGGAAGATCATTGCGATGCGGTTGCCCCGGATCTTGCGCATCTCTTCGGGCGGCAGGCCGAACAGTTCGCGCCCGCTCAGGCGGATGCTGCCGGACCCGAGAATTTGCCCCGGCAGAATGGACAGCGAAACCCCGTCCACCGGCGTGACAGTGCCGCCGCGGGTGCTGAAGCGGGTCGTCAAGCCCTCGATGGCGAGGGTCGGCACGGGCGTAGAGGCAGGCGCATCGGGCATAGGCAAGCGCTTACTGCGTCTGCAGGCGCGGGTTGAGCACATCGCGCAGTTGATCGGCCACGAGGTTGATGGCCACGATCACAACCAGCAGGGCCACACCCGGGAACACGCTGATCCAGTACTTTCCAGACATGAGGTATTGCGACCCATTGGAAATCAGCAGCCCCAGCGACGGTGAGGTCGGTGGCAGGCCCAGTCCCAGGAAGGACAGGGTCGCCTCCAGCGTGATTGCCGATGCAACCTGCAGCGCCGTCACGGCCAGCAACGGCGTGAGACAGTTCGGCAGCAGGTGCCGCAATATGATGCGCGGTGTGGACAGCCCCAGGCAGGTGGCGGCCTCCATGTACTCCTTACGCCGCTCCACCAGCGCAATCGAACGTGCTGAGCGGGCGTAATAGGCCCACTTCACGGCCACCAACGCCACGATGATCTTGCCCAGGCCCGGCCCGCTGAGCGCCAGCAGGATGAGCGCAATCAGGATTGGCGGGAAGGACAGCTGGATGTCGACCAGCCGCATGATGAAACCGTCGAAGCGCCCTCCCAGGTAGGCAGCCCACAGGCCCAGCGACAGACCAATGGCCAGCGCAATCACCGTGCTGACCACACCCACCATCACCGAGGTGCGGATGCCGTACACGATGGCCGACACCATGTCCCGACCCTGCTCGTCCGAACCGAGCAGGAACGTGAGCTTGCCGTCGCCAGACTTCTCGCCCGGCGGCAGGCGCGAGTCCATCACGTCAAGCACCTTGAGGTCGTACGGATTTTGCGGCGCCAGGAACGGGCCCGCAATGGCCACAAAGAGCACGATGCCCAGCAGCACTAGGCCGAATACCGCGAGTTTGCTCGCGACGTAGGCGCGCGCGAACCGGCGTAGCGGCGTCTCGACATCCGCCGGTGATGCTGCCTGGGTCTGTGCCATGTGCATCAGCCTTTCGCGTCCGACAGCCGCACCCGCGGGTCCAGCAGCGAGTACAGCAGGTCGACCACCAGATTGATCGCAATGAACAGGGCCACGGTCATCAGCAGGTAGGCCACCACCACCGGCCGGTCGAGCACGCGGATCGAGTCGATGATGAGCTTGCCCACGCCCGGCCAGGCGAAGATGGATTCGGTGACGATCGCAAACGCGATCAGTGCGCCAAACTGCAGCGCGATCACGGTCACGATCGGGATCAGAATATTCTTGAGCACGTGCACACCAATGATGCGGCGGTTGGTCAGGCCCTTGGCGCGCGCGAACTTCACGTAATCTTGCAGCATCGCCTCCTGGGTGCCCGAGTGGGTCAACCGGATCACCAGTGCGATATTGAACAGCGACAAGTTCAGCGCCGGCAGCACCAAGTGCTTGAGGCCGTCGAGCGTGAGGCAACTCAGGGCGATGCCCAACACCTCGGTGGTCTGTCCGCGGCCGCTCGATGGCAGCCAGCCGAGTTGTACTGAAAATAGCATGATGAGCATCAGACCGACCCAGAAGCTGGGCAGTGAAAAACCGAGGATAGAGAAGCCCATGATGGCACGCCCTGCCAGACCTTCACGGCGCAAACCGGCCCACAGGCCCAGTGGGACGCCGAGCAGGATCGAGACCACCATCGCCACCACAGCCAGCTCCAGAGTGGCCGGCAGGCGCTGCGCAATCAGCGTGAGCGCGGGCGTCGAGTATGCGAAGGAACGGCCCAGGTCGCCCGCCAATGCGTTCTGCAGGAACAGGCCGTACTGCACCCACATCGGCTTGTCCAGGCCGAAGGCGGCCACCGTGGCGGCGCGATCGGCCTGCGTGGCCTCGGGGTTGATGAGGATGTCGACCGGGTTGCCAATGGCGTACATGCCGACGAACACCAGCAGCGACATCACCAGCAGAACGAAGATGCTCTGTAGCACCCGCCGCACTACAAAGCCAATCATCGCAGGAACCTCCCCGCGCCAACCGCCAGCACAGGCCTTGCACCCCGTGCTGGCGCATCCCTCAGTGACATGGGCGCAGTTTCATCGGGACTTGAAGTTGAATGCGTAGGTACGCTCGTCGCCGCGCCCCTCGTAGGTGATGCCCTTCTTCATGGCCCAGGCCGAGACCTGGAAGTGCAGCGGGATCAGCGCCACGTCGCGGCTGATGATGCCGGCCGCCTCGCGCAGGATGCGGTCTCGCACCAGAGGGTCCATGCTGTCGGCCTGGGTCAGCAACTCGTCGAGTTTCGGGTTGCAGTACTTGGCCCAGTTCACGACCCCCATGCCCTTGGCCGAGTTTTCGCAGGCCAGCAGCGCGCGCATCGGGATCGACAAGTCAACGCTGCCGCCCCAGGCAATCAGCGCCACCGAGAACTCGAACTTGCCGCCGCGCGGCGCATACACCGCCATCGGCATGGTGTCGACCTTGGAGTCGACGCCGATGCGGGTGAACATCTGTGCCACGGTCTGGGCGATTTTCTCGTCGTTGACCAGTCGGTTGTTCGGGCCATGGATCGTCAGGCCGAAGCCGTTGGGATAACCCGCCTCGGCCAGCAGCTTCTTGGCGCCATCGGGATCGAACTTGACCGGGGTGAGCGCGGACACATGGCCCGGGGAGCCCGGCACGATCAGGTTCTCGGTGGACTCGGACAGGCCCTCCATCACGCGCTCGCGGATCGCATCGCGGTTGATGGCCATCGACAGGGCCCGGCGCACGCGCACATCCTTGAGCGGGTTGTTCGCCAGTACGGCGCCACTCTTGTCGGTCAGGAAGGGCGACTTGTCGCGCCAGTCGGCAAACAGGAACACCATGCGCTGCGAGGTCGCGGTGGTCAGGCTCAGGTTGGCGTCGTTGCGCACCCGGCCCAGGTCCGGCGTGGGCACGTTCTCGATCGCCTGCACGTCGCCGGCCAGCAGGGCCGCCAGGCGCGTGGACGGATTGGCGATGAAGCGGATCGTGGTCGTGGCCCACTGCGTCTTGTTGGTGCCGTTGTAGTTGTCGTTGCGCGCCATCTCGATGCGGTCGTCGCGCAGGAAACGCACGAACTTGTACGGGCCGGAACCGACCATGCCCTTGCCAGCCGCAAAGTCGTCGCTGGCCAGGCCTTCGGTGGCCTTCTTGCTGACGATGATGACCGACACCAGATCATCGGGCAGCAGCGGCGTCGGCGCCGTGGTGGTCAGGCGCACCGTCTGCGCGTCGATAGCCCGCTTGCTGGCGATGGTGCGGGTGTACTGCGTGAAGCTGGCCGGGCTGTTCTTGATGCTGGCCGGGCGCTCGAGCGAGTAGATGACATCATCTGCAGTGACCGGGCTGCCATCGCTGAACTTGGCACCGCGGCGGATCTTGAAGTCCCAGGTGAGGTTGTTGACATTGGTCCAGGACTCGGCCAGACCGGGTGCGAGTTTGCCGTCGGCCGAGCGCATCACCAGCGGCTCGAACATGTGTTCGATCACATTGGCGTTGGTGGTAATGTTCTGGAAATGCGGGTCCATGGACGTCGGTGGGCTGCTCATCGCTAGTTTGAAATCCTGTGCCAGGGCCGGGCCCACACAGAGCGCCAGCACGGCAGCAGCAGCGCCCAGCCGGCGCAGCATCTTGTTTGCAATCATCAATGTCTCCTATGAAATCAGGCCGTCAGGCCTGGTGGCGGGCAGGTCAGTGCCCAAAAAAGTGCGCGCTGGCCGTGCAGCCACTAGCGTATCGGTGCGGGAACCCGCTGTGTGGCAATCGCTCATAACGCCGACAGTCCGCACAGCGCCTCGACAAGCATCGCGTTGGACTGGTAAGCCACCATCACGCGCCATTCGCGCCGCGCAGGGTAGAAGCGCTCCAGCATCCTTGCACGCAGTTCCAACCCCATGGCCGACTTCGGGTCGCCATGCTGGAACAGCCAGTTCTCCGCCCGTACGATGTCGTGGCCGCCGCTCTCGCCGGTGCGCAGTTCCACTAGGCACAGGGTCATGCGCTTGCCCGGCAGGATCTCCGGCAGCGAATAAAACAGGTTGCCCGGCGTCTCCGACTGCGCGTTCTTGCCGTGCGCCGCCTTGTCTTCGGCGATCACGCTGACCTGGGAGAACCAGTTACGGGTCTGGCTGCCGGCATGGTCGTCGTCGATGAACAGGTCGCAATAACCCCACACGCCGCCACCGGTGTGGTAATCGATGATCGCCACGTGTTCGGCCTTCGCCGCATGCTGTGTTACCAGTTGGCGAAACAGGGTGTTCGACCAGGCCGGTCTGGTGCCGCCGAAAAAAACGCCCCGGGGGTTCACGTATTGACCGCCGTGCACCGCCTTGGACATCACGTCGTGGTTGTCGCGCCCGAGGAACTCGGCGATCGCGCGGTTGTGCACGCCCAGACCGGGCTCGGCCCAGTCCGGCGGATCGATATGCCCGGCGAGCGCCACGTAATCGGGATTCTCCGGGCGCGGCCGGGTGTGGTCGATGAAATTGCGGTTGAGGTCGATGTTGTCCTCGTTGACGCGCCGGCCCCAGGCGAACCCGTGCGGGTTCATCGCGTGGATCAGCAGCACCGCTGTGTCCTTCGCGCTCACGCGCTCGAACCAGCGCTCCTGCAGCCAGGCCGTGTGACAGCCGGAACCGGCATACCCTTCCGCGCCATGCGTGCCCGAGACCAGGATCAGCAGCTTGCGTGCATCCGGTGGCCCGATCCAGGCCACGTCGGTGACGCAGTCCTCGCCGTTCGGGCCCTTGGCCGGATTGGTGTGGCTCGACAGCAGGCGTGCGCCACCCTGCTGCACGGCGCCGAGGAACTTGGCGCGCGCCTGGGGATACGACTCGGAAAAATAGCCCGCAATGCGATCCATAAGGGTCCTGGCGGAGTTGTCGGGGCTGGACGGGTTGGATGGGTTGGTGGCGCCCGGGCATCCTAACGACATTCACCCGCGCGCGTATGTAAGCTGCTTTACACAAACACAAACAAGCACAGCGCCGATGGGCTTAGCCCGCTAAACTTGGCCGACCCATGCGCACCGAATCCGCCGCGGACACCAGCGTGGCCATGGTGCCGGCGAGCCAACTGATCGCAGCACTGGCGCGCCACCCGGCCCTGGCCGCGCAGCAGCGCGCACTCGCGGGCATGCGCTGTCACATCATGCTGCGCCACGTGGCGGTGCAGGGGTCCAACTCCGGACGGCGCAAGGTGTGTCTGCATCTGCTGGACCTGACCCCTGCTTTTCCCTCTTTCTACTTTTGAACTCAACTACACCGCAGGCTGTACCCACTGGTCAATCGCAATGGCGTAGCGCGTGGCCTTGCCAACGCCTTCAATGCGCAGCAGCCCCTTGGCGGCCAAGTCCGCCAGATTTCGCGTGGCAGTGGCTTTGGATGTGCCGGTGAGCTTGCAATATTTGTCCGATGTCATTCCACCCAAGAAGCCCCCGCCCAGGGCGCTGTTGCCAGCCTCCAGTAAACGATTGAGCACCTTGGTTTGCCGCGCGTTTACCCCACAGGCTGCAGCGCGTTGGCGAAACTCGGTTTTCTCCAGCGCCTGCTTCACCACCGCTTGCGAGGTGATGCACCCTTGCGTGAACGCCTGCACAAACCACTGTACCCACGGCGTTACATCCAGTGCTGAGCGCGACGAGATGCGCTGCGCAAGGTTGAGCGCGTCGTAATACGCAGCACGCGTGGTCATCATCTGGCGGGCCATGCCAAACACGCGCACGGATGCGTCCATGTCTTGTGCCAGGGCCATGTCCACAATAGCGCGGCCCAAGCGGCCATTGCCGTCTTCAAACGGGTGAATCGTCTCAAACCACAGGTGCGCCAATGCGGCGCGGGCCAGACCGTGCAGCCCGGGCGCTGTGTCTGATTCGATACCGGGCACCGACTGCGGCAGCGCAAACCACGCCAAAAACTGGGTCATCTCTTGCGCCACTTGTGCCGATGGCGGCGCCACGTAATGCACTACCTCGCGTCCCAACCTGCCGCTCACAATTTGCATGGCATCCGCGTGGTCCCGGTAGCGCCCCACCGCGATGCGCCGCAAATTGGCGCTGCCGCCGGGAAATAATGCGGCCTGCCACAGGCACAGCCGCTCTTGCGTCAGCGGCGTTTGGTATTGCTCGGTGGCATCCGCCATCACCTTCACCAAGCCATCCACATGCCGGTCTGCGGTGGGCAAATCAACCAGGCCCAAGCGGTGGGCCACGGACGAGCGCACGGCCTGCAGGTCCAGCTTCTCGCCTTCAATGGCGGCTGTTGCCATGGCCTCTTGCACCCACAGCTCGCGCGCCACCTCTTGGCCGCTCTCCAGGCCAATGGCCTCCAGCAAGCCCAGCAACTTGCCTTGCTCCAGGCGTGCATTGCTCAGGTCGTGCATCAACGCAGCCGTGTCAAAAGTGAGCGCGGGCCAGGCGGGATGTTGCCAAAGATAGCGGGGCGATTTGATCGTAATGGTTTTGGACATGAGGCGTATTTTAGGAAATACGGCTCAAAATATGATTCGTATTTCAAAATATTACAGCTCAGAGGCGTGGCGCGTGGCTCATGTTGGCTTAGGCGGAATGGCACTTACTTTGGCGCCGCGACGTTGAAGTTACGGGCGTAAGCGATTGAATTTGAAGAGAAAGGAAGGTGGCTGACCCAGGGATTGATAGCATGGTTGTTACTACGCACCCAAACCAT
>Ga0209390_10004113_pt1 | contig 22308 bp, 11 predicted proteins | sample BON01_FD_187212 | JGI IMG/M metagenome (GOLD analysis project Ga0209390, IMG submission 187212) | Freshwater microbial communities from Lake Bonney liftoff mats and glacier meltwater in Antarctica - BON-01 (SPAdes) (version 2) | ecosystem: Environmental > Aquatic > Freshwater > Ice > Glacier... | reverse complement strand
GCTGATAGCGCGGGAAGCTAAAACCGGCGGACAGTGCCCGCGTTGGTTCACATCAGCATCATCGTTGGGACGTTGAGGGGTGCACATGCCCTCGCGAATCCGTGGCGATCCGCAACATGGCTATTTTTCCAACGCGTGACATCTGGACGTGTGATCACGCTCGGCAAACAATGAGAAGACATTGACGGTTATGATAGCGTATTAATCGTCGGAGGCTCGTGCAACCGTCATTACAGTGGACGTCAATCAAAGAATTGATTCGCTTTACGCCCAGCATGTCCCTGCTTTTCGTGCCTAGAATTGATACGTTACACAATAGTACTCACAAAACAAAAAGCGGAAAGCAAGCACTAGCGCCCCAAACCCCTAACAAGCAACATTTAGACCGTCGGAAGGCCTTGCAGAATCGCGGCGATCAGCTCGGCGCTCGGGGCCCCGAGTATGTATTTTGGCGGAGCAGCACTTGGAACGTGAACCTGTTCAAAGAAAGCCTGCGCAAATAGGTGGGAGGTGCGGGCGCGACCGAGCTCAGCAGGTCGCAGACGGCGGGGACCGCAGAGACGGACGACTGACGCTGCTGCTGCTGCTGCGACAGCTGGTGGAGCCGCATCAGGTCGGAAACAGCCGATGCAGCGTGCGCTTGAGTGGCGGCGACGATTGGAGCAGGCGATGCCACGGCCGTCATCAGTAGCTGCAGGATCTCGTGCTGACGCGCGCCGTCTGTCGAAGCGGATGCATCCAAGCTACTTGCGTCGAATAATGATTGCTGCTGCTGATTGGATACTTGTTGCTGCTGCTGCTGCTGGCGCTGAAGTTGCTCCGCCGGACGCCCACGGGTCTGCATAAATACTCCTAGCGACGCCGCCGGGTGCGCCAGCAAGTCGACGTACGGCGTTTGGGTTGTGCGCCGCTGTTGCTGCAAAATGACGAGTTGCGGACCTGGCGGCGCAGTGGCAGCGGCTGACGCGTCAGTGATCCGCAGCTCCGCGTCCGAGTGCGCGAAGAAGCACAAGCGCCGGTTGCACCTCAAGCCCAGCGAGCACCACTCGGCGCAGTAGCGGTTCGGGTGCAGCCAGTACTCGGTCACGTTGTGGCTGTACTCGCACGCGGCTCCCTTGGCGCAGGGACGTCCGCTGCGCGCGTTTGCGCAAGGCACCGACGCGTACACAAACATGCGGGGGCAGCGGCGCGCGGCGCGCTCGTTTGGATGAGCCCACGGGCAGGCTCGCCAGTCGTGCGGGGTGCGGTGGGTGCACGGCGTTATTTTGTAGCAGTACATCATAAAGTTGGGGTCCTTGGACCAGACCTCGGCGGAGCAAATCTCGGTTGGGCCAATCATCGCAGGCATGAGCGGGAGCAGGAGTTGTGGCACGAAAGGGCCCGCGGGTGCCGTCGGGGGTGCCGCGCGAAAGCCGTCGTTGTCGCCATTGTTGTCGCACCGGGCGACTGCGTCATTTTCGAAGTCTCTGGTTGCGGCGTTGTTTGGTGGTTGCATGGGAAATGATGCCACACGCCCGTCGTTGTCCGTCACCTTGTCATCAGGGCGACCGCTGAAATGGAATGGAGCCGTGCGGTCGTGGGCGGCGGTCTTGAGGCGGAGGGCTGAGGGCAGGGTAATGTGAGGATGTAGAGGGGGCGAGCGAGGGTGGCTGGCGTCCGGACTGCCGGACAGGTTCGACGCGCCTGGGAAATCCGAGTCGAGCGGCTCTGAATGCGAGGCCATTGTTTGTTTATCGGTTATGTTGTTGGTCCACCCTGTTGTGGCAAAAAGGGATCGAAACGTGACTCGAGCAGAGACAATCGCGCAAAGTACAAACAAGAAAATCGCGTGCGAGCGACTGGCAAAAGTCACGCTGACGTGCAAAGAGCAAAACTTGGAAAGATTCCGAGGGCCTGCCTTTAGGCAGAGCGTGTGATTGCGCCTAGGAATGTAGGTCTTGTTAGTGAGCCGATGAGGAGAGAAACGTGGACGAGGTGGAGCATACCGGAACGCTTTATCATAATCGCGAGGCGGGGAGAAAAAGGAAAGCTTTGTCAGCACCGGCCATATGTCGTTGGTGCTGATTTGACGCGATGACACGTCGGACGAAATTGAGACTCAACCCAAAGCGTGAAAAAAATACGAAAAGTTGCTCGCATAAAATGTGTAAACGATGTGATATGATTGTGACGTGGTGTCGTGGTCGCCGGTCATTTTTACCCGGGGCGAGGCAAGTAACCGCCGATTTTCGCGAAACAGACGCATATTCGCGAGTGATGTCAAATTTTTAGGGGTTTCTTCGACCTGAGGTCTCAAACAACCACCGGTTGATAGAGGCCTTGATTCGAAATCTTGCGTCCTCGATAAAGGCCTTTATTCTGCGTGTGTGTCAGCGGGGAGCCTGTTACAACTTGCCAACTCAAGCCATCCACATCCTAAATATTTTCTCTGCACTGCAATGAAGGCCAAATCAGCGACTCTCTTCATCTCCCTGGCGGCGATGCTCTTCATCGGCGCGTCTGCCGCGAAATGCACGCAACCTTCGATGGAATCCCCTTGTCGCTGATGCTTCAATCATCAAGATCGAGCCATGGAAGTGCGGGAGGGGCATTTTGCGAAATGAGCAAAGGGAAGGATCAAGCCTTGTACGTGCGACTTTCGGTCGACGGCGCCAAGAGGATGCATGATTTAATCTCGCCTCTGCCCCAATCATCCACCTCTTGACCAAACAACAGGTCAGCTTCACGCCGCCCGCGGAGTGCATCGGCAAATTCTTCGTCGGCGCCTGCCCGGTGAACACAGACGATTCTTGTGCCCCCAAGAAGCTCGGGCCGCCGATCATGGACGAACCAACCAACCGTGAGTTCTTTCGGCAGGACTATGACAGAGAGGGACTCGGGGGAAATGGGGGGCGGGTCGCATGACGACTCGATGCCCAGGGCGCGGCGGCAGAGAGACAAACAACTCACACATCCACATCGCAGAGCCTGAGAAGATCAACGAAGTTCTGCTCAAGGACGCCCTCGGCGCCAACCTCGAGATCGGCAAATCCTACAACATCATCGTGGTTGGGCTCACGAAATTTATCGACCGAGACCTGACCAGCATCTACAATCCCACGATCTCGCTCACGACCTCAGACCCGGTTGTGTTCACCGGGGAGAAAACGAAAGACGAAAAGTAGGCCTCGCGCCCGCGCTGGTCGTCGTCCTCGCGTTGTCAAACCCCACAGCCCCCTGCCTCTCAAAGACGCCGGCAGTTCATATAATCACAAACATGTTGTGCTGCCGCGCCCTCGTCATCGACGGATACCCGCTCCTAAATGGGCACAAGAACAAAATTACTGGCCGCGATGATCAGCAAGCCGCGCGTTCTCCTCTCCGCTCCTCCCGCCGACTGCCACTAGCTATTTGCGCGCGTGCTAAAGTAGGCCGTTACTTGTTCCAAACCACAAACGCGTGGATCGTTTTGTACTGGATGTTCAAAGGTGTTTAAGCTACCGCCTACAGTAGGGTCCTACTTGCGGACGATCGCGTCTGTGGGGCACAGGTGGCGCGAGCGACGAGCGCGATGAGGCACGAAGTGTAAGCAACAACTCCGGTCCTGATCGTGTCCCCGACCCGACTCAACGGAGATCACAAATGACCAAACAACTCGTAAATTCTGTCGGCATGATGGTGGGAAAGAAACGTGTGAATTGGGAGGGCGGGGCGCTTGCCGAGCGCATTGAGTGTAAGACCGTCTTTCTGGGGACTTGCATTAAGAAAAAAAAACACACCTCCTTGAAACCTACCGGAACGCGACACAAACGTCGGCGGCGGTCGCTCTGTGTAAAGTCGCGATTGAAAATGACTCGGCGCATTCAGCTGCAGATCACCCCCCTTGTCAGCCGTCAAAGATCAGTGGTCCCCGGAAACGCCGGCGTCCACCGCAAAATGCACGCAACCTTCGGCCGCGCTCCCCAATGTCGACCCGGTTGAAATCCTCAAGATTGAGATCCTCAAGAGATCCTCGAGATTGAAATCCTCAAGAGCCCACCAGCAAGTCGATCAAGGTACGTCGGGGGGCGTCGATCTGAAATAAGAAAAGAGACGAAGGCGCGCGGTGCGATCCGTCGGTTGCCCCCCACCAGCCCCCCAATGCCATCGGCCTGGGCGCCGATCGCCCCCCCTTGAGATGACTGCGCAACAAGCCCTGCACGCGCGACTTTCGGTCGATGGCGCCAAGAGGATGCTTAATCCAATCCTGCCCAACCCTCCAACCGCTCTTTTCGCAGAGGCCCACATGGAGGCCTGCCTCGAGGCCGGCCTCACCATCAGCGGCGTCAACGCCGAGGTCATGCCCGGCCAGTGGGAGTTCCAGATCGGCCCGGTCGGCCCGCTCGAGCTCGGCGACGAGACCATGCTGGCGCGCTACCTGCTGCACCGCCTCAGCGAGGATTTCGGCATCGCGTGCACCTTTGCGCCCAAACCGGTCAAGGGCGACTGGAACGGCACGGGCGGCCACATCAACTACTCGACGGCGCCGATGGGTGCCGGGCGGCATGGACGCCATCATGGCCGCGATCGACAAACTGAGCAAGACGCACCCGGAGCACATCTCGCAGTACGGCACGGGCAACGAGCTGCGGCCGACGGGCAAGCACGAAACGTGCGACATCGACACGTCCGAGTTTGGCGTGGCCGACCGCGGCAGCTCGATCCGCATCCCGCTGCCCGTGCAGCTGGCGGGCTACGGGTACCTGGAGGACCGCCGGCCGGCGGCCAGCGTCGACCCGTACACGGTGACGCGCCTGCTGCTCAAGACGACGATCAAGGGCTAGATTGCGTCGTGGCGGCCGGGTGTGGGGGGGTAGGCTCTTGGTGCCGTACTGGGCGGGCGGACGCCGCGCGGGCTGGGGAGAGAAAAGGGGCGGGGGTTGGCCGGGGCGGGGACCCGCCGGGCCGACGCCGGGGTCGACGCGGGTCCCTGACCCGGGGGACCGCGGCCGAGCGGACCGACCTGGCTCGTTCGAGTCGGCAAAGGAGGCGCGTGAAGAGACGCCGGCTCGCCGGCCCGTCTTGTTCGTCGCCGCCGTCGCGCGCGCGTGCCGTGGGCGATGTCCTCTTTTACCTTTTTAGCAAGATTCTAGGCTGACTGGCCGATGATGCGTGTGACGGATGTACGGCTCGGAGGCAGATACGGCTCGCACAATAGCAAAACGCGCGCCCTGGCAGGAAAGAGGAGTGCGGGGGGGAGGAAACGCGAGGAGACCCCGGCTCGGAGGCAGATACGGCTCGCACAATAGCAAAACGCGCGCCTTGGCAGGAAAGAGGAGTGCGGGGGGGAGGAAACGCGAGGAGACCCCGCGCGGCGGCGGCGAGCGGCGGCGACGGGCGACGCGCGCGCGCTCCTCGCCCCGAGCTTCCCTCCTCGTGTGCCCCCGCGCCCTAAGAACCACAAATGCTTTTGATTTGTGCCTTGACTGATGGATTCACAGCATGCCGACATCTAGACGCGCACCAGCAGCGCGAGGCCCCCTCCCGAGCTGCGCGCGCCCGCCACGCCGCCCACGCCAGCCCCGCGGCCCCGCGCGCCGCCCCCTGCCGCATCCAAATCCGCCCCGCCCTGCTCGGCGAAGAAAAACGTGTACGTCTTGGCCTTTGGCGCCTTCACGCGCGTCGACCAGAAGGGCTTGTCGCCCGCCGGGATTTCGGCGTCGCCGCTAAAGGGGGACCAGTAGGCCGCGACGTCCGTGAAGGTGAAGGAAAGCTCGCCGGTCGCCGGGTCGTAGTGTCGGGCGGGGGCCGGGGGGGAGGCATCGGCGCCGGGCCCGGCCTCCGCGCCGTCGCCGGCGCTCGCTCCGCCATCCGCTCCTGCGCCGCCCACCGGCCCCGATATCACAAACCGGACTGGCCCCACGCGCGAGTCGAGGGCCACGCGCTCCCCCCCTACGCGAAAGAGCTCCCGCACGGGGATGTACTGCAGCGCGCGCAGCGGCGACGCCGTCGAAAAGACGAGCCACCAGGTGCTGACGAGGACGGCGGCGGCGGGCGGCGGCGGGCAGGGCGGGGAGCGGGGTCCGGCGGCCCCGCCCCGCTGGAGCGACTCGAAGAGGGCGAGGGCACCCTCGACCTGCTCGGGGGGCGCGGCGCGGGTGCGCGCGGCCTCGCGCAGGACAACGAGGCAGCGCTCGGGCGTCGAGGGGCCCGCAGAGGCAAACGCGGCGAGCGCGGCGGCCTCGGTCGCCGGCTTTGAGGCGCCGGCGCCAGCGGCGGCGGCGGCGCCAGCGACGACGACGACGGCTGTGGTGGTGGAGGCGCGCCTCCTCTTTGCCGTTGCTGCTGCTGCGCGCGCTACCCTCCTCGACCCCAGGGGCGGCCTGGATTGGGCGGCGGCACCGCGAATCGGTCCCGCTGCATCTTTTTTGCAGAGATGGAGAGAGGGGAGGGGGGGGTGCGGCGTGGAGAGCAAGGGCGGGCACTCTCTTTGTCAAGGTGGGAAGCGTCACAGAGATCTTGTAACGACAAGTGCTACTGCTGCTGCATGTGATGTGGTGGGAGGACGCACGGCCGTGTCGCTCACGCCGCCAACGGCGGCGCGTCGGCCGCCGCCGCCCCCTCTGCCCCGCCCTTGCCGCCGCCGCTCGCCGCTCCCCCCGCCGTGACCGTGGCCGTCGCCGTGACAGTGGCCGTCGCGTGCGCCCGCACGTGCTGCTGCTGCCCCCGCTTGTCATCTCCGGCCCCAGATGCCGCCGCGACGCGCGCCGAAACGACACTCAGCTCCGCCGCCGCCGCAGCCGTTGCCTCCGCCGCCGCCGCCGCCCCCCTGCCGCCACCGGGCCTCCGCCGCATGAAGAACACGGGCGGCGCGCCCTGCGCGGCGCGGTACGTCTCGAACGTCTCAAAGCCATGGCGCGCGTAGAGCGCCGCGCTGCGCGCGCTGGTGGCCTCGAGCAGGCACAGGCGCCCCTCGGCGTCGGCCAGGCGCGTGATGTGCCGCACCAGGAGGGAGCCGGCCCCTCTGCCGCGCGCCTCGGGCCGCGTGCCGACGAACGACAGGTAGTAGTACCGCGGGGCGGCGGCGGCGGAAACGGCGGCGGCGGAAACGGCGGCGGGCAAGGAGGAGGAGGAGGCAGGGGGGGCAGGGGGGGAGGGTGAGGCGGCGAGGGGGGGGGCGTTAATGGCTTGCGCGTCCTCCTCCTCCTCTTTCTCCTCATCCTGGCCGCTGCTGCTGCTGGCCGCAGACGTGGCCGCGACGGGCGCAGGCAGCAGGAGGCCCTCGCTCGCGTCGACGGCGACGGCGACGACGGCGACCGAGCGCGGGCAGGGCGAGCGCGAGCGGCCGCGCGGCGGCGGCGCCGGGGTCGGCGCGTGCACATGCGCCGGCGCGTGCGTGTGCCAATGCTGCTGCTGCTGCGACCTCGCGCGCGCCTCCCGCGCCAGGGCTGCCGCCTCGCGCGCGTGCGCGCGCTCGTACCGCAGCTCGAGCGCCAGCAGCGGGCGCCACAGCCGCAGCGGCACGCGCAGGATGCGGGTCCAGCCCGCGAGCAGCTCGTGGCGCGGGGTCTCGTCGGGCAGCAGCTGCCACAGGGCCACGCTGGACGCGTCGGGCGTGGCCACGAAGTAGGCGGCGTCCGGCAGGGCCTTGAGGAAACCCGCGACCTCGCGGCGCGCAAAGTCGAGCCGCTTGCGGCGGCGGGCCGCCTCCTCGTCCTCGTCGTCGCTGCTGCTGCTGCCGCCGCTGCTGCTGCCGCCGTCATCGTCGTCGTCGTCGTCGTCTTTGAGGGCAGGTAGGATCGGAGAAGCGGGCGATGCTGCTGCCGCGGTCGCAGTGGCGCTGAGCAGCTTGTGGCGGCTGGCGCCTCCCGTCGCGCGCTGCAGCCAAGATGCCGTCGGCGAAGAGAAGCGTCGCGCGGCCGCGCAGTCGCCGTCGGCAGCAGCGCCCTCCTCGTCCGCGAAGGAGGCCGCGCGCCGCCCACCCGCCTGCCTGCCGCCGCCCAGTCCATGGCCAATGGCGACGTGACTCGAGGTGGCGCGTCCCCGCCGATGTCCTGCTGGCCGCTGCTGCTGCTGCTGCTGCTGCGCCGCCGCTTCTGCGCCCCGCGCCTGGGCCGCCACCGCCGCCGCCGCCGCCCCGTCGCTGCCCTCGCCCGCCGCCGCCTCTGCGCCCTCGAGCGGCGACGTGACAAAGTAGGCGTTGACGGGGTCGTCGGCAAGGGCGGCGGCGAGCGTGTCTGCCGCCAGCCGCGCGATCGACCCCGGCTCGTGCCGGTCCGACCAATTCCAGTGGACGACGGCCGCGGCAGGGGCGGCGGCGGCGGCGGCGGCGGCGCCCTGCGTGCCCTCCGCGGCCGCAGCCGCCCCCGCCGCATGGGCGGCGGCAGCAGCGGCCGGCGCCGCCTGCCCCTCCTTGGCCAGCGCCAGGGCGCAGCAAGGGCGGCGGCGCGGGGCCCCGCCCTTGGAGCATGGCAAAAACGTCGCATTTGCCGATAGCGCGACGACCGTGCCGTCGCGGCGCCAGGCGTGCGGCAACTTGCCAGCGGGGGCAGGGGCGGGGGGTCCCTTGCCGCCGCCCGCTGCCGCCGCCGCTGCCGCTGCCGCCGCCGCCGTCGCCGCCGCCCCCGTTGCCACCGCCGCCGCCGCCGCATGCGGGAAAGGGGCCGGCGATCCGGCCTCGGAGGCGGGCGTCCCCGGGCGCGACACCAAGTCAGCGCCAATGCTCGAGGGAGCTGACGGGACCGGATGGGGGTGCGAGTGGCGGCGGTAGTAAAAGAGGCCCGCGGGGGGGGCAGCGGCAGCAGCGGCGGCGGCCGCAGGAGCGCCGGTGACGGCGGCGCCAGCTCCGCCGCCGCTGCCGCGGCCGGTGCTGCCGCTGCCCGCCGCTGGCCCCATGTGCCCGCCGCCGTCGAGCGTCATGGCCGCCAGTGCCGTGGGCAAGAGAGCCAGCGGCGGGCGCACGGGCCCCGCAAGCAGGGCCAACTGCGGGGGAGGCGAGGGGGGCGGCGCCGGCGGACCCGCGTCTGCGCTGCTGCGGCCGCTGCTCGCGCCGTCGCTGTTCGGCCGCAACTCGTCTGTTGCGCCGGGGCCGCGGCGCGAGAAAAGGCGGCGCAGCAGGCTGTTGCGGCGGCTGCTGAAGGCCGACGGCTTGGCTTTTGCTGTGGAAGGATCGAGCACGGCCGCTGCCGGCTCTGGTGCACGTTGGTCGGGAAAGAAAGACAAGCGCGGAAGCCGCTGCTGCTGCTGCATGTCCGTTGCCGGCGGGCAAGGAGGAGGAGGAGGAGGAGAAGGCGGCGCGGGGAGGAGAACGAGCGCGAGGTGGGGCGGCGGCGGCGCCTCGTCGCCGCTTTCGCCGCCCGGCTCTCCTTCCATGTTTTCGAGTTTTGGCTCAGGGATTGTGCGCGCCGGGCGCCAAGGCGCGGGCAGGTCTGGGACGCAGTAGAGTGATATTGCGGCGGCTCTCGGCCGGGGGCACCGGAGCTCCGCCTGTCGCGACAATACGGAAAGGAGCGGAGGATGGCCTTTCCGACGACGACCGACCCGACGACCTGTTTCGGGTGTTCCTCCCTCCCTCCTTCCTTTCGGAGAGGCGAATCTCTTTGGCCCGGTCGCGCCGACTCGGTCGCAGCACGCGCCCGGTGATGGTCACTCGCCAACGCACGCGCGTCCGACTTGGCGTCCTCCCGGGCGGGCGGGAACAGGTGACTTCGACCGACGACAGAGGCTTGCGAAGGGGGAGGGAGGAGCTGCGGGGACCGTTTCTGCCGCCTGGCCGTGAGTTCGTTTGAGGCGTTGTGCAGCTCGCACTCGCCCAGAGCGCTTTTTGTGGGACTCTGTGTTGTCCAAGGGAGAGGTCTCTGTTCGTTGTTCGGTTTTAGCAGGCGGGAACGGCGCCGGCGCGACGACCGATAACCCCCCTCCACGAGACCCGAGACACTCAAAAGAGAGCTGCTGTTCCATATTTTGCACACACACACACGCGAATACAAATGAATAAAGAGGGAGGCGGGGCGCCCCAGGAGGGGCGGAAGAGCAGCAGGGTGAGGGAGGAGGAGGCGCGGGGGGCGAAAAACGAGACAGGGGCCCGGCCGCGCTCGCTCCTGCCTCCCTTGGCCCGGCGTCGTGCGTCGTCGTCTCTGGCCCCGCCGACGCGCGCGTGGTGCTTGGAAAAAAAGGAAAAGCGGTCCCGTCCCGTATGTGTGTGTGTGTGTGTTCAAGGGGCACAAAGCGCGTGCCTCTGTTTCTGTGTGTGTCCCGGCCTAGGTTGTGAGAACGGATACATGGTGCCATCCTCACCGAAAGAGAAACAGGGGGAGGGGGGAGCATGGACGAGGGACGATCAAATTTCGATGAAAGGGGGGGAAACGGGGGGGGGGGAAAGGAGACGAGGGCAAAGACAAGGCGAGCGGGCGAGGGCGCCCATAGAGCATACCGAGCGTCACCGAGCGCTCGCAGCAACCCCCACCCCGCTGCTGCTTCACTGCAGCAGGCGCGCCAGCGGCACGCCGCGCAGCTCGGCCACGTCGCGCAGCGTGCGCATCTTGCCGAGCGCCTCGACCGTGCACCGCGCGTTGTTCAGGTTGCTGCGCGAGCCCAGGCGCTTGGCCAGGCAGTTCTGCACGCCGGCCACCTCGAGCACGCTGCGCACGGCGCCGCCGGCGATGACGCCCGTGCCGGGCCCGGCCGGCACCACCACCACGCCCGCGCCCTTGAACCACGCCTCGACCTTATGCGGCAGCGTCTTGTGCGCGCCGACGATGGGCACGCGCACCACGCTGCGCTTGGCGTCCACGAGCGCGCGCTTTACGGCCGTGCCCACCTCGCGCCCGCTCTGGCACCCGACGCCCAGGCGCCCCTTGCCGTCGCCCACGACCACCACGGCGCGGAACCCCATGATCTTGCCGCCCTTGACCACCTTGGTCACGCGGCTCACCTCGAGCACGCGCTCGGCCCAAGTGACGCGCTCGCCGTCGACGACGTTGCCCGACGCGTCCTCGTCGTCGTCGAGGGCCGCGGCCGCCAGCTGCGTGGGCGACACCAGGTCCTCGGGCAGGTCGTCATACGGGTTGACGCCCTGGCCCAGCATGGCGCTGTCCAGGTCGCGCGACGAGGAGGCGCCGCCGCCGCCCGCCGCCGCCGCCGACGCCGCGCCGCCGACCGCGTCCATGTATTCGGCCGTGGCGTTGACCAGCTGCTCGAACACGGCCATGTCGCCCGCCTCGGGGAACATGGCGGCGCTGTACTCGACGGCGGGCACGGCGGCGAGCTCGGCGAGCTCGGCGACGACGGCGGCGATGTCGGGGTCGGCGCCGGCGGCCAGCACGCCCGCGCCGCCTCCGCCGGCAGCGGCGAGGCGCTGCGCGACGTCGGCGTCGAGCGCGGCCTCGAGCGCCGGGTCGGCGGCGAGCAGCTCGGCCGGCGCGGGCGCCATGGCCTGGGCGTCGGGCGCCGGGGCGCGCGCCGACGCGACCGCCGCGGGCACGGCGCCGGCGGGCACAGGCGCCTCGCCGCCGCCCGCCGACAGCGCGGCCGCGACGCCGTCGCCCGCCGCCACCGCGCGCAGCGCCGCCAGGTAGGCGTCGACGGCGGAGGGCGGCAGCGCCTGCGCCTCGAGCTCGGCGCGCTGGCCCGCGTCGAGCGCGTAGGTAGGCGCGTCGGCGAGATCCCCGGTGGCGGCCGAGGGGACGGCGGCGCGGATGGCGGCGTCGACGGCGGCGGCCTCGGCGCCCGAGAGCAGCGCGCCGTCGGCGAGCGGCAGGCCCGCCAGGCCGTCGTCGTCGGCGCCGTCGGCGAAAAGCAGGTCGGCGTCGGCGGCCACGTCGTCGGTGACGAGCGCGGCGAGCTCCTGGGCCTCGGGGTCGACGCCGGTCTCGCTGAGGTCGAGCGCGCCCAGGGACGCGACGATGCCCTCGACGTCCGAGGCCGGGCCGGCGGACGCGCCGGTGGCTGCGAAGGACGCGATGGCGGCGGCCGCCTGGGCGGCGCCGCGGCGCGTCTGCGCGCCGCCGGCCGACGCCAGCTGCTGCTGCTGCTGCGCGTCCCACGTCCAGGGCGCGTCGGCGCCGTCCATGTCCTCGTAGTCGGCGCCCGCGCCGAGGTCAAGCTCGTCGTAGGCGGCCGCGGCCGCCTTGTCCGCCTCGAGGTCGCGCAGCTCGTCCGACAGGCCCGCCGCGCCGTCCTCGGCGGCCGCAGCGCCGTCGGCGCCGGCGCCCGCCTCGTCCGGACGGCGCGGGCGCGGGCGCGCCTTGGGCGCCGCCTCGGCCACGCCCGCGTTGGCGTACGCGTCCTGGATCGTCCCCGCGCCGTTGTTGTCCACGTCGTCGAAGAACGCCGCGTCCTCGATGCCCAGCCGGTTGACCACAAAGTCGGCCTCACGCGGCGGCGCGTCGACGGCGGCGCCGCCCGAGGCCGCCGCGCTGTAGTAGCGCAGCGCGGCCTCGACGTCCGAGGGCTGCCACTCGTTGCCGCGGCGGGCGTCCGCGAGCGAGAAGGCGGAGCCGTCGTCGGACGGGGCGCCGCTGGACCTGGCGGCCTTGGGGGCGGCGTCCTCGGCCTCGGCTGCTTTTGTTTTGTTGGGGTTTGGGGTGCGAAGGCGAGGAAGGGGTGAGTCGGCATCGGCGGCGGCGGCGAGGGGAGAGGAGGGGAGAGGGGCGGAAATTGGGCTCTCTTCTTTCGCCTCCGAGCGTCTCTCCGTCCGGATCGCGATGGTGTGGGACAGGGCCCCACGACCCTGGCGCGGTCCTGGCCAATGCGGCCAGGCGCGCGCGAGTGTCCCCGCGCTCAGAGAGGGGGTCCATCGCGGGGCGGGGAGAGAGTGGGGGGACCGCCGCCAAGGAGGGGGGCCCCCTGCCATTCCCAGGCGCGGCGCCGCGCCCTCCAGCTCCGCCCCGAGGCATTCCGCGCCCGCGCTGGCTTGGCCGCGACATAGTACGGAATCCTATCCGTCGCCAGCCGCATTGAGCGGGCCAGAGGGGGCGCGCGCGCGGCATCGCCGGCGGGCGGAAGGGAAGAGGGTCGCCACATTCAAGAGCCTCGCGTTTTCCCGCCCTCTTGTGTCTCTCTCACCTGCGGCTACCTCCTCGTCCTCGGCGGCGCGCGCGACGAGGCGCTGCATGCGGCGCTGCACGCGCGCGGGCACGGCAGCGCGCTGGGCCTGGGCGCCGCGCGACGCGGCGCTGGTGGTGCGGCCGACTCCGAGCATTTTTTTGCCTTGATTGGCACGCGCGGCGCTGCTGCGATCCGGTGCTGCTTGTCGTGAAGGTGTGAAGCGGCCCGCTCTACAGTGAGGCTCTCCCGCGTAAGACGTTCGCGATCGGTGTTTGCGTTCGAGAAGGGGTAGAAGGCAGGGAGAAGGAAGGTCGGGAGGTTTTGGGAGGGCAGAGGCGGCAGCGGCGGCGGCAGCGGCGGCGGCAGCGGCGGCGGGAGCGGCAGCGGCAGCGGCGGCCGCGTGGCGTACAGGCCTGCTTGATGCCGCCGTTTGACGCGTTCGTCATAAACCAGTTCTGGTCTGAGCGACCCACGCCCTCTCCAGTGTGAGTCAAGCCATCTCCAGCGCCTTGGATCCAATCGGTCACACACCTCAAACCAGCAACCAATAAGAAACCCAGAACGAGAGGGGGCAGCCAGAACGCGATTGAAGCATGAGCCGCGCGGAACGCGAGCTGCGCCGCTGGGTCGAGGGCCAGCTGCACGCACTCGTCGGGTTCAGCGACCGCACCACCGCCAACTTTCTGGTCGCCGTCGCCCGGCGCGCCCTGCCCCCTGCTTCTTCGTCCGCGTCTGCGTCCGCCGCCGTCGAGCGCGCGCTGCTCGCCGCCGACATCGGCGTGCGCGCCGGCGGCGGCGCGCTCGCCGCGTTTGCGTCCGAGCTGGCCTCGCGTTTGGCGCCTCCGCCGCCGCCGTCCTCGACGGCGCCGCGGAAGGGGCAGCAACAGCATCAGCAGCAGCAACAGCAGCAGCATCGCCAGAAGGAGCGGCAGCAGCAGCAGCAGTACGGCCTGCTGGTGGCCGGCGAGGACGAGGACGAGGCGGCGGCGGCGGCGTTGGTGGCGGCGGACGCCGAGGAGGAGGAGGACGAGGGGGAGCGGCGGCGGCGGCCGGGGCGGGAGCCGCAGCAGGACGACGAGCCGCGCGCCGCCAAGCGACCGCTCCAGGGAGAGGACGGGGACGGGCGCGGCTCGCCGGCGCGGCGGCAGGACGCCAAGCCCGGGGCCAAGCGCTCCCGCCGCCGCCGGCGAACCGCCTCCCCGAGCGACGACGGCGGGGAGGGGAGCGAAAAGGAGGAGGGCGAGGCGGAGGAGAAAGCCGGGCAGGTCGCCGCCGAGCCGGAGGACGGCGTCGAGGACGACGAGGAGACCCGCCGCGAGCGCGAGCGCGAGGCCGACCGCCGCGAGCGCGCCGAGTTTGAGGAGCGCCTGCGCTCGCGCGACGCCGCGCACACAAAGCGTGTCGGGGGCGGCAAGGGCGGCGGCGGCAAGGGCGGCCAAGGCGGCGGCGGCGGCGCCGAGGGCGGCGCGGCCGACGCCGACGCCGCCGCCGACGCCGACGCCGACGCCGCCGCGGGTCCCCGGTCCGCCGCCGACCCCGCTGCCGCGCTCGTGCCCCAGCTGCGCGACCTGTCCCGCCAGGGCTACCTGCGCCAGCGCGAGGAGCGCAAGTTGCGCGAGCTCAAGGAGGAGCTCGAGGACGCGGAGCGGCTGTTTGCGGGCGAGGCGCTCACGGGGCGGGAGCGCGCCGACCTGGCGTACAAGCGGCGCGTGTACGATCTGGCGGTGGCGCGGCGCGCGGAGCTGGCGCGCGCCGAGGCCGCGGCCGCCGGCGGGTACCGGCTGCCGGCGGGCGCTGAGGAGCTCGAGCGCGCCGAGGCGGCGGCCGCGCGGCGGGGAGGCGTCGACGCGCGGCTCCAGGCGGCGTCCGAGCGGTACCGCCAGCAGCAGCAGCGGCAGCAGCAGCAGCACGGCCAGGGGCCGGACGAACTCGGCGGCGGCGGCGGCGGCGGCTCGGAGGCCGCGGCGGCCGGCGGCGAGCAGGAGCGCTGGGAGCGCGAGCAGCTGGCCAAGGTCGGGCTCGGCGGCGGCGGCGCGGGCGGCGGCGCCCCGCTGGCCCCCGGCGCGGCGGCCGACGCCGTGGCGGCGGCCGACGCCGAGCGCGAGGCGCGCTACCAGCTGCTGCTGCTCGGCGACGCGGTCGACTACGTGGCGCACGGCGCGCTGCCCGGGGAGGAGGAGGGTGAGGGGGAGGAGGGCGAGGAGGGGGAAGGCGACGGCAGCGGCGAGGACGGCGGCAGCGGCGACGAGCGGCGCAGGCAGCGGCGGCGCAAGTCGCGGCTCGGCCGCGATGCAAAGGAATCCGCCGCCGCCGCCGCCCCCGACGACGACAGCGACGGCGCCGCCAAGCCGCCGCCCCCCGCGCCGCCCGCGGCCGACCCCGCCGCCGCCGCGCGCGAGCAGATGGCGCGCGACCGCGCCGCGCTGCCCGTCTTCCCCTACCGGCAGCAGCTGCTCGATGCGGTCGCCGCGCACCAGATCCTCATCCTGGTCGCCGAGACCGGGGCGGGCAAGACCACCCAGGTGCCGCAGTACCTGCTCGAGGCAGGGTACGGGCGCCTGGGCAAGATCGGGTGCACGCAGCCGCGCCGCGTGGCCGCCATGAGCGTGGCGACGCGCGTCGCGCACGAGCGCGGGTCGCGCCTGGGCCAGGAGGTCGGCTACAGCGTGCGCTTCGAGGACTGCACGTGCGACAAGACGGTGCTCAAGTACATGACCGACGGCATGCTCCTGCGCGAGTTTTTGTCCGAGCCCGACCTGGCGGCCTATAGCGTGCTCATGGTCGACGAGGCGCACGAGCGCACGCTGGCGACCGACGTGCTGTTCGGCCTGGTCAAGGACGTCGCGCGCTTCAGGCCCGACCTGCGCCTGCTCATCAGCTCCGCCACGCTCGACGCCGAGAAGTTCAGCGACTACTTCGACCGGGCGCCCGTGTTCAAGATCCCGGGCAGGCGCTACCCCGTGGACGTCTTCTACGCGCGGCGGCCCGAGGCCGACTACGTCGAGGCGGCGGTGGCGACGGCGCTGCGGATCCACGCGGCCGAGCCCGCGGGCGACATCCTCGTGTTTCTCACGGGTCAGGACGAGATCGAGGTGGCCGAGGAGCTCATCCGCGCACGCACGCGGGGCATGGGCGCGCGGCTGGCCGAGCTGGCCGTGTGCCCGATCTACGCCGCGCTGCCGGCCGAGCTGCAGGCGCGCGTGTTTGAGCCGGCGCCGCCCGGCGGGCGCAAGGTCGTGCTGGCGACCAACATCGCCGAGACCAGCCTGACGATCGACGGCGTGCGCTATGTGGTCGACCCGGGCTTCGCCAAGGTCAACGCCTTCTCGGCGCGCACGGGCATGGAGTCGCTGCTGGTGGCGCCCATCAGCCGCGCGGCGGCCGCGCAGCGCGCCGGGCGCGCGGGCCGCACCAGCGCCGGCCGCTGCTACCGCGTCTACACGGCGTGGGCGTTCGAGCACGAGATGGAGGCCGCGTCCGCGCCCGAGATCCAGCGCGTCAACCTGGCCAACGTGGTCCTGCTGCTCAAGTCCCTCGGCGTCCACGACCTGGTCAACTTTGACTTCATGGACCCGCCGCCCGCCGAGGCGCTGCTGCGCGCGCTCGAGCAGCTCTACGCGCTGGGCGCGCTGTCCGACCTCGGGGAGCTCACGCGGCTGGGCCGGCGCATGGCCGAGTTCCCGCTCGACCCGCAGCTGAGCAAGAGCCTGATCGCGTCGGAGGCGCACGGGTGCGCGGCGCAGGTCGCGACCGTGTGCGCGATGGTGTCCGCGGGCGGCGCCGTGTTCCACCGGCCCGCCAAGGACCGCGCGCTGCTGGCCGACAACGCGCGGCGCGGCTTTGCGCGCGGCAGCCGCGGCGACCACGTGGCGCTGCTGCGCGTGTACGAGGGGTGGGCCGAGAGCGGGTTCTCGGCGCAGTGGTGCTTCGACGCCTTCGTGCAACTGCGCACCATGCGGCGCGCGCGGGACGTGCGGGAGCAGCTGGTAGCGCTGATGGAGCGGGTGGAGATTGACGTCGCGGCGGGCGGCGGCGGCGGCGGCGGGGCGGCGGGCGGCGGCGAGGCGTCGGACGAAGCCGTGCGCAAGGCGGTGCTGGCGGGCTACTTTTACCACGCCGCACGGCTGCAGCGCGACGGGATCACCTACCGCACCGTCAAGGCGCCGCGCGCCACGGTCAGCCTGCACCCGTCCTCTGCGCTGCGCGAGGGGCAAGCCGGGGGCGGCGGCGGCGCGGGCGGCGGCGCGGGCGGCGGCGGCGGCGCGGGCGCCTCGTTTGCCGCGCCGGCGCTGCCGCCGCCGCGCTGGGTGGTGTACCACGAGCTGGTGCTGACGAGCCGCGAGTTCATGCGCACGGTGTCGGAGATTCGGCCGCAGTGGCTGGTCGAGGTGGCGCCGCACTACTACACGGCGGCCGACGTGGAGGAAGGAGGCGGAGGAGGAGGGGGAGGAGGCGGGGGGCGGGGGGCTGGGGACAAGGGCGGCAAGGGGCGGCGCGCGGCGGCGACATGAGAGGACGTGGACTGGGACGAGGGGGCGCGACGGTGCGTGTTTTCAACATCTGGACAACTGCATGACTTTGTCATCCTCCTCTCGAGACTGCGCGCGCGCGTGCGACACGGCGCTCTCTTGCGGGTCCCTCTCTCTCTCTCTCTTTTTCGCTCTCTCGGCGCTGTCGAGCGGCGCGGCGGCGAGACGGCCCTCCCGTCCTCCACAAAAAGACTTCGAAGAGTGGCGAAGCGCTAGCAGTTCCCTGTGTTCGCAACAGCAACGACGGATCGATCGGGCCACACCACAACGCGCTCTATACATCCATTCGCAACCCATCGTCTCGCTCTCCCTCTAGCACGCGCCAACTTCCCCAACGCGAAACAGCAACCCTTCCCCCACCACCCCACAAAAATGGCTCTGATCCTCACCCGCGCCGCACCAGCAGCAGCAGCAGCAGCAGCAGCAGCCGCAGCCGCGCACCGCCGCCCTGCGCCCCTGCTGCTGGCGGCGCGCCGCCTGCATGGACCAACATCAGCAGCAGCAGCAGCATCAGCCACCGCCAAGCCGCTCGCCGCCGCAGCCGCAGCCGCCCGCCGCGGCCGCCGTCGCGCGCCCGCGCCGCCGCCGCGCGCCACGGGCCCGTCCTCCTACTCGCCGCCGCCGGCTGACCGCGCGCTCGCTGCGCTGCCCTACCTGCTGCCGCTGCTCGACGCCTTCCCCTTTGGCATCAGCGTCTTCGTCCAGTTCCCCTTCCTCGCGCGCGCCTTCGGCCCCCTCGCCCCGCTCCAGCTGCTCTGGCTGTCGGTGCCGTTCGCGCCCTTTGTCGCCTTCCTGGCGTGCTACGCCGGCATCGTCAACAACCGCTCGCTGCCGCGCTTCGTGCGCTTCTCGGCCATGCAGGCGGTGATGCTCGACGTGCTGCTCATCATCCCGCAGATCGTGCTGCAGGGCCTGGGCGGGGGCCGCGTCGGCGCGCTGGGCGGCGCCGCCGCCGCCGCGCGCTTTGGCGGCCCGGCCTCCGACGCCAGCGCGCTCGAGACGGTCGGCCGGCAGCTCTACGAGACGACCAACAACACGGTCTTCTTCTTCGTGGTGGCGTGCGTGGCGTACGGGGTGGGGGGCGCGTTCGTGGGGGTGCCCGCGCGGCTGCCGCTGGTGGCCGAGGCGGCGGACAGCCAGGTCGGCGGCGGGGGGGGGGACCCGGGCGGGTTTTAGGAGAGGTGTGTTTTTTGTGGGCTGGCGGAGGGGGCGGAGGAGGCACGGGGCGGCGACGCCCGGTGGTTTTGTTTCTCGCTTGCGCGTCCGGTTGCTCCTTTTGTTTTGTCGCCTCGCCCCTGACCGAGTAATAAATTGCTATGGGATTGAGATGTTGCACGTTTCGCAGCGCCAAGACTAGATTGGTAGCGGTTGTTTTCGCGGGTGGGGGCGGTAGGGGGGGCGGCGAGGCGGCCGGCCGGGCCTGGCCCGCCCCCATGCTTTTTCTTCTCGTCTCTTTTTTCCGCGCGGGCGGGATAAAAAAAGGGCCGCGTGCGCGTGAGTGGTGTGTACATGCACGCAAGCAGACCCGCGCGCACGGGCGCTGCGAGGTGCCCTTTCGCGGGGCACCAGATAACGAATGAAATGCGGCGGCGAGAGGGGGGCGCCGGGCGCGCGCGCGCTCGTGTGTGCGCTCCCCCCCGCCCCGCCCTGCCTCTGTGTGCGCTCGTTACGGCGCCGCCGCCTTTCCGACGGCGCCCGCGGCGGGGGGCGCCTCGCCGCTGGCCCCCCCCTGCTCCTCCTCCGCGCCGTCCACCGCGCAGTCCGAGCACACGTAAAAGTTGCGCGGCCTGGTCGCCTCCAGGCCGTTGAAGTCGCACGCGCCCGCCACCGTGTAGGCGCCCGCGTTTGGCCACACGACCCAGTCGCCATTGCGCAGCGCGGGCAGGGCGACGTCCTTGTAGACAAAGTCGGCGCTGTCGCACGTGGGGCCCCAGAGGGTCGAGGGGTAGAGGGGCTCGGCGGCGGCGGCGCCGCTGGCATCGCCGCCGGCGCCGCCGCTGGTGCCGGCCGCCGCCGTCCCTGCCGTCGCCGCCGCCACACCCGGCGGCGGCAGCGGCGGCAGCAAGGGCGAGCGCAGCACGTGCGCGGTCGGCTTCTGGTCGTCGTAGAGGATGCAGTTGAAGGAGCCGTAGAGGCCGTCGGTGATCCAGTAGTCCTTCTGCACGACCGTGGTGGCGGCGCAGGCGGCGCCAGGAGGGGCGGCGGACGGCAAAGAGGATGCCCCCGCTCCTGCGCCGGCGCCGCCGCCGCTGCCGCCGCTGCCGCCGCCGCCGCCGCCGCCCGCGGCCACCACGCGCTCGACGCGGTCGCGCGTGCCGTACACGGGCGTCAGCAGCGTCGCGCTCGCCTCGGCAAAGTAGCGCCCGGGCTCCGAGATCACGCGCACGCCGCGCCCTGCGCCGCCGCCCCCGCCCCCCCCCGCGGCCGCCGCCCCCCCGTCGAGCGGAAAGTGCCGCGCCAGCGCCGCGTTGACGGCGGCGGCAATGTCGCCGAGGACGACGTGGCCGTGCGCGTCGAAGCGGCCGGCGAAGCCCCCGCCGATGTCGAGCAGCCCCATGGCGAACCCCTCGGCCTCGCCCGCGTCGAACACGCGGCGGGCCGCGGCGATGGCGCCCCCGAACGCGGCCGGATTGCGGCACGCCGACCCGACGTGGAACGAGGCGCCGACCACGGCCAGGCCGAGCGCCCTGGCCAGGCGCAGCAGGCCCGGGGCCTCGGCCGGGTCGGCGCCGTACTTGAGGCCCAGGGGCACGCGCGCCTCGGGGTCGTCGGCGCGCACGCGCAAAACCAGGCCCACGCCGGGGCAGGCCGCGGCGACCTTGCGCAGCTCGGACGCCGTGTCAAACGTGGTCAGGCCCACGCCGGCGTCGCGCGCGAAGCGGAGGTCCGACGGGCGCTTGCACGGGTGGGCGAAGATGATGCGGTCGCGGGGCACGCCCAGGCGCAGCACCGCCTCGAGCTCGGCCTTGGACGCGCAGTCAAACCCGCACCCGAGCGCCGCCAGCAGCCGCAGGACGGCCGGCTCCGGGTTGCACTTGACGGCGTAAAAGGGGTGGACGCGCGGCAGCGCGGCGCGCCACGCGCGCCACAGCCGCAAGGGGTTGCCCAGGTCGTACACGTAGGCCGTGTCGTCGAGGCGGTGGGCCGCGATGAGCCCGGAGGCGTGGCGGGAGAGGGCGTGGACGCCGCCCGCGGGCAGGCGGGCGCAGCCAAAGGAGGCGAGGACGGCGGCGGCGGCGGCGTTGTCGTGCGCGGCGCGCAGGTGCCAGGGGGCGACGGCGGGGACGGCGACGGTTGCGGTAGCGGCGGCGGCGGTAGCGGCAGTAGCGGCGGCGGCAGCGGCGGTCGCAGTTGCAGCGGGCGGAGGGGCGGCAGCGGGGGCCAGGGCGGGGGCGCAGGAGGCGGCGGCCGCGGCCGCAGACTCGGGCGTTTGCGCAGCCGCCGCCGCCGCCGCCGCGGAGACGCTCAGAGCGGCGAGCCAGTCGCCGCAGAGCGCCTCGAGGCGGTTGGCGCCCGCGGGGCACGCCGGGCTGCTGGTCGAGCGCAGCGCGGCAGCCGAGCAGGGGCGCGAGGCGCCGCGGCCGCCGCCAGTGGGCGAGCCGAGCGCCGAGCCCGGCGCGGCATCGACCGGCGCGCCGCCGCCGCCGACGTCGACGGCCGGGCTGGGCGAGGTGTGCACGACCTCTGCCATGCGGAGGTGACTGGTGCGGTTGGTTGTGGTTGGCTGCGGTTGGCTTTTTTTGGGGTTGGTCGGTTGTACGAGCGGTTGGGGAGGAGGCGGGGGCGAGCGCGGGGAGGAGCGCCAGCGAGGCGGTGGCGGCGGCGGCAAGGGCGCCAGACGAATGGAGGAGGTCCGGACCACCACGGCGTGAAGAGCCCTTTTACGCAGCGGTCGGGCACTCTGGCTGCGTCGCGCGGCACCCGGTAGTCCGCGCGACGAGTGGTCTTCCGGCCGGCCGGCCCACGACGGCACCGCGACGAGCCGCTTGAGGCGCGCGAGAGAGAAAAGGGGGGTCTGTTTGACCCTCATTTTTCTTCGCGGGACAGGTTGTCTCCGTCCTCTTCTCTCGCGCTTCTCACCCTCCTGCCGCGGGGCGGCGAGCGCGCGCACGCGCTATGGTATCTTGCCTCAGGTCGATTCGCGCAGATCTCGCGCACCGTTTTGTGGGGCCGCCAGCGAGCCTTTGGCCAAAGGGGAGAGCTCCCAAAATAAAGTCGCGCTCTCTCTCTGACGTCACTGTGCTCTCGAGCAGCGCGTGCGCGTGGCGCGAGTGGGGCCAATGAGTTGTATCCTTGCTGCGGGATCGCCCGGGCTTGGTGTGGTTCTCTTGTGTGCGTGTGCGACGTGCCTTGCATGAACGCGGGCGCCGTCAGGTCCTCGGCCTCGGCTCCCGTCAGCGGCGGCGGGCGGCGGCAAGTTGCCACCAGCAAACCCCGCTTTCAGCGTTGTATCTGACGAGGGTTCCGGGTCATGTGCGGTCGATGTGCTCGATCGCATGCCGTCACAGCGGCATCGCCCGGCGGAAGGGACACAAATCGTCGGGGCCCCGCTGGGAGGACGGACTGGAAGGCTCAACCCGTGGATCGGCCGGGGCTCATAGACAACCGAATAGTTGAGTTACAATCGTATGTATGATGATGACGAACGGGGACGGAACGGACGGGTATCGAGGGTGTACGGGTATGACGACCAGGTCTCTAGGAAAGAGAGAGGAATAAAGAGGGGGGGGGCGTTGGCGATGGAAAGGGCGGCGACGGGGGCGAGCCCTTACAC
>Ga0209390_10004112_pt1 | contig 22311 bp, 19 predicted proteins | sample BON01_FD_187212 | JGI IMG/M metagenome (GOLD analysis project Ga0209390, IMG submission 187212) | Freshwater microbial communities from Lake Bonney liftoff mats and glacier meltwater in Antarctica - BON-01 (SPAdes) (version 2) | ecosystem: Environmental > Aquatic > Freshwater > Ice > Glacier... | reverse complement strand
AGGTGGAGGCATATCTCGTCTGGAAGAATGCTGAATCGAAACCTATCAACTGGCAGTTCACCAACGAGAAAGCCCGTGTCAAACTCAAGTCACTCTATCCGACAATTTAAGTATTACACGACACTAGCATGAACGGAGCGTAGGAGACCGGGGATTTCTGTCAATTTTTGCACCCTGACCCCATTTTTCTGACCCCATTTTTCCTGACCCCATTTTTCCGTGGCCGATGAGAGCGACATCTGCATTTGAACGCATGTGAAAAGCAGATGACGTGACGCGAGCGGGGTTTGCTTCTGAGGTTGGTTTTTGCCCGCCTCACCGACAGGCCGACGAACGGAAGATTCCCCCATTCGTCCCGAAATCCCCCCTTGATCTCAACTCCGATCCCCGTAGGTATCGACTTTCCGGCGATTTCTCTACAAAGGGTCTGCCCCTGTGCGGTATGCACCCCGGACATGTGGCTCCATCATTGCCTAAGAACATATGGAGAAGCTTGAATTTTCTACCAGATACCCACTCGCAGATCACGTAAACTCCATAGCGTCCCAGCCGCCGCCTTCGCGTTGCCGCGCAATCGCCGTGCCCCATCCTTTCTCTTCAAAGAGAATCTCTCACGTGCTCCGGAGAAAGCTTCGTCCACAAAGCCCTTGCTCCCGATCACTGCACCATCCGTAAAATATCTCACCCGACACCTCAGTATTTTCGCCATTTTTAGATCAGGTAGAACTGTCTGGTTGTTGCCGCTTTCCATGGCTTCCGCATCGTTCTTGGAAATATTCATTTTCCCGGAAACCACCACCTTCGCGTTGAGAGTCTTCCTCTCCAGCGCAAGCCCCATCAGCCGCCGGTAACGCCGCGAGGCCTCCTTCCATTGCCCGGCATCAAAGCCGATATCCGTGTCCGACATGATCGCACGAACCAGCCCTTCCCGCGCCTTTTTCCCATTTCCTTTCCCACCCCCGCCAACAGCCTCCCCATAGCTACTCCAACGATAATCCGCCGGGTCCTCAACCATCCCCGCCCGCACCGGATTCAAATCGATATAAGCCGCTATGGTCCGCGCCGCCGTCCCGCTCTCAACGATCACGCTCTTGAACCTTTCTTCCCAAAGCGTTCCTGTCCGCTCGTGGGTCCGATTGAACCAACGCGTAAAGCGCTGCAGCAGCGTCTTCATAAACTCGCTCAAGCTATGCATCCGGTAGGTGAAACGGGCGTGAATCTCCGCCACCCGCGCCGGATTCCCACCTTCCACACCCCCCTCCGTCCGCGCCGCAGCCAGTTCATCCGCAACGGATTTCACGAAATTCTCCCCGTAGAAAACCCCCAACCGCCGCAGTAACTCCGCATCCGTGAGTCCACCCTCCGGCAGTGGCGGAACCTCCACCAAGAGGTGAAAATGATTCGACATCACACAGTAGGAAAGAACCCGACACCCCGAGAAATTCTCCATCATCCGCATGAACATCCGAAAAGCTTCGCGCTCCTCATCAAGGAACCGAAATTTTCTATCAACCACCCTGCTAATGCAGTGAAAAATTGCGGGCTTCGTCTCCGAATCTGCCCATTCCGGTATCCACCTCCGTCTTGAATTCATACTCATACGCGCATCCTAGCACCCCAAATCCACAGCACAACAAGAATCCCGTCTAATTGTCTGGCAATTCATAATGAGAATCCCGTCAATTGTCTGGCAATTCATAATGGCCCATTCCGGTATCCACCTCCGTCTTGAATTCATACTCATACGCGCATCCTAGCACCCCAAATCCAAAGCACAACAAGAATCCCGTCTAATTGTCTGGCAATTAATAATGGTCTGGCAATTAATAATGGCTTGGAAATGAGAATGAAAGAGCGTACTCCTTGGGGTGCTTTATTCTCGCCATATGTGGAGCGATTGGAGAGATTTGGATCTGGAGAAAGTATGACTGTGAAGACGAAAATTGCTAGAAAGACCGTGATCAAGAAGCCGGTTGCGAGGGAGCTACTGTTTGGGGATTTGTGGGAGTTCGATCCTGCTCCGGAGTCGGCTCCGGCTGAGATTAAGGACCGTTACGGGCTTTTCATTGGTGGTGAGTTCGTGGAACCGAAATCAAAAAAGTGGTTTGATTCGATCAGTCCGCGGAATGAGGAGAAGATTTCGGAGATCGCGGAGGCGAATGAGGCCGATGTGGATGCGGCGTATGCGGCAGCGGTGAAAGCTTTTCCAGCGTGGTCGAAGCTGCCGGGTGCGGAGCGCGGCAAGTATTTGTATCGGTTGGCGCGGCTGTTGCAGGACAGGGCGCGGGAGTTCGCGGTGGCGGAAACGATAGACGGAGGTAAGCCGATCCGAGAGGCGCGTGATTTCGATGTGCCGGTGGCGGCAGCGCATTTCTTTTATCATGCCGGTTGGGCGGATAAGTTGGAATACGCGGCAGCGGGGAGAAATCTCAAAGCGCTCGGTGTGGTCGGGCAGGTGATTCCATGGAATTTCCCATTGTTGATGATGGCGTGGAAGCTGGCTCCGGCGCTGGCGCTTGGGAATACGGTGGTGCTGAAACCGGCGGAGACGACTTCTGTGACCGCGTTGAAATTCGCGGAGCTGATACGGGACGCGGGCTTGCCGCCGGGTGTGGTGAACATTGTGACCGGCTTTGGTGAGACGGGCGGGGCGATTGTGAGGCATCCGGGGGCTGCGAAGATCGCTTTCACGGGCTCGACAGGTGTGGGGAAATGGATACAGCGGGAGCTGGCGGGGACAGGGAAACGCCTGACCCTGGAGCTAGGAGGCAAGGGGGCGAATATTGTTTTCGAAGACGCGGCGATCGATCAAGCGGTGGAGGGGATCATTAATGGGATCTTTTTCAATCAGGGCCACGTGTGTTGCGCTGGGTCGCGGTTGCTGGTGCAGGAAAGCATTCAGGGAGAGGTGATGCGGAAGCTGAAGCTGCGGATGAAAGCGCTGAAGGTGGGCGATCCACTCGACAAGAACACGGATATAGGAGCGATCAATTCGAAGCGCCAGTGGGAGCGCATCACCGAGCTCGTGGACGACGGAGTCAAAGAGGGTGCGGAGATCTATCAGCCGGAATGTAAGCTGCCGAAGAAGGGATTCTATTACGCGCCGACCTTGCTGAGCGAAGTAACGCAGAGCCATCGGGTGGTGAAAGAAGAGATCTTCGGGCCGGTGCTTTCAGTGCTGACTTTCCGCACACCGGAAGAGGCGGTGGAGAAGGCAAACAATACTGCGTATGGCCTCAGTGCTGGGGTTTGGACCGACAAGGGATCGAAATATCTGCTGGTGGCGTCGCAGTTGAAATCTGGAGTGGTCTGGGGGAACTCGTTCAACAAGTTCGATCCGGCTTCGCCCTTCGGCGGGTTCAAAGAATCGGGCTTTGGCAGAGAAGGCGGACGGCATGGGCTTCTTGAATATGGGGAACTGGAGTGAGGTGGATCTTTTACCTCTCAACTCTCAACTCTCAACTCTCAACTCTCGACTCTCGACTCTCGACTTTTGACTTTTGACTTTTGACTTTTGACTTTTGACTTTTGAAGTGGACCGGGGAGGACAGGAATGTCCTTTCTCCTTAGAATTTTTCTTGGAGGAGTTTTTCGCGGCGTTCGCGGACCAAGCGGACGACGAGGGCGGTCCAGCCGGTTTGGTGGGAGGCGCCAAGGCCTTCGCCAGTTTCACCGTGGAAATACTCGTGAAAGAGGATGAGATTCTCCCAGTTGGGGTCGTCGGAGTAGCGTTTGGAAATGTCCATGGATCCATAGCAGGGGCGGTAGCCCTCGGCATTTTTGGTAAAGAGGGAGATGAGGCGGTCGCAGATGTCGATAGCGATTTCGCGGAGGGTGAATTCTTCGCCTGAGCCGGTGGGGTATTCGATTTTGAAGGAGTCGCCGTAGAAGTAATGGTAGCGCTCGAGGGCCTCGATGAGGATGAAGTTGGTGGGGAACCAGATGGGGCCGCGCCAGTTGGAGTTGCCCCCGAACATGTCGGTGGTGGCTTCGCCGGGTGTGTATTGGACCTGGTGGGTGGCGCCGGCGTACTGGAAGACGAAGGGATGTTCGTCGTGGGCTTTGGAAAGGGAGCGAATGCCGAAGTTCGAGAGGAACTCGTTGGGATCTAACATGTAGGTCAGGCTTTCGCGGAGTCGCTCTTCGGAAGGGATGGCGAGCAGGACTCGACCGGAAGATTTCTTTCCGGGAATACGGGTGGCGGTAACGTATTTGAGGAGGTCCGGTTTGTTGACTAGGAACCAGTCCATTCGTTTGCGGAAGCCGGGCAGCGCGTCGATGGTTTTTTGTTTGAGGACCGTAACGGCGCTGAGGGGGAGGGGTCCGACGAGTGAACGGATGCGGAGAGGAATGGGTGGTTCGTCTGCGATGATGAGCTGGTCGTAATAGAAACGATCCTGCATGTCCCAGAGACCGCTGCCGCCGAGGGTGTTGATAGCGTCGCAGATATTGACGAAGTGTTCGAAGAATTTCGAGGCAATGTCTTCGTAGGCGGGCTTGGTGAGGGCTAGTTCGAGAGCCATGGAGAGCATGGTCAGGCAGTAGAAGCCCATCCATGCGGTGCCGTCCGCCTGTTGGAGATGCCCACCGCCGGGAAGGGCGTGGGAGCGGTCGAAGACCCCGATGTTATCGAGTCCCAGGAAGCCGCCGCCGAAAACGTGTCGTCCGTCGAGGTCCTTGCGGTTGACCCACCAGGTGAAGTTGAGGAGGAGTTTCTGGAATGCTTTTTCAAGGAACAGGAGGTCGCGTTCACCTTTTTTATCGGAGATTTTGTAAACGCGCCAGACGGCCCATGCGTGGACAGGTGGATTGACATCGGAGAAGTTCCATTCGTAGGCCGGGAGTTGGCCGTTGGGGTGCATGTACCATTCGCGCAGTAGTAAGAGGAGCTGGTGTTTGGTAAAAGCAGAGTCGACTGCGCAGAACGGAAGCATATGGAAGGCGGTGTCCCATGCTGCAAACCATGGGTATTCCCATTTGTCTGGCATTGAGAGGATGTCCTTGGCGTGAAAATGACGCCAGTCGTTGTTGCGTCCGGTGAGGCGGTTGGCGGGAGGGTTAGGCATGTCCTTGTCGCCATTGAGCCAGTCATCGACGACGTAGTGGAAGAATTGTTTGGTCCAGAGCAGGCCGGCGTAGCCCTGGCGGCAGATCATGCGTTCCTCATCTGAGATGCCGTGCGGAATGATCTCGGCGTAGAATTCATCGGATTCGCGTAAGCGGGCATCGATGGTCTCGTGGATCTGGTCGAGGCCGTGGATGCCGTTGTCTTCCTCGATCAGGTGGAGCCTTGCGGTGACGGTGACGAATTCACCGGGAGGGATTTTGAAAACGTAATGGGCGGCAGATTTGGTACCCTTTTTCTTGGGGGAAACGGCTTTCTTCTCGCCGTTGACGATATGGCGGTGGAAGGCGTCCTTGGTGTAAGGAGAGTCGTTTTTCCTATCGCCGAGGGCTTCGTGATTGGTGTCGTTTTCGGTGAAGAGCCATTTCGCCTTCGGCGTATGCTCCCCGGTTACTCCGACGTGGAAGCGGAATTTTCCGAGCGACTCGTGCTTGATGAGGAGGGTGTCGCCTTCGAGAGTGATGGAGGGCTTGACCATGGGAGCCTCGCCATCGACGTCCCAGCTCCAGGTGTTGCGGAGCCAGACGCTTGGGAGGAGGTGGAGGGGAGCGGTTTCCGGGCCGCGGTTGACCGCGGTGATGCGCCAGAGGATGTCTTGTGGGCTGCGCTTGGCGACTTCCTGAGTGATATCGAAGTAGCGGCTTTCATCGAACATGCCCATGTCGGCGAGTTCGAGCTCGGGACCCAGCCGGCCGAGGCGTTCGTTTTCCAAACGGATCTCGGTGTAGGGAAATTTCTTATGCGGGTATTTATAGAGAGCCTTGGTGTAGGAATGGGTGGGGGTGGAATCGAGGTAGTAGTAGCATTCTTTGACGTCTTCGCCGTGGTTGCCCTCGTTTCCGCCGAGACCGAAGAGGCGCTCCTTGAGGATTGAGTCTGTTTCGTTCCACATGATGGGAGAGAAGCATAGGCGGCAGCCGCGGTCGCACCATCCCTGCAGGCCGTCCTCACCCCAGCGGTAGGCGCGGCTGCGGGCCTGATCGTGAGGAAAGGCAGCCCATGAGTTTCCGTGGTCGGAATAGTCCTCGCGGACGGTTCCCCACTGGCGTTCGCTGAGGTATGGACCCCAGCGTTTCCAGTTTTTCACGCGGTGTTCCTCTTGGGAAAGTCTGATCGTCTCTTGGCTCATGATCGGGTGGTGCAGGTGATTTACCACGATCCGTGCGCATTGCGAAAGTTTTACTACTTGGAATTTGTAGGAAGCTGAGCGTGATAAAATACGGGAAAAGTCGTATAACGGCAGATGTAACTATGAGGCGCGGGGCACGCTGAGCGCCAGATGGGCATGGAGCTTTGGTTGCTGGGCGGTCAGCGACACGGCCTTCCTTGGATGCCTATGCAGCCGGGATTTTGTGGACGGTGTAGTAGAAGGTGCGGTTGTGGATTTCGCCACCTTCGGGGTCTTTGAGGGCGGGGAGTTTGATTTCGTAGAGGCGTTCGGGTTCGAAGGCTTCGAGGGAGATGGTTGCGGATTTTTTGCCTTCGGATTTGATGGCGGTGATTTTGTGGTCGCGTTTGCCATCGGGGCCGGAGCCGTAGGTCCAGCGGGGTTGGTAGGTGGCGCTGGAGATTTTGATGTGGTCTCCTTTGAGTTCGGGGATGTCTTTGGTGAAGTTCAGGCGGAAGCCGTCTTTGGTGATGTTGATGGTGGCGAGGTCGAAGGGTGTGCCGCCGGAGAAGGTGAGGCGCTGGAGGCCTTCGGCGGGTGCGCCCCAGCCGCGGACGGTCTGGCCGATGTAGAGTTGTTTCCCATCAGGGGAGAAGACTGGGCGGTTGTTGCCTGAGCGGAGGCCACCGCCGTCGAGGAGATAGGTGGCCATGCCTTGGTAAACTCCGTCGACTTTTTCGACCATGATGCGGCAGATCCGGGTGCCGTTGTTGTCAGGGAGGATGAATTGGCCGGCGAAATATTCACCGAACGAGCCGTCGCGTGGGATGATTTCAGGTTTCGCGCCAGAGCGGCAGAAGCCGTGCGGGATGAGGACGGCTGCTTGTGTGCGGTGTTTGTTATAAGCGTCGAGATCGTTGCGGTAGGTGAGCAACGGGTCTTTGTCGGCGGGCCAGTTTTTGTCCCAGACGAGCGAGGAGGGGTGGCCGTAAAAGTTGCCTTTCTCGATGTGGTAGAAGGGAGTGATGGCTTTCCAGTCGCCTTGGTTGTCGGAGCACCAGGTCTCGCCATCGGGATCGGTGATGATGCCGTTGTGCATGCGGAATCCGGAGGCCCATGGGGTGAGCGTGCCCTCTTTGTCGAGGTGCATGATCCAGCCCCGGTATTTCACTGAGGAGAAGTTGCGTCCGCGTCGTCCGAATTTCGAGTTTTCGCCTTTGGTGTGTTCGAAGGTGGGGCCGTTGTAGGATGCGGTGCCGATTGCGAGAAAGTATCCGCCTTTGCCATCGGAGCAGACGTCGTTGGTTTCGTGGTAGTTTCCGGAGAGGCCCCAGCCATCGGCGAGGTTGCGGTAGCTATCGGCTAGGCCGTCGCCATCAGTGTCTTGTGCAGAGGTTAGTTCTGCCATTTGGGAGACGAGGATTTTCCCAGGCTCTGGAGCGATGATACCACAGCCGTTGTGGAAGCCGGAGGCGAAGAGTTTCCAGTCGAATGTTTTTGGATCTGAAGTTGGGGTGGCGCGGAAGACATCGGAGCGGCGCAGGCAGACGTAGAGTTCGCCTTTGGAATCGAAGGCTAGGCCGCCGACTTCGGGGGGGACGCCTTCGGGGAGCTTGATGTCTTCTAGCTTGTAGGAGTCTTTAAAACTGCCGGCGGTTGCCAGTGTGGCTAGGGATGTGAGGAGGAGGAGGGGTTTCATTGAGGAAGATTTTTTAACCGCGAATGGACGCTAATTTTCGCGAATGAAGACTTGGGTGGGGTGGAATCTGAAATCTGGTTTCTGGAATCTGGTTTCTGGTTTCTTATTCCCCTTTTACTACGGATTGGATGAAGAGGATTAGGGATTGGTATTCAGGGTCGGAGAGTTGGTAGGGGGGCATGTAGTTGGGGGGGAAGTCTTTGGCAGTTTTGGCGCCGGGGGCTTTGATGGATTCGAGGAGGTAGGCGGCGTCGGCTTTGATGGGTTTGTCGCTTTCCTCGATCATGCGTTGGTTGTTGTAGAGGCCGGCGAGGGTTGGGCCGTGGCCGGTGGAGCCGTCGATGGAGTGGCAGGCGGAGCAGCCGAGGCTGTCGAAGAGAAGTTGGCCGTTGGCGACGGTGGCCTCTGTGATTTTCATGTCGCGGGGGAAGCCTTGGAAGGTGGCGAGGCGGGTGCCGGTGACAGTTCGGGTGAGGGTGTTGGTCGTCTTGTCACCTTCGGCTGTTCCGTAGGTGATGGCCACTTGGCCCGGCGAGCTCAGGGTGAAAGTGAAGGAGAGTGGGGTCTTCGCTTCCGGGGTAATTTTCAGTTTAAATTCATGGCCACCACGCGAGAAGACGAAGATCGGAGTGCCGTTCTCTAGGTCGTAGCCGATGTATTTCGGGTCGGTGAGATCGGTGAGGCGTTTGCCATCGACGTAGATTTCCGAGAGGGGATCGGCTTTGTGGAAGAGGATGCCGACGAGGTGGGGGACGTAGTTGTAGCTGAGGCGGTTGCCGCGTTGCTGGTCGCCCCAGTAGGGGTACATATCGAGAAAGCCGCCCTGCCATGCGTAGGCGACGCGGCACTCGATGGTGTCGAAGGCGTATGAGAGGGCGGGGCCGTGGTTGACGCCGATGGCGGCGGGGAGGCCTTTGATGGGTTTGTATTCGCCCGCGACGTCCTGCCCTTTTCCGGGATTGTATTTCGGAGAGGTCGCGCCTTTTCCGTGGTGTGCGAAGTAGGCTGGGTCGAGATCCGGATCCGGCATGTAGGTGCGAAGAATCAGGGGTGATTCTTCGGTGCCGAGGGGGAGATTTTCGTAAGCGATGGGTTCCGCAGCGGAAAGACGAAGAGCGGAGAGAAGGAGTATGCCGTAGAACAGATTTTGCACTTTCAACATACAAACAGGGGGAGGGTATTCTTACAAAGGGAAATTTAATAAAGACAAGGAGCGGGGTGCACCTTGAACGGACTGGGGCATGATGCCCGCGCCACTTTGGCAGAGGCTGGCGTTCTGGAGAATACCAATTCTAGCATTTCCTAAGAGGGAAGATGGTGACGTCGACGGGGGCGGCGGTGAGCATGGAGTCGGGGGGTGTCTTTGGTTCCTCGAAGCCGTTGAGAGCTAAGGCGGTGGTGGGACAGAGGCCGGACGCCATCGGCTCGATCTGGTAGGGGGTGTGGTGGACGCGACCGGTGTAGAGGGCGCCGTTATTGCGGGTTGAGAAGAGGGAGTAACGCTCGACGAGGAACCATTCTAGGGTGCCGGGTTGGGCGGGGGTGGGAGCGATCGGGCGGGGGTATTCGTAAACGGCTTCCGGAAGGGAATGTTTTTTACGAAGGCTGCGGAAGTGGACGGATTGATCGGTGATTTCAGAACTCATTTCCGCGTGTTCGTAGGGGAGGTGGAAGCCGTGGCGGGCAATTTCTACGGCGAGGGGCTGGTTGCAATCGAGGGAGAAGAACCAGACCCCGGGATTGCCTGCATCGTCGTAGACGTAGGTGCGGAGGTTGAGCTCATGGAACCATGAGAGCCACGGGATCGGGGGCAGGGCGACGGGACGGACGCGCTGCATGAGGAAGGGGACGACGCCTAGCCAAGCTTTTCCATCGAAGGTATCCACGTGCAGGCCATTGGGTAGGCGGGCGGCGATGATTTCGGGATCAAAAGCCCAGTGGAAAAATCCGAGTTCGGCCCAGCGTTGTTTCATGACGGGGAAGCCTGATGGGCGTTGCTGCTGGGCGAGGCGTTGTTTGGAGGTGGGAGGCATGGGTTTGAATTCGAAATTTAGAATTCATCATTCAAAATTAGTCAGATGGCAGGAGTGGGCGGCGAATCCGGCGCCGAAGGCGGTGAGCCAGAGGGAGGATTCTGCGGGGTGGGTTTTGAGGCGTTCTTCTAGTGCGAAGAGAACCGAGGGGCTGGACATGTTGCCGTGGCGGCGGAGGACTTCTCGGGTTTCTGTTAGGTGGTAGGGAGGTAGGGCGGTTTCGAGGGCTTCGATGACATCTCGACCGCCGGAGTGGGCGAGGATCTGGGAGGGGTCGGCTTTGCGGCGGTCGTAGAGGATGGAAACGGCTTGGGCGGCGAGGTCGGGGACGCTGCGGTGGAGTTGATTTTTAAGTTTCCCACCGGCGTTGGTGAAGCGGATTTTTTCGCGGTCGGCGGGGACGTGGTGGGTGTCAAAGCTGTGGAAATTGAGTTGGGATTCGTTGGATTTTTCGCCTGTTAGAATGGCTGCAGCAGCACCGTCGCCGAAGAGGCAAAGGGAGATGAGGACGCCGGGGTCGTTATCGATGTAGAAGGCGGCGGATGAGATTTCGACGGCGATGAGTGCGACGGTGTGAGTGGGGTTTGCGGCGAGGTAGCCGTGGGCGGCGCGGAGTGCGGGAATGGCTGCGCCGCAGCCTAGGCCGACGAGATCTGCGAGGTAGGTATCGGGGCGGAGACCTGCGATTTCCGCGATGTGACTGGATGGGCCGGGGCAGAGGTAGCCGGTGCAGGTGCAAACGAAGAGGGCGTCAATCTTTTCAGGAAGGATACCGGCTTTTTCGATGGCTTTCCCTAGCGCGGCGTTGGCTAGGGCGGGAGCATGTTGTTCGAATGCGTGATTTAGGGATTGAGCGTCTTTTTCGAAAACTGTGCGGAGATCGGGTTCGGTGAATTGGCGGGATTCGATTCCGGAGCTGGAGTTGCTGAGGATTTTTTCAAGAAGGCCGAGGGAGCGTGATTTGAGGGTTCCGATTTCCGGGTGGTTGAGGAGATGGGTCCATGTTTCCGCTTGGGTAAAGTGGTGGCTGGGATTGGCGGTTGCGAGGCTTTGGAGATACATGTGAAGTGCCGAGTGGAAAGTGATCAGTGGGAAGAAATGCTGGATGCGCGACTAGCGGATGAGGTGGAGGATGGGGGAGAGGGGAGCGTGTTTTAGGATGTGGCGGGCTGCGTTTTCGAAGAGAAGGGGATGGATGAACTTCGAGGCAGTCATTCGTTTTCGGAAGTGTTTATGGAGCTGTTTTTCCGTGCGGCTTAAGGCGGTGGGCCAATCGATTTCTTGATTTGCGTAGGAGATTAGGTGGGGGAGGGCGATTTCGGCGGATTGAAAGGCCATGGTCATGCCGTTTCCGGTGAACGGGGGGATGATCGCGTGGGAGTCTCCGATTGAGAAGACTCCGGGAGTTGTGGCTTGGTTACCTAGGTCGAAACCGGCGACGGCGGAGAACGAGCTGGATCTCCATTCGGCGGATTCGATACGGGCGGCGAGTGCGGTGTTCTGGTTTTCGCGCAGGTAGGCGGGAAGGAGTGCTTCGTGTTTGGCTGTCATGGAACGGTTGATTTGGAAGAGGCCACAGACATTGTGCCAACCGTTTTCGACGGGAGTAATGCCGAGGTAGCCGGTGGGGCCGCTGTGCATTTCGAGGTGGGCGGTGGTGGAAATATCGCGGACGTGGGCTTTGAGACCTATCCATTTGCCACGGGTTGGAATTCTACCGGAGGCTTTGACAAGGCCGGGTTGGTCGGGTTTGGTTTTAACTCGCGAGTTGGTTTCAATGACAGCTCCGTTTCGACGGGCGAGTTTTTGAAGGCGGTCGTCGAGCAGGTGACGGGAGATCGCCAAGGCGGGGGATGGGAGGGCTGATTTGCGGAGTAGATCATTTCCTGAGAACCAGGTGACTGAAGTGTGTCTGGCAGCATCGGCAAGGGCGTCGGTGATGCCGAGGGTTTCCAAGGTTTGCGCTGAGACGCCAGAGATAAATTCGCCGCAAACACGGTGGCGGGGGTAGGTTCCGGCTTCGTGGAGAAGGACGGGCACTCCGTTTTTACGGAGCGCGATGGCGAGAGAGAGTCCGGTCAGGCCGCCTCCGATAATGGTAATCATTTTAGTCAAGTCCGTGAGGTTACCATGCGTTGTGAACCTCGCCATGTGGAAGTTTCGTGAATGGCAAATCCTTTTCCATGGAGTTGGAGGATGGTGGGTAGTTCGTCGCTGATGAATCCTGCCTCGATACTGACGCGCATGTCGTGGCGTGTGATGGGGTGGATAAAAGGATGAGCGAGACGGCCCATGTAGCGGGGGATGGACGAGCGCAGGGGCTCGTTGACGACGATGTGGTCGAAGCTGGCGATCCAAGGGGCGAGTTGTGAGAGTTGTTTATCTGTGAAGTGGTGGAGGATTAGGTTTGCGATTAGGGTGCCACCTTGGGATGTGGGTGGTTTTTCGAGGAGGTTTCCGCGTATCCATTCCACGGATTCTGGAAGGGCTCCGGGCCGTGGTGCGAGGTCGCAGGCGGTGAGGGGAATGGTGGGGAAACGGTCGTGAATTTTTGAGAGAAGATTTCCATCGCCCGAGCCTATCTCAGTGATGCGCGGGGTGCCGGAGGGGATGTTTTTGATGATCCATGCGTCGTTTCCCATGAAAATATTGATACGGCGCAGGTCGCGGCGGGAGCGGATGGCACCGGGATCGTCGTGGGGAAGGTGGTCGAGAAGCTCGGGGGTGAGTTTGCGCATTTCAGTCGGGTGGTAAAAGTCGTGGTTTGCAAACGGAGCGGTTCTGATGGAGAACGGGGTATGAAGATCTCTACATACACTGGCGGAAGGGTGCAGACAAACGGATATCTGTTGGAAACGGTTGGCGGGAATTTTCTCGTCGATGCTCCGGCGGGAGTCAGTGGATGGCTTGATGACAAAGGAGTGCGGATAGACGCGCTGTATTTGACGCATCAACATTATGATCACGTCGAGGATGTTGCGGAGCTTCAGGGGCGCGGGGTGAAGGTGCTGGGGTGGACGGAATATTCAAAGGAACTTACTTTGGAATCGTATGGGGCGAGCTGGGGATTGCCGGAGGTGAATCATTTTAAAATTGATGAACTGATCTCTGAAGGGGGTGGGGCTTGGGCGGATATGGAGGTCGAGGTCAGCCACGTGCCTGGGCACTCGCTGGACAGTATCACGTTTTATTTTCCGGAGGAGGGCGTGGTGTTCGCGGGTGATGCGTTGTTCGCGGGATCGGTCGGGAGGTGCGATTTGCCGGGAGGGAATTTCGAGATGTTGGTTTCCGGGATTCGTGAAAAGCTACTTACCTTGCCGGAAGAGACACGAGTGCTTTCCGGGCACGGACCGGAGACGACGATAGGGCGGGAAAGAGTTGGGAACGGGTTCCTGAGGTAGGAGTGCTCCGTTTGCTATTTTCAATGGATCCCGGCGCAGAGATTGGAGATTGGAGATTTGATTATTCTGGGACGATGAGGGCCTTGGGTGGTTCGGAGAGTAGGAGTTCGTTTTGGTTTTCGGGAGGGGAGGTGAAGTGGACGTTTTCCCAAACGGGATCTTTTAGGGGGCCGGTTCCGCGGAATTGAAAGAGACCGTAGAAAGGGCGCAGAGGGAGGGTGATAAGGCCGAGCAGGCCGCGGGCGTTGAGGCGGATGGTGAAGTCGATGGTTTGCTCGGAGAGGTCGACGGCGCCATCGCCGGCGAATTTCACGGAGGTGGTGGAGGTTTGGAAATTCTGAGTAGTCAGGATTCCCTTTTTGATGGTGAAGGTGCAGAAAGCTGATTTCGCGCGCTCGAAGCCGACGCGTTTGTTGTCGACGACTTTGGAGACCACGCTTGACAATGGGCCGAAAACCGGGACTGAGAACAGCTCAGCTTTTTCCAGCGCGATGAGGCCTTTACCGTTCATCGTGGCGACATCTTCGTCGTTCAGGGAGAATTCGATGCGTCCGGTCAATTCTCCACCGCCTTTGAGTTCGAAGCCGTAAGTGGATGCGAGTGAGCGCATTTCTAGCTTGGACCAACTAATTTCGCCGGAGAGACCGGAGGTGGCTTGATTGACGATTTTTCCGGCGACCTTTCCTCCGAACGCCTCTGTGGAAAGATCCGAAATGTGTACTTTGTCTCCGGTGATTCTCACGTTGGCCTGCGGCGCCGAGAGGGTTATATCTTTGCCGAGGAATTCGTAGTCGGCCATTGACTTGGTTTTGAAATCGATAGCCAAGTCGGTGCGGCCTTGGGGGGTGACATCGACGATGCCGGAACCTCTGAGGACGGTCGGCCGATGGAAGCGGTAACGCTCGACATCGTCCGCAATGTTCGGGGCGAACAAGCGGATCATCGGCGAAGCCCAGATAGTGCCTTTGACGGATTCGACGCCAACGGTTTTCGATGCGGCTTCGTAGCGGATCCTACCGATTGTTGCTGAGCCGGTCATCGGGCCATCGTAGGTTTTGCGCAATGGGTAGTCGGTGTAATCGAAGGTTACGCCGCCATTGTAGAAGTCTAGTTCATGATGATTGACGACGAAGGAGCAATTGGCCGACTTGATCGGCACGCCGCGATAAGAAATGTTAGATAGTGAGCCAAGGCCATTGTAAGCCCAAGCGTAGCGGTTCTGTATGTCGAGTGATCCCTCTATCTGGATTTCGCAGGCGGAGTCTTTGTTCTCGGTAAAGTCGGCGATAATTCGCTCAAGGGGGAGGCCTTTAAAAAATGGTTTATAGAGGGGGATAGGCAAGGTTGAGTGGAGCTGGATGCGAACGATGTTGCCCTCTTTTAGGATTTTTCCTTGGGCCTCGCCGTCGGGTCGCTTGAGGGTGAGGTCTTTGAGAAAAAGGTTTCCATTTTGCCATGAGAACCAAGTTTCCAACGAGTCGAAGGAAACTCCACGGAACATGATCGATTCGCAAAGGGCGTGACCGGTGAGGTTGACAACGGGTGCGGATAGATTGGTTAGATTGAAGTCACCTGCGAACTTAAGTTCTTGGTTTCCAGCGCTGAGAAGGTCGAGTTTGACGGGGGCGTCCAGCCATGATTTGAGCAGCCGTGGGATTTCGATGGAGGATTTCATATCGAACCTGCCGTCGCGGGTGACGAGTTGGTAATCCGCGCTCCCAGAGATGTTTCCACGGGTGTCGCGGGCGGTGAAAGAAGAGAGTGTGAGGAGGTGTTTTGAGAGGGTTCCTTCGGCGGTGAGATCGATCAGCTTGTATTGCTGTTTTTCTACGGAAGGTGCGTCGATGCGGAAAACAGCCTTGATGGAATTGTTGTCTGAAAGTTCGCCTTCGATTTCGATTTGAACGCTGGGAGGGCGTTCGGGGTCGAAGTTCCAATGTTCCATTTCGTGGAGGATATTCGCGACCATTTCCCTGCGGCGGCCTTCGTTTTTGTCTCTTTCTGGGCCACGTATTCCGGGGTTTTTTCCAAGCAGCCTGGCGCTTAGATTGACATCGACGCCGCCGACCCTGCCCTTGGCGTTGCGGATTTCGATCAGGCGTTCGTTGGGCATGAAAATGGTGCCGTTGATCTGAGTGAAGCGCAGGGAGTCGCCCGAGGGCTCATTTGGATCGACGGGGAGCGTGAGTTGGGCGTTTCGGAATTCTACTTTCCGCAGGCGAAAATCGCCACCCGCGATGCTGGCGTAATCCAAGACGATGCCAACTTGTTCGAGTCTGGAGATTTCGTGAATTCGTTTTTTTTCGGCATAGACCCGGACGCTGGTTGCGACGAAACCTTTGAGCGGGATATAGGTAAGCGAGCCGATTTCGACGTGGGCGCCGTGTTTGGAAATTTCGTATTCAATGGCTTTTCGCCACTCGTCTGGGAGTCCGATTTTATTGGCCCAATATAGTCCGATTGCAGAAACCGGGACAAGCGCGACCAGAATCAGCCAGATTACAGTTCTGAGGTTGCGAACGAGTTTGACGCGGAACATGGGGATGGGCCTTAATTTGTGATCGTTCCGGCGGAGCGAAAGGAGAAAAAAGCCTCTCTGCCGAGAGAGGGGCGCCCGATGATCATGTGGTCGAGGAAACGGATCTGCATGATTTCAGCTGCTTTGATCAGGTTCTCGGTGATGCGGAAGTCTGCCTTACTCGGAGTGGGATCACCAGAAGGGTGGTTGTGGAGTAGGATAAAGGCGTAGGCGTTGCGGGTGATGACGGGGCGCAGGATCTCGCGGGGATGGGCGGAGGTTTCGTTCACGGATCCGATGGATACGGTGCTCGTTGAGGTGTGTTGGAGGCGGCTGTTGACGGTGACGACCAAGGCGGTTTCAGTCGGCAGGTTGTTCATTTGGTGGGCGAAATGATCGTAGATAAGTTCGGGAGAATCGAGCGGCAGGGTCTTGAGCCTTTCTTTGGAAAGTCGGCTTCCGAGTTCGAAGGCTGCGGCGAGTTTGCAGGCTTTGGCGAGGCCGATGCCTTTGTTGTTCATATATTCGGAAACTGGGAGTCGGCCGAGTTCCTGAAGGCTACCGTATTTGTCTAATAAATCGCCGGCGATTTCTAGGACGTTTCTACCGACGACACCGGAGGATAGGAAGATTGCCATGAGTTCGGAATTACTTAAGGCGGCGGGGCCGTATTTGTAGATCTTCTCGCGTGGGAGATCGGAGTCGGCAGAGTCGTTGAGGCGGGACATTTTGGGGTTTTAGATTTACTCAATATTCTGGACTTGCTCGCGGATTTTTTCGAGTTCGGTTTTTGCTTCGACGACGGTTTGGGCGATGAGTGCGTCGTTCGCCTTGGAGCCAATGGTGTTGAATTCTCGGAATAATTCCTGGCAGAGGAAGTCGAGGGGGCGCCCGCAAGCATCCTTGGAGTGGAGGTATTCGTGAAATTTGGCGAAGTGTGAATTGAGGCGGGTGAGTTCTTCTGAGATGTCGCAGCGGTCGGCGAAAAGGGCTAGTTCTTTGGCTAGGCGATCGTCATTGTCAGCGAGTTTTATGCCCATATCGGAGAGCCGTTTTAGGAGGATTTCGCGCTGGTGTTCCGGGCGGGAGGGGGCGTGTTCTGCGAGGATTTGGGTGTGTTTTTTTAGTTGGCTGAGCCGCTCGATAAAATCGTTCAGCAGGTGTTTCCCTTCGGAGGTGCGCATTTCGTTGAGGGTGGCGATGGCGGTATCGAGAGCCGGGCTGATTGCTTGCCATGCGGCTTCCAAGTCGATTTCTTCGGATTCTCCGATCTCGATGACGCCAGCTTGCCGGGCGAAGTCGGAAGCGGTGGGCAGGAGCTGCCGACCGATGATGATCGATAGGTCGGAGAATGCGGATTCGAGAGATCTTGCGAGGCCGGGGTTGATGCGGATCTGTGTGCGATTGGAACCCTCGGGTTTATCGAGTCGGATGGATATTTGGACGCGGCCGCGGGAGATGTGAGGGAGGGTCGCTTGGCGGACTTTGGTTTCCAGCGGTTGCAAAGACCGGGGGAGATTCGCGACGATTTCGATCTGCTTGCGGTTGATCGAAGAGGCCTCGACGTTCGCGAGCCACTGGTCGGTGGTATGGGTTCCTCGGCCAAAACCGGTCATCGAGTGCATTTAAGTTATTTAGAAGATCAGCAGGCGTGTTGTCGATCGCGGATTATTTGTCAAAAATCTGCGGTAATCCAGCAATCCGAACCTATTTGGTGAGTTTTTGCCGTGAAGGAGTTCGGAATTGGTAGAGAGAAAAAATTGGTTCACCTGACCTTGCCAAGCGGGGGTTCGTCGCTACGTTGCTTGGTGATATGGCAGAGAACGATATGACACCTGTGATCCCGGACCCAAAAAAGCTGCGCAGGACTGCGTTTGCTCTTGTGGTAGTGATGGTGGTGGGCGGGGTTTTGATCCTCAAAGCGTATGAGAAGCGGGCCCAAGAAAGTTCGGAAGACAACAGGCCGAGTTTTTTAACACAGATTTCGGCTCCAAAAGATTTGATTTACATGCGGCAGGATGGGGAAATCAAGGAATTGATAGCCTTAAAAGGAAAGGTTCTCGTGCTACAGAGTTTGGCGAAATCGCAGCCGGACGAGACAGTCACCGGGGCAATGAAGGCGCTTTCGGAAAAGTTTGCTGAGCGGGAGGATGTCGTGCTGGTTACCCTGATGCTTGATCCGGGAAAGTCAGATGAGTTGGGAGGACAGCTTAAAGGACTGGCGGAGGAACTCGGTGCGGAGCTGCCGCATTGGATCGTGGCATCGAACGAAAGGCCGACCTTGCACAAATTCATCAAAAACGAATTCAAGGCTAACATGTTGCCTTATGAGGAGGGCGGAGAGTGGCATTATGACCGGTCGCTGGTTTTGATCGACAAGAACCGCCATGTGCGGAGGGCGGTGGTGCCACAGAAGCGAGGCGGTGCGCCTTTTGTCGCGGCATTTGATTTTGAGCAGGCAGAGAACTGGGATGAGGAGGGGATTAAGACAGGCACGGAACTTTCCAATGTCGAACAGCTTGAGAATTTATTGGCAGACACCATTGAGATCCTGCTTGAAGAGAAAGCCAAACCATGAAAAAAAAGACTACTTTGATACTATTTTACTCAGGTGTCGCGCTGATATGTGCTGGCATCTTGAGCGTTGTGAATTTATTGATTCTGCCGACAATCAAGGCGAGCGGTGTGGAAGCTGAGGCTTTTCTCAATGTAGGGAAGGAAAAGGTGGAGACGTGGTATCCGATCGAGAAGGATCTTGCTGCGACGAATCAGGAGGGTGAAAAGGTGAAGCTTTCTGATCTGAGGGGCAAGGTATGGGTTATTGCGGAGTTTTTTGCGGTTTGCCCGCATTGTGCGGTGCGGAACGGAGCGGAGTTACGTGAGGTTTACGATAAGTTCAAAGAGCATCCAGATTTTCAGGTGGTGTGTATCAGTGTCGATCCAGAAGCCGACGACGTGGAGAAACTGAAAAGTTATGCCGAGGCTTTAGGAGCGGATGCAGAGGACTGGTGGTTTCTGAACGCAGGGGATGAAAAGGCGACTCACGAGTATCTTGAGAAGATTTTGAAGTTTCAAGGTATTCGAAAATGGACCGAACCCGAGGAGATCGAGGCGAACGGCAAGTTTCAGCACGACATGGGGCTGATGCTGGTCGATAGGGATTTCAATGTAATCGGAAAATGGCCACTATCCGACAGACGACCAGAGGAGTTCAAGAAGAGCAATCCGGATCTCTACAAAAACGCCAAATCGGAACTCTTTGAACGGATTTCCTCTGAACTTGCAAAAGGCGCGGACGGCAATCCGTAGCAAAGAGATCATGACAAGCGGAGAAGAGAGGAAAAAGTGGCTTTTGCGGGGTACGGACGAGAGACTTCCGGGTAGTTTTAAGCTGGTGGTATGGGGCGTGACCGCGCTGGTGCTGGTGCTGGTTATTCTGATGCGTTCTCCATATAAAATCCCTCTCCCGGAGGGGTGGTCGATGATGTTTCTTCCACCGGTGCATGCGGTATTAAATACGCTGGTTACGGTTTCCTTGGTTGCTGCGGTGATTGCGGTGAAGGCTGGCAGGATTGGCTTGCACAGGAGTTGTATACTGGTTGCGATGGGCTTATCCGCGTTGTTTTTGCTCTGTTATGTGGCGTATCATTTTACCACAGAGGAGACGCGATTTGGTGGTGAAGGCTGGGTAAGGACCGTGTATTTTTTATTATTGATCACGCACATCGTGCTGGCTGGAGTCAGTCTACCTGCAATTCTTTTTACGTTCCTAACCGGCTGGACGGGTCGCTTTTCGACGCACCGACGTCTGGCGCGTTGGGTGTTTCCAGTATGGTTGTATGTGGCGGTCACCGGACCGATCTGCTACCTGATGTTGAAGCCTTACTACTGAAAGGTTTGCGTTCTGAATGGTTGACCAAGCGGTGAGGTGGTGGGAGGTTAAGAGACAATGAAGCTTCCACCGAGAAGAACCAACCGATTCATTCCCTCGGTAGCGGCAGATTCACAGGAGTCAGACAAGCTTTGGGAAAATCTTGATCCAGAGATTCTTGAGTTGGGCGACTGCGAGCCAGTTCCGAAAAGTTCTGGTGACTTGGAAAAGTCCCTTACCGCGTTGGTCGGAAAGGGGAAGGGAGAAGGAAAAGTCACGATCGCGAATGAAACTCGAGACGCGTATTCCGGGGATAAGTGGTTTGCCAGTCATCAACCTGATTTGGTTGTTTTCGCGGAGAGTTCCGAGGATGTTTCCAAGGTGCTGGGTTACGCACACCGGAATCGAATTCCGGTCACCACCCGCGGCGCCGGAGTGGGTTATGTAGGCGGTTGCGTGCCTATCAGGGGGGGAATCGTCCTGACTACGGAGCGGATGAATAGCATCATCGATATCAATCCGAAGGACGGTGTGGCGGTCGTCCAACCGGGTGTCATCACCGGAGATTTGCAGAAGGCGGTCCGGGATTTGGGTTGGGATTATCCGCCTGATCCGGCTTCGCTCAAGGAGTGCTCGATCGGTGGTAATGTCGCGACGAACGCGGGTGGGCCCCGATGTTTGAAATACGGGGTGACGAGGAATTACGTTCTCGGGCTCGAGGTCGTTCTTGCGGATGGGCGAGTGATGCGTTGCGGAGGACGGCTTCACAAGAATAAGACCGGCTTCGACCTGATCGGCCTGTTCGTGGGTTCTGAGGGGATGCTGGGGGTGGTCACGGAAATCACGGTTCGTATCATCCCAAAACCTGCAAGCCGAGCTATGTTGGCCGCGGTGTTTTCCGATTTTCCTGCTGCTGCTGCGACGGTGCAAACCATTCTCCAAGCTGGGCATTTACCCTCGGCTTTGGAAATCACTGATTCATTCACTCTTGCCGCAGCGCGGAGGAAACTCGGCGCCGAGGTCTTTCCTCCAGGGGACGGGCATCTGATTGTGGAAATCGACGGTCGTCCGGCGGCGGTGGAATCCGAACTCAAGGAATTGGAGGGATTACTGAAGAAATGTGGAGCGGGTGAAATCCGGATTGCTACAGACGAAGCAGAGTGCGAAGCGATCTGGCAATTACGCCGTGAATTTTCATACTCCCTGCGAGATACCGGACTGACGAAGCTCAATGAGGACGTTGTCGTGCCGCGTGGAAAACTAGTCGAACTCGTCAGCTTCGCGAGGAAACTGGAGAAAGAGACCGGGATTGCGATCGCTTGTTTCGGTCATGCGGGAGACGGGAATATCCACACCAACCTGATGGTTGAGAATTATGAAGTTGAGGAGACACGGGACCGAGCCGATGCAGCGTTAGACACTCTTTTTACCTGGGTGCTGGACAATGGTGGAGCGATCACCGGAGAGCACGGGGTGGGTCTCGCGAAGAAGCCTTGGATCAGGCAGGCTTTGGGCGAAGTTTCCTTCGCCGTTCACCGTTCTTTGAAGGGGGCTCTCGATCCACATGGAATTCTGAATCCTGGCAAGTTTCTGGATGACTGATTTTTCAGGCTTCCGATAAATGATTCGACAAGGCGCTTGGTTCGGTGGAGTTTGGTTTTATCACGAAATTAGCATTTTTTTCTTTTACCCATTAGTATTCTCTTTTTGAGCGCCACAACAGGCTTAGTCGGTGGTGAGAACTGGATGACCGACTTTGACGCAGCCAAGGAAAAGGCAGCGAAAGAAGACAAGTCATTGTTGATCGACTTCACAGGGTCCGACTGTTGCGGTTGGTGTATCAAGCTCAACAAAGAGGTATTCAAACACGACGAATTCAAGGATGGGGTAAAAGACACCTTCGTCCTCGTTGAACTCGATTTTCCGGAAGACAAATCGGGGATGACTGCGGAAACAATCTCTCAGAATGAAAAGCTTCGCGAGGATTATGCGGTGAAAGGTTTTCCAACGATTCTGTTGGCGGATGCCGAGGGGCGGCCGTTTGCGAAGACTGGATATCGGGAAGGTGGTCCCGAAAAATATGTTGAGAGTTTGAATGAATTACTCGAAATCCGGATCGAAAAGGATGCCGCTTTTAAAAAGGCTGCCGATCTGGATGGAGTGGAAAAAGCCGAGGCCTTAGTAGTCGGACTTAAGGCTGAGGATACCTAAGATTAGGAACTCTGGCTTGCGTCCCTAGGGCGGTTACTTGCCTCCGAAAAATCCTTTAAGACCGCTCAATAGGCCGCTGATTTTACCAAGGTCTGGATTATTCCCCGCCATCACGTCATCAATCGCCGAGTGCAGTTGTGACGGCAGCTTCTGCTTCGCGAACTCGGCGACTGCCGAGATCGCTTTATCGGCAGTTTCTTCGTCGATGCCTAGAGCTGTTAGTTTGCCTTTGAGTTCGTTGATCATCGGAGAAAGAAAATCAGTACCGGGGACAGGACTCGAACCTGCACATCAAAAGACACCTGATCCTAAGTCAGGCGCGTCTACCAATTCCGCCACCCCGGC
>Ga0209390_10004110_pt1 | contig 22323 bp, 34 predicted proteins | sample BON01_FD_187212 | JGI IMG/M metagenome (GOLD analysis project Ga0209390, IMG submission 187212) | Freshwater microbial communities from Lake Bonney liftoff mats and glacier meltwater in Antarctica - BON-01 (SPAdes) (version 2) | ecosystem: Environmental > Aquatic > Freshwater > Ice > Glacier... | reverse complement strand
CCAGCGGCTGACTACTTAGATGCAATAGTCAAAGGCGACACAGCACAAGCGCAGGCATACATTGATGAATGTCTGGCAGTAAAGGCTAAGTATCCTAAATGACAGAAGTAACCCACAAAGAGATTTACGAGCGCCTAATAGAGGTGGAAGCTAAAGTGGATAACCTAGTAGAAGATAGTAAAGAGGTGGTGGCGGCATTCAATGCAGCCCAAGGAGCCTTCACTGTCTTAGGGTGGTTAGCGTCAATGGCTAAACCTTTGTTATGGATTGCAGGTGTATTATCCGCATTCTCGTATATGATTAGTGAATATAGGATGAAATAATGATTGCTGAACTCGCCATAGCCAACGCAGCCTTCGCTGTTATTAAGGAAACAATTAGCAATGGAGGTGACTTTATGGCGGCAGGTTCGCAAGTAATAGGTTATTTTAACAGTAAGGCTAAGTTACAACAAGACTTGAAGGCTAAGGGTAACAGTAGCGACTTAGAGGAATTCATGGCCTTAGCTACATTGAAGACACAAGAACAAGAGTTAAAAGAGTTATTTATATATCAAGGTGCTCCGGGAATGTGGGACGAATGGTTACAATTCCAAGTAGAGGCACGTAAGGGTAGAGAGAAGGCGGCGGCGCTTGCTCAGATAACTCACTTACGATTTAAACAGAAGGTTACAGATGTAGTTAACATTGTTATGGCTGTCTTACTGGTATCAACTGGTTTGTTTGCTGTTGTAGGGTTAGCTTGGGCAATATACACTAAAGGACAATTCTAATGCGAGATTTACCAGTACGTAACATGCGTAAGACGAAGAACAAGAAACCAAAGCCAACAAAGAAATGAGAACAGCAGTCATAATCGTTGCTCTCTTTCTATCTGGATGTAGCGCTTTATCTGCCTTAATTCCCGGTATGGGTGGTGGGACGAATGTGGCTGCTAACACTCAAATAGGCAAAGAGAATAACCAAACTGGCGTAGTTGTGGGTGAGGTTAAGACAAACAAAGTTGAGGCACAAGAGATAGGTAAACTAACACAGGCTGACCAAACTATTGAAGCCCATGGTGAAACTACTATACAGAACATCCCTCCTTGGGTTTTGTTGCTCCTTATCCTCGGTTGGTTATTGCCCTCCCCTAAAGAGATATGGGACGGACTCTGGAACATCCCTAAGAAAGTAAAAGGAAAGACTAAATGAAACATTCAATAGGCATTGTACCAGCGGCGGCAACACTCACAAAGGTATTTACAGTACCTCCGGGGCATAAAGCTCTATTAACTGCTGTAACTGTTAACGTGGGGGCTGCCACAGCTAAAACTTTTACAATATATTGGCAGTTTGCAGACGATGCCTCTCACAAGGTTTATTTATCTAGGGCGCAATCACATGCAACACAAGATTACCCACAGCAGTTTACAGGTAACTTAATCATGCAACAAGGCGACTCCTTGTGGTTTGATTCAGAAGCAGGTTCAACACCTTCTGTTATTGCCTCTTTTGACTTATATCAAGAGAAGAACATCCACACTTTTGATTAATTAACGCTTGACAAACCAACAAAGTTGTGGTATAATAGCAACAAAGGAAACAAACAATGACCTACTTAGAATTAGTTAACGCAGTGCTCCGAAGACTGCGAGAGAGCGAGGTTACCTCAGTACAAAGTGTTGGCACTTCTAACGCTTACGCTCGCCTCATCGGTGACTTTGTTAATGACGCTAAGAACCAAGTTGAGAACGCTTTTGACTGGAGTGCATTGCGGACGACCTTAACTTTAAATACCACTGCTGATGTATTTAGTTATGAGTTAAATGGCAGTCAGAATAGCTTTAAGGTATTAAACGTATTAAACGACACCGATAACCTTGTCATGCAGTATAAGACTGGTGATTGGTTTGACCGTGAGTTTCTGTTGTCTGACCCTCAAAAAGGTACTCCGTACTTCTACAACTTTAACGGTGTGTCCATTGATGGCGATACACAGGTAGATATATACCCAATCCCTGATGCTGCATACACGCTACGCTTTAACATTACTATGCGTAATCTAGCGTTGTCGGCTGATGCAGATAGGACCGTACTACCTACCCGTCCTATCATATTGTTAGCCACAGCGTTAGCAATTGAGGAACGGGGCGAAGACGGTGGAAAGCAGAGCATTAATGGTTATGCTTCAGGGCTAAGCTCATTAGCGGACGAGATTGCTATGGATGCAGCTCGACACCCTGAAGACACAATCTGGTATCCCGTATGAAACAACTTCAAACACTGTCCATCGTATCCCCCGGCTTCTTTGGTATAAACACACAAGAGAGTGGTGTTACATTATCACCCAACTTTGCTCAACTAACCGACAATGTTATTATTGACAAGTATGGTCGTCTAGGTGCTCGTAAGGGTTGGATAATGAAAACAACCACAGGTGCAGCTACCCTTAGTGGTGCTACTATTGACTTTATGATGGAGCATGTAAACGCTGATAACTCTACTGTTATCTTGTCCGGCTCTGTTAATAAGATATTTAAAAATGGTGTTGATGCTGCACTAACAGACGTAACACCAGCAGGGTACACAATATCCGCTGATGGCTGGAAGGGCGCTTCACTTAACGATAAGGCAATGTTGTGTCAAGAAGGTCATGAGCCTTTAATCTACTCAGAGGCAGCGTCACCAGCCACAAAGACCTTAGCAGTCCACACAAGCACAACAGCCTCCTTTGGTACTAACTACCCTCGGGATGTTATAGCCGCTTACGGTCGGTTCTGGGCGCATGACGGTAAAACAGTCTACTGGTCTACGGACATAGCAGACACAGCATTTCCAGCCTTCGCAGCGGGGTCTAGTGGTCTTTTAAACATAGCCTCTGTACTACCTAACAACGTTGATACTATAGTCGCTCTAGCCTCTCACAATGGCTTCTTAATCATCTTCTGTGAGAATAGTATTGTTATTTATAAAGGTGCAGAGAATGTCTTAGATGCCTTTGCCCTTAGCGATGTTATAACAGGTGTTGGTTGTATTGCTCGTGATTCCTTAGCCTACACAGGCAGCGACCTCATCTTCTTGAGCGACACTGGTGTTCGTAGTTTAGGGCGGGTTATTCAAGAGAAGTCAGTGCCTATGCGTGACTTGACTAAAAATATACGTGATGATTTGATTTCGGATATATTGGAAGAACAACGTATTTCAGGTTCTACTGATAATGTCCGTGGTGTGTACTCAGAGACAAATGCCTTCTACCTGTTATCTTTCCCTGCCACTGAAACTGTCTTTGTATTAGACATGCGTCAAGTGCTTGAAGATGGAGCTGCTCGTATCACTGTCTGGTATTCCTATAAGGCATGTTCTTTTCTACGTAGACGCAACCGTGATTTGTTAATTGGTAAGGTAAACGGAATTGGTTTGTACGGTGGGTACGATGATAACAATGAATCTTACCGACTGCGTTACAGTTCTCACTATCTTGACCTAGGTGACCCTACAACAATGAAGCTGCTAAAACAAATCAAGGCAACAGTTGTAGGCGGAAGTAACCAATCATTTGTTATTAAGGCTGGCTTCGATTATACCAACAACTCAAAGTCTTACCCGTTTCGTTTAGAGACAGGTGCAATTTTTGAGTATGGAATTACTGAGTATAACATTGGTTCTTATTCAGTAGGAATTGTGCTAGACACTGTTAAAAGTAGCGTAGGCGGTAGCGGTAATACAATCCAGATTGGTTTTGAAGCTGATGTTAATGGTGATGAGTTATCAATTCAAAAATTAGATATTTTCCTCAAAACAGGAAGGACAATTTAAATGAGTAATTATGTAAAGAGTACAGACTTTGCGGGTAAGGACGGATTAACATCTGGTGACCCTGCTAAGATTGTTAAGGGTACGGAGATTGATGATGAGTTTAATGCCCTAGCCGCCGCCATCAATAGTAAAGCTAATACTAATAGTCCTGTATTAACAGGAGCACCTACAGCACCTACAGCAACAGCGGGAACTAATAGCACACAACTAGCTACGACTGCTTTTGTTACTAATAAAGTTAATCTATCTGCTTTTACATTAATAGAGAGTGGTACTGATTTGTTAGTTAAGTATAATGGTACAACTATTGCTAAAATCACTTCCGCTGGTGCTTTTGTTGCTAAAGGTGATGTGACTGCTTTTGGGAGTTTATAATGGCTATTCAAGGTTCAGGGCTTATTAAACTCTCTGACTTACAGGCTGAATTTACAGGTAGTAACCCTATTAGTATGTCTGAATACTACCGTAATGGTATTTATGTCACAGCTAATAACACAAGCGTTCCTACCTCTGGCTCTACAAGTCTTAGTAACTATTACAACGCTGTTAGGCAATTTGCCTTTTCCATAACCTCAAACCAAACGACAGGACAGAATTTAAGAGCGCTGGCTGTTGCAGCGGGTTGGGACCAAGCAGCTCCCGTAGTTGCCAGTATTAATTCCGGTGTGGTTATTAGCTCCAATGCTACCTCTACTGCGGCGCTAACTGTTGATGGTTCTTGGCCCGGGGGTGTTACATTAAATAACGCTGGGACTATTGTTGGTATGGGCGGGGCTGGCGGTAGAGGCGGCACAACTAGCGGCGGTGCGGGTGGGCGAGCAATGACGGTCAGCGCAGCCATATCTATTAACAACGCTGGTGGGGTTGTCGCGGGTGGCGGTGGCGGTGGCGGTGGTGGTAGCACTGGTGGTACTGGAGGCAACCTCGGTGGTGGCGGTGGCGGTGGTGGAGGCCGTACAGGTCTTACAGATTCAGCCCGGGGAGAGGGAGGTTCTGGCGGCAGCTTTGGCCCCGGTGCTGCAGGTGCTGTAGGTACGTTTGCTGCTGCTGGTGCTAGTGGTAACGCGTCATATCCGCCTTATGGTGGTCGAGGCGGCGCCGGAGGTGACTGGGGTGTCGCGGGTGTTAAGGGTGTAATCGGCGCTGATGCGTTGTACCAAACTTCTGGAAACGGTGGAGCAGCTGGCGCTGCGGTCAACGGCAACAGTTATATCACGTGGACATCCAACGGCACGCGAACCGGCGCTTTAACCTGATGAAAATACCTGTTATAATTACTGACTTCTTTACCATATATACCGAAGCAGTTCAAGACGATGTTTTTATTCATATGGATGTCCTTAAATGGAATAAAAAGATAAGAAGCCAGTTTATAACAGAATGGAACGACTGGGCTAATAAACAAGGCAGGGATTTATTTGGTATGCCTTTCATAGATAATGACAAGATGGTTAAATGGTCTAAAGTATGTGGCTTTGACTTATTCGATAACTATACCTGTACAGATGGTGTAGTAAGAAAACTTTATATTTGGAGAAATACAAATGGGTGAAATAGTAGGCGCAGTAATTGGCGGGAATGCCACAAAAAGAGCAGCCTCAACCGCTGCAAATGCTCAGATAGAATCGGCAAGAATGGCAGCAGAGGCGGCTAAGTTTAGGCCGTATGCTATTACCAGTGGTTTTGGTAAGAGTATGTTTGATACGGAAAACGACACAGCTTCTTACGAACTTGACCCACAATTAGCTGCTTATAGAGATCAGCTGTATGGGCTAAGTCAGCAAGGGATGGGGAATATTAATTTAGACACCACACAAGCTGCTCAAAACTATTATAACCAACAGCAGGATTTAATGGCTGGAGGTCGAGGTGCTGAAGACATAGCCCTACGCCAGCAACAATTACAAGGTGGTCGTATTGGTTTAGGATTATCAGGTGCTTCACAAGGTGCGGGTGCAGGAACAGGGTTTGTTAATCCTGAACAGTACCAGATGCAATTGGCTAGAGCGCAGACTGACCAACAACTAGCGGCTAATTCAGATCAAATGGCTAGAGGGCAGTTGGATAGTGACATTACTCGTGCTACTGGGTTGTTTAACACCGGTGCGGGTGTGGAGCAACTAGGTCAATCCGCACTGACAATGGGTGCTGACATAGGGAATAAGCAAGCTGCGGGTCAAAACGCACAAGCTAGTGCATTGTTACAAGGCGGGATGGGCGCTGCTCAAGCTAACTTGGCTGGTGGTTTAGGGCAGGGAGCAATGTTTAACAATATAGGGAAGTCCATAGGTAATATGGGTTATAGCACTAGTGATATATACAAAAGAATGTTCAGTACCCCTATGGGCGGAGCAACTGCTGGGCAGGTTATTACAGGTATTAGCGGTGGTTACACAGGAGCAGCTTACTAATGGCTACAAATATTGCAGGATTATTTGGGAACACCTCTAAAAGCCCTATGGACTACCAGAACGAGATGCTTCAAGGTATGCTTGTCTCTCCCGGTCAAATGGGAAGCCAAGGACTTCTACAGCAAGTTGTCTCACAGATGGGTAACGCAGGGGCGCAGATAGGTGCTGGCGTTGGTGGCTTACTTGGTGGTAAGACTTCAGCTCAAGTGCGGGACTCTAGTATCAACGATGCGCTCCAACGTGTATCTCAGGGTGGTTATGCCACTGAGTTTGAGAAGATGAATGCGTTGTCAGAAGAGTTTGGTCGAATGGGTATGGGTGCTGAATCTCAACAAGCATTGGACAGGGCTAACTCTTTACAGATGAATGAGCTTAACATCCAGAAAGCACAGAAAGATTTAAAGAATCCAGAGTACAAAGACTTTACATCCATAAAAATGGTTATGAATGCATCGACAGGACAGGTGGAGCCTAAAGAGTTTAAAGAAACACGTAGGCTACAGCCTGATGGTTCTTACCGAGCTGAAGACGGAGGTGCGGGAACTACGGGGAACCCTGAAGGTCCAGCGTTAACCGGACCACAACAAGAACGTGTTGATCGGAATGCGCGAACGACTAATGGTGGTGGCGGAGGCGCTCAGTCTTTCCCAGTGCCTCAACAACAAGCTATGCCCGGACAACCTATACCTCAGCAAGGTGGAGGGCGTGCTCAGTTAAATCAACCACAACAACTCGAACAACAATACTACGACCAACAAGCGGATATGCAACGGAGACAAAAAGCTGCGGATACAGAGGCGGAGGTTGATAGGTTACAACGTGAGATGCCTATCCCGCCTTTCAAGTCTATAGCGGCTAAAGAGGCAGCAATGATTAGAGCAGTTCAGGCTGGGGATGCTACATTAGCTCGTAGAATTAATCAGACCCCTCCGTTTTCAAATTAAAGAGAGTACAGCATGGCATCCACTGAATTTAGAGAAGGTATTGATTGGAAGTTAGTACCTGATGCGGACTTGGATTTTATAATTGCTAATGATTATCCTTCAGTGTCAGACGCTACACTCGACTACTTAAACGATGAAGGTAGTTCGATGGATGCCTTCACTGCCAATGCTGGTCGGGCAATTACTTCAGGTCTTCGTGGCCTTGGTATCTACCGACCAGACGAAGCAGAGGATTTAGACGCAGAGCGTAAGGCGAGGATGTTACAGGACACTAATCCCGCTATGGCTATACTAGGTGGTGTTGTAGGTGGATTTGCTGAACCAGTCTCTTTACCCTTTTTCTTCCTGAAGCCTATTAAAGTAGCAGGGGCTATCGCAACCGCAGCCGCCCGTGGTACTGTCTCTGGTGCTATCTACGGTGGTATTGAACCTGTCTATGATGAGTTCAACGACAGCCGTATGCTTAACATAGGTGTGGGTGCGGCTTTTGGTGGTGTTATCGGCGCAGTGGCAGGTAAGATTGCATCTAAGTTTGGATTCGACCCTAAGTCACCTACATTAAAAGACGACATAGCTAAAGCTCCTGAAGAGACGCAAGCTAGGATGGAAGCGGAGATGGAGGCCGAGATAGATGCCAACAAGGTGGTTAATTCCCCAGAAGAAGCACCTAGAATGTTAGGCTGGAATGGTAAGACAACCGAGGCAGAAGAAGTTAACATTGACTTCGGTGGTAAGCAGTCGAGATACAATCCTGAGTTGAAGTCAATGGAGACAGTCGAAATGGCTCCATCTACAGTTGACTTTAGTGTCCCTGCTTTTATCAAAGGTAAGGTTAAGATTGCTAACACTGCTGCTAATGGGCTAGACGACATCGATGAAGCCTTGTGGCACATTGGTGGTCCTAATGCTCAAAAGGCTGATATTGCTTTAACATCCCTAACTGAGCGTACAGGCTTAAAGCATAAAGAGTTAAAGCTGATGGCGCAGACTGCCCGTAAGGAGATTGTCAAACGCTCAGGCTCTGTTGCTAAGGACGGTAAGCTGGACTTCGGTAAGCAACCTACAATGATAGCTGCTAATATCCGTAACCGTGTTGACCCTCCTCGTGAGATTATAACACCTATCCAGCCTAAGCGTATTAACCTTCAGGACGGCTTAGACATTAACGAACGGGAGTTACTGAAGAAGGCTGGTGTGTTCATGCGAACCAATGCGAAGGGTAACATAACCTTCCATGATGCGATGAACGGCTACAAGTTCATACCCGGCAACGTGCTGAAAGAGCGCATGAACGCTGTCGGTATCGACCTCGACATTCCTCAGTTTAAGCAGAAGTCAAAGGTAGAGGAAGCGATCAAGCAAGCAGAGCCTGAAATGAAGGCTGATGCTGATGCTAGAATGGCGCAGGAGTCCCCAGAAACGCCTACAAGCCCTTCTAAGGCACAGACTGAGGTTACCCCCTTAGACGACCTAGATGTAGCGCCTGAGGATATTGGTATTCCTAAGCAACAACGTAGTGTCGGTTCTGCTGGTGTCGACCCTAAGACCTACCTTGGTCGAGAGCTGCTGCCGAACACTTCAAAGAAAGTGGCTAAAGGGGGTATTACGGCTGAGAAGGTGTTGTTAAAGATGCTAGAGAATGACGACCCTAGAATTGCTGTCCCTAAAGATGGTGACAGGGCAGTCCAAGGCTCAGGCTCTTTTGCTGGTTCAAAGCAACGGGGTGCTGCTGAACTTAGAAAGATTATTGACGAGCATGGTAACATACCTGAGTTTATATTAACACGTAAAGGCGACCCTCGTGGTATGTCCGATGCTGAGACTGTCGCAATGCGTTGGTTTCATGCCGATGCAATGGCTAACAGAGCTATCTTGTTAAATAAGTTAAAGGACATTGTTGCCAAGCAAGAAGGTTTAGATACTCCTGAAGTAGCTAAGATGGGCGAAGACTTGGTTTATTATACAGGTGTCGATATGTTTATGAGAAATGAAGGCTCGAAGCTCAGTCGTGCTTTGAATGCTAGACGTATTCTCTCACAAACTATCGCACAAGGTCAGACTCCTCAGACCAAAATGATGAGGGGATTGTTTCCGGGAATGAGTTGCAAATGAGTGAAGTAAACGTATCAATCGCCTGCCAGAATGAGTTAAAGAAGCTGGGCGAAGTTATGGCTAAAATGGACGGAGCTGTTGTCAATCAAAAAGAAATTGATAGCATGCTCCGATCTTTAGTCAAGGACGGTCTTGAGCAGAAGAAACCTAACTGGTTCCAAATGTATAATGAGGTTATCATTAACGGTATGTTGTCTGGCCTTGGAACACCCTTGGTCAACTTCGCATCCAACATGGTACAGACTTTAGCTAAGCCTACATTAGGTGTTATTAGCTCTACTTTCAAAGATAAGATAGCTAAGCGTGAAGCCCGTGCCTTGTTCTCCGCCGCTTTTGAGGGTATGGGACAAGATATGGTGTTTCTAAATAAGGGTTATCAGACTGGAATGCCAGTAGATTTTGAACTCTCTCCGGCTGCATTAGGTATGAGTCAAAAGAAGTTCAACGAGTATATGATTAACTTAGGTGCTAAGGTTGACCCACGCACAGGTACGGTTTCCCCTGCGGAGGCTAATGCTTTGCTGAAGGGTAGTTACGATTACATAACTAAATCTATTCCCGGCCCTGCGGGTGAATTCATTCGTATACCTACTAGGTTAACGGTCGGGATTGATGAGTACTTTAAAGCCCGTCTACGTAACCAAAAAACTTTAGCCTTAATTAGCCGTAAGGCTTCCTTGGACGAAGAGAAGAACATGGGGACTTACGAAGAGTTGTTTGCGCAGTACAAGAAGAAGGCTTTCTACACTATGCAGGAACCTCCTACTGATTTAGATAGTAAGGGTATCTCAGATTGGAACATAAAGGAAAGCCAGCAACGCGCTAATTATGCTGCTCGGTTAAATGCAGTGTTTGGCGGTGATGAGAGCTTTACGACTGCGCTTTATGATGTACGTAACTACGCGACTGATGGGACGTTTCAAACGAAGCTGACCGGTATGTTGGAGAAGATCAGTAATGCTAAGGGCCAAGGGGAGACTGTAGGTCAAACCATTCTGTTACAGGCTATCCCATTTCTACGCACGCCGTGGAACTTAACACTAGAAGGTATTAGTTATGTACCGGGGCTGGGTATTGCTATTAAGCCGGGAGTATCTAAGACCTCTATGAAGATGAGGAAGTCTGCTGATGGAACTGAGTATCCCGTGTTTGAAACCAATGTGGTTAAGATGGGTCGAGATGAGGTTGCAGCCCGTCAAGTGGTGGGTTTTGGTATGGTGACTACTATGGCTGCTTTATGGGCGGATGATAGGTTAACTGGTTCTATACCCGACAGCGCTCAAGATCGTGCTCAATGGCAAGCTAATGGTAAGCAAGAGTTTTCTATTAAGGTCGGGGATAAGTGGATTAGTTACCAACGTGTTGAACCTTTCTCAACTGCTATAGGCTTAGCTGCTGATAGTTTTGAGTTAGTCAAGAACCTTAACAATGGGTCTATTCAGCCGGGGAAAGAGATTGAAGAAACTAAGGCTGCTGCTTTTGGTATGTTAAAGTCTAACATCCTACAGAAGACATTTATGCAGGGTTTTGCTGACTTACTGGCTACAATGGAAAGTCCACAGAAGGCTGAGACGTTCCTAGCTAGTATGGCTAAGCGTATGGTTCCAGCTATTTCCAACACTGTTGCCCGTGGCTTTGACCCTGTAGAGCGTGAGGCAGTTTCGATTGCAGATAAAGTTGCCCAACGTATCCCCGGATTACGTCAAACACTTCCTGAATCTTACGCCTTATACAGTGCAGACCCTAATAACCCACAGCCGCGTCAGACTAACTTAATGCAAGCGGCTACGGGATTTGGTGTTAGTGCTATGCCTACGGAATTCCAACAACGTATGCAAGCTTTGGGAGTTAAGTTTTCACCTAAGTCCGCGACTATGAGTAAGGTTAAGATGGATGCGGAGGAATTAGCTGACTACAAGAGGTTTATTAACGAGAACGCTTCCCGTGTGTTCGGACAAACAATTTCTAACCTTGAGCGTATGCCTAATAAGCAAGTAGCTCAGCGGCAAGCAAGTCGCATAATGAGTAACGCCACAAAGATGGCGCGGTTTAAGCTGATGCAGAAGTACCCTGATTTAAGAGCTCAGATTCAAGCGCAGAGTAGGTATGACAAGTTTGGTATAGTAGAAGAGTAGAAACAGAAAAGCCCCTATGTAGTGATACATAGGGGCTTTTTTTTGCCTAGTTATCTAACAAGGACACATCTATCTCATGGAACTCACCAACCAATATCTTAAAGAATGGGAGGCTAATAGCTAACCCCTCAAAGCCTGTCATTATAGTTCTACGTGTTCCTTCCTCATCCTCTGAATCTACAATGTAACATGTTTCAGTAGCATTCTCAATATCAAGACCAATACCTAACCTCATCTGCATAGAGAACTGCATGTTAATACCCGTCCCTTGCATCTTCCCACTTCGTCTTGGCGATGATGTAATTCTTCACCAGACTACTACGGACAATATCGTCAATACCGAACTCTATCTCAGTGAACTCACCCATGTTACGCAAGATAGACAGGAAGTCTAACAACCCACTCTTATCATCACGCTTCTTCAAGTCCACCTGTCTATAGTCACCACATAAGAAGAACTTGCTGGTGTGTCCAATACGGGTAATGATGGTGTCCAACTCATGCATCGTACAGTTCTGGCTCTCATCTAGAATAACAATAGCATTGTTAAACGTAGTGCCCCTGATGAACGATGTCGACAAGAACTCTACGAACCCCTGCTCAACCAACCTATCCCATGCATCCTTACGCTTGAACATCTCCGCCGCTATCTGCTTATACGGCTCAGTGAACATGTTCATCTTCTCAGCGGCATCACCCGGCAAGTGACCCATCTCACGACCCTGCACACTTGACCTGATAATCACTAGCTTGCCATAGGGGTTACTTCTGTCCATAACCTCCTCCAGTGCCTTGTAGAACGCAATGTAAGTCTTACCTGTACCAGCCACACCAGACAGTGCACCAAAGTAGTGACCCTGTTGGTATGCCTCAAAGAACTCACGTTGCTTATCTGTCTTAGGTTGCACCGTTAACATATCATCCAGCCGCATCTTTAATCCATGTTGCGGTTTAACTGGTTCTGTCTCTACCATTGTTTGTCGTTTACGAGTTACCATTATGCTGCTTTCCCCCATACATCGTCCCAAGTGCCTGTTGTAGCACCCTTTGAATAATCAGTCACACGTTGCTCAAAGAAGTTCGTATGACTAACACCTAGCATTCCATCCACCCAAGGCAGAGGATTCTTCTTAACCTTAAACACTCCTTTCATACCCATACTGATTAAGCGGCGGTCAGCAATATAACGAATATATTCCTTAACCTCTTCTTTAGATAACCCCTCAACAGCACATACACCAAAGGCCAAGTCAATAAACTGGTCTTCTAGCTCTACCATGTTACGGGCTATCTGTTTAATGTTAGCAGCACTACTGTCGCCGGGGTTCTCTTTAACCCACTCACGGTACACCTTAATCATCCCCTCAGCATGCATTGTCTCATCTACTACCGACCAAGCAATGATCTGCCCCAATCCCTTCATCTTACCGTTACGTGCAAAGTTCAGTAACATTACGAATGAAGAGAATAGTTGCATACCCTCACCGAAGGCGCTAATGGTTGCAATCTTCTCTGCCATTGGAAGGTCGCCTAACGTCTTAAAGTACTCATGCTTGTCTACCATCTCACCGTACTGCATGAACTCGTTGTAGGTGCTCTCAGGCAGTCCTAGCGTCTCAATTAGGTGGGCATAGGCGGCAACGTGTAGAGCTTCCCGTCCAGCAAAGCCACTCATCATCATACGCACTTCAGGTTGCTTGAACGCTGGAATGTAATGTGTGTAGTAGCCGTCACCAATGTCTAGGTCGCCCTGCACAAAGAACCGTAGTATCTTAGTCAGGAACTCTCGCTCGTCTGTCCCTAGTTTCTTCTGGTAGTCCTTCAAGTCCTCACCCATAGGAACCTCTGTATGCAACCAATGGCTCTGCTCATGCTCTAGCCATGCGTCATATGCCCAAGGGTACATAAAGGGTTTAAACGTTGTACGCTCTTGTGTTAAATCTTTTTTCACCACTGTCTCCATGTGTTACTAATAATATGCAGGCAGGTGACCACTTCTAGCCACCTTACCCAACTCAACTGCCTTAACCTTCGCAAGCCAGACATGATTCTCCGTTCACTATAGCAGATAAGTCTATCGAAGTCAACTTAACTGCACTGCCTACTTTCTCTGCCCTACGCACTTTATCGCTACGTAGGTAATACAAGCTCTTCAACCCCTTCTTCCACGCCATGAAGTGTACAGCATGTAGGTACTTGATCTGCACATCTGGACGGAAGAATAGGTTAACACTCTGCCCTTGGTCGATATAGACTTGACGGTCACTAGCAAGCTCAATAATCCAGCGCTGGTCAAGTTCCATCGCAGTCTTAAACACAGCCTTCATATTGTCGTCAATGTCCAGATGCTGCACACTGCCATCGTTGGCGATAATTGTTGCCCATGTGTCATCATCATCCAACCCGATCTTAGCAAGCTCTCTAGCCAACCACTTATTTTTAGTAACATATGCACCACTTAAAGTATCCTGACGATAAGCATTAGCCCGATAAGGTTCAATGCTAGGACTGGTATTACCCATGATAATAGAAGACGATGCGTTGGGTGCAATAGCCATGTGATGACTAAAGCGCCTGTTAACCCCGTGCATAGCAGCATCAGGGCATGCACCACGTTTGTCAGCCAAGTAAGAATCTCCACGCAAACACTCCTTGTTTATATGGCTGAAGATATCCTTGTTAGTCATCTTTGCCATCACACCCTCAAAGGCTAAGTTATTCTTCTGTAAGTATGCATGGAAACCTAACGCGCCAATTCCAATAGACCTCTCACGGGTAGCAGAGTAAACTGCACGACGAACACTATCAGGAGCGTTGCTGAGGAAATAGTCAATAACATTGTCAAGCATTTCCATAACATCCGGTACAAATTGTTCATTACCTTTCCACTCATCGAAGTACTCCAAGTTCAAACTACTTAGGCAACACACCGCTGTACGATCTTTACTGGTGGGTAAGAAGATTTCTGTACATAGGTTACTACCGTTAATTGTCAACCCTTCTTTCTGTAACCATGAGGGCATCTTACGGTTAGCTTCGTCAATGAAGATAAGGTAAGGCTCTCCGGTCTGCATACGTAAGTCTAACAACTTCTGCCACAAGTACTTAGCTGATACCGTCTCAACAACTTCTTTACTAGCAGGGTTTATTAAGTCCCAGCTATCATCAAAGTCATCGTCTAACATTGCCTTCTCTAACACCTGCATAAAGGCATCTGATACGTTAACACCATGATTTAAGTTAGGTGTGCGTAGGTTCTGGTCGCCTGTTGCCTTACGCATCTCTAGGAACTGGGTGATGTCAGGATGGTTAATGTCCAAGAAGGCGGCGTAACTACCACGGCGTGTACGTCCCTGTCGATAAGCCAAGCTAGAGGCATCATACATCTTTAAGTGGGGCATGATACCAGTGCTCTTCTCATCTGAGTTACGAATGCCTAGGTGGACACCAACACCACCGCCTAACATACTTAGCCAGTTTGTCTCCGATAGATTATCAACCAAACCTTCTGCACTATCTTCCATATAGTTGAGGAAACAGCTAATAGGAAGTCCACGCTTACTACGACCAAAAGAAAGAATAGGAGTGCTATAACTGAGCCAATGGCTAGAACTATACTCGTAAAGTCGCTGGGCGTGCTCAGGGCTGCTTGAAAAAGCCTGCGATACATATGCAAATCTCTCCTGTGGGCTAACCTCTCCGTCCATCATATAACTCTCTCGCAGGCGTTGTAGGCCAAGAGTGTCAAACAGAGCGTCACGGCTCATGTCCATCTTAATTGTCATCAATGTTTTCCTCTAAATAATCAGCTCGGTCTTCAATAAAGTCATGGAAGCGGTCAACAATGTCAGAGCTGTGTATATTCAGTAGCTCTAGCAAAGTAACCTCATCCATGCGCTTTAGTTTATCATAAATATCAGGTAGCGTTAGTGGCATATTTCTTTTCCAAGTAATTCATAGAGAGAAACATTTCATCAAACGCGCCATCATCTACCTCATTTAACATTACCAACCCCCGCCAATGTTTGTTAGAGAGTTGATCCATATAGTCTTCATCATGTAGATAGAAAGACCCAGCGATTATTCCACAGATTGACTTGCCGTCTGCCCTTTTGCCGTAAGCCACTTGCTTACCTTGTTGATGCCCTGCAACACAAGACATGTGCAGCTTATTAACGATAACACTAGCAGTGCTGGCAGGTCGCCCCATAACACCAACAGGCCAGTAATGGTTGAAACCAACACCATTGATAAAAACAGGTTTAAGAAACTCATATACTTCCCAATCTTTTTCATATCCTAAGTCAGCAGTCGAGATCACTCCTTCTAACATTGGATTACTATTTACGGCTCGGTTAATTCTATTTTCATGGTTGCCCATAGTTAAGACTAGCCGAGGTTTATATACTTTATGCTTTGTTGTCTTCTGTACTCTTTGAAGATCACGTAGAGGTTTAAGCATCGTTGCCATAGCCGCTTTCGCATAATCAATATCATCCTTGTAACGTTTACCCTCAAAGTATTTACTACCCACCTTATCATGTGTTGACAGAGAAGGCATGTCCGCGAAGTCGCCAATGTTAACTACAACATCTGGTCGGTAGTCGCAGATCGCCTCTCCTGCCCATGTAAGGTGTTCAATAGGTACACCGGCCTTAACTTGACAATCCGGTATAACTAATATCTTCATTCGCCATCACCAAACAATGAGTGCACACTACGCCACCTCTCATTTGTCTCGTCTTCTAACATTATATCTACTTTCTCATACACACCGACATAACCACTCTCATCCAGAAACATTGCAAACTGACGTATAACATCATCCCACGCTGTGTCCTCTGAGCAAATGAAGCAATGCTCGTGGTTTGTACTTATGTTATTTTCTGCTGTAGTCCGTTTAAACAAGTAGTGTTGCTTAACATCATTCATATCAATCCTTAAATAAAGTTGGAAACTGCTGCCTTAACACAGCTTTACATTTATCCGCCACTAGTCGATGCTCTTTCTGTGTAGCCTCGTCACACCGGATATCAACATAGTGCATCCAACTGCGTAGCGTACCATTCATATACATACGACTCATTACCAAACCCTCTGGCAACACCTTACGCGCCACCTCCTTAGCTATGCCGTTATTTAGAGCAGCTGCATATACACCCTTAGTCTGTGCAATCAAGCTGTTCTGCATCTCATCCCACCAGCGCTGTAACTCTCTGTCTTGCGTAGGTAGGCTGTTCTGACGGTTCTTAGTATCCTGCAGCCTAACTTCTGAAGTCTCATAGTCGTTAGCCACTGCATATCGCTGACTGAACTCTTGAAAACTAAAGCTGCGATGGCGCAGGATTTGACGGGCGATGTCTCTAGTACACTCTATCTCCATACACACGTTAGCCATCTCGAATGGACTCCAGTGCTTCTCCCTAACCAAGTATCGCAACAACCCATCTATACTAGGGTTATCTTGATTCTCTGGGTTGCTAACTCTCGCCATGTACGCAATCAAACGCTCAGCATCTGGTGTTGCCCATACAAGTTTAACATTCATTTCTTATTCCTTTCTTTACGCTCTACGTTAGTCTTATCTTTGTGACAGGGCTTACATAACACCTGCAAGTTTTCCACTTCACAATATAAGCGGTCGAAATAGGTGTCCCAATTAACAAACCCAGTAGCTGGGTCAACTACGGGGTCGGTATGGTCTATCTGCACATCTCTAGCAATGAAGAAGTTACCACACCCAGAGCAAATATAATGTTCAGCCATACGACCGGAATGTTTGTTAACCTTCTTACCACTGGCAGCATCTTTAAGCGCTTGCCACTTCGGAGGGTAACGTCTCATTCCGCCTCTAGCTGTTGATATTATAAATGCTCTCCACCGCGCCTCTGTCCACTCACCCCCGTTATACTTTCTGTCGCTCATACTGATATAACAATTGAGCAAAGCCTTCTACAAACTTCTCGTCATGGTTTCGTTCACCCATTGTAAACATAATTGCATGAACAAGCTCGTGGTAAAAAGTAACCTCTGCTACTTGCCCCTCTAGCTTCTTGTTAAGAATGATACGTGAGTTGTCAGGGTCTGTGTACCCTAGTGCATCTGTCTCACTTCTTATCGTCTCCCAGTCCATACCGGCGAGTTTAAACTTCTTTAGGTGGGTTCCATATTTCATTCGGGTATCTCCTTAACCATAGTAATCGGGCATTCTCTAACACTCTGACTTCGCCCAGTGCCTCCACACAGCACCGGTACAGCTCTTGTTCCGTCTTCAGCTCGGCTATCATCTTGTCTGCCGTCTTTGGCCCTACACGATAAACACCTTTGATGTTGTCCACTGCATCCCCTGTCAATATTTGCTTGTAGAAGAACCGCAACCCCTCCTCTGGTGTTACATAATGTTTCACCTTCTTCACAAAGTTGTAATGCCATGTTGGAACCTGTAGGAAATCTTTATCAATTGAAACTATAAGGGCTTCATCTCCTAACTCAGTAGCTCTTATTGCAATGTCGTCATCAGCTTCTTGGTCAACACTCATCTTCGCATCCCAAGCAGTTACCAGATAATCACGCAACAATGGAAGGTGGATAGGTTTAGCCTTAGCCTTCCTGTTGCCTTTATACTGTGCTGTAACTGCTATGGTGTTACGAAAATTAGTCGACCCAGTTAGGAACAGTTCATAACCATCCGTATCTAACAAGTCGTACAGAAGAAGGTCTTCAACAAACAGCGCCATAGTGTTAAGCGCTGCTGATGGAGTTTCTTTTTCTGTTGCAAAGCCAACTCGATAACAAAGAATGTCGCTATCGAGCAGGGCGATCAAAGCAAGTCGTCTTCGTCAAAAGCTACGGTAGCAGCGGTAGGGGCATACTCTTTCAAGTCGGTGATAACCAACTTCTGAAGTCCTGTACCAACACCCTTTTTACCTTTGAACGTCCATGAGTACGTGTTAACCAAACACGCCGCCATGCTTCCATTACCGACAATACTGCCCTCGATCTGTGACCCACCATCGTCATAGGCGTAAATTGGACGCTGGCTCTTGCAGGTAATGTAACTACCCTTGCCTTCACGACTCTTAACTTCTACGCCCAACTCCTCAAGTCCTTTTACCGCTGATTCTGAGAGATTACACAAGTCTACTTGGAACTTGCCTGACATCTCGTTAGGCTTGTCCAAAGATGCCCACATAACTTCTGCGCGGATTTTGATTTGATTTGCCATTTTAGTTTACCTTAGTCTGTTTTAGTGAAAATTACCATTGCTTGGTTCTTCTTTAGCATTATGCCAGAATGAACTAGCTGCCTCCGAAAGATGGTCCAAGACTTCCATCTCTGAAAGATTGTCGCTGAATGACACCAGCATAGTATCGCCTTCTAAAGATATGACGATCAATGCCTCTGCATTACTAACAACATCCTCCAAACTTCTATTTTCTTCTTGCTTCAATGGGTTTCCTTCCATGTGTTACCAATCTTGTACTCCCCAGCTGTCGGGCATCTTAGATTATAATGAAGTCCAGCTTCTTTAATTGCTGCGACCGCCATCTTACCTACCCTTTCAGCGTCTTCCTCTATCACCTCTACCTGCCATTCATCATGGACATTAGCTACGAAGTGAGCTTCTATTATACCACACTTTAACTTGTTATGCAAGATAACTAATGCCTTTTTCATTAAAATAGCACCAGCTCCTTGCAACAATGTGTTAAGCGCTGCATGTTCACTTCGAACCCATAACCTTCGTCCATCTAAGTTAGGTGTTAGATAACCTTTAGCTGCATGTTGTGCTGTCTTCTCCTTCAATGCCTTCAATGCTGGAGTGTTATATAGGAACTTGTCAATAAGACGTTGCCCTTTAACCCTACCACCACCAACAATTGAACCAATCTTACTTGCACCAGCTCCATACAGAAACGCATAAATGAATGTCTTTGCTTGGTCACGGCTTGTTAGCCCTGCCGCTTTCATATTCATAGTATGCACATCCGTACCTAACTTACTACTCCCCTCTACTACCGTCTTAACATATGCCTCGTCATGCATGAAGTGGGCTAACATACGTAGCTCCAATCCGCTGGCATCAGCACCGACTAGCTTGTTACCCTTATCTACACCCCATAAGCCCCTACACTCTGGACCATACTCACTACCCGCATTAGGCACTTGCGCCATATTAGGACTCATGTGCGTCATACGACCTGTAATAGCGCCAATCGTTATCACCCTACCGTGTACCCTTCCTTTATCTGTTGCCGCCTCCAGCCACGATGTGACCTGCGTAATCCGCTTCTGTAACATCATGTAGCGCAACACCATCGCCGCCTCTGGTAGGTTAATCTTAGATAACACACTTTCATCCACCACTATAGAACCCATCTCTGTGAGCTTTGTAAACTTAGCTCCTAGTAACATCAATCTCTCTGCTACTTGTTGTCGGCTTCCGGGGTTAAAAGCTGTCACCTTCGTCTTTAACTGTTTACCTGTCTTCTCACTTACTCTTCTCTCGACCCAAGGCGGAAACGTGTCTTGAAGTTTACCCTCAATATCAGCCAGTTCACCTGACAATTTAGCCACCAATGCCTGAGCTTCTTGACTATTAAATTTGAAACCATGCTTTTCCTGCTTTCCTATTATGAATGCAACCTCGTGTTCTAAGTCCACACTCTCGCCCCAATCGCTTAACTCCTCTGATAACTTAGCATACAGCTCAACCGTTACAGCTACGTCCTGCCTGCAATAGAATCGGTTAAGGTTTTCAACTGGTTCATCATAAGGGCGCACACTTTTCTTGTCATACTCAGTACCAGTAATCCAGTGCCATATCCGTGAATACTCTACCTTTCTGTTGTTTAGGCGTTTTCCCCAAGCGTCCAGACTGTGCCCTCCTTCGAGTGATGGACTCAACAACCGACTCATAATAAGCGTGTCCCTCAATTTCCTCCAAGAAATCTTCAGCTTCCAAACCTTGTTCAACACCGGAGCATCGAACCCCATAATGTTGTGACCCACTATCGTGTCGGCTATGTCTAACAAGGGTATCAACGTGGATGGTTTTGTGTGGCATATGTATTCATCAGTATCGCTGTTATGTGTGTAGCACATCCATATTTGATCGTGCTTGCTATTTGTCTCTATGTCCAGTGTAAGTACCATTATAACTTCTCAAGTTCAATCTCCACTAGTTTAGCATACCCACCAACATCATGCCAGCTGTCAGCATAGAAGGGGTCACCGTTCGCTATACGTGCTAGTTTGTTACAGATTAAATCTAAACTCTCTTGCATGTATGGCTCCATTATAACCCAACTGGGCGCTGTACGCAACACATTCTTTAACAATTGTGATGTTTCTGCCACCTCTTTATACTCACCATAGCGCTTACCGCGTGTCTCTAATGTTTCTTGTATGTCGTTCATCTATTCCACATCTCTTTCATTTTAAGTTCATGCTCTGCTAACTCTCGCTTGCGTTCCTCTTCATCTATCCGTATGTCGAATATCTTGTCAGCTAACAACGCCCTCTCTAGCTGTGTTAGCGGCGGATATCGTGTGTTATCACTCATGTTCGTATATAGCTTTAACCAAATGATAGAATTTAACTAACTCTTTGTCATACTTACAAGCCCAGTCTACCACCTCACCCTCCGGCTTGTAACTCTCATCCTGCCACATACAAAAGCCAGCCTCTTCGGCCAAGTCTTTAATCTCCTCTGTGAACTCTGGGTCAGCTTCATAATCAGGCGCTAGATACTTAGCTTCACCAATACCTGCCTTTATTGCAGTGAGTATACCTAACCGCGTCAAGGCTGATACTGCCTCTGGTGGAAAGTCAAACTGGTAAACAGCACTGCCATCTTCGTTCTCACGTAATATGGTTACGTTACCCGTTCCTTCATCATTCATCTATAGCTCCTCCAAAATAATCAATCATAATACTAGTAGCGTTTATTCGTTTGTTAATTTCTACAATGTCTTTTTCCCTGTCTAACTCAAAGATGGCGTACCCTTTGTTGTGTTTTCTACGAGATAAATCCTGCTGTAAGTTTTCTAGTGTCTCCTGTAAGTTGGAAACAGTAATCTTATCTACATCATCATCACATATTGTTAATCTAAAGTCCATAAGTCACCTTTGCCTTTGCACCAGATAGCTTTGCCATCTTTGTTAATAAATCATTCAACGGCTCCAACATCATAACCCTACAACAGCTAAGTGTAATGGGGCTGAACTCAGTACCGCTATCACTCTCTTCTATACGGTTTAAATACTTATCAAAGAACTCTTTAACAAGCCCTTGCAGTATTAAAGCATTCTTTTCATTACGCATCTCAGCGCCTATCTCTTCATAGTCCATCACCACTCACTTTCATCAGCAACATTGACAGTCATCGTAGTACAGAGACCATTGTATACTGTCAGCCAACTCATTGTTATGATAGACCCGATACCTGAGCTGCTATCACATTCAATGGTTATTGAAGTGACGATGTTGTTTAGTTCTACAACCTCGTTAATCTTTTCTACAGCACTAGGTAACAGTGTTATTTTACTCATAATTCTTCTCCTTTAATTTTGCCTCAACTCCCTCAGCAACACCCTTACCGCTACACCATAGTTGGTAGCCTTGGTCATCATGCGTGTTTTGATCAACAATCTGCTCCACCTCCTCCTCAGTTAACCCCACCCAAGGCTTCTGTGTTTCCAGCGGTGCAACTTCATACATATCTTTGACGGAAACAGGGTCGCCGCTCATGCGTTCTTCTCCTTTAACTTAGCTTCAATATCACGCGCGTATCCGTAGGGCAACTTTAGGTTTTTGGCCGTCCAATCCCGTATGAGTTGCCAGCGCTCGGTCGCTTGGTTCTCGTTGTAGACTCTCACGCTCTTTACGTGGCTCTTGAAGTCGGGGTAGTGCGGGCGAACT
>Ga0209390_10004107_pt1 | contig 22339 bp, 16 predicted proteins | sample BON01_FD_187212 | JGI IMG/M metagenome (GOLD analysis project Ga0209390, IMG submission 187212) | Freshwater microbial communities from Lake Bonney liftoff mats and glacier meltwater in Antarctica - BON-01 (SPAdes) (version 2) | ecosystem: Environmental > Aquatic > Freshwater > Ice > Glacier... | reverse complement strand
TGTCAGAGGAAAGATTTAGGCGACTAAAGTCAACTGGGCGGGTGCCCCGACCAGTGCACGAGTCGCTTACATCCCAGCCCTAAAGGGTCAGGGTTTTCCGCATCCCGCCTATTTTCTTATAAAGTGCTAATGGCAACACCAGTACCTGCCTCGGCCCCAATAATAGATAAACTCTGAGTGGCAAAAGGTACAATTCCTTTTCCAAGATTAACTACTTGTTCTCGTGTATTTTGATGGAGCCAGTTGCCCTCCATCAACTTTGGATGTTCCGAAACAAATCGATCTCTAACTATTTGGTAAACGATTTGATAACTCTCTGGTATTTTTGCCTTGTTGATAAATTCATCTAATAACATTAGAGAGTCTTGAGTAACTTCTTGTTCTACTTCAATATTTCGAGCTAGTTGTAATTGATGATAATTTTTCAGATAAGTATTTTTATCTGGCTCTGTCAACTCGCTACTATCTTCGATCGCTCGAACTATCAGATCCTCTCCAGTTGTATCGAAAAATCGATTAACAGCAAGAGAATAAATTACTTTAACATTTTCTAGCAAATCAGATTCCTGAATTTATCTAGTTAAATATGCTAACGTTTCAACATCTTTGACTGGTTTACCATCTCTGATAAGTTGATAAATTTCTAAATATTTCTGCTGAAAATCTGTGCTGACTAATAGGTCATTCTTAATAAATTCAACTATGCTTACATCTACTGTCACTGCTCGCGATCTCGCACTAGCAAAAGCATAATATTGTTTAATCCCATTCGGTAAACTAGATCCTTGAATCAGTGCATCTAATTTGGTTAACGCTTTAAAATTTGGGACTGGTTCACCAGCGCGGACAAATTGATAAGTAGCCTTGAGTAACTTTGAATCTTTACTACTTGAATCAGATTTATCTAATATATTTTCGATTCCTAATAGACGACTATTTTCACTAGCGATAGAATAGCGTCGTTTGATAGTATCACTAAGATTAGATGACTCAATCACACTATCTAAAAGTTCCAGATCGGCAATGCTTGTAATATATTTACCTTCTTCTAGCTCGTGATACACCCGCTTGCATTTATCTTTTGTTATTTCACCAAGCAAAAATTGCCTCGATTCAATTGTCTCAATCGCTCTTGTGCCAAGGCTTCCATTATCATACAGAGTATGACAGATAATATAAATTTTCTTCTTTTCTGAGCTGATTCCATCAACCTCAATTTGATGACCATCACCCAAATTTTGAGAAATATCGATCTGAATACTCTCTCCCGTTCTTAAAGCGACTATTTGTTTGCCACCATAGCGGGCAGTTTTGTAGGGGACAAAAATATGATATTTTTCTGCCACTACTAAGTTTGGATTATCATCATTTGCACTAGCTGTAGCAGATAGGATCAGATCTTCAGCCAATAAACCTAATGTAGCTAGACTCAATAAACTAATAAATTGTCGTCGATCAAAATGCTGGAAATGACTAGAATTAGTAAGATCTCGCTCGATTTGATTTTCTTTCTGACTCATTGTTGCTGTCTCAATTCTCTAACTGAGCATGTAGGGTGAGAACTAGATCACAGCTTAGGATTCCCGAAAACAGATCGCAAAATAGCAACCAAGGAGCAATTGTCGTAGCTTTATTCGATTTTTTGTGGATTGATAATTGTCGAAGTCAGTCGCTGACCAATCTTTTTTGAGCCGAGCACCATCCGCAATGGTCGTAGACATCGGATGATGGAGGTCGAGCGAATGTTTAGATCTATATTATTTATAACTAGAGTGGCTTACACTCCAGCATTTGCCGAAGGGATTCAGTATTTTTGGGAACTATTCCCAAGGTTCGACACCCACGAAACTACGCCTGTTATTACTAGTGGCGAAACCGCTAGATGCTCAAAACGAAGCTAGCCAACTCATGCGGAGCTAGCGGGAATGCGCGGCGGGGTTCTTTTTTCCGAATTCTGCTAGACCGGAATCACTATTCGTTCGGCAATTGTGGGGTATTTCGAGCGCACCATCTCGATCGCAAGTCTCGCCACCTCTAAATCTGTCACCGATAAGTACTCTTCTAAGCCTAATTCAAAGTCAATCGGCTCCATTTGACCGATCGCTAGTAGTGCTTCGGCCACCGATCTAACGTTTGCAACCATGAATTTAGGCGATCCACATCGATCGTTTTGCCCGTTAATTTCTAAAATACTGGCAAAATCATCAATGTGGATCGCCGGAGCTAACTCACTCTGGGTAAGGATTTTGGCTTCCTTCCACGCGTCGATCTGGGTGCGCTGATGTACCCCCAACCGCTCCAGACGCTTGGAAAGGCACTCATAAATATGTTGTACTTGGACGGGATGAGTGCCAGGATAAACCCGACTATCGGCGATCGCCCCAGAAATCGGATCGGGCGCGTAAGGTATCCCGCTAAATCGATAAACTCTAGCCACATGGAGTTTACCGCCAACGGTTCGCCGCTGACGGTGAGAAACCACCGTCAGCCCTAAATGCCGCGTAGCACCTGCAACGAGGCACATCCGCCCCCGTCCCTCAGACATCCCCAATTCTTCCATCGCCTTACCCAGGGATTGAATCACTCGATCGTCTTTGTGCAGCTCGGAGCCGGAAAGATCCCGAACTGCTTGGATTAATTCAGGTGTCAGTAGCTCATAACGCGGCGCACCCTTAAAACTCAAAATCGAATTAGCCATCGGCTGTAACTCAAATTCAAACTCACCTTCTGACTTATCGAGTTTGAAGCCAAATTTTTTGACAATCCGCTTGAATAGTCTGGCTGGAGCGGGGAGCTTAGCGGGATCGATCTTAATTTTGAGCGATGACTGATAAAGCTTAGAATCAAATACCTGCTGGACGATTGATTCAATCCGGTCGGTATTGAAGCCCCCACCAACGAGATCTTGCAGTCCGAGTTCCCGCCCGACCTTGACTAACGCCAGTGACGATCGATCGAGTTGATCGGGCAGCCAAGGTGGATTTTTTTGGATGACTGGTAGCCAGTTGGCGAGGTGATTTACCTCTGCCAATTCAGGATGTAGTAGATAGAAATAGATTTCAAGCTGCTCGATTAAAGCCGGATGATTGTATTTGACCATCTGGATTAATTCGGGAGAATAGCTCTGTGTCTCCATAATCCCTGGTAGCTGTTGCTGTGTCAGCCGATGCTTATTCGCCAACAGCCGCTCGGTTTCATTGGCACTGGCATTATTCCGAATCTGTTCGTACTGCGCTCGATTGATATCTGGTGCGTTGTAGATCCGGCGCGACTGAGTTACCCGCCGCTCGACCTCTACGCGCCCAAATAGATCGTTGGTGTCGTCACAGCCATCGATGTCTTCACCGTCCACCGTCACTGTGTAGCCATCCCCGACCATTGCCTCAACGAACAACTCACGCAGATTTTGCAGCTCATGATTGAGATTGGCTTTATATTGGTGCGCGAGTTTAAGCCAAGGATCGTCATGAGCCGCATAGGTTTTGAGGATTGCCATTGCTTCATCGGCCATTCCCTTATCGAGCAGTGCAAAGACCAAATCCATGTCTTGGGCGACTTGGCGATCGAATTCGTCTTTGACCGATTTGGTGAATGAGCTGGAGTTATGTTCGGTAATCCGCCCCTGTTGCTCGCAAAAAATAACCCGGGGAGCGGTGAAATCCCGATATCTACCGAGAAATTGCAAACCGCTGAGGATGCCGAGGTTGCCGAGGTGGAAGTGGTAATGAGTCTGGAAGTAGCTAGGTAAATCGATACTAATCCCACTTTCAGCGGTGGGGGAGAGAATCACAATTTGAGGACGATACTGCTCTAAATAGGCTTTGGGGTCGCAGAAGAATAGCTGGACACGTTCATCTCGGTCGGTTGTGCTGTCAATTCGACAAATCGCTGATTCAGGGATGCCAACCTTAATCAGAGCTTTTTCGAGGTTTTCACAGTGATTTTGGGCGGTAGCGGTAATTAGTAAGTTACTACCAGCTAACGCATCATCGATGATTGCTCGTCTGACAGTAGATTTTTCGGTCACTACCCGCACAGCCATCTGATTGCGGTAGGTATTCTCGATCTTGTAGATGCGATCGAATTGCCGCAAATTTCGTAGGAAATCTAGCTCGGTATCGGACAAGTAGCCATCGAGACAAATCACCCCATAGCAATTTTTAATTAGCTCCTCAATATGCGCCAACCGCACCTGACGCGAATCAGAGCCATTCTTATTTCGCCCCGCTGTGAGACGACTGGTAAGCATATCGACTAAATCTGAAACGCACTCGTCAAATACCAGAATTTTATTCCCCATCTCTGCGCTATCGATCAGTGCAGCCGAGTGATGGCAGAGTGCCTTGTGAGAGTTGGACGACAGCATGATCCGATTTTCATCGACGACATGGTAGAGATCGGGGATGCGATCGCAGGTCTGGCGAAGCAGATTATTTCGATAGCCGAGGAACATCAGCTCTAATTCTCTGGCCTTGGCCCAGGCTCCAACAGCCTTTAAAAGTTCGGTTTTGCCCGTACCTAGTGGCGAGCGAATCCCCACTAGCGTATTCTGTAAGCCAGTTTCGGGGATTCCCCACTGGAGGTAACGATTGGATTGAGTTTCGGTGGGTGTAAATCGTTTTGAGCGATGATAGAGTTGCCGTGCGAGCGAAATTGGTGCGGGTGCCGGAATTATTTCTAGTCGCTCGCCAGCTAATTGTTCGAGTTCTGCTAGGCTGAGTTCGTGGAGGAGACTTAGATCTTCTAGTTCATCAATATCGTGCCCAGAGTACATGAGGCGGGGTGTGTAGCCCCATTCCAGCAATTGGTGATAGAGATTTACCCAGCGGCGGATGACTTGCGGTTTTTGAGGGTCTTCACCGTCGAGGTAGAGATCGATATATCCGGCTCTCCACCGTTTTAAACTATCTTTCAATAGTTCGGGACTAGACAACCATTGCCCACCTGCTGCACCGATGATTTGTTGTCCAGTGAGGATGGCGGCAATACTGGGTTTAGCTCCCGTTCCTTCTGCTAAACCGATTGAATTGCTAGTTGGCTCGACTGCTAATAATTGGGGATAGGCGAAGGTGAGGGGGTTTTCACCGTTGGGTAAGCTGGGGGCAGATCCGTTGTCCCGACCTTTTTCCCAGACACTAGAGAGCCAGCGGTAGCGGTTATTAGACTGTTCTCGGTTCCGAATTTGGAAGGCGACGATCTCGCCCGTGACGGTGTAGAGGGGGATGAGAATCCCAGCAATGCTGTTATTTAATTTGTTGCCCTGAATATTGACACCAGGAAAGCGATTGTTGACTGGTTCTTTGAGTCTCTGCCATTTCTCGACGCTCTTGAAACCGATTTCTTTAATTTGCTGTTGGGTAAAGCCTCGGCGGATTAAATCTTTTCGATCGATATCGTTTAAAGAGAGTTGTGCTATAATGCCGCGCGCAGCAATGTCACGCTCCAGTGCTGGTAAAGATTCAGCTCGGCGTTGATTTTCGGCGGAGAGTAACGCTTCGGTTTTAAGCTGCTGGTCTCTGACCCACTGCTCGCGCTGTTCTGGGGTCGCCTGGAAGTTTTCGCCCCGATGTTCGTTCCAATCAGTGAGGGGAATATATACGCCCCATGAACCGTCGCGGGTATCGCTGAAGTAATGATAGTCAGGGTTGCCATACCCCCCCGCCCCAGTCATGCACAGGGTTTTGACGGTAGGGGTAATTTTAGCATTTTTGGCTGAAAGATCGTAATTTTGCCATTTGCACTTACCTGAAGAACTAGCGCAAACTGGGCAGATGTTGCTCAAACCTCGGTAGGTATTGAATTTGGAACGAGAAAGGCGGAAATTATTTGATAAAGATTTACTTAATCTAGTCATTTTGGCTTACTTTTGTAAGCAAGTAAACCAAGTAAAATCGCTGAAAATATTATGCAGTAAGCAGTCTAGCTAATTTAATGATTCTTGTGGTATAAATAAGAAACATATGAAAACTTGACTAATCGACTGGTTTTTTTGATAATATAAGTAGATATTTACTTGGCTTACTTGCTCCAATCCAGCGCCGCGCCCTCTAAAGTTTGGCACTGATTGGGTGAATATTTTAAATTTTAATCGATAAGGCTCCCTTCTCTGCTTCTTACGCGGATTTGGGAGCTTTTGACGCGATTAATTCGAGTGCCATCGCTCGTAGGGCAGCATGGGTCGAAATCTTGTCTATAGTATATTGCGATTTGATGGCAAAGATCGGTTCAAGGAACGATCGGTGTCATGCTTAGAATACCTCCGCGGCCCATAGCTGTGGCTCCATTGAAGCGAAATTAATATACCATAAAGGTAAGATTCTGGCACGTAATTCCGTAGTGTTTAACTACGGCTCCATTCCCTTAGTCGTTATAGATGCTATGTTAACATAAAAAAGTTGAAATAAATATTCCGCCATTATGGTATATTTATATAATAAATAAGTACTATCAGTTTCGATTTGTTTTACCTAGTCCTGAATTAGTAATTACCTAAATTTGTAAGATTATCTGTTGAATAGAGAGAATAGTGAACTCCATATGACCGACGATCGAAAATTTGTAGATTGGTTTGAGAAGGTGACAGGGAATGAGCCATACCCTTATCAGGTGAGGTTGGCTTTGGCAGATGAGTTACCAATCGTTATTGATGTGTCAACTGGATTGGGCAAGACTGCCGCGATCGTGCTGGCTTGGTTGTGGCGACGAGTATATGGCGATGAATCGATTGACAAGAGGACACCACGACGGTTGGTGTACATTCTGCCAATGCGAACGTTAGTAGACCAAACCGTTAAGGCAATTGAGGGATGGCTCCACGAAGCTGAAGACGATCCAAAATTTAAAGCGCGATCGATTCAGGTACATCAATTGATGGGTGGGGCTATCAATACGGAGTGGGAGCGAGAACCAGATCGCGATTACATTATCGTCGGAACCCAGGATCAAATCTTGTCGCGCTGTTTGAATCGTGGCTACAGCATGAATAAATTTAAATGGTCGGTACATTTTGGCTTACTAAATCAGGATTGCCTATTTGTAGTCGATGAAACACAGTTAATGGGAGCGGGACTGAGGACGACAGCGCAGTTGCAAGGTTTGCGAGAGTTATGGCAGACCTATGGGATGACAAGGACTATATGGATGAGTGCAACGTTGGATGCAGATTTACTCACGACCGCTGACTACGATCCAAAAATCGATTCGACGAATAGTTTTGAGTTGGACGATACTGACAAACAGCATGATAAAGTGAAAAAACGGCTGAATGCAACCAAACGGTTACAGAAATTCCCAATCGATTGTCCAGCCAAAGAAAAGGATGAAGCTGCTTATATTAGTGCCTTAGCTGCACAGATTACTGAAGCTGCGGCACGCGCTCGAAAAAAGGATGGTACGGCTGGGTTAGTTTTGGTAATTTGCAATCGAGTCAGACGGGCGCAGGCTTTGTATGGTGCGCTGCGCTCGAAAACAGACACGTTGCTAATTCATTCGCGGTTTCGAGCGAGAGATCGTATAGAGCTAAATCGTAAATTATTGGATGATAAAAACTTATCAGGGATTGTCATTGCAACGCAAGCGATCGAGGCTGGGGTGGATATATCGGCACAATATTTGTTTACGGAGTTATCGCCGTGGTCATCTTTCGTACAGCGGGTGGGTCGGTGTAATCGAAAGGGTGAGGATGCTAACGCGACAGTATATTGGATCGATGTCGAGCTTACAGAAGAATCAGCTAGACCATATACGCTCAAAGAGTTAGAAGATTCACGCTTATTACTCGAAAGGTTGGCAGATCGAGGTGGAAAAGCAAGTCCGGCAGCATTGCGGGAGTTTTGGGAGCAAATACCAGCGGACAAACGCCCTCAAACGAAGATAGAAGGACTGATTCCCCGACAGCATGACTTGATGCAGCTATTCGATACTTCGGCGGATTTAGCAGGGCACGATCTCGATATTTCTTGCTTTATTCGGGATGCTGAGAATACTGATGTGGCGATCGCGTGGCGCAATTGGATGGAGGATGTACCTCCAGATGATTCTTCTACATTACTGCGGGATGAGTTGTGTCAGGTGGGGATCGGTGCAGCGAAGGCTCTGTTGAAGAAAGCACCGGGATATGTGTTCGATCGATTACAAAAATCGTGGCAACCAGTCGATGCCAGGAATATTTATCCAGGCCAGACAATTTTAATGAGTTATCAGTCGGGTGGCTATACAGATAAACTCGGTTTTACAGGCAATCCCACAGACAAACCACAACCGATCGATATTCAGGGTAAAGAAATTGCCCCTGAATCGGATGATGACGATCCTCTGAGTGAGGGAGCAAAGCAATTTGTCACGTTAAAACAGCACTCACAAGACATCGTTGACAGGTTGGATGAAATTATCAAGAAGCTACAGATTAGCGGCGATAATTTCCAGGACTTACCTATTTCCAATTTGGCACGAGCGGCTCGCTGGCACGACGCAGGGAAGGCACACAAAGAGTTTCAGGCAATGCTCACCCGTGGGAATGCAGATAAGCAGAAAAATCTGTGGGCAAAATCCGATCGCGATCGATCTAAAGATAAATCAAAAGAGGAATCAAAAGATGAATATAAGTACCCTGCCGATCGACGGGGATTTCGACATGAATTGGTCAGTGCTCTATTAGCTCTTCAATCCGACCAAAACTTTCTGGTGTGTTATCTAGCAGCTTGTCATCACGGCAGAGTAAGAATGACGATTCAGCCCAGGCCGACTGAACAAGCCCCAAGCGACCGAGTTCGTAAAGAGGAGATAGCAGAGAAACCTCGACTTCAAGGTGGTGAAAACAGTTCTCGCCGCTATGCATTAGGAGTGCATGAAGGAGACTCATTACAGGAAATCGATCTGGGGGAAGACTTAGTTATTAAACCAACGATAATTTCCCTAGCCTGTATGGAGTTAGGTGGCACTGTAAAAGTTCAAAAAAATAGTGATGGGACGGTAACACTAGATGGTGAAAGATCTTGGACAGAACGTGCTATCGAACTATTGGCAGAGTATGGCCCTTTTCGATTGGCATATTTGGAAGCATTGATTCGAGTGGCAGATTGGCAGGCTTCGGCGCAGCGCGATATTAAATTAGAGGATAAAGAATAATGCTATATCAGATCGTGCTGTCAGGATGTCAGCCTGAACCATTATCGAGTTATCTCAAAGCTTTGGGAGTGCTCCGAGTGTTGACAGAATCTAGATCCGATGCCGAATGTAAAGGCTATTGGGAAGACGAACGGTTTGTCTTGATTACCGAGTTGAAAGAAGCAAAAATTGTCGAGTTCTTCCTTCGAGATTACAACCCATCACCCTTTCTTTCCCCCTGGAACGGGAGTACGGGGTTCTACCCCAAAGATGCTCAAAAAGATCTGTTGGAGACGATTTTAGCTGCGCCAGTGGAAAGATTCGATCGATATCGTCAAGCTGTTGAAACTTCTAGAGAGGTTGTGAATCGATTAGGACTTACAGAACAGCCCAAAGACCCTCATAGTAAGAAGCGATTACTCAGTCAATTGCGGAATACAGTACCGGATACCACCGCACAATGGATCGATACCTGCGCGATGATTACTAATGATGCAGATACACCCTTAAAGTTTGTCCCATTGATGGGGACTGGAGGTAACGATGGTAACTTTGAGTTCGGACGCTCATTCATCCAGCAGTTACAGAATACGATCGATTTTGTAACGGGAGAACCGACTACGGATGCTGAAAAGTTGCTAAGGTCGGCTCTATTTGACACGATCGCGCCCAAATTATCCTATAGTGGCAAGATCGGTCAATTCAGTCCGATCGCAGCGGGGGGAGCTAATTCGACGACTGGGACTGATGGAGATTCGCGGGTGAATCCGTGGGATTTCATTTTAATGCTGGAAGGAATGCTGGTTTTGATGCCTGGAATAACACGGCGGGGAGAGAGCGGACAGAGTGGCGTGGCTGCCCCCTTCACTGCCAACCGCCCTTCATCAGCAGGTTATGGAAGTGCAGCAGATGAAAAGATTCGGGCAGAACTGTGGATTCCGTTGTGGGATCGACCAGTTGGTTTGGGTGAATTGACAGTGTTTTGTCGAGAGGGACGGGCGAAAGTTAATACTAGTAGCGGACGGGGTAAATTAAAATATCGCACGGCCCAAAGCGGCGTGGATTTTGTCAGAGCAGTATCCAGTTTGGGTGTAGCACGAGGAATGCGAGAATTTCATCGCTATGGTTTTCAAGAGCGAAATGGCTTGTCATATTTTGCAGTATCGCTCGGTCGGTTTCAGACACCACCACGTCCGCGCAGAGATCCATTGAGAGAACTCGATGATTGGTTGAGAAAGTTTGCAAATCTAGCTAGTGGAGATGCACCAGCAGCGATTAAGCGAGTGGCTAGACAATTGGAACAGAAGATCGTCGAACAGGCACAGGGTAAGGCAACTTTTCTCGATCTATTAATCGTTTTAGGTGAGGTGGAACAGGTTTTAGATCGCTCGCTAATGAATTTTACGAGTGATAAAATCAAGCCGATTCCCTATTTACGATCGAGTCGGTGGGTTGTTGAGGCGAATGATAATACGCCAGAATTTCGATTAGCATTAGCATTGGCAAAATCGGGATTGCGACAGCGATTGGTACGGGTACGTGGATCTTCACCTAGTTGGGAAAAAATAGATGACAAAGTTACTACATGGAGTCTCGGTTCTCTAACAGATAATCTACTCGCCTTATCTTTAAGGCTGGAGATCGAGCAGGAACAAGCTGCAAAGACTCTATTAATTCCAGTGGAGGATGACCATGATAATGAAGAGGAAGCAAATGATTCGCAAAAGTCAGAGCGCGAAGCTTATAAGTTAATAAAAATAATCGATCGAACGCTAGATTTCTTGCCTAATTTTAGTGATATCGCAGCTTGGATTAATAATGAATTAGATGACGAGCGATTAGAAGCGATCGCCCGTGGTTTATCTTTGTTGAAATTTACTCGTGAGTTGACAGAACATCCTTCAGAACATCTATCAGCAGAAAAACAAGTATTACTGGAGCAGGAAGAATTAATCGATCGAGTCTCGGCTAGAAATACTAAAGAAAAAGATCGAGAAGATCGAGAAATAAATAAAAGTCGAGAATCAAAGTGCCTGCCAGTTGCATATCAATTACTAAAGCTCATCCAACATCGACAAGTTAAGCAAGATCTAGAATTACCCAGGGTACCTGGATTAATCGGTAAACTACAAGCGGATCGCCTACGAGATGCTTTGGAAGCTGCCACTCGTAGGCTCAGAGCCAGTAATCTGCGACCGCGACTCGATCCAGTAGACGTAGAAAATTGGCTCGATCGGGAACTAGATTCAGCGCGTTTGGGAGCAGCATTAGCATTTCCACTAACTGATATACAAGTAGCTCAAATCCTCACACAAATTACCATTCAAGAAAAGGAAAACTAAATTATGGATTTTCAAGCACTAAAAGATCACAATCGGCTCTTAATTCAAGCAAACCTCAAGCCATTGCAAGGGTCAAGATTTCAACCGACTGGCTTCCCCGACTTGGGTGCTGCAACTTATAGTCTACCAGGTGATAAAAAGGAAAAGATGCTATTGCTTGAATCGGCTCAAAGTGTTGCTAACCGGATGGAAAGTACGATCTGGGATGAGGCGAATCAATCGATCGTCAAGCCATTAGATGGACTGCCCTATGTCATCGTCGAACAGGAAGATCGATTCCTGACTAATTCACTGCTTGAAGCCCACCGATTAAATTCTCCTTATATTGTAGGATCTAGCAAAAAACTCACAGAATTTGGAGAGAAAATTAAACAAGAATTGCAAATTGATGGGAGTAAACCTTTTAATCTACATTCATTTGCAACGGTGTTAGCTAAATACGATATCAACTGTTTACTCCACGGAATTTTCTTAGAAAAAATGTCGGGAGTATCGCGGATCGCTAGGGCATTATCAGGATTTATCGAAGCGAAAAATGTTGAAGTAGTGCGGATGGGTGGGGTGAAGAACGATCGAGTCGATGCGACTGGCAAAGCTGACGACAAAGGTGGATCGAAGGAAGGTTATGGGAACGTGCCTTATTACCGCGAAGAATATACCGCAGAAACGATTACCGCTTATTTCAGCCTGGACTTGGCGCAGATTCAGAGCTATCGACTCGGGATAGTAGTAGAAGATTTATTAATTGCGATTGCCTTGTACAAAATTCAAGCCTTTCTCGATCGAGGTTTAAGACTCAGAACAGCCTGCGATCTGGAAATGGTGACGTTGGAAATTCGGAAACCCATAACTTATAAATTACCTAGCCTTGCTGAATTAGAAACGGCATTACCCAAACTAGTGAAGGCGGCTAGTAGTGCGTTTGCTGACCCCGCAGTAACGGTGGTGGAGAGAATTAAGAAGCTATGAGCCTAAAAATTTCGATCCAATTTTTGACTGGGCGTTATCATGCGACTCCTTGGGATAAGCAGGTAAATGAAGGAGTGGTGGAGTGGCCGCCATCTCCATGGCGGATTATGAGATCGCTAGTTTCCGCTTATTATCGAATGCTAGAGCGACCAGAGCGGTCTGCCATGTTGCAATTGATGACTTGTTTGGTAGAGCAACCGCCAAGCTATATTTTGCCTGACTATACCGCAGCTCATACCAGGCACTTTATGCCACTGTGGAAAGAGGGAAAGGAGACAACAACAAAGGTGATCGACACTTTTTATGCTTTACCAGGAGGTGCGCTGAACGATCGTGCGGTTATCCATGTAATCTGGCCGCAGGTTAAATTAGATCCAGATTTATCGAGATTGCTCGAACAACTTTGTGAAGGAGTAAGTTATCTGGGCAGGGCAGAGTCTTGGGTCGAAATGGTCGGTACCGATCTAGTACCAGATAAAGATAAAGAGGATATCAATGCTAGACCGATCGAGACTGAAACAATGGCTAACCGTCTTGAGACAGTTAGTAAAGTACTCCTGCCGCTAAATGAGTCAGAGATGAAAGGGTTTGTAGCAGCGATGGGAATGCTACCACCACCTAAGAAAGGGAAGGGAATGTGGACAGCTCCTCAAGATGTTTTAGAAGCACTGGAACTCGATATTGGTAAGCTGCATAGTCAAGGCTGGCACGGAATTCCAGGGAGTCGATGGGGATTATATGCTTTTACCAAAGCAACTCGAACTCGATCGACTGCTGGGGCTACTAATTCGTCAAAGGAACCTCCCGTACTTGCACGGTTTGCCTTGTCGTCAAAAGTATTGCCGAGAATTACGGTGGCATTATCTGTAGGAGAGCGGTTGCATCAATCATTGGTAGCTTGGAGTCGAGATGAACAGAATCAAGCCGATCGGGTTTTTACTGGGCAGGACGATCTAGGTGAATCATCAAAGCTAAATCATAACCATGCTTTCTATCTACCTGAGTGTAACGATCGCGGTGAGATAACTCATCTGGTGGTATATGCACCTGGGGGGTTTAAGGAGATGGCAATGTTTGCTTTGCAGCGAATCGAGAAAGTCTGGGGTAGTGAGGGATTCGATCTTGTCACCGATCTGGTGTCGCTAGGCAAAAACCAGCAATCATCAGCTCCATCTTCAGGTCGGGCGCAGGTAACGGGAGAGAGTGCAAAATGGCGAAGTTTAACGCCATTTTTATTGACGAGATTTCCTAAGCTCGATCGGCGCAATCAGCCTAAGTTAATTGCAGGGATGACCTTTCAGGCAGATGGGCCAGAGGATCAAGCCCTACGGCTAATGCGACAGTTACCGCATATTTCGCAGCAATTGCAGCTCGATACTGGGGAGCGGGTGGCGAGTGATGATGGAGAGTGGTTAGGTTGGCAAAATGCTGATGGATTGATTGTAGTGCAGATACGTTGTGTCGATCGAGGATGGCTGGATTGCGATCCCACTCGCAATGAGCAACGCTATCCACAGCAGCGATTTCAGCGCGATCGTTTGCATGGAAAGGGGGTAAAGTCTCTAAGTCAAGGTTACTGGCTGGAGGTGCAGTTTAATAAAGCTGTAATGGGACCGATCGCATTAGGATATGGAGCGCATTTTGGTTTGGGGGTGTTAGCGTGCGCGGATGGGTAGGTGTTTTTTTGAAGGTTTGTGATTTGGGGGCTGAAGTGGTTATGGGGTAAGGTTTTGGAGGCTCATATCGGCAGATGAGATCCGCGCAAGTGCCGAAAGTATTGCAGGGTAAGGATTTACAGTTTTTTCGAGGAGGTGTTTAATGCGTTTTTTTGCTGTTATGATGAGTTCTGAGACCGATCCGCGCATTCTCACCTTGGAAACTCTATTCTGCAAGGGTTCCAGACCCCTGCGGTGACTCCACAGTCCAAAGCTGTGGCTCTATTGAAGCATGTTTTTGGTGAACCATTTCTGGTAGCCGGCTATACCGTGACTCCACAGTCCAAAGCTGTGGCTCTATTGAAGCTTCCCACCTATTCAATATACCGCTATACCCTCAGCGTGACTCCACAGTCCAAAGCTGTGGCTCTATTGAAGCGATGTTGTAAAGATTGGAAATAATCTTTATTTTCGGTGACTCCACAGTCCAAAGCTGTGGCTCTATTGAAGCCTCAGCAGCTTATATTTTGCATAAAGCATACCAGTGACTCCACAGTCCAAAGCTGTGGCTCTATTGAAGCGGGTTTTCTAGCCGATCGATTTGGTCTAGGCATAGCGACAGAATACGTGTAAAAACCTGCAAGATGACCCTCAAAGCTTTGTCAGCAGTGACTTTGACTTTGAGAAATTACAGCATCCGCTTCTTCTTTGAGCGGTATGAGAATAGTCGGCTTTATCGATCGCCAAAGTGGGAGAAAATTGCTGGTCAGTTGCCCATGAGGAAAGTCCCATTATCACACTTAAGCCGATGAAAATTGGCTGTAGATGACGGTTATAACTCAACCTCCGATGGTTGTAAAAACCCCCGATCGCCAGTTTTGCAGTGAGATAAGCTGGCACAATCAATGGCTAACTCTCAAATGTGAATTCTGTGGTTGACTGATAAATTTTCCTCATGACTTATCGAAATTATGAAGGTGGTAAATCTTTATGGGGGCACCTAGAACCGAGTAGCAAGACTTTCACGGATCGCATCGTTCAATTTCCACTCATGAAAGCTAATCTAGATAAGGCTTTGAGGTCTATCTTGCAGGTTTTTACACGTATTCTGTTGCTATGCCTACTAATATTTACCTGAATCGGAAGGGACAGCTCGACCGGACGAAGTTACAGGTATTTAAGAATTGGGCGCGAGTGCGGGGACAGATTACCGCGATTAAGACTGTAGTTATGCCCAGGGATATGGGGGGCTAAAATTGGGCGAGGGAAAAAGAGGCTCCGATAGTTACGTCTATCGGTACTTAAAAACTCGCAGTGAAATCGGCTAAGACCTAATTCCAGAAAACGTTTGAAGGTTTCAGATATAATACTTATGGTGAATTCAACTAGATCGATATAGAGAGTGCGAATCGTTTTGATTCCTTCGCTCGCACCCTCGATCTGGGTCTAATCAGGATGAATGTAAAATCTAGTTACCTACAGCATAGTACAGGTTTTGTCTAGGTGCTGGATCGCACTCTATCTATGAACTTCAGAGTGCTGTAGATTGAGACTATTCTCTCATCTGCGAATAATTTGCCCCGCAATTTTATGGATGCTTACCAAGTTGAGCTGAACAGCACCGCTCAAACAATCTACCTGTTAGAAGCCACGCGAGCGGACATTGAGACTGTCAGCTCGATACTTACGTGCGACTGGCTGTATTTTTGGTCGCGACTAGATTCAGATTGTGAGGCGATCGTCAAGCTGGAGGCTGGGGGAAACGTCCAAGGCTTGATCCACATTGCTCTCTATCCTTATCCTCTCCAAGGCGATCGACCTGAGTACTTAGAAATTATCCACATAGAAACCATCCAGTCACCCAGCCGCCCTGTAAATCCCGTCGGATTGTATTTGATTTGGTACGCTGCTAAAACTAGTCTGGATTTCGACTGTACTGGGAATAACGACGGCTCTATTGTTGAGCTTGACGCTCTGGAGTCAGCGATTGACTATTACAGAGATAAAGTTATGATGGAAGGACAAGGGTGTAGATCTATCGCCCCAGGAGAGGAAGGTTATGCTTTCAGGTTTTCTAAAGAACAAGCAATCGAATTCTGCAACAGAATCGAGCAACAATACGGAATCCCCAGTCCAACTTGAGAAATTGGCCGATCGAGCTTACACGGAAAGCTTCGATGATGTCATGACTCTCTGTTCGTATCCTGAGATGACACATCAAGAGCGTTATGAGTTTCGCAAAAAGAATCAGCCATCATTAACAAGAAAAAAGTGTCTGACTCGCAGTAAAGAGATCGGATGAGCGAAAAAAATTGAGTAAAAGTAACGCTTTGAAGACGTTGAATAACTGCTTTCAGGATATTACTGGCGTTGAGAACAATTAAAAATAATCTGAGGCATTCTGTCAACAATTGACAGAATGCACACGGGCAAGTTAACTTGTTAACCAGTCAGCTTGTTGTAATAGGAGGGAGCGATGATTGTCGCACTCGCGAATCAAAAAGGTGGCGTAGCTAAAACTACTACCACAATCGGACTGGGTGGATTATTGGCAGAGAAAGGATCGACTCTGGCTATCGATCTCGACCCCCAAGGTAACTTAACTACTGGGTTGGGAATAGAATTAGCTGACAACCAGCTCACGATGTACGAAGTCATTACCGAACGTAACCCAGCAGCCGATGTAATTATCGCAACCAAGTCGGGAGTAGATCTGATTCCAGCAGATATCAATCTTGCTAAAGACGAACCCGAAATCCTTTCTAAAGTGGGGAATTTCTATCTGCTGCGAGACGCACTAGAAGAAGTCAAGGGCAAATATCAACATATCTTGATCGATTGTCCGCCCAGTTTGGGACTACTGACGATCAATGCGCTGACGAGTGCAGATGCGATCTTAATTCCGGTGCAGTGTCAATTTTTCGCACTCAAGGGTTTAGCTGCCCTACTAGAAACGATTCAAAGTGTGAAAAAACGCCTCAACCCCAACTTGAAGATCTTGGGAGTACTCCCAACGATGGCCGAAAAAAACACGGTGATGACTCAAGATATTATCGCCGCCCTCACTACCGATCTCGAAGATGTGCGGATTTTCGCCCCCATTCCCAAGTCGGTTAGATTCTCTGAATCGAATGTGGCGGGATTACCAATTCATCTCTATACCCAAGATTCAAAACTGATCGAACCATATCTAGCAATTATCAAATTATTAGAATCGGGAGCGGAGGTATAGTTATGGCAACTAAACGAGCAAGAATTACAGATCGCAATCCTTTAACAGCTACAGATGGAGTGATTGCAGGATACGAACAAGTTAACAAGTCAGCAAGTCAAATATCTGAAGTGAATGAGCAACCAGCCAACCAGCCAACTTCTGAGCAAGTCAACAAGTCAGAAAGTCAGCAAGCTGACAAGACAACCAGCCAGCAATCTAGTAAGTCAACAAGTCAAGATGAGTTAGCCAATCAAGATAAAACTTCCGACAACCCAGCAACCGAGGAAGTCAGCAAGCCAACAAGCCAACTTGTTGACAATTCAATGTTAACAAGTCAAGAACCTGACAACCTAGCAAGTCAGGAAGCTGACAAGTTAGAAGTGGCAAGCGATCGACCGGACTTAGACAAGTCAACAAGTCAAGAACCTGACAAGTCAGCAACTCAACAAGTCAGTAAGCCAACGATTCGGAAAGCTACATTTCAAGTAGATGCGGCAATCCTAGCGGATTTAGACCGATACCATTTGCAGTTACAGATCGAGATGGGCAGACGTAACGCCCCCTATAAAGAGATTTTAGTGGAAGAGGCGATCGCGCAATGGTTAGAACGTGCTGCTAAATCACCCGATCGTGCAGTTAAATCATTGCTCAAGCGACAAGAGCAACGGTGACATTTTGTTGGATAACGGCTAAAATAGCCCAACGCGCCAAAAATGTACTTGTACATTTCAAACCCTTGCTAGTAAGGAGTTTCATCGATTAGTATCGATCGGTGATAATCGTGCAAAGTCAGATCTCATATCGGTAGTTTATGCACTTTGAATTTGGCAAGGGTTCTAGCACTATAAAGTGGTGCTAGAACTAGGACATCAACTGAAATCTTTATACTGTGCGGAAAGCATACTTTCTACACTCCCAAAAAGCCTGGACAAAAAGAACGTCATTGAGACATTTGTTCGATTCTACCCTCAAAGTAATTTGATGAATGAATCGGCTAAACCTACAAATTTGGCACGTTGGGCTATTTTAGCCCCTTTGCTACTGCTGCTTTAATAGCATCGCTTACCGAATAGTCATTCTTCATCTGAATCTCCTCCATATTATGCGCTTAGATTGATAGCTAGAGCTAATTATCGGGGGGTGTCGGTACCTGTCAGGGATTAGCTAACTACATATACTTCAATCTTTGCAACCGTCTGAGCTTCTGACTCACTTACATAGTAGAGATCCCAGCGAACTTGTAGATTTAGCCAAAAATCACTAGAAACATTAAAAAACTTAGCCAATCTCAGAGCTGTACTCGGAGTAATGCCCCGTTTCCCATTAACGATCTCATTAACTCTTTGATAAGGAACGTAGATGGCATCGGCTAATTCTCTTTGAGTCAACTTCATTGGCTCTAGAAATTCAGTCAATAGCATTTCCCCTGGATGAGTAGGCGAACGATGAGTAGGAACACGAACCATAATTAATAATCTCCAAAACTTAGTGATAATCAACAATTTCTACTTCTTTTGCACCAAGATCTGACCAGTAAAAGCAGATGCGATATTGGTCGTTAATCCGAATGCTATGTTGTCCGTCCCTGTCACCCGTTAACTTCTCCAAACGGTTGCCTGGTGGGACACTCAATTCTTCAACACTAATTACAGAATCAATTTGGTCGAGTTTCCTAGTTGCTACTCTCCAAATTGATTCTGGACAAAGTTTTCGTGCTGCCTTCGTACTTGCACCGTTGAAGATATCTTCTGTTTCAGTATTTCTGAATGACACTATCATTCTAGCATAATAGCACGGAAGCCGTGTTAAAATAATCTAGGCTTTAGGTTCGATTAGTTGAAACTTGAATTTCATTTTCCTCCCAAGTTTCACTACTTTATCATTCATCTCCTTAAAACAATAGCTAAAGTCATTTATCGATCTCTTGCTCTAACTCCCTAATTAATTTATTGAATTGCACCCAATCTCTACTAGGTTTTGAAACAGCTTTATAACGTTCAATAATTGCTTTAAGCTCTGGATCTGTTCTTTTTAAATCCTTATCTATTTTAATTTCTAAACAACCCTCTCTAAATCGATTAACTAATTCATCAACTTGCAGTTTTAGATCGACTGGAATCCGAACCACTGTAGTCTGATATGATGCCTTATACCCTCTTCCACCAACTGGCTTATTCATAAGTTAAACTTATAACTAGTTTAATCCTGATTCTATCAAACTTGTTATAAGTTTGATGATAAAGCTGTAACGAGTTTGTCGATCTAACTGCTAGCCTATAAAAGCAGCATCGATTTGGCTCCTTACATCGATAATCCATTATCTTGGCTTCGAGATTTCTTTTGTGCTTTATTAAATTTCTAAGCTACTCTTGAGAGTTCTTATTTGAATTTTAAAAGTGTCTACCCTTATATTGCTTTAAAACCATGAAATCAACTGTCTCAAAAATTACTTTGGTTACTATATTTATAACGTTAATAGTAAGTATTTCGCAGACTACAGCGTTAGCATATTTAAATACTAACAACCTTCCACAAGTTAAAAATTTCTTTATTAGTAAGAATATATCTAAAAATTTACAAAAGAATAAGAAGTTAGCTATTATTTATAGCAATCGAGCCTTTACCAAATTCAATTCTGAAGATTTTCGAGGTGCAATTTCCGATCTAGATCGGGCTATCGCTATTGATAATACTGATGCTAGTTTCTACTTTCGTAGAGGTATTACTAAATCACTCTTACAGAATTATAAAGGTGCATTATCAGACTACAATCGAGCTATCGTCCTGAATTCTAAATTTGGCGAAGCTTACATGGGTCGGAGTTTTACTAAATTTAACTTAGGAGAAGCGAAAGGAGCCTTGAATGACTATAATCGTGCTATTGCTTTAGATCCTGAACTAGGAAAATTATCTAATAATTCAGTGGTTGCCAAAAATACGCCTGTAGTTAAAAAAAATACTAACTCATCTAATTTTGATCGTGCTTTCAGTTACTTTGAGCAAGGTAATAAGAAAAGTAGTGTGAATGACAACAAAGGAGCAATTACTAGCTATAATCGTGCTATTGAGTTAGATCCTAACTTTTCTAATGCTTATAATAATCGAGGTATTATCCAATCTAGAGTAGGAAACAAGCAAGACGCTCTTTCTGATTTTAACTATGCTATTGAATTAGATCCTAGCGCAAATCTAGCCTACAGTAATCGAGGTCTCGCTAAATCTGAATTAGGGGATAAACAAGGAGCAATTATTGACTTTGACCGAGCTATCGCTCTCGCTCCAAATAACGGTACTAACTATTATAATCGGGGACGAGCTAAGTTTTATTTGCAAGACAAACAAGGCGCAATTTCTGACTATAATCGTGCCATTATACTAGATAGTAATGATCCTGATGCCTACTTTCATCGCGGCATTTCTAAATTTGAGTTACGAGATAATAGGGGAGCGATCGCCGACTATAACCGCTCCATCGCAATAAATCCTAATCGGGCTGCTGATTTCTATTTTCGAGGTGCTGCCAAAGGTCAAATAGGAGATGTTAATGGAGCAATTGCTGACTTTAATCACTCTATTGTATTAAATCCTAACTTTGCTCAAGCTTATCGTGACAGAGGCATTGTTGAAGAGTATTTAGGAGATAAGGCAAAATCTATTACAAATTTTATTAAAGCAGCAGAGTTATTTCGCCAACAGGGGCAGATGGATGATTACACATCTACAATCATATTATTAAGGAAGGTAAGAGGAGATGTAGAAATGCCCAGAGGAGATGCAACGAGGGGAGATGCAATGCCTAGTGATACACCTATAGGCGATGTCATACTCAGAAAGTAAATAAAAGGACATTTTCTTTACTCTTTTATAGTTGCCATCAATCTGGTCTCAGTTGCAATTAATTCGGTCTTAAGTGCAATTATAGTTGCACTTAATTCGGTCTCAAAATTGTGATAATTGCGGTCTGGAGTGATTATGATTGTAGGCTGCTATATTTAGCAAGCTAAACATCCAGCATATATGCTCGTAATTTTTTTTTCTTTTCCATATGAAAAAATGAATTCACAGGCTTCAACAAGCCTGTCTGTGTTCAAACCTATAAATTTTGAACTTTTATACCCAATAAACTTTGAATATGTTTTTTCTAATTTTTTTAGAGAGTCACCAACTTTTATCCCTTCTTTAGTTGAATAACGAGAATTTTCAGTTATTATATAATCTAAAGAGCTTTTATTAATATCATCAGATCTTGTAGAAAATTCAAGTGTCATTCCATCATATTTCCATTCTGCATTCAAGCCTGGTTCAGCGCATCCACTACCTTGCCGTGTTTTACTTATATACTTAGGATGACCTAATTTCTTAATAACCTTATCTTGTTTCATACCTAAAGAAAGTCCTCCTATCGATAATTTATTCATAACTAATTTACTAATACTACCAGTCGAATAAATTGTATCTTCAGGTACAATGTCTAAAATTGCAAGAGAGCCATTGGTTTTAATAGAGATAATGGTGATCGTAACAATTAAAATTAAAAAAATACTTTTGATATATTTATGATATTTTTGCACGTTATTAAAGTAAAATTCTACATTTTATGCTGAAATCTTTTTTATTATACCTAGAATTAAAATTTAAATCTCTAGATCTCTATATCACTATATTTATCCTGACACACACTTAAAGCTGTAACAAGTTTATTGATAAACTTGTTACAGCTTTAGAAAAGATCCGATAATCACGCTCATCGGTACCTCAAAACTAGCAGTAAAATCGGCTCGAATCCAATCCCAGAAAACGTTTGCAGGTTTCAACGAAAATACTTGTGGTGAATTCAACTAGATCGATATAGAGGGTGCGAATCGTCTCGATTTGAGGCGATCGCTCCCTCGATCTGCACGGCAAAAGGACGTACGATCGAGGGAGCGATCGCCAAGCATAGGATCTCACCCATGTCTCAACCAGAATCCGCGATCGTGCATCATTTGGCAGCACAAGAGCATACTTTCATCAAGCTCGATCGCGCTGATAGCATCGCTTTTGTCAAATTTTGG
>Ga0209390_10004106_pt1 | contig 22342 bp, 23 predicted proteins | sample BON01_FD_187212 | JGI IMG/M metagenome (GOLD analysis project Ga0209390, IMG submission 187212) | Freshwater microbial communities from Lake Bonney liftoff mats and glacier meltwater in Antarctica - BON-01 (SPAdes) (version 2) | ecosystem: Environmental > Aquatic > Freshwater > Ice > Glacier... | reverse complement strand
GAGGTGCGACCCGGGGTGTAAATGAGTTGCCATTTGTAGGGCATTAGCCTCCAGTAAGCTCAACAGTGAAACCGGCTTTTCACTAATGCCAGTGGCCCCTTACTCGTGCGTTTTAACATCTGTCATCAGTAGACCTAACATTTTCGAAATGCAGAAATCGAAATGATGATGTATTTTTGTAGCATCCTATGTAAAATGGCCGAGTCGTGAATAGTGCAAAATGCCTGTTTCCGAGTATGATCGGAAAGAAAGAAGTCAGAAAAACCTAGGACATCAACTTATTGATTTACAGTAGTTTAAAGAAATACGTCATCGGTAGGCTTAAGGAGGGCTTTGAGTGGAGAAAGTCGTGGGACCCCTTCGACACCCTTCGACAGGCTCAGGGGCCGAGCTCAGGGAACAAGACATACACAGACTGCCACACCCTTTCCCACCTTAGCCCCCCAAAAAAAGGGTTCGCAGTGACGATTTAGTCGGTTTTTTAAGACCATTTTATCATGAACTCAGGTTATTAAATTTCTACCGAGACTTTGAGAAATTTAATTTAATAATAATCCCTAATAAATAGACATGGAAATTAAGATTGGTAGACAATCACCTCTTGGGAAAATTATTTTCATTTAGAAATAGAATAGCGATTGCTTAATTCAGAGTAAAAGCTGATTATTGACAGCATTTTGGCTGGAACTAATTTACTTAAGTGATCGTGCTAAGGTAGGTTGAAAACGCTTCAGCTGGTAAGAGAAAAACCAAAGGAAAATGCGGGTTTACCCTCTCCCTGGAATTATTGCAAATTGTTTGCACCAAAAAATACTTAGCTTTAAAATGTGAAATATCTAACCTTCATTTTATCAGCATTTATCCTTTGCCTTGCCATGGTTCCATGTGGTGACTCCTTGGATCATGTTGATAAAACTGAGGTGTATAGCGAAAGCACTTTGCATGCAGAAGATGTTCCACCGCCCATTGATATTTGCTCACCATTGTGCAACTGCCATTGTTGTCATTCCCATTTAATTATGGATAACCTTTTTACCCAAAATTACCCTAACGAAGCTTTTCCTGCACAGAACACTCCCTACTTTTCAAGACAGATGGAGTACGTCCGTATTGTACTAATACAGCCACCAATAGTATAATTTTTAGCGTTTTAAAGGAGAAATCCGCTCTTTCTATTCAATTGTCCAATTGATAGGTTACAATTTTTATTTTGATTTAAATCAAATCATAATTTCATGATTAATAAGATAATTTCTTTTTCCTTAAAGAATAAATTTCTGGTGGTCTTGTTTACTATGGCCCTCATTGGAGCAGGTATTCATTCCATGTATACAATCAATCTGGGGTCAGTTCCAGACATTACCAATAACCAGGTACAAATAATCACCGTATCACCCAATCTTTCTACCGAAGACATAGAGCAGTTCGTCACCTATCCCGTGGAGCTCGTAATGGGCAATTTGCCCGGTTTGACAGAAATCCGCTCCATTTCTAGGTTTGGATTGTCAGTTGTGACCATTGTTTTTGAGGATGATATGGGGACCTATCTCCCACGACAATTAGTCCAGGAGAAATTGAGTACCCTTCGAGACGAAATTTCTGAAGCATTTGGAAGTCCTGAAATGGGACCTATTTCTACAGGTTTAGGTCAAATTTACGAATACACGATTGAACCCGCCAGCGGATATGACAGCTTGTATTCCCCAATGGATTTGCGAACAATTCAGGATTGGCTTGTAAAAAGGCAATTGACCTTATTGGATGGAGTGGTTGAAATCAACTCTTTTGGCGGTTATGTGAAACAATATGAGGTAGCGATCAATCCACAGAAACTCAAATCTTTGGATATTGGCAGCTTGGAGAAGGTGTCGGTTTTACTACCCCTGATATTTCGTTAAATGAGTTGGAAGTTTCCCTTGATCATGCAACTGATTCTTTGATCCATCATCCACAACTTAAAGTGGCAAGAGGGAAAGTAGCCGTAGCCGAGGCAGTTATTAGAGATAGCAAAGCACAATTTCTTCCCAAACTTCAGGGACAATATGGTAGACAACAAGTGGGTGGTAGATCAGGTTTCTATCAATACCAAGTGGGCTTCAGTTTACCTCTTTTCTTTGGCCGTGAACTAGGTTTGGCCCAGTCTGCAAAAATTAACAAAGAAATACAATCTCAGGAATTAAAAAGAACTGAATTAGAACTCAATACTGACTATCAGATCAAAAGAGAACAGTACCAGAAGTGGATCAATTCCTGGAAATACTATAAAAACGAAGCACTCCCATTGGCTTCTGAATAAGGTGATGGAGCTGTATTGGCCTATAAAGAAGGGGCCATTGATTACGTTACTTTCCTTCAAAACATTAGGGATGCCATACGAGTAGAAATAGACGCTTGGGCAGCTTTCGGTAATTACCTCGAGAGTAGATATGCCTTGGAATATTACCTAGACGCAAATTTTTAAGGCAACCCATAATAAATTTAAAAAGACATTATGAAAAATTACCTATATACTTCTTTACTTTTCCTTGCTTCTCTATTTATTTCTACTGGATATTCTGCCCCTGCCTCAGAAGGGGAAGCTAGCTCTTCTGATATTGCCGTAGTGGGCGAAAGAAAAGCTGAAACGAAGAGTGTCCATTTGTCTGATTTGAAGTTCAACAATTTAAACTTTAAAATAGATACCCTGTCTACACGGGTGCTTTCAGGTGTGGTAACGGCTAGTGGGCATTTGGAAGTCCCACCCCAACACGAGGCAACTGTAACCGCAATAATTGGCGCCAATGTAACCTCCATAGCTGTAATTGAAGGAGATGAAGTAAGGAAAAACCAGGTTTTGGGCTATTTGACGCATCCTAATCTGATACAAATTCAAACCAATTATATCAAGGCATTCAGCAGGCAACAATACCTAGAAAAGGAACTTCAACGTCAAAAAAGGCTGTATGATGAAGAAGTAGGATCAGGTCAGGCATACCAAGAATCCCTTTCAGACTATCAAGGCCTGAGCGGAGAAGTAACTGGATATGAGTTGCAATTGAAACAGCTAGGCCTACGTGCAAGCAAAATTCAGCAGGGAGAAATTTTCGAAAATGTCCCTTTTAAAAGCCCCATAGATGGCTTTATTGAAAAAGTACTGGTAAGAATTGGGCAGTATGTGGCGCCTCAAGATCAAATGTTTCTGGTCGTTAACAATGAACATGTACATGCCGACCTAATGGTCTATGAAAAGGATGTTCATAAAGTAAAAAAGGGGCAAAAAGTAACCTTTTCCGTAGAAGCCCTACCCAATACAAGGCTTACCGCTAAAATATTCTCCGTAGGCAAACAATTTGAGGAAACGCCTAAGGCAGTACACGTTCATGCAGAAATAATAGACAAGGTCGAAGGACTAATCCCCGGTATGTTTATCAATGGAAACATCGAATCAGAAAGTCTAGAAGTTTTGGCGCTACCAGAGGAAGCGATCAAAACGGAGAATAACAGATCCTACCTGTTTAAAGTAGAAAGAAAACTAGACGGAGAAGGGAAAGTAATGTGGGATTTTCAACCAATTGAAATAAAAACCGGGATTTCCCACAATGGATGGACTGAGGTTAAATTACTTGAGCCATTATCAAAAGGAGCTCAAATTGCTTGGAACAATGCCTATTACATAGTAGCAGAGATGAATAAAAGTGCTGCAGGCCATTCCCATTGATTGGTCTTTTTTAAAAGAATATTACTAGAGTAAAATGATCTTCGAATTACTGTTGGTTAAGCTACTAAACTTTTAGACAATCATTGGATTAGGACTGAATACAATTGTATTCAGTCCTAATTTTTTATATATATTTGATCACAATTGCTTTTTTACAGAAGCAAAACCATTCAACTCAGATGCTTCTCTAATAGGAAGCTTCTATTAAATATAAGTAAATGTACCGGACCAAATTAACAACCATGAACCTTAACCAAATTCAACTAAAATATCCAAACCGAATAATAAAGGCGATGGTAGTTTTGTCAATCTGTTTTCTGCTCTTTTTTAAACCCATAGTCAGCCAAGGCCAAACAGATACGCTTTCCACACCTTCGGATAGTATCATGATTACTATTATGATGAAACACCACCAGGACAAAAACATTGAAGAGCTTAGAGAAATTCGGACCAAGAATGGATTTCTGGAAAATTTTCCTCCTGCTTCTGCCCGAGTGATCAATTGGTATGTGATGATGGGAATTGGTCAGGTGGTAACCCTAAAGATTCCTGCCAGTGAGCTAAGAAATCTCAATATTGCAGTGGAAAAAAGCGTCTGGGGTGCCTTCTCTACCGAGTTTTACCCTACCTATGACCTTTATCCTGTGATTAAACAAGCGAAGGATAAATTAAAAGTAGGTCAATAAAGTTAAACTTTATTTAATAAGGAATAGTTAATTGATTATCAATAGATTAAAACTTTTTTCATAAAAATTAATTCTAGTATAAAGTTCAATACCTGTGTAACATGACAAACATCACCAATAGTACTTGTCTTATTACTGGAGCTAATTCCGGGATAGGATTTGAAACGGCCAAAGCGCTTTGTGCAAAAGGTTTTAAAGTAATTCTAGTTTGTAGAACGAAGGAAAAAGCCAATTCGGCAATGTCTATGATAAAGCAGGAATACTCAGAAGCCAACATGGACTATGCCATTGCTGACTTGAGTTCTCAGAAAGAAATAAGACGTTTGGCGGTAGATATTGCTGACAAATACCCGGTGTTAGACGTTTTGATTAACAATGCAGGAAGTTGGTATTCGGATATGAAGTTGACAGATGATGGTATAGAAAGACAGTGGGCCATCAATCATCTCGCTCCTTTTTTATTGACCCATCTACTATTACCATTACTGGTCGAGGCAAAAGATCCAAGAATTATAACTGTCAGCTCTGATTCTCATTTTCATGGCAAAATTCATTTTGAGGATGTTAATCTAAGCCAAAATTACCATGGTCTGCGTGCTTATGCCCAGTCCAAGTTGGCCAACGTATTGTTCACACGTGCCTTTCATAAATTAAAACCCAATAAAAAGTTGGCCATCAATGCCGTTCAACCTGGATTGGTAAAAACGGATATAGGATTGAAACATACCTTTTCCTTTCATGGTTTGATGTGGAAACTAAGAAGGCTTACAGGCAAAACCCCTACCCAAGGTGCTGCTACTTCTATTTTCTTGGCCTCTAATGAAATGATAAAAGGCGAATCAGGGAAATATTGGGACAATTGCAAGCCCAAAGCAGTTTCAAAAAAAGCAGCCAACTCCTCAGATGCTGACAAGCTATGGGATTTAAGTCTTCAACAGTGTGGTATTACCGATTATTTTGGAAAATTAGCTTAACCCCTACTATAAACACGAAATAACCGTTCCAAAAGCCGCAATTTAATCGCTGTAGGGAAAAGGCGAGATAATTTAACCAATATCCAATTGACCTTTCCAGGAATGATAATGGTTTTACTACTCATTAAGCCCTTTAAGCCTATCTTCGCCACTTCCTCTGGCATAAACACTACTAATTTTGCCCGACTTCCATGGGCTTTCATGCGTTCCAACCCCTCGGCATTGGTCACAACTGGACCAGGACAGACCACTGAAACACTAACCGGGCCTCGTTTGAGCTCTTCCCTTAGCGCAAGACTAAAGGCATAAACAAAGTTTTTGGAACCTGTATATACCGCTTTATAGGGCAAAGGCAAATTGGCTTCCATACTGCTCATATTTAAGATAAAGGCTTTTTGCTGTTTTTGGAGCATCGGTAAAAAATAATGGCACATTCGAATGAGCACCTTATTGTTCAAGTCTATGATCTGAAGTTGTTTTTCCAAAGCTATATTTTCAAACCTCCCTCCTGTTCCAATTCCTGCATTATTGATCAATACATCAATTGTCAATTTCTTTTCAATACAAAAATCATATAATTGCTTAACAGCATCCTCTTCCGTCAGGTCAATGGTGAAAATGTGAACTTTTACTTTCCAAGTAGCTAATATCTCCCTTTGAACGGTTGCTAACTGCCCATCTGGTAAGGCCACCAACACAAGGTTCATCCCCCTTGCTGCACAAGCCTTGGAAAAAGCTTTGCCTATCCCCATGCTGGCACCAGTGATCAATGTGAAATTTTCTCCTATCATTGGGTTAAGTTAAAAAAACCTAACAAATAAACCTTCTTATCGTGTATTTCTGAATAAAATCTCTTTTAGTCCCGAAAACTTTAAATCTTATTCATTGTCATTGTTTACCTTTATAGTCTATGCAAAACAATGATGTTATTAGAAGTTTGAGATATACTTTTGATTTTGGGGATGACCAAATGATTAAAATTTTTGGTCTCGCAGATTTAGAAGTAACGCGTACTGAGGTAAGCGACTGGCTTAAAAGAGATGATGACCCAGAGGCTTTACCCATCAATGATTTTAAATTGGCTGTGTTTTTAAATGGCCTGATCAATTACAAAAGAGGTAAAAAGGAAGGTCAGCAGCCTATTCCTGAAAGCAGACTGACCAATAATCAAATTATTCGCAAGCTAAAAATTGCCTTTGAACTCCAAAATGAAGACGTTATGGAGATTTTGGCTTCGGCAGGACGAGAAATGAGCAAGCATGAAATAAGTGCATTTTTCAGAAAACCTGAACAAGCCCAATACAGACTTTGCAGGGATCAGGTTTTGAGAAATTTTTTGCAAGGAATGCAACTTAAATTTAGAGCAGAACCGAATAAAAAAGATTGACCCATGGAGCAGTTCAGATCAATTTTATCGGCAAAAGAAATTCCTTTTTTAAAGGCGTGTGCATTCCTGCTCTTTTTGCTGATTTATTTACCAGTGAACGGCCAAATACTAAAAAAGCCTATTCCAGATAAAACAGTTGTTTTGACTTTTGACGATGGTGTCGCCAGTCATTACTCAAATGTTGCCCCTTTGTTAAAGGAGAGAGGGTTTGGTGCAACCTTTTTCGTCTGTGAATTCCCGCCTAACTTTATAGACAGTACCAAGTACATGAACTGGCGCCAAATGCAGCAGTTGGACAGAATGGGTTTTGAAGTGGCCAACCACACACATAATCATGCTGCAGTGGGGAAATTATCTGAGGAAGAGATTATCAGGGAGATAGCCTATATAGAGGATAAATGTGATTCCTTAGGAATCACAGCTCCTATAAGCTTTGCTTATCCTGGCTACTCTATGAGTGAAACTGTCTTGCAAACATTGGACAAAAAAGATTATTTATTGGCCCGAGCGGGAGGTAAAAGAGCGTACAATCCTTTGGAAGACCACCCCTACTTAATCCCTAGTTGGGCGACTGATTCAGAAAATGAAGCTGAAACAATGAAAGCCTTGTCGCAGGCAAAGGATGGACAAATTGTTGTTTTAACCATTCATGGTGTACCTGATATGGAACACCCTTGGGTAAATACTCCTCCAGAGATGTTCTTGAGGTACCTGGATTATCTAAGCAACAATGAATACCACGTTTTATCATTTGAGCAATTGGCTGTATACATTGATTTTAAAAAAGCGAGGAATCAACTCAATATAGACTTGGATAAACCATTAAGGAACTAGTCTTGAATGTTAAAATTAATAATGGCATTTAAAATTTTGCTTGGTTTTAGCGCTTAAATATGAGTTGGTTATACCTACAAAGCTGCTTATTTTGAAGCGATTTCGACAGGTCATTACAGGTTGGTTTCATTTTTCTAATAAAAAGATATTGGGATTTAAGTTTAACTCCAATCCCTGCATTAATTACTATAAATTTATGTGATTGATAGCGAATTAGATGCTTTGGAGCACAGGGAATATATTTGGTTTTTAGAAAATTAAGCAGTAATCTTGTCCTGAAAAGGGCTTTTTTAATCATAATGCTATTTAAATGTCTCTTTGAAGATTTATTATGATAAGAATTTCAATTAATCATTAAACATATAAAACAATCATGTCCAAAAAAGTAGTTACTCTAGGTGAAGTAATGCTTCGCCTTTCTACCCCTGATTTTAAGCGTTTTGTACAAACTGATACTTTTGACATAACCTATGGTGGCGGTGAAGCGAATGTGGCTGGAGCCCTTTGCAATTATGGGCTGGAAGGCACTTTCGTGACAAAGGTACCCGATAATCCTATTGGGCAATCAGCTATCAATCACTTGCGCAGGTACGGTGTGGACACACAATATATTGCCAAAGGTGGTAAACGACTTGGCATTTACTTTCTGGAAACAGGAGCATCTATGAGAGCTTCTCAGGTAGTATATGACAGGGCTGATGCATCGATTTCAGAGGCTGAAATTTCTGACTTTGACTTTGATAAAATTTTTGAAGGTGCTGTTTGGTTTCACACCACTGGAATTACTCCGGCATTGAGTGACAAAGCAGCAGCATTGACTGAAGCAGCACTTAAAGCAGCGAAGGCAAAAGGAATTACCACCAGTATTGACCTAAACTACCGTAAGAAATTATGGAGTAAGGAAAAAGCTAGGGAAGTAATGACCAGACTGTGCCAGTATGTTGATGTTTGTATCGGCAACGAAGAAGATGCTGAAACTACACTAGGCTTCCACAGTAAGGAAACAGATGTTACGAAAGGCGAGTTGAACCTTGATGGATACAAAGATGTATTCAAGCAGATGAAAGAAAAATTTGGATTTAAATACATCGCTTCTACTCTTAGAGAAAGCTATAGTGCTTCTGACAATGGATGGAGTGCTTTGGTTTATGATGGGGATGAATTTTACCATTCTAAAAAGTATGACATTAGAATCGTAGACCGCGTAGGTGGAGGCGATTCATTTGCCAGTGGTTTCATTTATGGTTTGATTCAGGAAATGGGTCTTAAAGGTGCTACTGAGTTCGCTGTTGCTGCTTCAGCATTGAAACATACTTTCCCTGGTGACATGAACCATGCAACCCTTTCAGAGGTAGAATTACTAATGGGTGGAGATGCAAGTGGTAGAGTTCAACGATAGTAAGCCCTTAATCTAAAGCCATGATACTTGATACTTTATCTAATGCCGCAAGATACAATAGCGTGCATCCATTCTTTGAAAAAGCATTCGCTTTTATCCAGTCCAGTAATTTGGATGAAATGGAGGAAGGCAAATATGTCATTGATGGGGATAATTTAATAGCTGCTGTTTTTGAAAAAGGAGCTAAAACCCAAGCCGAATCCAATGAGAAATTTGAATGCCATGACAAGCACATAGACATTCAAGTTTGTATCAAAGGGAAAGAAAGCATTGGATGGAAACCGAGAGAAAAGTGCACTGAGGTAAAAGGAGCCTACAATCCTGAAAAGGATGTATCCTTTTATGTTGATGAGCCAGAAATGTATTTCGGAATGGAACCAGGACAATTTGTTATTCTATATCCTGAAGATGTACATTCGCCTATGATTGGCGAGGGAATTATTAAGAAAATGGTTGTTAAAGTTAAAATTTAACAACAAGCACAAAACTTCTATAAATCAATAACTTATAAAAATTACCCCGGGAATTCTCCGGGGTAATTTACTTTAATCTTATCAAGATGAATAAAAACGAAACCATACTTAAGAAAATAACCGATCAAGCCATTCTCCCTCTTTATTTTGATGCGGATGAAACTGTTAGCCTTGAAGTGTTGAAAGCCCTTTATGCTGCAGGTATTCGCCTGGTAGAATATACCAATAGAGGTGAAGCAGCTTTGAATAATTTCAAAAAAATGGTCGCGCTAAGGAACAGTGAAATGCAGGACTTGCTGTTGGGTATTGGCACCATTAAAAATGCGCAGATGGCCACAACTTATATTGAGGCAGGAGCTGATTTTATCATTTGCCCAGGACTTGTTGAAGAAGTAGTAGAAGTTGCGAACAAGCATGACATGCTTTGGATTCCTGGTTGTATGACACCTTCTGAGATAATCAGAGCGGAGAACCTTGGAGCAAAAATGATCAAATTGTTCCCAGGTGACATGCTAGGTCCCAACTTTATGAGTGGTATCAAATCCTTGTTCCCAAATTTGATTTTTATGCCTACAGGAGGCGTGTCTTTAGACAAGGACAATGTTGAGGCTTGGTTTAAAGCTGGAGTAAGTGCAGTAGGTATGGGTAGTAAATTGGTTAGTAAACAACTGCTTCAGGAGAAAAACTACAGCAAAATTCAAGAAATGGCGAAAAAGGCCATAGAAATAGTTAATGAAGTAAAAGGATAAATACACACAAAAAGCGGCCTATTTCCTGGCCGCTTTTTTTTAATATCAATTTATACCTTAGCTACATTCGTTTTTTTTCTATCCAAAAAAGGGCTCGATTAGTTCAATTTATCAAGTACCTTCGATAGGACTTAATTTCGGGTTAAAATCTTTCTGCTCATTCTGCAGGTTTCATATTACGGATAGCCGCTATTTTCCACTGCTTCCCCTTTTTTATGGTAACAAAAGTGCTCCACATTTTTCGCTCAGTACCATCCTCGTTTTTAATGGTGTATCTCGCATCTGCCAAAGCTACATCTTCTTTCAAATAACGCACCCGCTCTACTTTCAACACCCTGTCACCAGGATTGGTACGAGAACTTGCGGCCATGCCTTTTACAGCTGCCTGCATCCCGTGCCGCCACTCCCCGCTAGACACCAGCTGATCCATGTCTTCAGTAATAATGTATTTAAGCATTACCGTATCAATGCTTTCCCTGGCCTGTGAATAGCTAGCAATTAGGTCAATAATGGCTTTTCCATCTTCAAAACTTTGGGCTTTGAGAGAAAAAGAAATACCTGAAAACATCATTACAGACAATACAAAGATTTTTCCTACGTACATAAGAGATTGGGTTTGTATTAAAAGTAAGAATTTTTGTAATATTTCCCTATCTTTTTAATACAGATTATTCAATAGCCTACCGATTGAATACCTGTATTCACAAAATATTTGTCCTGATGGGGACTGAAGAAACCAATCTTTACCAAAGAAAAATTTAGGCCTGGGTCTTATTAATCTACCCAAATAGTATCGCATTATTTGAGCAGGATTATATATAGTTTTTCAACCACGTTTGCATTCAAAAAATTTCAAAGCCTATTTATCTTTGGGCCCTACATTATTGCTAAAAATAAACTTCAATGAAAGTCCTATTTCTTAATACCATCCAATTGAATCGAGATTCCCACTCGTATCTTTCCACTAATAGGCATGTTGGAGTGGAAATCATTAAAGAATTCTTTCACTGGCATATTGGAAGAAATATTTTTTGATAAATCTAATATGGGCATATTTGATTCTTCTTCAGTTTCAGTAGTCCTAATTTCAGAATTAATGGTTGGCTCAACCTTTGGTTCTAAAATATTAATAAATAAATCCGGGTTATACCTTTTAATTGATTGAATATCAATCCTTGAAAAATTATCAGCTTGTTTGTAAGGATTGTGAATGGTTTGTCCAAAAGAAGCAGTTGATAAAAATACAATTCCAAAAATAAATACTATTCTAATCATGACTTTATATTTTAATGAAAGGTGCTATCGTATTTTTATTCAAACGTTAATTTAAATATTAAGTTTGGATTTAATCGTATAATTCCAATTATTAGACCAGTTAATTGGTAGATTTAACAATAAATAACACTTGGATGACCTTTGGCTCCACTCAGCCACCGAGTTAATTCAGAAAGCATTTATAAATTGCAAAATTCATGAAATTCGATGTAGTTTCAAACAAAACCTAAATTATAAGTTTAAATTGTGTGAACATCTATTCTCCACTTCTCCTAATTTTCTTAGGATCAATGCGATTGTCAAAAAGTAGGGCAATCTCTATTTCTCCACCCTTGATTCGATAAATAAAACTGGTTTGTTTCGTAACTACACATTTGAAAAGACCTGGGATTTCACCTGTGTTTAGACATTACGTCTTCATAATCGATTTTTTTTCCTTTATCCAGCTCTCTTATCCCTTCCATGACATCCTTTTTCTGGACTTCCGTCAGGTCATGCCAAAAATCTTTATCATTGGCCTTCACAAAGTCTCTCAGTTTCTCGATTAGTCTGACATCCTTTATTTGGGTAATGAATGCTATCAAAGCGTATTTTTCTGATTGAATGTCCATAAACTTGTCTTTGCTCAAATACAACATTTTTGATTTATATCTGTCGATCAATTTAGCCATTACAAATGGCTAATTTAAGATGAATTTTCAATAATCCATTTCCAACAAATACAAAGGTGTAATTGCAAATTACACCTAGACGTGGTCTTTTCCCATAGACTTGAAAACCCACTTATACTTCCATAGTCAATCAATCTTGATTATCCCTCCATCGAGTTTGGATCACGATAGGTATTAAAGAAATTTGTAATATATACCTTATCGTTTTTAATTAAGTAAATGATTTTAAAGCCCTCAGCTATCAATCTTCGATGGCCTTGATTCAACCCTCTTAAATAGTATTCTTCCTGTCCCATCAGAGGTTGCTCTGACAAACTTATGGCTTTCTTAACAAGCTTTTTACCCAGTGATAAAGCTTTTATTTTTGGTGTTTGACGGACTTTTATTAAAAAATCAAGTTCCAGTTCTAATCTTTGTAGCGCTTCTTCGGTGACAATTACTTCCATTCACCAAATCGCTTCTCCAATTGTTTTTCTACTTCTTCTGGTGTGTATACCCTTCCGGATTCTATATCCTCATTGGCTCTTTCGGTACTTTCTACCATGTCTTTTCGAACCATATTCTCCCTGGCTTTCTCCTTCTCAAAAACCTCATTAAGCTGTGATAACACGCTTTCTTTCTGTGTATTCAGCAGTAATTGCATCAACTTCAATTTTGTCGTTTGCATGTCCATAGCCTTGGTATTTATGTTCTATGTAAATATAACGTTATTCCTCCTTTTTCAGTTTTGACTGCAATAATTTTTAAAGGCATATTCTGCGAATGCTATTTTGTCTAGATCATTTAACTTGAAAGAGCAGTTGCAAATAACTCCTAGATAGGGAATCGTGATATTAAAATGTCCAAGATTGACTTATATGGAATAATATTTGTCAAATATTAGAGGAACCTACACGTATTTATAATTAAATTAAACAACCAATCACCAAAAGCGTTGTTAAAACCATGAGATACTTACTTATTGTTCTGCCCTTATTCTTCTTTGGTCTTTCCGGAGAAGTAGCTTCCCAATCTAGCAATGGCTATTCCCAAAGAGCGCCCAGCAGAGATGGAATAGGCAAAATATATATGGGAAGGGAAATTTCTCATGTCATGGGATTTCATGGCGTGGCTTGGCTGGAAAGAGAAAGTCGTTCGGAAGAAGAAAACACGGAGCTGACCATAGCGAACTTACCCATTAACGAGAACAGTAAAGTGGCAGATGTAGGTGCAGGTTCTGGCTTTTACACTTTTCGTATCGCGGCAAAGGTACCAGCAGGTAAAGTATATGCAGTGGACATTCAACAAGAAGCACTCAACTACATTAAAAATAAAGCCACTGAACAAAAAGTAGACAATGTAATAACTGTTTTGGGAACAGAAAAAACCCCTAATCTACCGGAAAACACGCTTGATTTGGTAATAATGGTTGATGTTTACCATGAGCTGGCCTTTCCAAAAGAGATGCTTCAAAACATCAAGAAGTCATTAAAACCAACAGGCAAGTTATTGCTTATCGAATACCGTGGTGAGGATCCCAAAGTAGCCATAAAGCCACTGCATAAGATGACTGTACAGCAAGTTAAGAAAGAGTTGCATGCCAATGGATTCAAATTGTCTACCAATGGGCAATTTTTAAACATCCAGCACTTTCTGGTTTTCGAAAAAGAGAAGTAAACTTATTTAATATCCAATAAAACTTCACACCGCTGCCCTTTTAGCAAGGTAGAAATAGCCTCCTGGTCCCAAGTACGTTTTAATTCCTGAAGGATAGTTCCGTATTCACTTTTGTACTTTTTCCTTTTAATCGCTTCTACAAATCGCCTGACATCCGTCCGAGTTTCTAATATTAAAGGTGGCACCGGCGTTGGTTTATCATCCTCCCCTTTTGCCACCATGGTGAAATAACAGGTGTTGGTATGTTTCACCACTGCAGTTTTAACATTTTCTGAAATCACCTTAATCCCGATAATCATGGAACTATTACCCACATGATTGACTGATGCCTTCAAGGAAACCAACTCCCCAACTTCTACAGGCTGCAGAAAATCAACAGTATCCACGGAAACAGTAACACAGTAGGCACCACTGTGTTTAGTGGCTGCAGTGTAGGCCACCTTATCCATCATGGAAAGCAAAATACCCCCATGAATCTTTCCTCCAAAATTAGCAAAAGAAGGTATCATGAGTTCAGTGATGGTAACGCGAGAAAAACTGGCTGGTTTTGCACTTAGATATGCACTCATTAATTAAGGGGATTTGTATAAATCAACATAAGTCGTATCGAATTTCGAATACAAATATATGTAGGATTTTTATAAATAAGCCTGTACGAGGCAAATGGATTTCCTATCCCCTCTTTGGAATTGTTCCAAAAACAAGAAAATCAGGTAGAGGTAGAGATTTTGTCAGCATTGTTGCGAGAAAAGCAACAATGCTGACAAAATCGTGTTGTACTTGGTATTTTCTACCAGGGGCTCACACCCCTGGCTACAAAAATTCCACCCTTCCAGGGTTTCTTGTAATCTAAAAATTTAATAAAAACCACTAATAAAGGCCAAACCTAGTAAGCGTTTGATGGAATAGAAGTTCTTCGGGTTTGCATTGATGCTAAGCACATTTCCCCTAATCTTTTTCCTTTAATTCATAAATATGATAACACTGATACTCCTTTTCTTCTTCATGGATATCCGCCTGATCGGCATATTGCAAGTAACGGTTATCTCCTAAACCTAATTTAAGTGTTCCTGCCTTTTCCCAGAGAACAGGATGGCCAATCTGAACGCCATCCTCTATGGGATAATAAAAGGTTTTTCTTGTGGCCATTACAGCCATTCTTTCCTTATAATCGTCTGTAGGCTGATTGTCTTCAGGATCTAATCCGGCTTTATATTCAACAATAAATGCATCACCTTGTCCGGCAATGTGCGTAAAACCGCCTCCTAATGCAAATGCTAGACCAATGGCTCCAAATTCTTTTCGATCGGCCATTTCCATGGGCACCTTGGCAAGTTGATCAGGTTCCTCTCTTTCCAGTTTGATTTTATTGACCAATTCCAGATTTTGGTCAAATTGAAAAAGCATGGAATCAGCCGGTAAGATTAAAGACAATACTTTGGAATTTATATCAGAAAAATTGATAGGTTTATGCTTACTGGGATAAAAATAGTTTTGTTTGAAAATACTGCTTTCGTCTATTTTTCCACCTTTTATTACAGCCCCGTTCATTGGATTTACTAAATGAAAATAGTTTAAAGTATCAAAATAATCCAAGGGAAATTTTTCCAATCTCCGATCACTCAAATTGGCTATTCCATAGGGAACATTGTCTATGCTAAATTGATGAAAATTATCCAATGGAGTATGAATCATCCTCACCATGGTATGCTGTTCAAAGGGAAATTTTCTCAGTTGGTGCAATTCTAAATCGTAAACAAAAATTTCCTGATCACTCACAAACATTATTTCATCCCCTAAAAATCCCGCCCTGTGCAAGACCATCCCAAAAGCATTGGGACCTTCACTCAAAACCTCCTCAGCAAGCACTTCACCAAGACTGTTTATGATAAAATACCTACCTTCAACACCTTGGGTAACCATTAGGTAAACATCACGCGCTGGATGATAGTCCAGCACATTTAAAATCTGCAATTCGTCAAAAACCAAGGAATCAACCAGAACAAATTCCATTTCTGGCAAACCTTTATTTTGATTTTCGGCCGAATTACAAGAGGCCAACAATACGCATCCTAAAACCATGACATTCAAGTACCTGCAAATCATATTGTATAATTTAAATTAAAACTAATTAATTAAAATTAAAATTGCAACTATTTCTTCACCCTATAAAACCCAAATATCAATCCCGCTATGCTTCGAGACTTACATCCTTAATTATTTAAATAAAGCTTCTACCCTTTTCAAATGCTATTTATTTTACCTACCATTCGTCTAAAAAACCAACCAATAATAAAATTAATAAATTATTATACCTGCTAACCTCACTTCCTTTTTATATTGTAGGGTAGCATTGAATAGCCACGGCCAATACCTAATACATGCCCATGAACAGATATTATATTTTTCTTTTCTTTTTGGTGTTTTTCCATTCTTCTGTATTTTCCCAACAGACCTTTGGTCCCCAAGATGGGGACAGGATTGTTTTCTTGGGCAACGCACTGATTGAAAATGAACAACAATTTGGTTTCTTAGAATACCAGCTAACCAATTATTGGCCTGAAAAACACCTCACCTTTAGAAACCTGGGCTGGTCAGGCGATACCGTTTTTGGTGAGGCCAGAAGCTATTATACCAATCCTCCTGGACCTTATGACCTGCTTATTTCTCAAATAAAAGCGGCAGAACCAGACTGGATAATTATAGGCTATGGTAACGTGGAAGCACAAGAAGGTGCCGCAAGATTGTCTCACTTTAAAGCAGGGTTAAACCAATTGCTGGACAGTGTGGAAGCAATCGGTGCTAAAGCTGTCTTGCTGTCTACCATTCCACAAGCAATCGCAGGATCTGAAGAGTTAATGGTGAAAAGAAATGAAGAATTGCTCCTATACAATAATACTATTGCTGAAATATCTAAAAATCGAGACTTGGCTTTTATTGATGTTTTTAATGCTTTCATTACGCCCAACCAAACTGAAAACTATGAAAACAATGGTGTTCACTTGAATGAAGCTGGGTATTTGCTTTTTGCTGAAACGATAATGAATCAACTGATGCTCACAACTGAAATCCCTACCTTTAGAATTGATGCTTCTACAGCGACTATCGAAAGTAATGTTCCGGTAGAAAAAATTTCCATGACAGATAAATCCAGGCGTATTTCATTTAACAGTACCCTTCAAGCACCTTCAAAACCCGTTATAAAATCGCAATTGAATAGTCAAACAATTACAGTAGGTGGATTAAAGAGAGGGATCTACACCTTGTCCATTGGCGGTAAACTTCAAGCCATTGGGTCCAGAAAAGATTGGGAAGAAGGAGTTTCATTGCAGCAAAGCCCATCCACACAACAGTCCGAGCAATTGCTTAAATTGATAAGAGAGAAGGATAAAATCTATTTTCACCAATACCGTCCTCAAAACAGAACCTATATTATAGGTTTCAGGTCTTATGAACAAGGCAGACATAAGGAAGGCTTGGCTGCATTGGATGCTTTAATCTTTTGGCTGGATGATCAAATCAATCAGGCTAAAAAACCATTAACCCTTCAATATCTTCTGGAACAGTTGCCCTAAATACTGGATTTAAATCGATTGAACCACTTTACTGAAATAGCCCCTAATACAATGATCTTGGAATCAATATCCTATATAAAATGCTTGCCCAAAAAGGCTAGACGGCATCAGAAATTATCTCAAATCTTCCGGAATAAAACTTCCGTAGTGATTTTATTTTTAGCGACGAGCATTTCGGTACATGGCCAAAATGCACTTCGAGACATCCCCTCTCCTGATCCTCAGGATCAGATGGACAGGTTTGAGGTGGCAGCTGGTTTTGAAGTCAATTTATTTGCGGCTGACCCAATGGTGGTGAAGCCTATTCAAATGAACTGGGATGCTCAGGGCAGGTTATGGGTGGTAAGCAGTACCATTTACCCTCACTTAAAACCTGGCGAAACTGCCAATGATAAAATCCTTGTTTTAGAGGACACAGATAGGGATGGTATAGCGGACAAATCTACTGTTTTTGCTGAAGGGCTTTTCACCCCAACTGGTCTACTTCCAGGAGACGGTGGGGTGTATGTAGCCAACTCAACTGAAATCTTGCATTTAAAGGATACAAATGGAGATGGCAAAGCAGACGAAACAACCAGAATTCTTTCTGGCTTTGGAACTGGTGATGCCCACCATCTAATCCATACGTTTCGTTGGGGCCCTGATGGATTGATGTACTTCAATCAGTCGATTTACATTTACAGTCACGTAGAGACTCCCTATGGAATTCGCAGGCTAGAGGGTGGAGGTGTATGGCAATACAATACTAAAACACAGAAATTGGAAGTTTATGCCAAAGGACTAATCAATCCTTGGGGCTTGCAATTTGATAAATGGGGTAAAAGTTTCCTTACAGATGGAGCAGGAAGAGAAGGCATTAATTATGCCTTTCCAGGTGCCACATTCGTGACTGCCCCTGGCGCTGAACGTATTTTAAGTGGTTTAAATCCTGGTCAGCCAAAACACAGTGGGCTGGATATTGTTTCTGGTTCACATATGCCAAAAGATTGGTCAGGCAGTCTTATTACCAATGATTTTAGAGCCAACCGGGTAAATCGGTTCGTATTAGAAGAGCAGGGAAGCGGCTTTATATCCAAGCAGGTCGATGATTTATTGTGGACAGATCATATTGGTTTCAGGCCTGTAGACATCTTAATGGGACCTGATGGCGCTATATATGTTGCTGATTGGTACAATCCTATCATTCAACATGGAGAAGTTGATTTTTTTGATTCCAGAAGGGACCAACAGCATGGTAGGATATGGAGAATAACTAAAAAGGATAGCCCTTTGGTCAAATATCCTGAATTAGAAAATAAATCTATTCTGGAATTATTGGAAGCCTTAAAATCAGAAGAAAACTGGGAAAGATTACAGGCAAAGTTAATTCTTAAAAACAGGGATGAATTGAATGTAACTGAAGGGTTGAAGGAATGGGTCACTGCACTTGACCCATCAAATCCTGCCTATGAACATCATTTACTTGAGGCACTTTGGGTACATCAGGCCATTGGCGTTGTTAATGTCCCCTTATTAAAAAAACTATTAACCGTTAATAATTCCGAAGCGAGAGCTGCAGCCGTAAGGGTCTTGGTACATTGGAAAGAAAACATCCCAGAAACCCAATCCATTCTGGTCAGCGCTGTAAAAGACAGCCACGCAACGGTAAGATTAGAGGCCATAGTTGGACTAGAGAATTTCAAAACCATGGATGCTACCGTTGCTGCATTGGGAGCGTTGGATCAAACCATGGATGTCAACCTGGACTTTGCCTTGTGGCATACCGTCAGTAATTTGAATTCAGTATGGTTACCTGAAGTCTTAAATAATCCAGCTTATTTTGGAGATATGGGAAAAACTATATTTGCACTAAATACAGTGAGCGACCCGAAATCTACCACCTTGCTGGCTGAATTGTACAGCAGCAACAAAGTACCAGATAAATACCTTGAATTGGTTCAAGAAAAAATGGCCAAATATGGATCATCCGAAGATTTGACTAAGATCTATCTTGAAGTTGTAAATCCTACTTCAGGAAATGCTGACAAACAACTTAAGGACTTGGAAATACTACTCCAGGCTGCCAAAGAAAGGGGACTTGAACCTCAAAACACCTCTTCTCAACTGAGAACTTTACTTAAAAGTGAAAATGAAGCTGTAGAGATCAAGGTATTGCAATTGATTGGCTTATGGAAAAAAGCCGACCTATTAGACCTCCTTTTGCAAAAAAATAAGGACAGCAATGAAGAAGTAAGAAAAGTGGCCATGGAGGCTATGGGAGGCCTTGATGATGCCACTAGTCAAGAGGTATTGCTATCTATGGCTGAAACTCATGAAAATGAAAGTATCCGAGTCCTTGCAATTTCTCAACTTGTGAAAACAGCACCAGAAAAAGCTGCTTCCGTTGCAATTTCTTTACTGACTAAAAAGCCAACAGAAAATGACATCAGGGATATATTTGCAGCTTTCTTAACATCCAATGCTGCGACAGATATTTTAGCTACAGCCTTATCCAATACGGTTATCCCTTCGGAAACGGCTAAGGTAGGTAGAAAGGCGATGCAAGAACTTCTTCCTTGGCACAGAAGAAACAAAGATGGTGCCTTAAAGCTTAAAGTGGCCTTGGAAGCCTCAGGTGGTGTTTTACCACCAGAACGAATGCCTCAACAATTGGACAATCAACAAATCTATGCCCTGGCGCAAGAAGTAAAAACCCAAGCAGATCCGGTAATTGGAGAAGCCATTTATAGGAGGCAATCACTTATGTGTCAAAACTGTCATGGAATAGGCGGTGCTGGAGGTCAATTGGGTCCTGATCTAAGTTCGCTGGGTACTAGTTTACCAATTGACAATATTATTAAATCAATACTCGAGCCCACTGAGTCAATTAAAGAAGGTTTTGAATTGCAGAAAGTGACAAAAAATGACGGTGGAATAATAATGGGGTATTTGGTAAATGATGGTGCCAGGGAGGTTGTCATTCGAGACATGGCAGGAAATGAAAATGGCATCCCTAAATCTCAAATAAAAAGTCTAGAAAAGGTGCCTGGTTCTTTAATGCCAGCAGGTATTACAGCAAGATTAGAAAAGCATGAATTTATTGATTTGGTTGGTTATTTATCCAAATTGGGCAGTACAGGAAGTTTCAGAGTCACCAATGAAAAACTGGTTAGGAGATGGAAAGCTGCACCTGATTTTAAGGTTTTGGCAAAAATGACTGGTGAAGATAAATGGCAAAACCTACTTAGTAAAAATTTGAACCCCATGCTAAAAGGCTTGTATAGTCAAGTAGCCGGAGATTTACCTTTGGGAGAAATTCCTCTTGTATCAGACAATAGTGGACAAAAATTTAGTCTCGTTCAATTTGAGGTTGATATTCTTAAAGAAGGTGAATTAAGCTTAAAATTGACCGGGGTTGAACAGGCTAAGGTGTGGATAGGCACCAAAGAGATTACATTGAGTAAAGGTATAGGATCAGCAAAAGTTTCTGTTGGAAAGCAATGGGTAAATATCGCCTTTGCTCGAGAAAAAGCTGGTAATGGTTCCTTGAAAATACTGATTATTAATGGCAAATCCAATAGTGCCCAAAGTCAATTAATTGTAGGTCAATGATTTTTGGTCTACAATTAATTTCAGCTCAAATTTTCTAGAAGGTATTGGTAAGGGTTAAGAAATCACCCCAATAAACAGGCACACGTCTCTCAATTTATGGAAGAAATTTTGTTAACCAGTTAATGATTGGGTTACTGTAAAGCTAAAGCTATACCTATTAAGTGATGGAATCGCTTTCTATGAAAGATCAGGAAAACGCTATTTTTTAATTCAGGCTATAACAATAAAGAGTACTTAATATGAAGTACATGTCCTTTTTTCCACCTAATCCAATCTTTGCCTTTTTCATTGAAATTTCCATCCACAAATTTTGCATAAATCCATTCTCCACTCACAAGTAGTGGTATTATGAACTCAAACTGTAAAGGAACTATACTGGACTCTTCAAAAGGTTTAAGATGAACTTTACCAGTACTTTTTTCATTAAACTCCACACTGTTAACAGACATTAAAAACTCAGGCCATGATAAAAATTTTCCTTTGTTTTTATCCAGATTAGATACTTGCCCTGTTCATTTATTTGCTATACCCTTGACAAAATCAAAACCTATACCTATTACTTTAAAATAGACAATCCCATAATCTAATTTTATGTGTTCAGGGAAAAGCCAGGCTGGTGCATAGGAAGTTGTCGGTTCACTGAATTGGTTTTTCACAAAAACCAAGCTATCCACTGGTAGATGCGCTGTTAATCCTTTTTCAAGGTTAACATTCCCATAAAAATAAAGTGTCGGGTATTCATAATAATTGGGTTTAAAAAAGCCAATTCCTATTTGTTCATCCTCAATTATCAGCTGAGAAATAGATGGTGTGGTGGAAAATAAGCTTACTTGAACTAGGTCAATTTTTCTTGATTTCTTTATGATTTGGGGGCTTTTATCAAAATAATTAGCATTGGTCTCAAAGTTTGCCGTGCGATATACAACAAAAAAAGCTATAATAACAAGGAATAAACCTAAAACCTTATTAATTAAAATAAGGTCTGCCAAACGTGAATAAAAGGCTACATATATGGCTATCAACAAGGCCACAGTGGCCGAAACTATGCCATAAAATAAAATGATTCCTTCACCGGCTAGGGTTTGACTTTGGCCAGCCACAATCAAATAGGTCATAAAAGTCCCGACAAAAAAACAAACCAAAATACTTAAAGTATAGAAGAGAAGACGAACAGGGTTAATAAAATTTCTCATGGCTTGAAGTCCAACTTTTTAACTATTGTTTCTCCCTGCTTAATCGCTATAGTGAATGTCTGAATAGCTTTGTCTTTGTGAACACCGATGGGTCTAACGGTTACCACATATTTATCTGGATTAAGGAGGAATTTCGTTCCTCTATCATAAGTTCTTGAGCCAGCAACATTTTTTCCAGTCTT
>Ga0209390_10004105_pt1 | contig 22349 bp, 7 predicted proteins | sample BON01_FD_187212 | JGI IMG/M metagenome (GOLD analysis project Ga0209390, IMG submission 187212) | Freshwater microbial communities from Lake Bonney liftoff mats and glacier meltwater in Antarctica - BON-01 (SPAdes) (version 2) | ecosystem: Environmental > Aquatic > Freshwater > Ice > Glacier... | reverse complement strand
AAAAAAAAAAAAAAAAAAAAAAAAAGGGGCGTGCGCGTCCGATTCGGGGAGCGGAGGGGGGGGTTTCCTCGGCGGCCAGCAGCAGCGGGGACACGGCGTCCACGGCGCGGCGCTGCTTTCGCGCCCTCCTGTAGAGGGAGCGGGGGGGGCGGCGGGCGGTTCGGGTCCGCGCTCTCGCCCTCTCTCGACAAAACACAAATAAAAAACAACTCAGCCGTACACACGCTGGTTGACGTAGGCCGCCGCGAGCGCCAGCTCGAAAAAGGCGGCGTCCCCCCCGCCCCCGCCCTGCTGCGCCGCGCGCGCGCCCGCCGCGGCCAGCTCTGCCGCGCCGCCCGTCCCGCCGCCGCCGCCGCCGCCGCCGCCGCCGCCGCCGCCGCCGCCGCCGCCGCCCGACAAATCCCTCGCGGCTGCGCTCTCGTCCGCCGCGGACCACTCCGTCAGGTTGAACTCGCGGAAGGGCCGCCACGTCTCGGACGCGCGCACGGCGCACGCCTGGCGCGCGGGGCCCCGGCGGAAAGCGTCGAGTGTGTCTTGCCCCCAGCGCAGGGCGCGGCGGCGGCGGCGGCCGCCGGGCGCGGCGGCGGCGGCGGCGGCGGCGGCGGCGACGGCGGCGGCGGCAGGGTCGGCCGCCGTCGGGAGCGCCGCTGCCGCCGCCGGGAGCGCCGCGGCGAGGGTGTCGATGAGCGTGCGCGCGGGCAGGAGGGACGCCGCCGCCCCCGCGTCCCCGGGGAGGACAGATGGCGGCGGCGGCGGCGGCGGCGGCAGGGCGGCCGCCGCCGCCGGCAGCGAGGGAGCCGAGACCGGCGTCGGCGCGGGCGTCGGCGTCGGCGCCGGCGCCGGCGCCAGCGCCAGCGTTAGTTCCGGCGTCTGCTCCAGCGCCGGAGTCACCGCCGGCGCCGGCGCCGGCGTCGGCGCCGGAGTCGCCGCGGAAGGGGGGAACATCTGCCGCGCGAGCTCGGGCGGCGCGGCCAGCAGGGCCGCGGCCGGGTCCCAAAAGTGGGCCGACGGCGGCAGCCCCGCGTCGGCGGCGGCCGCCACCGCCGCCGCCCGGGACGCGACGTAGGCCTCGGCCTGCTCGGGCGTCGCGAGCGCCGCCGCCGACGCGGCCGACGGCAGCGGGGGCGCGGCGCGCCCCGCTGCCCCCGCTCCTCCGGCCGCCGCCGCCGCCGCCGCCGCCGCCGCATCGGCCGCAACGCCCGGGCGGTCGATGCGCACAACGTAGCCGTCGCTGTCGTCGGTGTCGTTGCCGCAGGCCTGCCAAATCATGACGCCCGCAAGAGAAGGCAGGCCGGGAGGGAGATTTTCGGGGGTGGCGGCAGCAGAAGAAGAAGAGGACGACGACAGAGACAGCGCCCGGGCCGCCGCCGTGCCTGCCGCCGCCGCGCGCCGCACCATGCCGCCGACCAGGCGGAACACGCTCGCGCGCTCCTCCAGCGTCGCGCGGTGCCACGTGATGCCAAACTCCTCGAGCACCAGGGGCTTGCCGAGGCCCGCGAACGCCGCGACCGTCGCCGCCGCCGGCGTTCCCGCGCCGTCGCCGCCCCCCACCACGAGCGGCGGCAGCAGCACGCTCGCGGCGGCCGCGCCCGCGACCGGGTCCTCGCGCGCCGCGCCTCGCACCATGCGCTCGGCCGGGTCGGCCCCCGCGCCTTCGTCCCCGGCCCCCGCGAGCGCCGCCCTCAGCGCCAGCGCCGAGCGCAGCCACGGCAGGAAGCAGTCGCGCACGCCGCAGAAGAGCCAGTTCGGGCTGTCGCCGACGCCGCCGCTCGGCGAGGGCCGCCACTCTGCCTGCCGCTCGTACAGGTGGGCGGTGGCGATGTCGACGTCCGCCACGGCCGACAGCGCGAGCCAGTCCTCGCCCTCGCACGCGGCGCCCGCGCCGCTGTTGTGCTGCAGTAAGCGGCCCGCGGCCGCGGCAGAGGCCGAGGCGGCGAGCGCGGCGCTCGCCGCCGAGGCGCGGGCCGGGTCGGTCCCGGGCGGCGGGGGCGGGGGGTCGGGGATGGCCCGCCGCCCTTGTCCGTTGCCGGCGAGCGCGCCGCCGTCGACGAAAAACCCCTCGGTCGACGCCGACACCAGCTGCCGCGGCGCCGCGCGCTTCACAAAGGCCGCCATGTCGGCCAGCCACAGCCAGTGGTCCCGCTGCTCCCCGGGGCCGAAGCATCCCGGGCAGCGCGGCTCGTTCAGCAGGGCCCACGCCATCACAGCAGGGTCCTCGCCGTATCTCAGGCCCGTGAGCGGGTTTTCGCGCGATATCAGGGCGTAGGCGTGCCGCTTGAGCGCGGCCGTCGCGCGCCCGCGGTCGTCGTCGCCAAACAGGCCGTTCCCGCCGCCGCTCGCGCCGCGGCCGTATAGAGAGCGCACGTCGCTGCCCGCGCGCCTCGCGTCCTCCGCGGCGGCGGCCGAGCGGTCAGCGGCCGCGTCGCCGGCCTCTCCGGGCGGGCGGGGGAACAAATACTCCTCGGGCCGCTTGTACGGTGTCCAAAAGTTGCCGAGGGTCAGAACCAGGCGCAGGCCGCGCCTCTTTGCGGCCCAGACCACCCAGTCCAGGGCGGCGGCCTGCGCCGGGTCGTAGGACAGGCGCGCGAAGGAAGAAGCAACAGACGCCGACGATGACGCGGCGGCGGTAGTAGCGTTGTCGCCGTCAACGACAAGGGGAAGAGGGGCCGGCGCCGGCGCGTCGATGCGGGGCGCGTCGTCGTTGAACGCCCACACCCGCACGACGGAAATGCCGGCGCTCGCAAGCGCGTCGAGCGCGCGGGCGACACGCTCTCGCCCGAGCGCGGGCGCGCGGTGCGCCGAGTCGGTCGGGAAAAGCATGTTTGCGCCAACAAAGTAAAAGGGCCTGTTGTCGTCGGCGCCGTCGCTGCCGAGGAAGAGGCGGGAGCCGCGGCGGGTGACGAAGAGGTCGGCGAGGGAGGAGGAAGGGGCGGCGGCGGCGCCCCCTGCCGCCGCGCCTGCCGCTGCCGCCGATGCTGCCACGCCTTCCGCCGGCTGCGCGTCGGCGGGCGACGACAGAAAGAGGACGACGGGCAGCAGCAAAAGCGGCAGCAGCGAGGCCGCGCGCCGCGTGGAGGGCGGCGGCATTTAGCGTTCTTTCTTGTTGTTGCTGATTTCTGGGGTGTTGTTGTGGGAGGAGGAGACAAAAAGGGGATTGTGTATGTTGTCCCCGCGCCGCTGCATTGAATTTTTCGTTTGTCCTCGCAGCGCCTCGAAACGCGCCAAAAAACAAAAAACGACAAAAAGAAATCAAACCTTGAATCTGATCTCGACGAACAAGCGCGCCCTCTTACACAGCGAGGCTGCTAAGATCACGGGTCACAACTGTCTCTGAAAGGGGCGACAAGGCCGGCGAAATGCCTCAGTCCCCCTCGGCCATCGCGGCGTCGCCGCCTCCCGCGTCGGCCGGCGCCTCGTCCGCCGGCCGAGGTTGCGCCGCCGCCTCGCCCTCGCCGGCCTCTGCCGCCGGCGCCTCCGCCGCCCCCTCTTCTCCTTCCGCCGACCCGAAGAGGCCGTTGATGTCGTCGTCGTCCCCGCCCGCGGCCTGCGTGTCCGCGGGCGGCGCCGGGCCCCTGCCGCCGCCGCCGCCGCCACCACCGCCGTCCCCCTCCCCCTCCTCCTCCTCCCCCTCGGCCGACGCCAGCGCCGCCGCCGCCGCGCGCCGCTCCGCGCGCCGCGCCTCCCTCGCCTCGTCCTCGCGCCGCCGCTTGAGCGCCGCGCGCTCGGCCTCGGCGCGCGCGGCCGCCTCGCCCTCGCGGGCTTCCTGCTCGGCGGACCACCCCGCGGCGCGCGCGGCGGCGAGGGCCGCGGCCTCGTCCTCGCGCGCGTGGCGGTCGGCCTCCTCCTCGGCCTCTTCTTGGTCGCCGCCGCCGCCGCCGCCCGCGCCGTTTGCGCCGCCGCCGCCGCCGCCGCCGTTTCCGCCGCCGCCCCCTCCCACCACCAACAGCTGCCCCCAGGCATCCCTCCGCGCCTCGACCTCGCGCGCCGCCAGCGGGCGCAGGCCCACCCGCACGGGCGCGCGCTCGGGCTGGTCCGCCCGCGCCGACCGCGGCTGCAGCCACAGGCGCGTGGGCAGGCGGCGGTAGACCGCCAGCGCCGGGCGGCCGCCGCCGCCGCCGCCGCCGTTTGCGCCGCCCTCGCCGCCGCCGCCGCCGCCGCCGCCGCCGCCGGCCGCCGGCCGGAGCTCGAGGGCCCATAGGGTCGACCCCCCCTCTCCGCCGCCGCCGCCGCCGCCGCCGCCGCCGCCCCCTCCCGTCAGGTCCTCCGACCGGTAGCGGTAGTCCGCCGCCCACACGTGCGCGCCCACCTGGTCCTGCGGCCGGGACGCGTGCCCGGGCTGCTCCGAGCGGCGGGCGGAGGCCAACGCGTCTTCGGGCAGCAAGAGCGCGCCGAGTTTTCCCATGGCGGCGCCCGAGGCGCCGCCGCCGGCGGCGCCGCCGAGCATTTCCCTGTCGCGCTCGCGGTCGCGCTCGAGCCGGGCGGCCCCGGCGGCGTCCGCGGCGTCGTAGATGCTGATGAGCCACCGCTCGGAGGCGGCGCGGGCGGCCGAGGCGGCGGGGCCGAGGGGGCGCGGGGGCCGGCCGCCGCCGGCCGGCGGCGGCGGCGCGGGCGGGGCGCCGGCGCCCGCCGCCGCGCGCGGCGCCGTCAGCGGGGCGGCGAGCGCCTCGCGCGCGCCGGGCAGGCGCGCCAGGGCCGGGGCGTCCACGAGGGGGCCCGTGGCGCCCTTGGGCACGCCGCCGTTTTGGTTGCCGTTGCCGCTTTCGCCGCCGCCGCCGCCGCCGGTTTCGTCGCCGCCGCCGCCCTCGCCGCCGTTGGCGCCGCCGTCGTTCACGCCGCCTCCGCCGCCGCCGCCGCCCCTCTCGCCCGCGCCGAACTGCGCCAGCGCCAAAACGTCCGCCCACCGGTCCAGGTCCGGCAGGATCGGCAGCACCTCGACGGCCCGCAGCGACGGGTTGCGCGGGTGGCGCGGCGCCCGCCTGGCGGCCACGAACGTGGCCTCGATCAGCTCGAGCTGCCGCTCGCGGCTGTCGGGCTCGGCCGCGGCCTCGTCCTCGCGGGTTTGGTTTTGGTGCTGCTGCTGCTGCGGCTGCGACGCGCCGCCGCCGCCGCCGCCCGCCGCGACGGGGCCGCTCGGCCCGGCGCCCACGCGCGCGCGCGCGGCGGCCGAGGTCGGCAGGCCGCCGTGCCCGGCCGCCGCGTCGGGCCGCGAGGAGATGTAGGTCGTGCGCATGAGCCACGAGACGTTGCTGCTGCGGGCGTCGAAGCGGCGGACGCGCCCGGGCGACGACGGGCCGCCGCCGCCGCCGGCCGCGCCCTTGGCGCCGCCGGCGCCGCCAGCGCTGCCGCCGCCGCCGCCGCTCGCTCCTCCTCCCCCTCCCCCAAACGTCTCGGCGCCGCCGCCCCCGCCCGCCGGCAGGCCCAGGCCGACGGCCGTCTCGTCGTCCTCCGCCCCCTCGAGCAGGGCGGCGTCGTCCGGGTGCAGGGCCGGCAGGGGCGAGGAGGCGGCGGCGGCGGCGGCGGCGGCGGCGGCGGCCGGCGGCGGCGGGCCGCAATCGTAGCGGCCTGGGTCGAGCATGCGGACGGCGGCGGCGCCCAGCCCCGCCGGCAGCAGGGGCTCGCGGGGAGGCTCGCAGCGGCGCTCGGGCTCGGCGGGGAAGTGCGCGCCGAGGGCGGCCGGGTCGATGGGGGCGACCAGCATCTTTGGGTCGAAGGGGATCTGTTGCGTTTTTTGTATTTTGTTTTTTGTCGCGAGAGAGCGTTTTTTTTTGGGCGTCGCGGGCGTCAGGCGGCGCGTCTTTGCCGGCGCGGCGGGGTCTCTCGCTTTTCCGGCCTTGCTTTTGCGACGCGAGCCAAGACAAAACCGTTGCAGTCGCACCTCGGGCAGCACGTTGCGGAACCGGATCGCGCACTTGAACGCGGTCGGGCGGCGCAGGCGCGAGGCGAGCAGGTCGGGCTCCCCGCCGCCGCCCGCACGCTTGCGGCCATTGCCGCCGCCGCCGCCGCCGCCGCCGCCGGCCGCCGCCGCCGACCCGCCGCCGCCGCCGTTGGCCGGGGCGTGGTGCGACATTGGTGCGTCGTTCGTCCGGCCCTCTTTCTCCTCCTGGATCGCGGGGTCGAGATGAAGCTGCCCTCCTCCTTCTCCTCCTCTTGCCCTGCGAGGGTGTTGTGGTGTGTGTCTCTTGTCTCGCGCTCGCGCGCACGAAAGGCGGGGCAGCGCACAGCAGATGGAACTTTTTGTTTTTGTGTTCGTGTTTCGCTTCCCTTCCTCCCTCCTCGGGAGAGGGCCCGCCGCCCGAGGGTGTAAGCTAGGCGGCTCGACCAGCGATCAAACCACCCGCGCGCCTTTGATTGGCGGATCCAAGAGACAAGAGGGGGAGAGAGACGCGGGAAGCAGAGCCTCTGTTTTGGCGAACGAAACGCGATGGTGAGGAGGTTCTAAGAAGGAAGATGGTGTCGGACGTTCTATCGCGGTGCGCGTGTGCGGGATGCTGACGCGAGGCTGCCGCCTTTGAAGACGAGCGCGGGCGACGGCGGCGGCGACGGCGGCTTGCGCGGCGCGCGCCGCCGGCCTCTGCCTCCCTCGCCGGCCTGCGCGCCCGCGGCCATCCCGTCTTCCTCGGGCGGCCAATCGCTCGCGCCGCGCCCCCCCCCCCCCCCGGATGGGAGAGCACAACGTCCGCCGTGACCATGATCCGCGCGAAAGGGGTGCCACAGAGGGGCGCTTGCCTCGCGCCCGGGCGGGCCGGTCAGGGGGCACGAGGCCGCGCGGGATCCCGTCGTAATTGACTGGCCGTGCGCTGCCGTCCGTCTCCCGCTCGCGCCTGCTCTCTCGCGGCGTCGTCTGCTGTCGAGCGAGCGCCGCTGCAGAGGCATATGGCGCCAGCGCCCTGCTTCCGCATAGTTTCTGTCTCTCTCTGTGCGCGATCGCGAAGAGCACGCGCGTCTCAGACGGGATGGGGGCGCGCTACCGAAACCCGTTGATGGTCAAGGGCCGCTGGAGCGCACGGCCGCCCGCTCGCTCGCCCGACCGCCGCTCGGACGGAGACGCCGGCGCTCCGACCCGAGTGGGACGCTCGCCTTTGCCGGGCCCCTTAGAGCCCCACAAAACGCTCCCGAGTGACAGTTTGGGACTCGATGTCCCGTCCTGGCCATTCGAGGCGCGTGAAGAGGCGCTGGTTCGGGGGCCGGCGGGCGCCAATCTATTCTCGCTCTTCTCTCTTCTTTGTGCTCTAGGCTCCTCTCCCTTTCAAAACCTCTCTTCCTCCCTCTTGGACCTCTTGTCGAAACCGCCGCCTCTCTTTCCAGTCCACAACACTTGACCCCTGCCTGTCACACACGGCCTTCCAGCCACCGCAAAAACAGCAGCTGCCTCTCTCTCGTGCGTCCCACACCACACCACACCACCAAGGGGAAGAAGCACTCGAGCGCAGACAGAAACGAGAATGGCCGCATCGATGCGGGCGCAGCGCGCCGCCGCCGGCCGGATGGCCGGCAAGCAGATGGTGCGTCTCCAGCTCGTCACGGCGCATCCGGCGCGCCAATTGAACGCGTGCTGCGCGGCCCCTGCGGGCGAGAGAAGAAACTATCTCTCTCTCTCAATCTTGTTGCTCCGCTTCGCCGCCTGTCTTTTTAATCGTGCGCGCGCCCTTCGGGCTCCGCTGCAGGCCCACGTTGATCACAACCATCAAGCTCGCGCAACCCGTCCGCCTCACGCGTCTCTCTTCAATCCTTACACAAACGCCAAACAGCGCGCCCGCCCCGCCGCCGCCGCCGCCGCCGCCGCGCCCGCCGCGCCGCCGGCCGCCGGCGCCGCCGCCCGCAAGCTCGGCGACGCGCGGCCCGTCTTCCCCTTCACGGCCATCGTGGGCCAGGAGGAGATGAAGCTCGCGCTCTTGCTCAACGTCCTCGACCCAAAGATCGGCGGCGTCATGGTCATGGGCGACCGCGGCACGGGCAAGAGCACCACCATCCGCGCGCTCGCGGACCTGCTCCCCGAAATGCCGGTGATCGCCGGCGACCCGTTCAACTCGCACCCGGACGACCCGGAGCTCATGAGCGAGGAGGTGAGGGAGAGGCTTGTGTTGGTATCATGGGGGGGAAGGGAGGGGGTGGGATTTGTTGTGAGACCCACCTAACAAAAAAGACCGACGCCCGAACGACACGACGCTCTGCCCCGCCCCGGAAACAAACTCACCAAAAAGAAAACGCCAAAAAAACCCAAAAAAACCCTCGGCTTTCTCTCGACACCAACACCCACAACCCGAAAACAGATCCGCGCGCGCGCCGCCGCCGGCGAGACCTTTGCCACGGGCGCCATGAAGATCCCCATGGTCGACCTGCCCCTGGGCGCCACCGAGGACCGCGTCTGCGGCACGATCGACATCGAAAAGGCGCTGTCCGAGGGGGTGAAGGCGTTCGAGCCGGGCTTGCTGGCCAAGGCCAACCGGTGAGGGTGTTTGTTTTTTTGGTTCGATAAGAGGAGGGACGAGGAGGGAGGGGCCTTCTTTTGGGGTTAATCGTTTGTCGCTCGCCGTCGTCGTTGTCGTGGCCGTTTTTTTTTTGCCCACCAACCCACCAACCCGCCAACCAACAACCCACAACCCACCAACAAACACAAAAAACCAAACGAAACATAGCGGCATCCTCTACGTCGACGAGGTCAACCTGCTGGACGACCACCTGGTCGACGTGCTGCTGGATTCCGCCGCCAGCGGATGGAACACCGTCGAGCGTGAGGGCATCTCCATCTCGCACCCCGCCCGCTTCATTCTCGTGGGCTCCGGCAACCCCGAGGAAGGGGAGCTGCGCCCCCAGCTCCTGGACCGCTTCGGCATGCACGCCCAGATCGGCACGGTGAAGGAGCCCGTCTTGCGCGTCCAGATCGTCTCGGAGCGGTCGCTCTTTGACGACGACCCCGCGGCGTTTCGCGCCCTGTACGCCGACCGCCAGACGGCCTTGACGGCGCGGGTGGTCGAGGCGCAGGGGCGCCTGCGGTCGGTGGTGCTCGACCAGGACACGCGCGTCAAGATCTCGCAGGTGAGGAGGAGGGGGGTTGGCTCGTCGGCGGGAAGAAAAGAAGAAAAAAACGCGCGCCGACCGAGGAGAGCGACGAAGCCCACCAACAACGCAAAAAAACACACAAAACAAACGAAAACCCACAACAAACCCAAACATCAACCCGCAAAACCCACAACAACAAACCAAACCAACCAAAACGCGAACAACAGGTCTGCTCCGAGCTCGACGTCGACGGCATCCGCGGCGACATCGTCACCAACCGCGCCAGCAAGGCGCTCGCCGCCTTTGAGGGGCGCGACAGCGTCGCCCTCGAGGACGTCTACCGGGTGGCGCCGCTGTGCCTGCGGCACCGCCTGCGCAAGGACCCGCTGGCCGACATCGACGACGGGGACCGGGTGCGCGACGTGTTCAAGCGCGTGTTCGGGCTGGAGTAGGAGTTGGTGGGAGGGAATGAGCGGGGCAAACAGGAGGGAGGGAGGGGGGGGAGAGGGGGCGGGGGCGCGTTTTTTGTTTCTTTGAAGCGCTGTGCGGAGCGCCCGCCGCCGTTTTCGTGTCTCTCTTGTAAGAACCACGAATGATCTATACGATGCGTCGTCGTCGCACGCCTCCTCGACCACATTCTTGACGGTGGAGAGGGGGGAAACGACGGACGGCACTCTCCGGTGACGTCTGAGACGTTTGGAGAGAAACCATAATCCCTCCCGCTTCCAAGCTCGAGCTCCGTCCGGGACCGCCCCTGCGCGCCCCCGCAAAGCCGCCGCCGCCGCCGCGATGCACGTCTCATTCATGCCCCCTCCTCCCGCCGCATCATCGCCGCATTGCCCCCAAACGCCCCTCGACGAGAGCGCACATCGATTGATACGCGCGCGCTCGCGATCCCCCCTCCCTTCTCCCTCCTAGCAACTGGCGCGTTTGCCATTTCGTTGTTTTTTTGTTGTTTTCGCGAGAAGAACCGGGTTCTTAGAACCCCAATCACCTTTCCCTCTCCGCGCCCATCCCAACCACGCGACCGACGCGGCACTTAAGTCCCGTGGTCCTCATTCGGCGCGATCGCGCGAGGTCGAGCGCAGTGCGTGCGTGCCACAGAGGAGCGAGGCCAACGACACCCAGAGGCCCCTCTCCTCTCTCTCTATCCACGCGCCCGCGCTCCCCATCATCATCCATCCATCACTTCACCCGACGCTGAGCAAAGACGAGGTCGGGAAGGATGGCGACGTCGTCGCCGCCAGACTTTTCCTCGGCCACCGCCGGCGGCGGAGGCAGCTCGGGCGACGAGACGCTCGCCGACGCCGGACACGCCGACGACGACGGCACGACCCACCACCACGGCAACAGCAACAACAGCAGCAGCAGCAACCGCTGCGTCCACGTGCACTTCCGCGTGCCCTACCAGACCGTGTGGGGCCAGTCCCTCGTGCTCACGGGCTCGGGCCCCGCGCTCGGCAACTGGTCCTACGCGCGCGGCGTCCCCATGCGCTGCCGGCACGACCCGACCGCGCCCGCGCCTAACGGCGGCGGCGGCGGAAACGGCGGCGGCGCAAACGGCGGCGGCGGAGGCGCGCTGGTTTGGGAGTGCGCCGTCGCGCTGCCCTGGTGCCCCCGCGTCGACTACCGCTACGCCGTCGTCAGCGAGCGGCAGGGCGACGGGAGCGGCGGCGGCGGCGGCGACGACGACGACGACGACGACGACGAGCAAGGCGGCCGCGACGCCGAGGAGGAGGGCGACGAGGACGAGGAGGACGGCGACGACGGCGGCGGCGGCGGCGGCGCGCCGTTTGGCGGCGGCGGCCGCCGGCTCAAGGTCGAGCGAGAGGAGGTGGTCGTGCGGTCCGTCGCGCTGCACCCGTCCCTCGGGCGCGCGGACGGCGACGTGGTCGAGGTGCTGGACACGTGGCTCGACCGCTCGCACCCGGCCAACGTCCTTCGCTCGGCCGCGTTTGCGCGCGTCATCCTTCCGCGGGCGGCAACAGCAGCGGCGGCGCCGCCGCCGTTTCGGCCGCCGCCGCCATTTCCGCCGCCCGCGCGCGCCCCGGCCGCCGCCGCCGCCGCCGCCGCCGCCAGGCTGCCGCCGCGCCCGGGCCCCCCGCGCCCGGACCAGCTCCCGCACGCCTTTTCCCTCGCCGCCGCCGGCCCGCCCAAGCCCGCCCCGGGCGACCGCCGCCGGAAGCCCGCCCCCGCCCCGCTCGCCGGCGGCGCTGGCGCCGGCGCCCTCCCCCTGGCCCCCCCGCGCTTCCTCCGGCGCCTCGCCCCCTCCCCCGGCGAGGCGGTCGTCCGCTTCTCCGTCGTCGACCCCTCCGCCGACCCCTCGCGCGGCGAGGCGCTCGTCGTGACGGGGTCGGCGCCGCAGCTCGGCTCTTGGCTTCCCGAGCGAGCGCTGCCGCTGACCGAAACTTCCCCGGGGTGGTGGGAGGGGGAGGCGCGCGTGCCCTACTCGGCGTTCGCGTTTGCGTACAAGTACGCGGTCGTGGGCCCTTCGGCGCAGCAGCAGCAGCAGCAGCAGCAGCTGCAGCTGGCGCTCGTCGGCGGCGGCGGCGGCGGCGGCGGCGGCGGCGGCGGCGCGACGGGCGCGGGCGCGGCCGTTTTCTCGCCGTCGTCGTCCAACGGCTTTGCGCACCACGGCCACGACCACTCCCAGCAGCAGCAGTCGCAGCAGCAGCACCCGCACGCCCAGGCCCTGACCACCCTGGCGCTCGAGATCGGCGAGCCGCGCGTGTGCTGCCTCCCGCTGCTGGCCGGCGGCTCCAACGGCGGCGTCGGCGGCGGCGGTGGTCGCGGGCAGGAAGGCGGCGGCTCTGTCGGCGGCTCGCGCCACGGCCCGGGCGTCGGCGGCTCGGCCGCCAGCTTGTTCGCGGCCGCCGCCTCCGCCGCCGGCGGCCCGGGTTCGGCCGCGTCGCTGCCGGGCGGAGGAGGGCAGCCGCCGCAGCAGCAGCAGGCGGCCGGCGGCGGCGGCCGCGGCCACGGCGGCGGCGCTGCGGCCGCGGCCGCCGCCGCCGCCGCCTCGGCCGCCGCCGCCGCCGCCGCCGGCGCGCCCGCCCTCATCCAGCGCTCCGACGGCGCCTTCCGCCGCGACCGCCCCTGGCGCGGCGCGGGCCTGGCCGCCCCCGTCTTCTCGCTGCGGTCGGCCCACTCGCTCGGCGTCGGCGACTTTCTCGACCTGATGCCTTTTGCCGACTTTGCGGCGCTGTGCGGCTGCCGCGTGCTGCAGGTGCTGCCCGTCAACGACACGCGCGTGACGACGGCCGGGGGGGCGGTCGCTCCCGCTGGCGGCGGCGCGGGAGGGGGGGGGGTTCGGGTTCCGTCCTCCGTCGCCACGACGGCGTCGTCGGCGGCGGCCGGCAGGGGCGGCGGCGGCGGCGTCGTCGTCGGCGGCGGCGGCATGGGCGGCGGCGGCGGCGGGTTGGCCGGCGGTTTGGCCGGCGGCGGCGGCGCCTGCGCGGCGAGCGTGCACTGGTGGGACTCGTACCCCTACTCCACGCTCTCGGTGTTCGCGCTGCACCCGCTCTACCTGGCGCCGCGGGCCCTGTTGGACGTGTACGACTTCTCCGAGGACGGCTCTGAGGAGGGGGCGGCAGCAGAAGAGGAGGAGGCGTGGAGAGAGGCGCCGGGCGAGGGCGGCGGCGGCGGCGAAGAAGAAGAAGCGTCGGCGAACGCCGCCGCCGCCGACGGCCCGGACGACGGCGAGCGCGACGACGGCGCGTCGCTCGTGTCGACGCAGCGCGAGCTCGAGGCCGCGGCGCTCCGCTGGGCGGTCGAGTGGGGCCGGAAGGAGCTGCGGCGGCAGCGGCAGCAGCAGCAGCGGCGGCGGCGGCAAGAGCGACAGGAGGCGCCGCCGCCGCCCGGGGTTGCCGCCGCCGCCGCCGCCGACGCAAACGCCGCCGCCGCCGACGCCGCCGCCGCAAACGCCGCCAGCGGCGACGACGCGGGAAACCGCGGCCACCTGCCCGCGCCCTCCCTGCCCCCCAACTTCGCCGCCGCCCTCGCCGCCGCCAAGGCCTGCCTCGAGCCCGACGGCGCCCCTCCCCAGGACGCCGACTACGAGGCGGCCCTGCGCCATAAGCTCCGGCTCGCGCGCCTCGCCTTCGCGCACGAGGGGCGCGGCGGCGGCGCCTGGCTGCTCGGCGGCGGCGGCGGCGGAACGGGCGGCAGCGGCGGAAGCGGCGACTTCCGCCGCTGGTTCCGTTCCAGCGCCTCGTGGCTCGTACCCTACGCGTGCTTCTGCGCCCTGCGCGACGAGGTCTTCGGCACCGCCGAGCACTGGCGCTGGGGCGACCTCGCGCGCCCGCCCGCGCCCCGCGACCTGGCCAGGCTGGCTAGTCCGCAGAGGCCTTGGTTCCAGTCCTCAGTCGCGCAGACCTACTTCTTGCAGTACCACCTCGCCCGCCAGCTCCGCCGCGCCAGCCGCTACGCCGCCTCGTTTCCCCGGCGCGTCGCCCTGAAAGGCGACCTGCCCATCGGCGTCGACCGCGCGTCCGTCGACGTGTGGCTCGAGCCCGACCTGTTTCGCACGCAAAAGTCCACCGGGGCGCCGCCCGACTGCTTTGACCGCAACGGCCAAAACTGGGGCTTCCCGACCTACGACTGGCGCCGCATGCGGAAGAAAGACGGCTACGCCTGGTGGCGCCGGCGCCTCCGCTTGCTCGAGCGCTACTTCGCGGCCGTGCGCGTCGACCACATTCTGGGGTTTTTCAGGATCTGGGAGCTGCCAGGCCCGAGTGAGAGCGTCACCGGCCTGATGGGCCGCTTCCGGCCGGCGAAAGCGATCACCCGCGCCGACCTGGCGGCGCGCGGCATCCGCGCCCGCGACCTGTCGCGGCTGACCGAGCCGCGGGTGGACCGCCGCGCCTTGCGGCGGGCGTTCCGGCGGGCGTTCCGGGAGGTGCGCGAGGAGGCGGCGCGCCGCGGGGAGGCGGAGGACCCCTTCTGCCCGTCCGAGGCGGAGGCCGGGGCGGCGGCGGCGGCGGCGGCGGCTGCGCCCGCCGGCCGCGCCCCCCTGCCCCCGCCGCCGGCCTTCGCCCTGCCCCGCGCGCGCGCCTCGACGCCCGAGGAGCTCGCCGAGGACGCCGCCGCGCGCTTCTTCGTCGAGAAGAGGGCGGGGGCGGCGGCGGCGGCGGGGTCGCCCTCGTGGTCCCCCTCCCCCTCGCCCGGCGGCGGCGGCGGCGGCGGCGGCGGGAACGGCGGTGGCGGCGGGAACGGCGGCGGGAACGGCGGCGGCGGCGGAGACGGCGGCCCTCTTTACGAGTTCCGCCCGCGCTGGCGCACCGAGCGCGCCGTGCACGACGGCCTGCAGGCCCGCGCGGGCTCCCCGCGCTGGCTCGCGGCCGAGGCCGAAGCCACCCGCCGCGCCCTCACGTCCCTGCTGCAGAACGTGCTGCTGCTGCCCGCCGGAGGAGGGGGCTCCGGCGGCGGCTCCGGCGGCGGCGGCGGGAACGGCGGCGGGAACGGCGGCGGCGGCTCTGGCGCCGCCGCCCGCTTCTACCCCCGCATCGGCCTCGCCGGCACCGACTCGTTCCGCGACCTCCCGCCCGACGACAGCGACCCCAGCACCACCAACGACGACGTCAACGACGACATCAGCAACGGCCGCCCGGGCTGGCGCGCCGCCCTGCGGTCGCTGCACGACGATCACTTGCACGGAGCGAATTGGGACCGCTGGGCGGCGCACGCCCGCCGGACCATCCCGGGCGCCTTGCTGGCGCCGACGGCCATGCTCGTCTGCGGCGAGGACCTGGGGTTTGTCCCCGCGTGCGTGCCCCCCACCCTGGCGGAGCTCGGGATCGTGGGCCTGCGCATCCAGCGCATGCCGGCGCCTTGTGCGCGAGAGGAGGAAGGGGGCGGCGCGGCGGGCGGCGCGGCGGGCGGCGCGGCGCTGGCGGCGGCGGGCGCGGCGGCGGCGCGCGCGGCGGCGCGCGCGGCGGCGACGGCCGACGGGGAGTTTGGCGACCCGTCGTCCTACCCCTACATGACGGTGGCCTCGCCGTCGTGCCACGACGTCGCGCCCCTTCGCATGTGGTACGAGGCGGACCCGGACCGCGCCGAGCGCTTCTGGGCGACGCTGCAGCTGGGCGGCGGCGGGGGGGGAGGAGGGGCGGGCGGCGGGGGCGGCGGCGGCTTTGGCGGCGGCGGCGGCTTTGGCGGCGGCGGCGCCGAGCGCGCCCAGTCGCCGCCGCCGCTCGAGGGCGAGGGAGTTGCGGCCGGCGGCGGCGGCGGCGTCGGCGCCGCCCTTTGCTCGGCGCAGTCCTTCTCGACGGCGGTCGCCGCGGGGGGCGGCTCGCACGCGACGCTGCCGGGCTGCGGCGAAGAGGAGGAGCAGCAGCAGCAGCAGCAGCAGCAAGACGGCCCGTCCGCCGCCGGCGCCGGCCCCTCGCGCGCCCCGCCGCCGCCGCCGCCAGCGCCGCCACCGCCGCCGCCGCCGCCCGCGCAACCGTCCCCGCTCCTGCCGAGCGGCGCCCCCCGCCTCTGCACGCCCCAGGTCGCGCGCGCCGTGCTGCTGCAGCACAGCTGCGCGCCCAGCCTGCTGGCAGTGTTTCCCTTGCAGGACGTCTTTGCGCTGTGCGGCCGGGTGGCGGCGGCGCGTCCGGCGGCCGAGGAGTGCATCAACGACCCGACCGTGCGGCGGCACTACTGGCGCTGGCGGATGAGCCTCAAGTTGGAGGATCTGTGCGCCGACGGGGAGCTGGTGGCGCGGGCGCAGGAGGTGGCGCTGGCGGGAGAGAGGGTGACGGCGCGCGAGCTGGAGGAGGCGAGGCGCGGGTGGGAGGCCCTAGGGGGGGCGGGGGTCGTGGGGCGGCGGCACAAGGAGCAGGGGTGAGCCCCTTGTTTCTCGTTTGTTGGACACCGGCGTGGATTAGCGTGTTGTGAACGACGACTTTTTGGAAAGGTGTGGCGCGCTCGAGCGACGGCGACGAGCGGTTCGACGAGGGGCGTCGTCGGCGCCGGGCGCGATCGACGATGATTGGAAGCGCCGTGTCCGTCTCCTCTGGGCGAGTTCAGTCTCCCGGCCCCTCAGTTAGCGAACCTCATCACCAACATAGACGACGCCGACCACCACCTCCCCTTTGTTAGGTCTCCTCATACACTCTGAAACCAAAAACCAAAAACATCGCGGCGTTCCCGGGAAAACGACCGACCGACCGAAAGCGCTCCTCCCTCTCTCTCTTCCCACCGCAACCCCCCCACAACAGGACACAGAAACAGAGCCCGCGACGTAAAAGCCCGAGCGCCCGCTCCGCCCGCGCGGCATCATGTCGGGCGCGGGCGGCGGAGCAGGAGGACCGGGCATCGGTCGCGGCGTTGGCGGCGACGGCGACGCCGGGCGAGCAGGCGCCGCCGCTGACGACGAATGGGCCTGGGCCCCGGTCTCAGCAGCAGCAGCAGCACCAGCCGCAGCACCAGCACCAGCGGCAGCCGCGGCGCCACGGTACGCGGCCAACCCCTTTGCCCTGCAGGTCGAGGGGGGAAATGACGGCGTGGGCGAGGCCGCGCCGCTCAGGCCGCCCCCGCCGGGCGCCGCCGCCGCGCCGCCGCCGCCGCCGCCGCCGACGACGACGACGCCGTTTGCGCCGCCGCCGCTGCCTCAGCCGCGGCCCCCGACAGACGACTGGCGGCGGCGGCCGTGGGCCATGGCGGCGGCGCCGCAGGGGCCGGCCTTCTCTGGCGGCGGTGTCGGCGGTGGAGCGTTTGGCGGCGGCTGGCAAGAGCAGCAGCACCAGCAGCAGCGGCAGCAGCAGCAGCAGCAACAGCAGCAGCAGCAGCAACAGCAGCAGCAGGAGCAGCACCCGCTCGACGCCCCCGCGGGCGCCACGCGCCTGCGCCTGGACGCCGCGGGCTCGGCCACGGCCGCCGCCGAGGGATCCGGCGCCTTTGTGCGCATCGACGCCGACGCGGCCGGCGCCGCAGCAGCAGCAGCAGCAGCAGCAGCAAGAGGCGGGGGGCCGCAAGCCGCCGCCGCCTTTGCCGCCGCCGCCGCCGCCGCCTCGCCGCAGCCGCCCCGCCACCACCAGCAGCAGAGGAGGCCCGCGCCAGCAGCGGCAGCGGCAGCGGCAGCGGCGGCGGCGAGGGGCGCCGCCGCCGCCCCATCGTTCGTCGGCGTCCACGGCGCCGACGAGGCCGCCGCCGCCGAGGACGCCGCGCGCGTCGTCGTCGTGCAGACCTACGGCGGAGAGCCGCCGCCGGCGGCCTGGGCGCGCCTGTTGTCGCGCCTGGGCCTGCGGCCCGGCGGCGGCCGGCGCTTCCACCGCCGGCCCCCGCAGCCCGGCGCGCCCGGGGCGCGAGGCGCGGTACGCGCCCTGGGCCGCGCCCTCCTGGACGCCGGCCGGAGGCTAGAGGCGCGCCTCGGGCGCCCGCCCGGCGCCCGCTGGCTGCTCCCGCCGCCTGCGCCAACCCCGCCCCCTTTACCGCCGTGGCTCCAGCACTTTCCCTCGAACGAGCTGTCCACCTCGCGCTACACCCTCCTCACCTTCCTGCCGCTCAACCTGTTCCGCCAGTTCTCCCGCGCGGCCAACGCCTACTTTTTGGGTCTGTGCTGCTTGCAGGCGATCCCGGGACTCTCACCTGTTCCCTTTTACGCCATCCTCTTTCCGCTCGTGGTGGTCCTGCTGGTCAACGGCGCGAAAGAGGCGTGGGACGACCTCGCCCGCCACGCCAGCGACGCTGAGGCTAACGGCCGCGCGGCGGAGATCCTGCGCGAGGACGGGGACAGGACTGTCGAGTGGGGAAGAGGGGTGCGGGTCGGCGACCTGGTCCGACTGCGCGACGGCGACGACGTGCCCGCCGATCTGGTCTTGCTAGGTTCGTCCGACCCCGAGGGCCTGTGCTTTGTCGAGACGGCCGGCCTGGACGGGGAGACCAGCCTCAAGCCGAGGCACTGCCCCGTGCTGCCGGTCGTCCCGCCGCCGTTCCTGCCGCCGCACCTGCCGCCGCCGCCGCCGGCCCTGTCGCGCGCGGGCTGCGCGGCGGGCGTCGCGGCGGCGGGCCCTTACTTCACGATCGAGGCCGAGGCGCCCAACCCGCGGCTCTACGCCTTCGAGGGCGCGCTGTGCCGCTGGGACCTGCCGCCCGCCCTGGCGCTGGCGGCGGCCTACGGGGCCACCGCGGGCGGCGCGGGCGGCGCGGGCGCTGCAGGCGCCGCGGGCTGGGCCGGCCTCTCCGCCGCGGCCTCGGCAAGCGGCGCCCCTTCTTGGCCCGCGAGCGCCGGCCCCGGCCCTGGCCCCGTCCCCCTGCCGGCCCGCCCCCTGCCGCCGCCGCGCGGCCTCGTCAGCCGCCACCCGCTCGGCCCGCAAAACCTGCTCTTGCGGGGCAGCCGCCTCCGCAAGACCGAGTGGGTCGTCGGCGCCGTCGTCTTCACCGGCTGCGATCTAAAAATAGTCCGCAACATGCTTCCGGCCCCGCCCAAGACCACCGTGTTGGAGCGGGCGATGAACCGCATCGTCCGCCTCACCCTCACGGGCCTGGGCCTGTGCGCGTTTGCCCTGGCGCTCGCGCACACGGCGTGGGAGGGCTCCGGGCCGAGGGCTTACAGGCCGCCGGCGGAGGAAAACGCAGCGGCAAAAGGCGGCGGGTGGTTTGGGCTCGGCGGCTTTGGCTTTTTCGGGGGGGGGAGCGGGAGCGGCGGCGGCGGCCAGCGCGGCGGCAACGGAAATGGCAGCGGTGGGCGCGGCGGCGCACACGGCGCGGGCAGCGGACGGTGGTACCTGCGGCCCTCCGGCGCCTACCCGGAGCCGCCCGCGCCCGGCGCCGCCGACTTTTTCCTCACGCTCGTCCGATTCGTCATTCTGATGGCGCAGGCGGTGCCCATCAGCCTCTACGTGACGCTCGAGGCGGTCAAGGTGCTGCAGTGCCGGCTGTACTTCGACCGGGACGCGCGCATGGCCTACCGGGAGCGCGGCGGCGGCGGCGGAGGCGGCGGCGGCGGCGGAAGCGGCGGCGGCGGAAACGGCGGCGGCGGCGGAAACGGCGGAAACGGCGGCGGAAACGGCGGAAGCGGCGGCAACGGCGGAAACGGCGGCGGCGGAAGCCGCGGCGGCAACGGCCTCCTCATCCCGTTCACGAGCCGCACGACCACCCTCAACGAGGACCTCGGGCAGGTCGAGTACGTCCTGTCGGACAAGACGGGCACCCTGACGGAGAACGTGATGGGGTTCGTGGCCGCGAGCGTGGCCGTCGGGGGAACGCGCGCGGAGCTGTTCGGCGACGCGCTGCTGCCGCCGCCAGCCGCCGCCGCCGCCTCTGCGGCCCCGCCCGACCTCGCCCCGGACGCGCGCGTCGACGCCGCGGCCGCGGCCGCGGGCTGCCCGCCCCCGGCCCCGGACACCCCGCACCGCGTGGCGCGGGACGCGCGCCTCCGCCGGCTCGCCTTTTGCGGCGGCGGCGGCTTTAACGGCGGCGGCGACGGCGGCGGCAGCGGCGCGGCAGGAGGAGAGGGCGGCGCCTCTGGTCATTCCGCCGGCGACGCCGCCGCCGAAACCGCCGCCGCCGTGGCCGAGCTGATGGCCGCCCTCAGCGTCTGCAACACCGTCGTGCCCACCACCGCCGAAGGCGAGGGCGAGGGCGGCGGCGGGCGCATGATCTACCAGGCCACGTCGCCCGACGAGGAGGCGCTCGTGCAGGGGGCGGCGATGCTGGGGGCGCGGCTGGTCGCGCGGGGCGCCGGGGCCGTCGAGGTCTTGTCGGCGGCCGGAGCAACGGCGACGGCGGCGGCCGGGGCGGCGGCGGCGGCGGCGGCGGCGCCCCTCCCTTTTCTCGCCCCCGGCGCCGGCGCCGGCGCCGGCGCCCGCTACGACCCCGGCGCTTCTTCCTCCGTCCCGCCGCCCGCCCGCCTCGTGCGCCACGAGGTGCTGGCCGTGCTCGAGTTCACGAGCGACCGCAAGCGCATGGCGGTGGCCGTGCGGCGCCCGGCGGCGCGCGAGGCGGGCGGCGGCGGGAACGGAAACGGCGGCGGCGGCGGGAACGGGGGCGTCGGCGGCGGCGGGAACGGGGGCGTCGGCGGCGGCGGCGGGAACGGAAACGGCGGCGGCGGCGGCGGAAACGGCGGCGGCGGGAACGGAAACGGCGGCGTCGGAAACGGCGGCGGCGGCGGCGGCGGCGTGAGGCTCTACGTCAAGGGCGCCGACAACGTGGTGCTGGCGCGGCTGAGGCGCCGGGAGAAGGGCGGTGGCGCCGCGGTCACAGCAGCGGCGGCGGCCGGCGGCGCGGCCGGCGGCGGCGGCGGCGGCAAGAAAAGGGAGGGGCGCCGCCGCCGATCGGGCGACGGCGACGACAACGGCGACGACGCGTTCGACGACGCCGGCGCCGTGCGCCAGGTGCGCGCGCACCTGGCCGCCATGTCCCGCGCGGGCCTGCGCACCCTGGTCGTGGCGTACCGCGACATGACGGACGAGGCGTTCGCGCGCTGGGCGGAGGACTACCGGGCGGCGGCGTCGGCCATGGGCGGCGGCGGCGGCTTCGGCGGCGGCGGCGGCCGCCCGAACGGCGCGGCGCAAAGCGGCGGCCGAGACGGCGGCGGCGGCGGCGGCGGCGGCGGCGGCGCCTCCCCCGCTTCTCCCCCTCCTCCTGCCCCGCCCCCCTCCCTGTCGCGCGAGGCCGCCGTCGCCGCCTGCTGCGACCTCCTGGAGCGCGACCTCGTCCTCCTGGGCGCCACGGCCGTCGAGGACCGGCTCCAGGAGGGCGCGCCGGAGGCCGTCGCGGCGCTGCGCGCGGCGCGCGTCCGCGTCTGGGTGCTCACCGGCGACAAGGTGGAGACGGCGGTCGCGGTGGCGCGTTCCGCGCGCCTGCTGCCCGAGGGAGGGCGCGTCCTGCGCGTGCACGAGGGGGACCTGCGCCCGGCCCCGGCGCCGACGCCCTCTTTGTCGCGCCGGGACGGCGGCGGCGGCGGCGGCGGCGGCGGCGGCGGCGGCGGGAGTCGGTGGCTGCTGCGGCCGTCGGCGCCCGTCGCCGTCGGCGGCGGCGCAGGCCTCGCCTTCTCGCCGGCGGCGACAGAGAACGAGGGAGGCGACAGTGCGGCCGAGGCGCTCCGCGCCATGCTGGCGGCGGCGCTGTCCGGTCGCCTCCCCGCCGACGAGGACGACGACGACGACGACGACGACGACGAGGCCGAGGAGGACGAGGGAGGACGCGCCTCCGCCGCCGCCGCCGCCGCCGCCGCCGCCGCCTCGCCTGCGCTCCTCCTCCCGCCCGCCCCCCTGCCGTGGTGGCGTCGCAGCCCCTTTTCCCCGAAGCGCCCTCCCGCCCCCCGCCCCCCGCCCGCCCCCCCGCCGCCCCCCTTTACCGCCGTCGTCGACGGCGGCGCCCTCGCGCTCGCCCTGCGCTCCCCTCCCTCGCAGGACGCGCTGCTCGCGCTGCTGCGCGCCGCCTCGTGCGCCGTGATCTGCCGCGTGTCGCCGATGCAGAAGGCCCAGGTCGCCGCCCTGGTGCGGTCGCGCGGCGGCGGGCGGGCGGGCGGCGGGAACGGCGGCGGCGGCGGCCCAGGCTCTGGAGGCGGCGGCGGCGGCGTGTGCCTGGCCGTCGGCGACGGGGCCAACGACGTCAGCATGATCCAGGCCGCGCACGTGGGCTGCGGCATCAGCGGCCGCGAGGGCCGCGCCGCCGTGCAGGCCGCTGACTTTGCCTTTGCCCGCTTTTCTTTTCTGGCCCGCCTCCTCTTGGTGCACGGGCGCCAGTCCGCCCTGCGCAACCGCGAGATCGTCCTGTTCGCCTTCTACAAGAACGTCGCCTACGTGGCCTGCTACGCCTTATACAGCCTGCACGCGGGCCTGTCCGCCCAGCCCCTCTTTCACCCGGCCTTTATCGCGACCTACAACGCCGTGTGGTCTGCCCTGCCCACGATCGCGTTTGGCCTGTTTGAGACGGACGCCGGCGCGGCGGACTGCCTGGCCCACCCGCGCCTGGCCTACGGGGACAGCCTGCGGCCTGGATCAGGCGCGGGCGCGGGCGGGGGGACGGCCGACGAGCGCTCGGTCATCCGGGCGTGGCGCGGGTGGGCGCTCACGGGCCTGTGGCACGGGCTGGTGGCGTTCTACGTCCCAGCGGCCGCGTTTTCGGGCGGCGGCGGCGCGCTCTTTGGCGGGGGCGGCGGCGGCGGGGCGGGGCGCTCGTTGGGCGGGGGGCTGGCGCGCCTCGGCGGGAGCGAGGGAGCGCCGTCGCCGCCCGTCTACCTGCTGGGGGCGTCGGTGATGACGTCGGTCGTGCTGATCGTCACGGCCAAGGTGGCGCTGCGCACGACGCACTGGTGAGACATTATGTTTTTTCTTTTCTTCGGCCTTTTCCCTTTCGCCCCACACTTCCCAACGCGCCCTCTCCTGTTTCGCCCCCCCCCCCCCCCCACCCCCCCCCCCCCC
>Ga0209390_10004104_pt1 | contig 22351 bp, 22 predicted proteins | sample BON01_FD_187212 | JGI IMG/M metagenome (GOLD analysis project Ga0209390, IMG submission 187212) | Freshwater microbial communities from Lake Bonney liftoff mats and glacier meltwater in Antarctica - BON-01 (SPAdes) (version 2) | ecosystem: Environmental > Aquatic > Freshwater > Ice > Glacier... | reverse complement strand
TGCTCTCTGCCCTCTGCCCTGTGCTCTCTGCCCTCTGCCCTCTGCCCTCTGCCCTCTGCCCTCTGCCCTCTGCCCTGTGCCCTGTGCTCTCTGCCCTCTGCCCTCTGCCCTGTGCCCTGTGCCCTGTGCCCTCTGCCCTCTGCCCTGTGCCCTCTGCCCTCTGCCCTCTGCCCTCTGCCCTGTGCCCTCTGCCCTCTGCCCCTTTTTCTAATTGAAAAATTTAAATAGCTTTGCCACATCTTAGGGGTGCTGGAACATTCGTTTTGGCTGAGATAATACCCTTGATGGCCTCGGCTATCGAAACCTGATCAGGGTAATGCCTGCGAAGGGAAAAGGATGGGTTAACATTTTTATGTGGGCTTCAACCCCTGAAGCACGCTTTGTTATACCTTATTAACTAAGATTTATGCGTTTATTGTTTTTAGCGGTGATGAGCTTCTTTGCTCTTCATGCTTGGTCACAACATCGAGTTGATGGCCGATTAGTTCAATCTGATTCAAAGGAAGGGATTGAAGATGCCTATGTTACGTTGTTTTCTGGCGATGTGTTTATTGGAAGTACAGGCAGCGACAAGCGGGGTTATTTCGAATTGGAAAGTCCGAGTACTACTGGTTTGGTCCTGAGTATTTCGCATGTGGCCTACGAAAACCGAACCCTAAAACTTCATCCCGACAGCCTGCATGCACAAGTTCTGGAGCTTCAAGCCATTGTGAATGTGAGTGATGAGGCCATGGTTAAGTCTACCCGAATGGGCAAGGATATGCCCGGAACTCATTCTGACATCTCCAAAAAGCAAATCGAGCAGAGCAATTTGGGACAAGACCTTCCTTTTTTACTCAATCAAATTCCGGGTGCTGTGGTGAATTCGGATGCAGGAGCGGGCATTGGCTATACTGGCATTCGCATTCGTGGGGTTGATGCTACACGTATCAATGTAACCATCAATGGAATTCCAGTGAATGATGCGGAATCGCAAGGCGTGTATTGGGTCAATATGCCCGATTTTGCTAGTTCGGTGCAAAACATTCAGGTGCAGCGCGGAGTAGGAACTTCTACGAATGGAGCCGCTGCTTTTGGAGCAACCATCAACTTGCAAACCAACTCGGTAAGAAAAGACCCTTATGCGGAGGTTAACTTTGGGCTGGGTGCTTTGCAAAATAATTGGTCGAATAATCCGTACGGACGGGGCTGGAACCTCAATACCGAAAAAAGGAATGTGCTTTTTGGAACCGGTTTATTGAAAAATCACTGGTCGTTTGAAGGGAGGGTTTCACAAATTAAGTCGGACGGATTTATAGACCGTTCGAGTTCAAACCTTACTTCCTATTATTTATCTGGTGCACGCTATGGTGAGAAAAGTGTTTTTAAAATCAATGTCTTTGGCGGCAAGGAAATCACCTACCAAGCCTGGAATGGAATCCCTGAGGCAAAAGTAAAAGGAGATGCCCAAGGTTTGGAAAAGTACATTAACATAGATGGAGCAGATTCAACGCTATTGGCAAATTCCGGGAATCGGACTTATAATGCCTATACTTATGATAATCAGGTGGATAATTATGAACAGCAGCATGTTCATGTGCACTATTCGTATCAATTTAATCGGAATCTTTCGGCCAATATTTCCCTTCATACAACATTAGGTCAAGGCTATTATGAACAATATAAGAGCGGGCAAAAATTATCCGATTATGGATTGGATGCTGTTATTCATGGAGGCGATACGATTAAAAAAACCAATCTCATTCGCAGGCGTTGGCTCGACAATACCTTCAGTGGCATGGTATACTCGCTCAACTATTCCAAAGACCGATTGAATGTTCTTGTTGGCGGCGGCTATAATGTCTATCAAGGCAAACATTTCGGAGAGATTATTTGGGCGCAATTTGCTTCAAATAGCCAGATTCGCGACCGTTATTATGATAATGATGCACGCAAATCGGATTTTAATATCTATGCAAAGGCCTCTTATACCCTTAGCACCCGCCTCTCCGTTTTTGGCGATTTACAATACCGTCAGATAGAATACACCTTCCTCGGTTTTAATAATATTGGAGAGAATGTGACTCAATCAGTGAGTTATCCGTTTATCAACCCAAAAGCGGGACTACAGTATTTATTGAATTCAAAAAGTAAGGTGTATGGAACCTTTAGCCGAGCCAATCGCGAACCTGTCCGGAATGATTTTACTCAAAGCTCCCCTGAAACCCGTCCAAAACCGGAAATATTGAATGATATTGAACTGGGTTATAGCTGGCAGAATAAAAAACAACGCATTCAGGTATCTGCTTATGGTATGTTCTATAAAGATCAATTGATTCTTACGGGCCAGATCAATGATGTAGGCGCTTATACCCGCACCAATGTGGATGCCAGTTACCGCGCAGGAGCGGAAGTGGAATATTCTAGAAACCTCTTGTCTTGGCTGCAGTGGAGTGCGACCGCAGCAGTGAGTCAGAATAAGGTGAAAAAATTCACGGAGTATATCGATGAGTATGATGCAAACTGGAACTACCTCGGTCAGAAGGAAAATACCTATTCCAATACTGATTTAGCATTTTCGCCCACTATTGTGGCGAGTTCCATGTTCCGTTTTGTGCTTTCAGATGCTGTGAGTATAGATTGGATTGGCAAGTATGTTGGTCGTCAATACCTCGACAATACCCAAAACAAGGAGCGCAGTTTGGATGCCTTTTGGGTAAATGATTTACGATTGAACATAGCATCAAAAAAGTTTAGCCTTACGAAGGAATTACGTTTCTCCCTTCTCGCAGCCAATGTTTTGAATGCGAAATATGAGCCGAATGGGTATTCGTATGGATATATTGTAGACAAACAGCGTTATGATTTTAACTACCTCTTTCCTCAGGCCGGTACCAATTTTCTGGCCCAGTTAACTTTTGCTTTTTAGCTAGTACAGAGGACATAAAAAAACTCCCTTCCTTGCGGTTGGGAGTTTTTTTACGCTCTACGCGTGCTTATCGATCTTTAATTTTCCGGTTTCGGTTTAGGAGCCGGCTTAGGCGTTGGTTTTACTTCCAAAGGTTTTTTTGGAGCGGGAGTCGGCGTATTTGGTGTTACTATTACGCTCTTTTTCCTCTTTGGTGTAATTTCTTCTTTTGGCGTTGGTGATGGATTAGAAGATGGGCTTGTTGTTCTTGGTTTTGGGTCTATACGAAACACGAATCCTACATTATACATGAATAGATCGGTAAAGGAGTTAGACATTCTGTATGAAACGGTATTGTCTTCCCTTATAACGCTGTTTAAATTAATCCAATCCGCATTGCTTCCAGCGGAATAGGTGATGCGCGTGTCGATACTGATTATTCTAGTTAGTTTATACATAGCCCCAACAGACGCGCCATAGCGGGTTGTCCATTTCCCAATCACTTGTTCAGAGGTATTGGTTTCATATTCGGGATTTTCTTTATCAATACTTAAGGAACGATGGGTATAGAATCCTCTAACCCCAACAAATCCATCTATATACGGACTAAATTTTTGCTCGCCCATAAAGGTCATGCGCATTGTTCCGCGGAAGCCCAAATGGGTATTGCTGTATTTTTCTTCTCCGGGGTCGCTATTCGGAGTATTGAGTATCACCGAACGTTTTTCATTTCCTGCGCCTTGAAAATCGAAGCCGGCACCAAAACGTAGATCAAATGCATTGGGATTCACGGATTTTGGCAAAAGGTTATTGGAAAAGAATTCCATATTGAATCCATAGCCATTGCGGTAGGAGGAATCACAAAACTCGTTTAACGCGCTCGAGCCAATAAAGCCAAGGCCAATATAAGGTTGTGCAAAGCATACTCCTGTATAGAGTGCACCAGATGCGATGAGGGTAAGGATTTTTTTCATAGCGTAGTGTGTATAAGACTTTTATTTCAAGGTATGTGCCAATTTTATATTTGTTGGCATAAACTACCTTTGCCGTACGTGCAAAATTCCATCGATCATATAGCCGCAGCCTGCCATGCACATGGGGTAACGGAAGCCGTCATTTGTCCGGGTTCGCGAAATGCACCTCTTGCAATTGCCTTCGTTCGTTCGGGGCTTTTCACTTGTCTCTCTGTGGCAGATGAGCGGTCGGCTGGGTTTATAGCTTTAGGAAAATCTAGTGCGCTTAAAAAACCGGTTGTTCTGCTTTGTACTTCTGGTTCGGCAGTTGCTAATTTTTATCCTGCTGTATTAGAGGCGTATTATCAAAAAGTGCCCTTGATTGTGATTACGGCAGATCGTCCGAGTGCGCTGATTGATCAGTGGGACGGACAAACCATTCGCCAAGAAAATATTTTTGGGAGTCATGTTTTGGGCTTTTGGCAAACACCAGAAACCTATGATGATACCGTCCCATTTGGAGAAATCACCTCCGAGGCTATTGAAAAATCTATAGAAAAGCTAGCTGGTCCTGTTCATATCAATATACCCTTAAAGGAGCCGTTTTATCCTTCACCGGAGCATGTTTTTACGGCAAAATGGGAGGTGGTTGAGAACCCTAGCATAAAGAAGAAACCAGCTGACTTTGATTCATCTATACTTGAAGGAAAGCGGGTATTGATTCTTCGCGGAATGAATACCGAATATCCGGGTTCCTTGCCGCAAGGATTGGCTGTTTATGAGGATCCTTTGAGTCAGGGAGATAGCCTGGACACGGTTTCAGAATTGCTTTTTATGAGCAAGGAGGAGGAGAAACTTAAAGGCTATCAGCCAGAGATACTGCTCACGGAAGGAACTGCGATTTTATCTAAGTCGCTCAAGCAGTTTTTAAGAAGATATAAGCCGATCCAGCATTTTCATTTTTCGCAAGAAGGAGAATTTGCAGACCCCTTTGATTCTAGCCCGAAACTAGTAGAGGGTTTTTTGTTAGAAGCCTTGTTAAAGAGTTCTGCCAAGGTAGACGCAGAATACGTTGAGCGCCTTTTAGAAGATAGTCGGATTTGCAGAGAGGTGCGTAATGAAGTCTTGAATCAACCGCGTTGGAATGAATTTACTGCCATTTCAGAATGCATAAAAAGACTTCCCAGCAATGCGCGTATTCATGCTGCCAATAGCATGGCCATTCGCTATGTGGCGTATTGTGAGCCTCAGAAAAACGGACACGCCTTGTATTCAAATAGAGGGACAAGTGGTATTGATGGATGTGTTTCTACTGCCCTGGGTTTTCAGTCTATAGATGCCGGTTCCAACTATTTATTCATTGGCGATATAGCTTTCTTTTATGATAGCAATGCCTTTTGGAATGCTTTAGCGAAGCTGCCATTGAAAGTCATTTTGATTAATAATGGCGGCGGCGGAATCTTTCGGATGATAGATGGTCCGGCCCAACAGCCTGAGTGTCGTGAATTTTTTGCGTCTGCCCATGAGCGCAATGCACAAGATTTATGTAAAAACCTTGGCGTAACGTATTTTCGCGCCACAAATAGTTCGGAGCTATATGATGGAATGGAAGCCTTGAACAATAATGCAGGGGCAGCTGTTTTAGAGATAGTCACCTATTCAGAAGAGAATCAATTGTTTTTTAACCAGTTTAAATCACTTTTTAATGGAATCTAAGTTTGCGTGGGAAACCATCAAAGAATTCGAAGAAATCAAATTCAGCTTTTACAAGGGCATAGCAAAAATTAGCATCAATCGCCCGCAAGTGCACAACGCTTTTACCCCATTAACCGTAAAGGAAATGAGTGAAGCGATGGAATTGGCGCGTCAAGACGATGCCGTGGGTGTGGTAATCCTTACAGGAGAAGGCGGCAAAGCTTTCTGCTCGGGCGGAGACCAATCCGTACGCGGAAATGGCGGTTATGTGGGAAACGATGGCGTGCCCCGCTTGAATGTGCTTGATTTACAAATGCAAATTCGTCGCATTCCAAAACCAGTTATCGCGATGGTAGCAGGTTATGCCATTGGCGGTGGACATGTGCTCCATGTTGTATGCGATTTGACTATTGCAGCAGACAATGCACGTTTCGGACAAACCGGTCCGAAAGTAGGAAGTTTTGATGGAGGCTTTGGTGCTTCTTATTTGGCACGTATTGTAGGCCAAAAGAAGGCTCGCGAAATCTGGTTTCTCTGCGACCAATACGATGCACAAGAGGCTTTAGACATGGGCTTGGTAAACAAGATGGTGCCATTGGCTGAGCTCGAAGCAACGACAGTAGCCTGGTGCCAAAAGATATTGGAGAAGAGTCCGCTTGCCTTGCGCATGCTGAAATCATCGTTTAATGCAGAATTAGACGGACAAGCAGGTATCCAAGAACTGGCTGGAAACGCCACCCTACTTTATTACCTCAGCGATGAGGCGAAAGAAGGGAAGAACTCCTTTTTGGAGAAACGGAAGCCAGACTTCACGAAATTTCAGAAATTCCCTTAGAGAATGTATGAGCTACCTTCGGGTGGTTTCTTTTGCCCCTATAAAAATGATAAAACCGATAGTTTATATCTATAACTAGCATAGTATACTAGTTATAGATAACTATTAAAGTTTTATTTATTTTCAAAAATAGTTTGCAAAAAATTTGGATAAGTTTTTAAAATATCCTTTTCTTTGTACTACTCAATTCGAAGCACCCATTTGGGTGCTACAATTGATTTATAAAGAATGTGGCGAGAGACGGGCTCCGCGACCCACTGACAACCCTCACTTAAGTGAAAAGGTGCCAATACCCGAAGGATAAATTAATTGAATTACCATGAAAACAACAGCATTCAATTCCACCGAGTTAGCCACCGTAGGCCAGTTAAGCTTTACGAACACCGTTGTCTTTTTTGCAGCCAGTGAGATCCATCACTGCTGTAGCTGTTGTTGCTAATACACGAATTACTTCTTGTCCATTGAAGTAGGCTGAAATCAGCAGGACCATGCTTTGGCTTGTTCTTAGCAAATCGCTGCGATTTTTGGTCACCCAAGCAAACAGGGTTTTGCCCTGAATGGACTTTCCATTTTTAATTTTAAATAACTAGTTAAAGACAACTATAAAATTGTTTATTGAAAGAGCTATGTCTAGTTGGTAATTCTGACTATCCTGATTCTTCAACACGCACAAATCATAATTCACATCCTGATAGCTATCAGGGCATAATTCACAAATAGAATGACACAAAAATTCGAAACACTTCAATTGCATGCCGGGCATGACATTGACAACACCAATTCAAGAGCTGTTCCAATCTATCAAACCAGCTCTTATGTATTTAATGATTCAGAGCATGCGGCCAAGCTGTTTGGACTGCAAGAGTTTGGGAATATCTATACCCGAATCATGAATCCTACTACCGATGTATTTGAGAAGCGCATCGCTGCATTGGAAGGTGGGGTGGCTGCATTGGCGGTTGCATCCGGACTAGCTGCTCAGTTCATTGCCTTAAATAATATCCTTGAGACGGGGGATAATTTTGTTTCTAGCTCGTATTTATATGGAGGAACCTATAATCAGTTTAAGGTTGCCTTTAAGCGTTTGGGTATTGAAACCAAGTTCGCGGAGGGTGATTCGGCAGCGTCATTTGAAAAATTGATTGACTCCAAAACCAAGGCCCTCTATTTAGAAACCATTGGCAATCCTAGTTTTAGCATTCCTGATTTCGAAGCGATTGCAGAATTGGCAAAACGCCATGGAATTCCTTTGGTGGTGGATAATACGTTTGGCACGGCCGGGTATCTTTTTCGTCCAATTGAGCATGGCGCCAATATCGTAACGGCTTCCGCCACGAAATGGATAGGTGGACACGGTAACAGTATTGGTGGAGTAATCATAGATGCAGGAAACTTCAATTGGGCAAACGGGAAATTCCCTCAATTTACTGAGCCTTCTGAAGGATATCATGGCTTGAAATTCTGGGAGGTGTTTGGAGAAAATAACCCGCTAGGACTTCCAAACATTGCTTTTGCCATTCGCGCCCGAGTTGAAGGACTTCGTGATTTTGGTCCCGCTTTGAGTCCTTTTAATTCCTTCTTACTGATCCAGGGCTTGGAAACGCTTTCACTGCGGGTTCAACGCCATGTTGATAATGCGCTGGAATTGGCCAATTGGCTTGAAGCGCATCCATTTGTGGAGTCGGTGAATTATCCAGGTTTGGACTCTTCTCCAAATAAAGTTCTAGCGGATAAATACTTGAAAAACGGATACGGCGGGGTGCTTTCTTTTGCTATCAAAGGCGGACAGGAATATGCCGAACAATTTGTCAACTCACTCAAATTGGTTAGCCATTTAGCAAACGTAGGGGATGCTAAAACCCTCATTATTCGTCCTGCCTCCACAACACACCAGCAGCTTAATGAAACAGAACAGATTGCCGCAGGCGTGAAAGCAAACCTTCTTAGGGTTTCCGTTGGTATTGAGCATATCGATGATATAAAAAACGACTTTCAACAAGCCTTTGCTCAGGTTCAGGAGCCAGTACTTATTTAATCATCCATCCATAAACAAGAATTATAAACAATGTCAAATCTCACATTTTCATTAAGCGGTAAAAGCTTAAGTCCGGCGAAATTCGAAGCGAATATTCGTGATTTTAAAGTCATCATCGACGAGCCAGAAAGCCTTGGAGGCACAGATGTGGCTCCGAACCCTGTCGAGTACATGCTTGCATCCTATGCCGGCTGCATCAATGTGGTCAGCTTTCTAATTGCCAAGGAACTCGACTTCGAACTTCGTGGCCTTGAAATCAAAGTAGATGGAGAGCTCAATCCCAATAAATTATTCGGAACCTCCCAAGAGGATCGGGCGGGGTATAAAAGCTTAAAAGTTCAATTGATTCCAGATACCGATGCAGATATTTCTACCCTTAGTAAATGGTTGGAAATTATTGAGTCGCGCTGCCCGGTGAACGATAACTTAACAAATCCAACACCCGTTTTGGTTTCGGTACAAAAGGATTTTAGGCAAATTACCTCAGGTCTTTCTCTCAACTAATTGAAATAGCATACCCCAATCAATGATAAAATCTATTCAACTTCAACAGCCTTTGGTCCTCGAATCGGGAGTGGTATTGCCTGTGGCCAAGATCAGCTATACACTCCAAGGTAGGGCCAAAGGAGATGGAAGTAATGTCGTGTGGGTTTGTCATGCCCTGACTGCCAACGCTGATCCCAGTGAATGGTGGTCGGGTTTGGTTGGGGAATCGCGGTTTTTTGACCCGGCCAACTATTGTATCGTCTGCATCAATAACCTCGCGAGTTGCTATGGAACGCTTGGTCCAACTTCTATCAATCCAGAAACAAGGAAGGACTATGGATTAGAATTTCCAGAGGTGAGTATTCGGGATATGGCGCTTTTGCATCAACTAACAGCAGATCAACTAGGCTTTACAAAAATTGGAATATTGGTAGGAGGGAGTATGGGCGGACAGCAAGCCTTGGAGTGGGCCATTTCGGAGCCACAGCGTTTTGAATCCTTGATTCTTGTAGCCACAAACGCCAAGCATTCTCCATGGGGAATAGCCTTTAATGCAAGTCAGCGTTTAGCCATTGAAGCCGATGCTAGCTTTTATTCCAACGATGCAGATGCTGGAAAAAAAGGACTTATCGCCGCCCGTTCATTGGCGCTATTGTCTTATCGAACGTACGCATCGTATACAAAGACGCAAGAGGGTAAAAATGTGAATGGTCACTTTGAAGCCGAGAATTACCAGCGGTATCAAGGAGTCAAATTGGCAAATCGCTTTGATGCTAGATCGTATTGGCATTTAAGCAAGGCGATGGATAGTCATGATTGTGGCAGAAATCGAGGCGGAACGGATAGGGCACTTAGAAAGGTTCAGGCAAGGACCTTAGTTATTGGAATTCAGAGCGACTTGCTCTTTCCGATTGAGGAGCAAGAATATTTGGAACAGCATATTCCAGATTCCCAGTTTGCACGCATAGAAAGCGTGTATGGGCATGATGGATTTTTAATTGAAACAGAACAAATCACGCAGGAGCTTGAAGGCTTTCTGCAACAAAAAATAGGATCAGTATGAAAAATATAGGTTTAATAGGTTTTGGCTGTGTGGGAACTGGCTTTTACCAGCTATTTAAACAAGAAAAGCAAGAATATATCATCCGTGGAATAGCAGTGAAAGATGCGAAAAAGAAACGCATAGTCACAGAAGAGCCCATTATTTATGATTATCGGAAATTTCTTGACGACCCTCAAATCGATATAATTATTGAAGTGATCGATGATCCAGATGTGGCCCTAAACATTGCCCGAGATACGCTCAGTGCAGGCAAAAACCTCATCAGTGCCAATAAAAGGATGATTGCCGGTTCTTTGCATGAATTGCTTCTGCTGGCGAAGGCTAATAATGTGACTTTTCGTTTTGAAGCAGCTGTATGTGGGGCAATACCGATATTGCGGACCTTAGATTCCTATTGGCGATTGGGCGATATCGAGCGGATTCAAGGAATTGTAAATGGCTCGTCGAATTATATCTTAAGCCAAATGCGCACAAAGGGTCAAGATTATAGCACCGCCTTGCGTGAGGCTCAAGATTTGGGCTATGCAGAAAGTAACCCGAGCTTGGATGTAGAAGGCTATGATGCTTCCTTTAAGCTGAGTATTCTCCAGGCGTTTGCATTCGGAAGGTTTAATGACCCGAGTCAAATTTTGCGTGTTGGGATTGCTGGGATTGAGTTTTGCGATATTCATTTTGCAAGAATCAGAAATTGGCGCATCAAGTTGGTGGCCAGTGCAGATGAGCAGGGTATAAGCTATGTCCTCCCTCAGTTTGTGGAATCAAACGACAGCCTATTCGAAATCGAAGATGCTTTTAATGCGGTTAAAATTGAATCGGCGGAGATAGGTGCCCAGGTATATTCTGGGAAAGGGGCCGGGTCTATCCCTACAGGAAAGGCAGTTTTAGAAGATTTAGTAGCAATAGATAAAGGATATGATGTGATCGAAAGCAGCGCGAAGCCGATACGTACAGAGGGACATTTAGAGGTGTATTTGCGTTATCCAGCCGGACAAGAAATTGGGTTATTCCCCTTTCAGAAGGTGCATGAAAATTTTAAATCCTCCTTATTGAATTATGTGATAGGCCAAATAAGTCTGAGCGAATTGCGAGAACTGAGTCCCCTATTTGCCTCTAAGGGGTATTTTTTGTCTCTCTTGCCCCCCAATTATTTAGGAGAAAAGGCTAAGCTTTTGCAAAAAGAAGCGGTGGCAGTTTAAAAGCTCCGATTACCTTTGCAACGCGTGAGTACCACCCTTAAAGTCCATCTTTCATTGCTCGTGGTGAGTCTCATTTATGGGGCTACCTTTTCCATGGCGAAAATTATCATGCCCTCGCTAATAGGGCCGTTTGGATTTATTCTCCTGCGTGTGCTGAGTGGGGCATTGCTTTTTCTACTGGTTCATGCACTCTTTGTCAAGGAAAAGGTGGAGCGAAAAGATCTGGCTCCTTTGGCTATCTCAGCCTTTTTTGGCGTAGCGGCCAATATGCTCATGTTCTTCAAAGGCCTGTCTATTACTACGCCTATCAATGGCTCGGTTTTGATGCTGGTGACTCCCGTTTTTGTATTGATTCTTTCTAGTTTCGTTTATAAAGAGAAATTGCATTGGCGAAAAGTAGCTGGGGTGCTATTAGCGGCTGCGGGGGCTTTGTTTCTTATTGGCGGTGTGAAATTGAGATTCGAAGCTGACAAAGTTTTGGGCGATGTGTTTATTATATTGAATGCCTTGAGCTATGCCATTTATTTGGTGTATGTACGAAAACTCATGCAGAAATACAGTCCTATTACGGTGAGCAAATGGAACTTTTTATTTGGGTTTTTGTTTGTTCTTCCCTTTGGGCTTGAGGAACTTAGTCAAGTAAACTGGTCGCTGTTTGGTGGGGTAGAATGGGGTATTGTTGCTTTTATTCTGCTAGGCACTACCTTTTTAACTTATTTATTGAATGCCTATGCCTTGGGTCATGCCAGTGCCACCTTGGTTGGGTCGTATATTTATTTGCAGCCTGTTGTTGCTGCGGTGCTGGCCATAATGTTAGGACAAGATTCCTTAAATATCCTGAAACTTAGTTATATACTTACCATATTTGCAGGAGTATACTTGGTGAGCTTTAAAAAGAAAAAAATAGATGGCAATTAAAAGCATGACGGGCTTCGGTAGCGGAGCAGCGGAGAATGAAAATATTTCAGTGAATGTGGAATTGAAGGCCCTGAATGGCAAATACTTGGAATTGAACTTACGTTTGCCCAAGTCGTATCAATCCAAAGAACTTCATTTGCGCAAGCTCTTTCAATCACGCATGGAAAGAGGGACCGTTCAGGCCTTCTATAATATTGAAGTAAAGAAGGTGAACCCAGGCCAGTATACCATCAATAAAGAATTGGCCAAGTATTATTTCGAAGAAATCACTGAACTCGGTTTCGAGTTAGGAGCCAATATGAATGACCTCTTTGTGAGGATCATGGAGTTTCCGGATGTACTGACCGTGCGTGAGGAAGATGAGCAATTGGAAGCCAATTGGGAGTTAATCATTAATGCTTCAGAGCAGGCGATTACCAGCCTAATAAGCTTTCGTGAAACAGAAGGCCAAGCTTTAGGCAAAGCCATGGAGGAATCTGTAGTAATGATTCAGTCTATGATTGATAAGGTAATATCCTATGAAGGAGAGCGTGTAGAGACTATTCGTGAACGTATTGCCAATAATTTGGAAGAGTTTATCGGCATGGAAAACATCGACCGGAACCGGTTCGAACAAGAACTTGTCTATTTCTTGGAGAAGATGGATATCGCGGAAGAAAAAACGCGCTTGACTCAACATTGCCGCTTCTTCTTAGACAATCTATACAAAGATTCTGGAGGGAAGAAATTGGGCTTTATTTCTCAAGAAATGGGCCGTGAAATCAATACCATGGGAGCGAAGGCTTATCATTTTGGAATACAACAGGCCGTGGTAACTATGAAAGAAGAGTTAGAAAAAATCAAGGAGCAGGTATTGAATATTCTTTAATGAACAAAGTCATCATCTTCAGTGCCCCTTCTGGTGCGGGTAAAACCACTGTGGTTCATCATCTATTGAACACCCGCGCAGATATGGCATTTTCTGTTTCTGCAACGACCAGAGGGCCTAGACCAAATGAGGTGTATGGCAAGGATTATTATTTCTTGGATGCCGCAGATTTTGAAAAGAAGATCGAAGAAGAGGGTTTTGTAGAATGGGAACAGGTTTATAACGGACTCTTCTATGGCACCTTAGAATCTGAAGTGCAAAGACTGTGGGATGCGGGAAAAGTAGTGCTGTTTGATGTGGATGTAGCCGGAGGAATTAATTTGAAAAAGGCGTATGGAGACCAGGCTTTGTCGGTATTTATAAAGCCCCCTTCATTGGAAATTTTAGAAGCGCGACTCCGAACGAGAGCCACCGAGTCAGAGGAAAAGTTGAACGAGCGAATTAGTAAAGCAAAAATGGAATTGGATTTCGAGAACCAATTTGACATTGTGCTGTTGAATGATAGATTAGAAGATACTTTGAGCAAGGCGTCATCTCTTTGCTCTGCATTTATTGAAGCATGAAAACCGGACTCTTCTTTGGCTCCTTTAATCCCATTCACGTGGGGCATTTGATTATTGCCAATTATATGCTTCAGTTTACGGAGGTGGAAGAGGTATGGTTTGTTGTTTCACCCCAGAACCCCTTTAAGATTCACGATACCCTCGCCGACGAAAAACACCGTTTGGCCATGGTTCGTTTGGCGGTAGAAGATAATCCTGCATTGAAGGCCGTAGACATCGAATTTGGGCTGAGTAAGCCGTCCTTCACCATTCACACTTTGTATCACCTAAAGGAACAATATCCGGAGCGTGAGTTTATTTTGATAATGGGTTCAGATAATCTTGCCGGCTTGCATAAATGGAAGGGGTATGAAGAAATTATCACGGGGTATTCCCTTTTCGTATATCACCGAGAAGGTTTTGATAATCAATACCTGAAAGCAAGAAAAAATGTGCGGGTATTTGATGCGCCTGTTTTAAATATTTCGGCCACGTTTATACGCGAGGTATTGCAAGCGGATAAATCCATTCGTTATTTGGTTCCCGAGGAAGTGGGTGCTTATATCAATGAAAACAAGCTTTATTAGGCTTGGTCCGCCGCATCCCTGTATTTGTTCCGGATGGTATCGAGAATTTCATTGAAGCGTTCCAATTCTTTTTCAGAAACACATTCTAATACAGATTCCATGGATTCAAATGGGATATCTATTTGGTCCAGAATATCGAGCCCGGCTTTGGTAATCATAATATCCACCTGACGTCGATCTTCTTTGGATTGTTTTCGTGTGAGCAATCCCTTTATTTCTAATTTATCAACTAGGCGGCTCGCGTTCGACATTTTATCGAGCATGCGTTCTTGAATACTCAATACGGTGCAGGCTTTTGGATTATTCCCTCTCAAAATGCGGAGCACATTGTATTGTTCTGGGGAAAGGTCGAATTTTTTGAAAAACCTGTTATTTGAAGCGTAAAGAGTATTAGCGGTCAGCAGAATATTAAGCATTGCTTTCTGGTGTTCGCTTTTGAATTTTGTTTGCTTTATCTCTTCGCCTAGACTTAACATCGTGTAGATACAATTAATGTAACAACAATTAAACCACTAACTTGCTTTTCTGCCAACGAATATACAAAAGCAAGCCTATGATTTTCGTTCTTGGTGAATTATACGCCTAGCATTAAGCGGATTGGGTCTTCGAGCAGTTCTTTTACTTTCACCAAAAAGCTTACACTTTCTCTTCCATCAATGATGCGGTGATCATAAGATAGAGCCACATACATCATAGGGCGAGCACTAATTTCTCCATTTACAACTACTGGGCGCTCAATAATATTGTGCATTCCTAAAATAGCTGATTGGGGAGGGTTGATGATTGGGGTTGACATCATGGACCCGAATACGCCACCATTGGTGATGGTAAAGGTTCCTCCAGTCATTTCCTCAATGCTCAATTTATTATTACGCGCTTTTCCTGCCAAACGAGATACTTCTTTTTCGATTTCTGCAAGGCTTAAGCTCTCCGCATTCCTAATTACAGGAACAACCAATCCTTTGGGGGCTGAAACCGCAATTGAAATATCGCAATAGTCGTGGTATTCAACATCTTCTCCATTGATGTAGGAGTTTACTGATGGATATTCTTTTAGTGCTTCGCAGATAGCTTTGGTAAAGAACGACATGAATCCGAGTCCGATTTCATGCTTCTCTTTGAACATTTCTTTGTATTTCTTGCGAATGTCCATGATTGGCTTCATGTCTACCTCATTGAAGGTAGTTAGCATGGCTGTTTCATTTTTCGCAGCCACCAAACGTTTGGCCACGGTTTTGCGCAAGTTGCTCATTTTCTCTGAGCGAATTTCTCGGCTAAAGGCGGCAGGAGAGGAGTTTTCTGATGCCGGGGTACTGGTTTTTGAATCAGTTGCGTTGGCATTCATTGCATCTTCTTTAGTGATGCGGCCATCTTTTCCAGAACCATTTACGGCTGCTGGATTGATACCTTTTTCGTTTAATATTTTTTGTGCTGCTGGCGAAGGTGTGCCGCTCGCGTAATTGCTATTTGAAGAAGTCTCTGCTTTGGCAAATGGAGCAGATTCGTTTGAACCTGAAGTTTCTTTACTTGCTGGAGACGATGCTGCAGGTGCTTTTGCACTGGTGTCGATGCTGCAAATTACAGAGCCAACTTCAATGGTATCACCTTCTGCTGCCATGGTTTTTAGAATTCCAGCTGCCTCCGCATTAAGTTCAAAGGTGGCCTTGTCTGATTCGAGTTCACAAATCACTTCATCCATCTCTACATAGTCGCCATCCGATTTTAACCACTGAGCAACGCTTACTTCGGTAATGGATTCTCCTACTGTCGGAACTTTGATTTCTAAAGCCATGGAAAAATTGTTTCTGCAAAAATAATATTCCTGAGCAGAAATCGACTATAAATACCTGCATTTAAACCTTAAAAATCAAGGTTCCGAGTGAGTTTGAGTTGCATTCCCCATTGACGTTGATATTGCTGCACGTATTGGCTAAAACGAATGTTTGATTGCACCGAATAGCTGAAGCTTGGCATCGCTTGCAATTGGAAGAACTCATTAAAATGGTAATTCACGCCAATTCCACCTTGTACTTGGAAGGTGCTGCGGATGCCTGGGTAGTTTTCTGGACCATCTAAACGTAATATTCCAACATTATCAATATCGGCCATATGTACGGAAGCTGACCTTACCCAGCGGTAGCTCATACCGAGACTGGCCTGAAAAGAAAACTTGTTATTGAGTGAATGATGGAAGTTGACAAGAATTGGAATCTCTCTCGCAAAATATTTGTTTGTCGCGATAACATTATTTCCAGTCAAAATGGAGTCGTTTACAAAGAGATATTTACCCGTAGATACAGATCCGCTTTCTGGGAAATCTTGCGGACCACGAATTTGATCATCAAAGACGTTTTGCACGTTGAAGGATAGATTTTGTGTGCTTTGCATCATAGATATTCCTGTACTAACACTCCAATGTTCGAAGGGTCTGTAGGTCACCCAGATGCTTTGGGTAAAAGCATTTCCTCTTTTTTCCATCGCTTCTCTTAAGTCTCGGTTTCTTTCGACCATTCCTTGCTTTTCAATGAAACTGTTACCTGGATTTTTTGGCATTTTTTGAATGAAGCGGGAAGAGAAGGCGCCTGCTCCAATACCCATGGACCACTTGTCGTGAGGTTTAGGTTTAGGTTTAGGTTGAGGTTTAGGTTTAGGTTGAGGCTGAGTTGATTCTGAAGTGGTAGAATCATTCAATTCCAGAGTTTGTTCATTGACTTCTTCCTCTTTATTTTCCACTTGTTTTAGGGGGTTTTTATCCTCAATATCTTGAAATAAGGGTGGCGTTGATGAAAGATTGAGAGCCGTGCCTGCTTGTTTTGTACTTTCAAGAGGCGTGTTTGGGTTGGCATCAAGTTTCACCGTTTTATGGGATGGATTGACCCCTTGCACATCAACTTGTATGGTCGGATTGGAGTGGGTTATTTCTTGATTATTGGTTGACGGGATTTCATTTGATTCTGCTGTAGGGCCGAGTGATACATTTCCTTCGATCGGCATTTGAGCTGCTGCAATAGGCTCATCCATAGTTTGAATAGCCAAATCCTTTTCTTGGAAATGATTAATTCCAATAACGACGAGTACTACGCAAGCAACGATACCCGTAAACCAAATCCATAGCCCACGTCGTCTATTTTTTTCTGGGGGCAATGCATTGGCAATTTGCTCCCAACGATCGCCATGATTAGGCGCAAAGTCGTTTAATTTCTCGCGGAAAATATCTTCCATATCATGCTCTGGCATTGGAATCCTCCTTTCTAATGTCTAATTGTTCGGCTAACATTTTTACCAAATGTCCTTTGGCCCGTGAAAATTGTGATTTGCTTGTCCCTTCTGAGATGCCCATCAATTCAGCGATATCCTTATGGGTATAACCTTCCACCGCAAAAAGGTTAAAGACCATGCGGTAGCCTTCTGGCAATTGATTGATGAGTCTCGTGATTTCTTCAGCACTCAATTTTTGAATCGAGTTAGCGTCATAGCTTGTTTCATACGACCCTTCGTAGGATTCGATGAATACGAGGCGTTTGCTTTTACGGTAGACTTCAATCGCATAATTGATGCTTACGCGTTTAATCCAAGCTTCGAAAGAACCACTGGGTTTGTACTGATTGATTTTATTGAAAAGCTTGATGAAGATTTCCTGCATGGTATCTTCAGCTTCCATGTCAGATTTCGCATAACGCAGGCATATTCCGTAGATTTTACGGGAATATTTACGGTAGAGTGCTTCTTGGTACTGCCGCTTATTATCCTTACATCCCTTGATGAGCTCCTCTTCCGTCATACCAATATAATAACCTGGTCTTGGCATTCTAATCTACAAACGAGAAGAGCCAATCAATAGGTTGCATGAGTCCTTAAATTAAAAAATCCCCGCCATAAGCAGGGATTTCAAGGTAGTTATATTTTAGATTTTCGTCGTTTCGTATTTTCTTGGTTAAATACAGAAAGCTAAGAATCACAATCAGGTTCACGATAGCAAGTATCACAAACATCCATATTTTTCTTTTTGACCACTTCATTAGGCAAGTGGCTGCACATAACGTGCCTCAGGGTTCATGAGTGCTTCTCGTACCCAACGGCCTCTTTCTTCCGCCATACGACGCACTGCCAAACGTTCTTTATTTAAAGGACCATCGCCATTGATTACGCGTTTGAATTCATCCCAGTCTGGCTCAGTATATTCCCAAAGTCCGGTTTTGGTATTTTTATGCAAGTTTGGATCAGGAAGCACCAGGCCTAGGTCCCAAATTTTCGGCACATACATATTGAGGAACTGCTGACGCATATCATCATTGGTCGCCATTTTCACCTTCCAGTTCATTAATTTCTCGGTATGGACAGACATCTTATCTGGCGGTCCGAAGAAATGCATGATTGGAGGCCACCAGCGTGTGAGGGCAGCTTGCACCATTTCGCGTTGAACTTTTGTTCCGGTTGCGAGATACACAACATTATCATGGCCATATTTCAAATGGAAAGATTCTTCTGCGCAAATCCTTTCAAGGGCGCGGCAATAAGGGCCATAAGAGCCTTTAGAGTTTGCCACCTGATTTACAATTGCGCCCGCATCAATCAACCAGGCAATAACGGCTGTATCTCCCCAAGTAAAGGCTGGGTAATTAAATACGTTGGAGTATTTGGATTTTCCACTGATGAGGTCATTGATCATGTCCTCCCGTGATTTTCCTAAGGTTTCTGCTGCGCTGTAGAGTAACTGCGCATGGCCGATTTCGTCTTGCACCTTTGCCATAAGCGCCAATTTTCTACGGAAACCTGGGGCACGGGTAATCCATGTTCCTTCTGGCAATGCGCCAATAATTTCAGAATGGGCATGTTGTTCAATCATACGCACCAATTGCTTGCGGTAATCATGAGGCATCCAATCTTTGGGCTCAATTTTATCGCCAGCTGCAATGCGCGCTTCAAATTCTTCTAGTTTTTTTGGATCGTCGATTACTTCGCTTTCCGGTTTAGCATCCGGATCAATATAGGCGTTTCCGTACATGATGTATTCTTTTAAAAAGGTTGTTTTTTGTTTAGTCCTGTCAGCATAAAGTCGCATAATTTGGTAGCTACTTCTTCTGCATGCATTTTTCCTTCCGGCTTATACCATTCTACAATCCAGTTCACGGAGGATAGAATGTTCAAGGCCGCAAATTTCTTGTCTATCTCTTGAAACACATTTTCATCCATTCCTGTTTGCAAAATGTTTTCAATTCCGTCTTCATATTGGTCACGCAAGGTGATAAAGGCTGCCAAATTCTCTTCATTCAAATGCCTCCATTCCCGCAAAAATACATTGGCTTCAGCGAGATTTTTGGTTAGAATTTCAACATGACTTTTCACGGCCATGCGGAGTTTTTCTTCGCCATTAAAATAGATATCATTCACTTCATCAATGGAAGTGATGAAGCGGTCGGCAATGGAGAAACAAATCGAGTGGAGAATTTCCTCCTTCGAAGAAATATGGTTATACAAGCTCGCCGCTTCCATTTTCATGTGTTCTGCAATATCGCGCATGGAGGTGGCGGCATAGCCTTTCTGACTGAATAACTCAGCAGCTACATGAACAATTTCTTCTTTTCTATTGGCGTATCTCGTAGGCATAACTAACGGATGTTAGTCAAAGGTAAAGGATGCAAGTGAAAAATGCAAGTCAGTGCACGTAGATCAAGAATACGGCTGGTCTTTTATGGAAATCGCGCTTTTCATTTTTCCAATCGCGGACAGGTTTACTCACGATTTCTTCGGTTTTCGCACCTAAGTCGCAGGCCACACAAAGTCGCGTATTTGGGTGCAAATTTTCGACCAAGCGTTCCACGAGCTTGTTATTTCTAAACGGTGTTTCGATAAAGAGCTGGGTCATATTGCGTTGTCCGGATTCCTGTTCCAATCCCCGAATCATGCGAATTTGCTCTTGGTCTTTGATAGGCAGATATCCGTGAAAGGCGAAGGACTGTCCGTTAAACCCAGAAGCCATCAAAGCCAATAAGAGCGAGGAAGGCCCCACCAAAGGTTTCACCCGAAAGCCGATATTATGTGCACGTTCGGCAATCAAAGAACCAGGGTCAGCCACACAAGGCACGCCTGCATCAGACATCAGTCCAACATCCATCTTTTCATTCATGGCTTTTTGCAGGAAAGGTTGGATAGATGCTTTGTCTAAATCATTTTTATTAATTTCTAAGAACGAGCAGGCATCGATATCCAATTCTTTAAAATTCCATTTCAAAAAGCGCCTCGCCTCCCGCAAATTCTCCACCACAAAATAGCGTAGTTCAGCAATTTCTTCTGGCAATTTAAAAGGAATAGCAATGGGACTTGGGATGAGGTGTAGGGTAGGCATGGTGCAAAATAAAAAAAGCCCAGGATACCTGCGCTTTTTTTATTTGAGAGGTTTTGGAATTTAATGAACGACTACTCGGTTTGAGCTGATTACCTGATTTTTATCGTTCACTAATTTTACAAAATATATTCCAGGCATTGCTAAAGTTAGGTTTGAACTTTGTTCAATAACCGTTTGAGTTTTAACAAGCTGACCCAATGAATTATAAATCTGTATTTGGGAGCCTTCAGTAAATTCTGAAACACCTATAGTCAAATCACCGCTCGTTGGGTTTGGGTAAATTTTGAGCTCGCTTTTATGAGAGGGTGACAGGGATGTTGGAACTCCACTTTGATATAAATCGTAAATCTCTTGTCCTGATTTTACAAGGTTGCAAATGAGTATGTCATCAATTTTTCCATTGAAATAAGACTGGTTGCCGTATCTGCTTCCAATCCACATTTTATTGCCACTAACAGAAAAGCCAGCACCACTGTTTTGGGCACTTGAATCGACAAGGTTTCCATCGATATAGAGTTTTATGTTTGAATCATCTCTGGTCATGGCAATATGATACCAAGTCTTCGTCTTAAAATTACCCCCAGACTTCAAATAGGCACTTGCGTTGCTGTTTGGGGTTGTGTAACTATATCCAGTAAAACCAGTATAGGTGCCAAGGTAATTATTCGCCAGATTAAGCCCATGATCATATGTATAGTCCCCAAGGCAAATGATACTGCCTTGATTTTGCGAAGTAGGGAGTGCATTAATAAAAGCCCATGCGGCGATTGTTAGCTCGCTTGAAATAAGCGAATCAGCATTTCCCAATGCGAGATGTTGGCTTCCGTTCACTTCAATTGCACTATTTGGCGCATTATTACGATCAGTAGTTAATGTTGAGCCAAAATTCGAAAGGTGCATTCCATGTATGCTTGAGTCTTTAAAGTTGGAATTAAAGTAATAAGACAGACAAATATCGTTTTTAACGGGAGGAGGGTTCTCAGGATTATATAGGCTCAATACTTCTGCTGAAGTGAGTACTCTATCAAAGGCCTTAAACTCATCGATATTTGCATCTGCAAAAAAGTGAGAGCCAGTCCGGCATCCAATCCAAAGACTAGTACTTGCAGTAAATCCAGGGTTGACATTAACTACGTCTTCAGCCACCAATTGTCCGTCAACATAAAACTGCATTTTTTGACCACTGCGTGTAATGACAAGATGGTACCATTTGTTCAGGCTTACTTGGAGGGAATTATCATACCCTTTCGCATTTCCAGAGGTGTTATTATAGCTGAATGCCGTAAACCCATCATAAAGTCCCTAAATAATCATTGGCAGCATTTAAGCCATGGTCGTAGGTAGTATTTCCAAGGTTTACGAGCATGTCTTGACTACCGGAAGGCGCCCATGATTTAAGGTATACCCATGCCGAAAGGCTAAATTCATTATTCGCTAGGAAATTCGCGTTTGTTAATTTTACATAATCGTTTGTTCCATCTAAAGAAAGTGCCGCGTTTGGGTTTCCAAAACGATCGGTAGTAAAGGAAGGTCCATTTTGCTCGGTGGCATCATGACCATTTCCACTAGAATCTGCAGCGTTTCCATCGAAAAGATAAGAAACTTGGAGGCCCTGAGTCACGGGTTGGGCCATTCCGCAGAGGCTAATTAATAAAAGTGAGAAGAGGATGCTTAAGCGCTTCATAGAGTATAGAATAATGATTTATCACTTGAATGTAAGTAACTCAAGTTTCGCACAAAGAAAAGTGGATCAATATTCTTTAAAATAAAACAAAAAGTAGCATGTTAAATTGTTTCTAATACATTGTTTTTCAGTATATTAGTGTTGTCAAACAAAACAAAATAAACATGCTACGACACGAAGATATTGCAAAGGTTTCAGAGATTAAAACGGAATTTGGCCAATTGGCTAAAGTGGTTGATCAGCTCTTGCATTGGTT
>Ga0209390_10004102_pt1 | contig 22356 bp, 14 predicted proteins | sample BON01_FD_187212 | JGI IMG/M metagenome (GOLD analysis project Ga0209390, IMG submission 187212) | Freshwater microbial communities from Lake Bonney liftoff mats and glacier meltwater in Antarctica - BON-01 (SPAdes) (version 2) | ecosystem: Environmental > Aquatic > Freshwater > Ice > Glacier... | reverse complement strand
TTTACGACTCAACTCGGAGGCTCGATCAAAAAAACAAGTAAACAAAAATGCCCAGTCAAATCACCACTTTACTACGACATCTCATCAACGAATGCCAGTCCGGAACTGGTTTCCGGACACGCTGCTAGGCAATCACGGCGAACTCAGGCAGTTGAATCTTGAGAGTGTTGATGCGAAACTCGAGCCCAGATTCATCAACGATCTGTGCGACATAGTTTTGCTGTGACATCGATGGCTCCGACAGAAGTAATTGTTCGATTCTTTTGCCGCCGCAAGTTCATTCCCGCCGCAGAGTGATACAGAGCTCCAACGTCGACCCCCGACCTTTGACACCATTTTTTGAGCCAATAATGCAAAATACTCTCCTGAGCGTGTTTTCTATCTTTTTGCTGACTTGTTCCACGACTGCCAGCGCCCAGCTTATTGTGGCCCACCGGGGAGCTTCTTATGACGCTCCAGAAAATACCTTGGCCGCCTTTCGGCTCGCATGGGAACAACAGGCGGATGCAATTGAGGGTGATTTTTACGTAACAAAAGACAACCAAATCGTCTGCATTCACGACAAAACGACAAAACGAGTTGCTCCGCAGCAGCCCGAACTTCACGTCGCCAATTCGACGCTGGACGAACTTCGACAGGTAGATGTTGGAAGATGGAAAGGCTCACGCTTCGCCAACGAACGTATCCCAACGCTGCAGGAAGTGCTGACGACCGTCCCGGATGGCAAACAGATATTTGTTGAAATTAAGTGTGGTCCGGAAATTCTTCCGCTTCTCAGACCACAGTTGATCGCCTCAGGGCTGAAGCCGGAGCAGATAGTAATTATCTGCTTCAATGAAACCGTTGTTTCAGAGTGCCGCCGAACGATGCCGGGCTTCAAGGTAAACTGGTTGACTGGATATAGACAGGCCAGCAAAGAAAGTGAGTGGAAGCCGGGGGTGAATGAGGTTGTTGAAATTCTGGAGAAGACTGAAGCAACAGGACTGGGCACGAATGCTAATCGGAATGTAGTCGACCAGGCATTTGTGTCGCGAGTTTGCGAAGCCGGATTGGAGTTCCACGTTTGGACGGTCAACGACATTGAATCCGCACGTTACTTTGCAAATCTTCAGGCATCCTCGATTACAACGGACCGACCGGCGTTCATTCGAAACGCGATTCAGCCGGCCCCGACACAAGTGCCCTGAGGTCGCTGTGTCGCTTCACGAGATTCTCCGCCTTTCTTGCCGATTTGGCTAAAGGGGGATGGCCCTGTTGGTTGGCTTGGTTGAGGCCTGACACTGTTACTGACCTATTTGTTTCGTTGTCTGAATGTGTACTTCTATTGAGCCCAGTATCCATGGGGGACGGGATGGTCCTGGATTCCTTAGCCTTCGGGCCAACGGTCTTCCGGCATTTGGTAGGTGCCGAACAGTTTGTCGATCAACGGAAAGTGAATTGAGAAGTTCACAGCAATTGCTTCCTTCTCGATTCCGTGATGCCAGTGATGAAATCGAGGAGTTACCATTAATTTTTCCAGCCAACCCAGCTTCCAGCCGAAATTCGCGTGGATGATGGTCGATGATAAATAGACACTGAAAATATAGAGATTTATCGTCTGCTGAGTAAATTCGAGCAGCATCATCGGCCGCACCGTTGTCCCTCGCAGGAATACGATCTCAAAAAGTGCATTCTAGCACTTGCCATCCAATCCATGGATTTGGCTGAATGATGAACGGCATGAAAACGCCCGCAAGGCCGTTGGAGCTTCTAGTTCTGAGCGAAGCCGCTGATGTGTTTTTTGGATTTTTTTCATGGCGATAATACCTGTTTTATCATTCCATACGCGGACTGAATATCTGACCCGGACGAACATTCAAAAAACGACGTTTCCGATTTCTAGGCAGTGATTACGATCGACGGCTTGGCTATGTTGCCGTGTTCGGGGGTGACGGCAACGTCCCGTTAGAACAGGCTCGCGGGTTCATTCACAAGAAAACGCGGTGATTGTTGTCTAATTTTGGGCAAAGAACTCCCGGTGGGGGGGGTATGACGCAGTGGAGGGCTTGCGAGTTACCGTCCAAAGCGCAGCATGAAGCAAGTCGTTACCGAAAGGATTGCTGATCGGAAAGTATCAATCTTCGCCGAATGAATTTTGGGGCAGGACAGAAATTCGAGCAGCGATTGGAAGCACCCGGTGGCCGGGTTAGCCTGCAGCGGAAAACGGATTCCGGTAGAGCTAGTAAGTTCGGCCTTTCTGAATTGAATCGTCGAAACGAGTGCTGGTGTGACGTTTTTTTGTTTCGGCTATTGCAGACAGCGGCGGCCACATTCGACGAACGGGCAATTGACTGTGCGCTGCCCAGTTGATTCAGACGGGTGTTGACACGTTTTTGGGTTCGGAGTGAGTCGCCGTGCAAGGCGGCCTTCGTTGAAAGCTTCAGAAATCAGCCTTGAAAAACGACCGTTTGTGCTTTGAGTCAGGACCGCCGGTGCCTGTTCGCCACTAAGGAACGGTGGCCAGCACTTGCAACATGGCGTTCTGCATCCAAGAATGGTCGCGTGTGTTGTGTCAAATTGATTCTTGTTCGCTGCCAAAGGTCATCTCTGTGATTTCAACTTTGATCGCATCCTGTTCGTTACGAAGTGTATTCTCCGGTTGCCTTGCCATTGTTTTGCTCGCGAGTATTTCAACTTCTGTGCGAGCCGAAGAGAAAGAGGAGAATCGGTATGCTCAGTTTTATGGGTTTTCCGGCGTTGAGTTGTACAAACTGGATGAACGGGCGTTTGGATTGTCGGCTGGCGACTTCGATTCGGACGGTTTAAATGATGTGATGACTGTCGATAATCGCACGAGCTGTCTGCGACTTTTTCGTCAGCAGAAAGAAGCGGAAACGGAAAAGCCCCGTTCAGGCCGTTCCATCAATGACCTGAAGTCAGACTGGCGATTTGAAGTGCGACAGATTTCTGTCGACAAGCAAATAGCCGGACTGATCTGCAACGACTTTAATCACGATGGGCGGATTGATGCAGCCTACATTGGTACGCCCGACAGTCTTGTCGTGCGATATCAGCCGGAAAAGGGGAAGACTGAGTGGTCGCAAAAGTGGTCCGTTCGATTGCCCGATCTGGCTCCGGCGTCCTGGATGATTGCATCGGGCGACCTGAACGGCGATAAACGAGCCGATATCGCGGTGCTTGGTAAAAACGTGACGTATATTATTCTGCAGTCTGCGGAAGGCACCATGCAAACGCCGTTGCCGCTGATTAACACGTCTACTCAGTTATCGCTAATTCAGGTTGCCGATCTGGATGGCGACGGATTGGACGACCTTAGTTATCAGGCCAACGAAGGTTCAGACCGCGGGCTGTGTGCTCGTCTGCAGACAAAGGACGGCCGACTCGGACCGGAAGTGCGTTTCGATCTGCATCAGCCACGATCTGTAACGCTGTACGATGTCGATCAGGAACCGGGCAAAGAATTACTGACGGTAGATAGTCGCACGGGGCGCGTTCAGATTTCGCGGCTCACAAAGATTGAACCGGCATCCGGTGAACTGCCCACCAGGTTGGTACAGTTTGGCATCGGCGAAGCTTCGGGAAGTCGTGAACGAGCGATTGCGATCGGTGATATCGACGGTGACAAGCTGAACGATGTTGTGGTGACGGATCCCGAAAATGCTCAGGTGCTGGTGTATCGGCAAAACGGAATTGATGGGCTGGACACTGCAGAAACGTATCCAAGTCTGTTGGGCGCCAGCGACATCTGCGTTGCCGATGTTGACCGCGACGGAACGTCAGAAGTTGTCTTGATGAGCGAAACAGAAGCCGTCATTGCTGTCAGTCGTTTTCAGGACGGCCGAATGTCGTTTCCTCAAACAGTCGCGCGGCCACTTGAAGGCTTCGATCTGGCCGCCATACAGTGTCTGAAAGGTGAAAGTTCCAGCCGATTAGCTGTCTGTCAGAAAAAAGGTTCAGGCGGGTCAACTCAGGTGAAGCTGCAATATCTGGCCGTCTCACCCGACGCTACGTGGGGCGAAGCATCAACCACGCAAACGCTGGACTCGAAGGCAATGGGGGCTCGTGGCGTCGACCTGATGACGATTGATGCAACCGGCGATAAAATTGATGACCTGTTAGTGGTTCCGAACGGGGCTGGCAATAAAGGTGTCTATCTTGTGTCCGGGGCTGTCAACGAAAAAGACGCCGCCGCGACTGCTAAGATCGAACCGTTGAATCTGGGAACGTCATCCGCCGGCGAACTGTTTACAAAAGACGGAGCGTTGTATGTTGCCCGCGAAGCATTCGCTCGGAAGATGGTCTATCGCGGCAGCGAGTGGACCGTTGCTGATCAATTCAACGCTGGCGAATCCAAGGCTCGGATTTCCGGCGTGGCTGTTCTTAATCTCGATGACAGCGATGGCGACGAAATCGTATTGATCGACATGGGCGTCAAAAAACTGCGAATTCTAAAAGAGAGCAATGGGCTTTACCGGGCGTGGAAGGAAGCCGAACTTGGTTCGCTTCGGTTTTCGTCCGCCCATGTTGCCGACCTGAATGGCGACGGAAAAGACGACCTGTTGCTGTTCGGCCAGCAGCAGTTTGCCGTGCTGTATTCCGGTCGACTGGATTCGAACCTGCAGGAAATCGCATCTTACGAATCGGATCGCGAAGACGCCTACGCAGCCGACGTCATTGCTGGCGATCTAAATGGCGACGGCAAAGTAGATCTGGCAGTTATTGACACCAGCATCGATGGAATTGAATTGTTGCACTTCAATGTAGACAAAGGTCTGAAGGCCGCGACTCATTTCCGAGTGTTTGAAGAAAAACGACTCGTCACTGAATCGAATTCTCGTGGCACCGAACCTCGTGAAGGTCTTGTCGCTGACGTAACTGATGACGGTCGTCACGATCTGATTCTTCTGTGTCACGACCGGCTGATTGTGTACCCACAGGATTCTGGCGAACCTGCTGTTGAAACCACTGCAACTTCTGTAAAGCCTTAAGCTGACTCTATGAAATAAAACAGCCTGCGGCGGTCATCTGTGACTGTCGATTTCCTAAGGCTGCGTCAGGCTTGGGTGGATTTTCAGGGATGTTGGACAAGTTTGGTAGTGTCGTTTTGCTGTGTCACACTGATGCTCTTCGTCGCATCTTGAATGCAGCGGAACGGCATTCGGTTATTCGTCCTGCTTCCAACGGATTGGACCGACCAACCAGAACAGGCCTGGCATAAGCAACAGGTTCATAACTGTTGCTCCGACAAGTCCGCCGAGAATTACAAACGCCATCGGATGTTCAATTTCGTTGCCCGGTCGGTTGCCGCTGATGACAAGCGGCAGCAGCGCGAGTCCAGTAGTTAGCGCGGTCATCAGAATGGGAGCGAGTCGTTCTTCGGCGCCCTGCATGATCAGCTCGCGATCGAAGGGACGACCGTCTTCCAGCTGCAGGTGGCGATAGTGATCCAACAGCATAATGGCATTGCGAGTTGCGATGCCAAGGATCGTTACAAAGCCGACCAGCGACCCAAGAGAAATCACCCCGCCGCACATAAACGCTCCGGCAACGCCGCCCAGCAATGCAAAAGGCAGTGTGAAAAACACAAGTAACACCAAACGTATCGAACGAAAATCCACGTGAAGTAGAACCAGAATTCCAATCAGCACGAGTCCGGAAAGCGTAAGCATTCGGCGTCGTGAAGCCTGAGATTCAGTGAATTCACCCAGAAACTCCGGGTGATACCCATTGGCGAATTCGACTTTTTCGCGAATTCTGGCTTCGATATCGCGAGCCACGCTGCCGAGATCTCGACCGTCTACATTACAAGTAACGTCAATTCGTCGAGAAGCTCCTTCACGCTGAATGACGTTGGGTGTGGGTTCGATGTTTATTTCTGCGACATCGTGCAGAGGAACCTGTCCGCCACCGGGGATGTCGATCATCAGGTTTCGCAACGCGTCAAGGTCCTGACGAACCTGAGGCTTGCCCCAGACTACAATGCTGAAGATTTTTTGGTCGTCATAAATTTCTCCAACTTTGGTACCACTCATCAAGGTGGAAGTTGCGGTCAGTACATCGCCTGGCGTCAGGCCAAAACGCGAAGCTGCGTCCGGACGAAATCGCACGACAATCTGAGGCACCAGCACCTGCGGTTCGACCTTCAGCGTGGTGACGCCTTCTATATCTTTCATTTCCGCTGCGACACGCTGAGCTGTTTCTCTGAGTTCATCCAGATTTGGCCCGTATACACGAACAACAATGGTGGCACTCGTGCCGGTCAGTACTTCTTTGATACGTTCCGTCAGGTAGGTCAGCAGGTCTCGGTACAGCCCCGGATAACCGTCGACAATTTCCTGTACCTTGCCCACGGTTTCGTCGTAGTCTGCATTTTCGTCGATGCTGATCCACAGTTCCGTAAAGTTTGGTCCGACAACTTCGTCTGCTACTTCCGCCCGACCAATGTGAGATCCAAAGTTGCGAACACCGGGAACAGCTCGCATTTCTTTACTGGCCTGAATTGTAATGCGGTTCATTGCATCGATTCCGATGCCCGGCTTTTCGACCCAGTGCATCAGAAAGTCCGTTTCCTTGAACTTCGGAAGCAGTTCTTCGCCCAATTGAGGCACGGCCCAGGCTCCGACGACAAAGGTGGTCACGACCAGAACTACCGACGCCCAGGGCATAGCAACAAAAGGTCGCAGCAACGGGCGGTACATGGCTTTCAGCAGTCGAACAAGAGGTGCGTCTGTTTGTCTTAGTTTTGCTCCGGGAAGCAGCATCAGCGACATCGCTGGCGTGACGGTAAGAGCCACCAGCAGCGACATCATGATGGCCAGTACATATGACGCGGCCAACGGGCGGAAGAAAGAACCGGCCAGCCCTTCCAGAAAGAATACGGGCATGAATGCCAGTACAACAATCAGGCTGGCATAAACAACCGCGCTGCGGACTTCCAGAGATGCCTGCAGCACAACTCGATAGGCCGACAGTGGCGAACCGTTTTGCTTGTTAATTCGCAGCCGTCGAATGATGTTTTCCACGTCGATAATTGCGTCGTCGACCACTTCACCCAAAGCAATTACCAGCCCCGCCAGTACCATCGTATTGATGGTGCCACCTCGGTAGTACAGTACAAGTGCGGCGGCTAGTAACGACAAAGGAATTGCGGTGGCGCTGATCACTGCAGCTCGCCAGTCGAACAAAAACAGGGCCAGAACAAAAATTACTAAAACGCAGCCAATCAGCATTGCTTCTGTAAGATTTTCCAGCGAACGTTCAATAAATGTTGCCGGCCGAAACACGGTGGTGTCCACTTTGATATCGCCGAGACCCGGTTGCAGGTCTGCCAATGCGGCTTCGACCTGTCGGGTTACGTTCAGAGTGTTCGCCCACGGCTGTTTTTCGACGATCAGCAGAATTCCCGGCACATCGTTGATGATGGCATCGCCGATAGGGGGGGCATGGTCAATAACAACGTCCGCCACATCGCCCAGCAGCAACGGTGCTCCACCTCGAAACGCGACCACAATTTCCTTCAGATCGTCAGCATCGTAAATAGGTGCCACGTGTCGAATTGCCAAACGCTGGTTTGGCGTGTCGATGAATCCACCGGCTCCGACAATTGCCGAATTCTGAACAGCGATGCGAATCATGTTCAGTGTCAGGCCATGAGCCTGAAGTTCATCGGGATGGACAAGCACCTGAAACTGCCGATCTTTTTCGCCCCAGATGGCGACGTTAGCTACGCCTTGAATCGACATCAGGCGAGGACGAATGGTCCACTTGGTGAGTACCGTCATGTCCATCTGCGACATCGTGGCAGATGTCATGCCGACTTTCATCGCTCGACTTAGCGACGACAGCGGCGGCAGAATTACGGGCGGATTAACAACCTTCGGCAGTCGGGCAGATGACAGAGTCAGGCGTTCCTGCACCAGTTGTCGGGCAATCAGTAGGTCTGTGCCGCGTTCAAAAATCATGCGCACTGAGGAAAGCCCCAGCACCGATTTGGAACGCACTGTTTCCATGTAGGGAATGCCGGTCATCGAATTTTCGATCGGCACAGTGACAAGGCTCTCCACTTCTTCCGTGGATAGACCGGGAGCTTCCGTTTGGATTTCCACCACCGGCGGAGCGAATTCAGGGAAGACGTCCAGCGGGATATCGTCCGCAGATCGGATGCCGACAATAATCAGCACTGTCGCCAAAGCAACGACAAGAAGTCGGAATCGAAGTGATGCAGAAATCAACCAGCTCATGGCTTTTGCTTTGAACGATGGTATCGATCGTATGAGAAGTTCAGACGTTTGCTACTGTTTTCGTCGCACTTATGGCCGCTGCCATTCGCTATTTTCCGGTACCGAATTCGGTACCGAACAGTTCTGCAGATCCATCCACCACAACCTGTGTGCCGGCATTTGGCCCGGTGCTGATAGCGGCGATCGTGTCGGTCATGTGTTCGACAATAATACGTTCTCGATGGAAGACGCCGTCGCTGTCCTGCACATACACCCAGCAGCCGCCGTAAACATCGTACAGCACGGCTCCGGCAGGCACCGTCAGTGATTCTGCTTCTTCGGCTAACGGCAGGCTGACTCCAACTCGCTGTCCAGGCCGGAGCTCGCCGGACTTATTGTCGATTTCAAAGTACAGGTCGGCCGTGGAAGCTAACGCGTTAGCAGTGGGTGGAGCTTTAACCGGACTGGCCTGCAGGGATTTTTCGCCCGCATTGATTGTCAGTCCGCTGATTGTTGCGTTCGCCTTTAGATTGAACTGTTTCAGTTGCCCGACATAGACAGGAACTTTGATCCACAATTTATCAAGATCCGCGACTTCGAACAGAATTTGACCAACGGCCACGTTTTGGCCACGAGTTACGTTCAATGCCTGCAATGTGCCGGAAACCGGCGCGGTCATCGGCATTGATTCCACTTTGCCGAGTTTGGATTCCAGAGTTAGTTTTTTCAGCAGGTCAGCACGTTCTACGGCAGCTTCCAGAGTCTTGCTTGCAATCTGCATCAACGCTTCTGCATCGTCAACGGCGCGAGCACTTCCGGCTCGATCTTCGAGCAGTTGTTTCGCGCGTTTCAATGCGATCTCGGCGCCTTCCAGTTCGGCTTTGCCGCGTTGGACGTCTCCGTCGGCAGTAATCTGCATCGAGGTCAAAGACGCTCGTGCCGTGGCCATTTGTATGCGTTCAACAGGACTGGGAACCTCACGTTCCGGGGGCAGCAAGGGCGTGAAGGTGAATAAGGTTTCTCCGGCGGACACATGCTGTCCGGGAGTAATCATTGGCTGGCCCTCGGGCAGCGATATTGTCCCAGGCATTGGCGCGGAGATAATCACTCCATTGCCGGGCGGGATCATCACTTCGCCGCCGAAGCGTCGCACACGCGGCACCAGTTGAGTTTCAACGGTGCCTAGTGAAACCCCCAACCTTTCAACGGCTTTTGCGGTCAGCGTAATCGTTGCGAGGCTCGATTCTGAATGCTTCTCGACCTTCGCCGGAGCAGCCGCTTTTTTAGCTTGGGGTTTGTTGTTTTTCGAACAGCCTGCGATTGACAGAAGAGCGGCAATGGCCACTGCGAGGGCTGGAACTGTGCGTCTCAGCTGGATGTTTTGAAAGCGATTCATGCTGAATTCTGATGTATGAGTACGTTGATGAATGCCAGAGAAACGAGTAGTGAACCGCAATGCCTGGCTGCTCAAAATGCTTCAGGAAAACGTTGTTCTTTTAAGCCGAATCGGTTCCGATCAGTTAGCGATATCCAGCGGACACTGCACCGCCGACTCGAACTGCAGAATCAGTATTAGCGCATTCTGGTGCGTAAAGTCCAGTCGCAAAATTCGGTTTGGCGTTCGCATCCGCCAGTGTCTGACGTGTGCTGCTGATTCCAGCCGCCATATCCCGCAGCTGCATTGCATCAAGCTGATCCGCGATTTTCCGAAGCTGCTCTCCAACCTATACACGGTTGGTTGCCCCGCTGAAAAGCGATGAACCGTCTTTGGATATTAACAGAATACCTGGCTCCGAATCAGTAGAAGTGGCCTGCTGTGCCGCAGAAGTCTGAGAAACGAGCTGCGTTTGAGCAGCGTCCATTGCTTCAGTTGATGCGGGTATAAACGGTATCGTTTCTGTCAGGTTGGATTGCAGTTTGCGACCGACACCTCGATCAAGGTTGGCTTTGGCTCGTCGTAAATCTGCTGTGACTTCGAGTTCTCGCGTTCGCGAATCCAGGAACTGACTGGTTGTCTGCAGGACCAAAAAATACGGAGCACCGCCGTCAAGGTAAGCTTTGTTGGCGAGGTTCAATGCTTCCTGAATTGATGGAATCACGTCTGCTTGCAGAATGGCAAGGTTTTCTTCCGCCTGCAGAACCTGCGAATACGCGGTTTGCACGTCGGCGATTACCTGGTCTCGAACTGCGTTGTAGTTTTGAGTCGCCTGGTAAACGGTCCAGTCGGCAGTTTGCACGCCGCCCTGGTTTTTGTTAAAGATTGGGATATCAAACCGGAAGCCCGGGCCAAAGTTGGAATTTCCAGCTCCGCCAGCATTTGCGTCGGCGACCATATCGAGTCTCAGCCACTGCCATCGCGAAAGTTCGGCGCGGCGTCTGGCCGCGTCGGCAGCGAAGGTGGCGGCCTGAAGGTCTGGGCGAGAAGACGTAGCTTCAGCGATTAAAGCCTGCAGGTCGTGCTCTGTCTGGAAACCGTCCGGATCGGCGACCGGAATCAGCGAATCAGACAATGTGCCGACACTCATTAGCTGCCGCAAAACAGCGTCTGCCTGAGCAACCGCGTGTCGGAAACCCGCGGCGTCGGCTTTGGCTCGCAAAAACTCGATCCGGGCAGTTGTCGCTTCCAGTTCGCTGATGTCGCCTGCATTCAGACGTTTTTCTGTAAGATCCGCTACATGTTTTCGCACGTCAACGGCCTCATTTGCAAGGGCAGCCCGGTCTACGGCGAACACCAGTCCAGCATGAGCAACTCGAACGTCTCGCACCAGGTTCAGACCGTTCTGAACAAGTTCCTGGGCAACTCGACAGACTTCGCGTTCCGACATGTCCAGTCGGGTTTCTCGCAGCAGTAACGATTCAACCGGTAGATACATCGTCCATTCAAGCTGTTTCGTTCCGCCAGGTAGCAGCAGGTTAAACTGTGGATTCGTCAGCAGGCCAGCCTGCACCAGATCGCCGCGAGCCATGCCAAGGCGGGCCAGTGTTGCATTAAAGGCCGAGTTATTCCAAAGTGCTACAGCCACGGCTTCGTCCGCCGTGACTCCGTCCTGTAGGGATACGTCATCAGGAATCAGAGCATCACTGTTGCATTGCAATGGTCCAAGTCCGCTGTGAACCCGCGACTGCAGATCGCTGCTGACCTGATTTTTTCCGGGTGCGCAACGCGTGGAAGCGCAGCCTGCAAACAACGGAAGCAACACGATCGCCGCGCACAGCGCCACCGAAAGTGATGAAACGTGATTGAGTGTTTCTGGTTGGCGGGTGGGGTTGATGAGCATCCGTGCTCCGATGTTGAAGAACCGAGGTAGCTGCGTCAGGAATCAGAAACTGGTGCCTGTCGTGTGTTTTTGTGCAATGCAACATGGTGCGCCCCAACCGACGGGTTGCATAATTGTTGCAATCTGTCGATGTGGCCGCAAAGTTGCTAAATCTGCCGACATATTCCTGATGATGAGTATCGACGGCAGAATGTGCGTTTCACGCCCAAACGATTTGACTGATGCCACTGTTCGTTTGAATTTCTGGACAGGGAACGGACAGTTGGGACGACCGCTATAAGCGGAGGTCGTAGTCATAATGGCGTTGTAGCTGGCGAAACTGCAGTTCCGGACAAGCGGCATTACCTGCAGAACACAGGCTCTAAGGCAGGGTTGCCGGGATGTAGGGCGGCCAGCGTCCGCGATGATACTCGCCAATCGGTCGCCCCGGCGGAGTGCACGCCTCATGCTGTTAAAACATACCGGTTATGCATGATGTTCCGACTACGCCACAGTGAGGGTTTTTGCGGCCTTCGACGGTCATCTGGGATATAGCACGTTCGAACATGACGGTTGTGCGAAAGCTGTCGGAGAAATGGCTTCTGCATCGAGCATAACCCATCCAATAGACGAATTCGTACCTGTCGGTACCTTCGCGCATTTCGGAAAAATTGCTTTAAGCCTGCTGCGTGACAACCAATTTGAAATGGCCGAAAACCGACGTCCCTCAGAATGATGGAGCAACGGATGGCAAATAGAAAACATATCAGCAGATTTGCTCGCGTCATATCGAGCATGGCTCTGGCTGCACTGATTCTGCAGCCTTTAGCTGGCTGCTCAAGACGGTTTTGGCGAGAACAGGCCGAGCAGGATACCTATCGAGCAATCGGTGAAAAGCTGACTGACGAACGTTGGCAGCTGCCTCGTACAGACCTGCAGCCCGATGCACGAAGTCGTTTTTACGATCCGTATGATCCGGATTGTGAACCGCTGCCTCCGGATGACCCTGCCGCACATGCATTCATGCATCATTTGAACGGTCGTGAAGGCTACAAAGGCTGGCATGACATGGGTGACACAATTAGTGTTGAGAACCCTCGTTGGTTGGCCCCGTATGCTCGGCTGATGACGGACAACCCTGTTGATGGGCACAGCAGTGTGAAGATTCCTCGCGTGAATCTGCGAGACAGCCTGGAACTGACCTACATCCACAGCCGCGAATATCAGACACAGATTGAAAACGTTTATCTGTCGGCTCTGGATTTGACTGAACAGCGATTTCTGTTGGGAGCTCGCTTCCACATGACTCCTGCGGGGGCTGGTGGCGGTCTTCTGAATTCGAACCTGAATAAGGACGGAGCTCAAACACGCAGCACCGGGCTGGGCATAACGCAGCTACTGCCGAGCGGTGGGCAGTACACAATTGACTTGTTAAACAGCGTGACGTGGAATCTTGGTTCTGGCGGAGTCAGTGCGACATCTCTGGCGTGGCAAATCAGCCAACCATTGTTACTTCAGGCGGGCAGAAAAATTCGCCTGGAGTCGTTAACACAGTCGGAACGCAACCTGTTGTATCTTGTCAGGAACATGGCTCGGTTTCGCCAGACGATCTTTACCGACATTTCGGTGGATTACCTGAGACTGCAGTTGGCTGTTCAGAACATCTTCAACCAGCAGAACAATATTCGCCAGTTGGAAGAACAAATCGAAATTGGTCAGGTTCAGGATAGCTGGAATCCGGGTATCGTCCGCGAGCCATTAAGTGCCTTGCCGGACGGAGTCGAGTTTCCCGAGTCGCTACGGCTTAAGTTGAAGTACGACGGAGAATATCTGATTTGGAACGGGTTGCTGTCGGAAGAAGAGAAAGCACAGCTGGTCGCGATTTCTGATGACCTGGTCTATCAGTCGTCCATTCAGCAGTTGATTCGATGGCGAGAAACGCAGGTTGTTAGTCTGAGTGTGTCACAGTTGGTAACACGACTCAATACAGCACAGAACCAGCTGGCGAGTTCTCGTCGAGCACTGGCGGATCAGCTGGACCGCTTTAAAATACGACTCGGCCTGCCGCCGAACGTTGATATGAGCGTTGACGATACGTTTCTGAAGCCGTTTGAATTGATCGACAACCAGATTCTGAGAGTCGTTGATGAACTGAAAGCGTTTGCTAAAACTCAGGGTCCGGCCCTAATTCCGGCACCTGTGGGCGTACGCACGTCTGATCGGCTGCCACCGGATTTTGGGGACTTGAAAAAATACGTGACCGATCTGCAGACATTGAAAGACAAAATTCGAGTGATCGGATTGGAGCAGGTGAAGCAGGACTTTGTGCCGGTCCGCGACATTCTGGATGCTTCCAGCGAAGACATTGCGGCCACCGCAACTGGTAGAAAGTTCCTGAACAAGGAGGAGCGTGATCGCGTCATTAGAGATGTTGCACGAGATCTACGGTTGTACCGGTTGAATGAACGTGACTTCGAATCGTTTGCCAAAGAACTGGATCTGCTGAACGCAGCTTTGCAGAAAGATTCTGCGGAAGATTTGATTGCGTCTTTGGATTCCAACGGCGATCAACGCATTGGACGGAATGAACTGCCTGATGGCTGGGCTGATATGCCAAGTGTTGGTGCGGTAAAGGAAGCCGAGCTGTTAACGGGCCCCGAATTTTTAGGAGCTATCCGTGACGCAGCGGTTCAAATTCGCGAAGAAATGGTGCAGATTTCTACCAGTCTGGAAGTGGTTCAGGCAGGACTACGGGTTGAAGCCATTGCCTTGAATCCGTTTGTGCTGCCCGGGCAGGAAGAGACTCCAACAATTGAACAGGTGGTTCAGATTGGGCTGGAAAATCGTCTGGACCTGATGAATGCTCGTGGCGCCGTGATGGACTCCCGCCGCGCCGTGGAAGTCGCTGCTAATGCTCTGAAGGCCAAACTGGATGTACGAGTGAACGGGACTTCAGGGATTGACGGAGCCACATCCAGTAAGGATGTGAATTTGAACATGGACTTCAAGACACCGATCGATCAGGTTGTACAAAGAAATAATTACAATAGGGCGTTGATCGACTATCAGAGAGCTCGCCGAACCTATATGGCGGCTGAAGATGCGGTCAAACAGTCTATTCGAGCCAGTTGGCGAGAATTGATCGTTTCTGAACAGCGATTGGAAATTGATCGTCAGACAGTTCGCATTGCCGCCCTACAATACGATGACGTGGCGACAGGTGCCGGTCAGACCAATAGTTTGTCGCTGTTGAACGCGTTAGATGCGGTTTTATCGGCCCAAAATGCACTTGTTGGCGACTGGATCAATTATGAAACGAACCGTCTTAACATCTTTCGAGACATGGGTATCATGGAAATAAACTCAGAAGGCGTCTGGGTAGATAAGTTTTATTTGCGAGATGGACCCAGTGTGACCGACACTTTGACCTCCCCTGAAGTGTTGACTCAAGAACTCTTTGGCGCCCCAAACCCACCTCAACCGCCGACGCAAACTATCCCCCCAGCGTTGGAGATCCCGAACAATGAATAAAAAGATCAACAAACGTTCGCCACAACGACTTATGCAAAAGTCGCACGCAGGTGCTGTGAAGGGGCTTATAATTGCCACTCTGGTGCTGGTCGGTGCTGTTGTCGTCTGGAAACTGCCAGTCACAAAAGCACTGGTTGAAGAATATTTTCCGGCAGGCGAAGGCAAAGTCGACGACAAGTACATTCTTCACAATGTAGAGCTCGGTTCATTCCGTATAACGATTACGGAAAACGGCACGGTCGACAGTCTTCGCAATGCGACTTTGAGCAACAGCGTTGAAGGTTCCACGACCATTATTTCGCTGGTTCCGGAAGGTAGTCGCGTCAACGCTCCGGTCGTCGCTGAGTTCGATGGCGTGGTTGAATTTGTGGATGTCGAATCAGAATCACAAAAGTCGATTATGGTTCGATCCGAGGGCGGCAAAGAAAAACTGTACGAATTCCCGATGGGAGAATTTACAGAAGTTTTGGTCTCTGACCGGCAGGCAATCAAAAAAGGTGAATTCATCGCCGGCGATATGCTGTGCGAGCTGGATTCCTCCACTCTTGTGGAAAAAGAAAAGCAGATGCAGATAGACGTCACGACTGCCCGCGCTGACCTGGAAAAGGCCGACAAGAGCCTACAGATTCAGGAAAGCACCAACGAGAGTATTCTGGCTCAGGCGAAACTAGCTGAAAAACTGGCTGACCTCGACCTGAAGAAATATACAGCCGAAGGTGGCGAATACGAACAGGCCGTTGAAACCCTGACAGGGGGGATTCGCGGGTTCGAAGAACAACTGGCGATGGCTCAGGAAAACTATGAACAGGTGCGGGACCAGGCGCGCCGGGGCTACACTAACCTGAACGTGCTGGAGGGTTCGCGAATTAAGGTCACTCAGCAGCAGGTTCTATTCACCAACGAAAAAAACAAACTGAATCTGTTGGAGAAATTCACGAAGGAACGAAATGAAAGCGAACTAGAGCAGCAGGCCAAAGACACGGTGTTGGAAACCAAACGAGCCGTGCTGGAAGGCGAAGCCGTTATGGCTGGTCTGAAAGCAGACTTTACTGCTCGCGACCTAACTCTGCAGGTGGAAGAAGAAAAACTTGTACGTTTGCTGCGTCAAATTAAAGCGTGCCGGCTAATTGCAACTCAGCAGGGAGAAGCCGTTTATGCTTCTCAAAACAGTCGTCGCAGCGAGCCCGTTGTTATTGAAGAAGGTGCAACAGTTCGAGAACGTCAGGCGATTATTAATCTACCTGACCTTGATCAGATGAAGATTGATGCTCGTATTCACGAGTCTCGTATTAGCCGCATTATGCTGGGGCAGCCTGTTGAAATTTCCATCGATGCCGTCAGCGGTGTGATGTACCATGGTATTCTGGAATCGGTCTCGTCCGTGCCCGTACCAGGTAACTGGCCAAACACTGACCTGAAAGAGTACGAAGCATCAATTCGGATCACAGATTCGAAAGACCTTGTTCGTAAACTGAAGCCGGGAATGACGGCGGAAATTCGCATTATCGTGGACGACCGCGAAGGGAAGGTTCTGCAAATTCCTGTGCAGTCGGCCCTGTCACTTGCCGACCAGTTCTTCACTTACGTGGTTTCCGGAAGCAAAGTGGAAATGCGAAATCTGAAGGTCGGCGATGCTAACGACGAGTATCTGGAAGTGCTGGATGGTGCGGCTGAAGGCGAACAGGTTGTGATGAATCCAAGAACCCATTTCTCACGAGAAATTAACGAACTGGAAGCCAAACTGGTTGGCGAAAAAGAAGACAATCGAGAAAAGACTCAAACACCTGGACGACCAGCCGCACCGGCTGAACGTTCAGGTGCTGGAGGTACTCCGGGCGGCGGACCTGCTGGAGCGGGCAGTCCCGGTGCAGGAGGCCCCGGCGGAGGTCGACCGGATCCGAAGACAATTTTCGAACGCCTTGATAAAAACAAAGACGGTTTCATCACGTCCGATGAAAGCGATCTGCAGGGCAAGTTCGCCGAACGTGATGCCGACAGCGATGGCAAGATCAGTTTGGAAGAACTGACCAAGGCCTTCGGTGGCGGCTAAGAATGCCGTACAGCGGTTTGAGTTTGTGCATGCGGTGCGATGCTTAGGTCCGCCGCATTTAAATCAACAAACAATAGCTGACTTGGCCCTGTTTCGAGATTAGTGTTGTCATCTGTTTTAGATGGTGGCAAATCGGAACATTTATTGATCACTTCACCAGCACGTTGCGGGAAATCTGGTTCACATGGAACTTGCTGCTCAGGTAATAGACATCCAAAAACACTACGACCTGGGTTCTGTGGTTGTGAAGGCCTTGCGCGGAGTCTCGATCGACTTTCCTCACGGTGACTTTGTTGCAATCATGGGCTCATCCGGCAGCGGAAAAAGTACACTGCTGAATCTTCTGGGCGCACTGGATCGTCCAACGTACGGGGAATACATCATCGGTGGCAAACCGGTATCCACGATTTCAGATGATGACCTGTCGGCGATTCGCAATGAAATGATCGGCTTCATTTTTCAGTCTTACAATTTGATTCCACAGTACACGGTTGTCGAAAACATCGAAGTGCCTTTGCACTATCGCAAAGGCTATCCAGTGATTTCCAGTCAGGACCAGGCTCAGATTGAACGGCTTGCCGAAATGGTTGGCCTGAGTGACCGGCTTGATCATCGTCCCTATCAGCTGTCCGGCGGTCAGCAACAGCGAGTGGCGATTGCTCGAGCTCTCGTGATGGATCCTCAGATTATTCTGGCGGACGAACCAACTGGAAATCTGGATTCAGCCACAGAGGCTGAAATTATGGATATGTTGGTAAAACTAAATGCTGAGGGCCGAACCATTATTATGGTGACGCATGAACGTCAGGTTGCAAAACTTGCCAAACGTCAGATCTATATGAAGGACGGGGTTGTCGCCGGAGAAGGCGTTTTTCCCGGTTAGATTTCGCTTTCCAAAGCAGTATAAACAATGCCAAGTCTGTTCAGAACAATTCAACTGGCGATGAAAAGCCTGATGCTGCACAAGCTGCGATCAGGTCTAACAATGCTGGGCATAGTGTTCGGCGTTTTTTCCGTGATCGCAATGCTTGCGATTGGTCGAGGAGCTAGCGAACAGGCTCAGGCTCAGGTTCTGAAGCTTGGTGCAAACAATATTATTGTGCGCAGCGTTAAGCCTCCCAAAGAAAGCGCTGATGGCGCCAACGTACTTCGATACGGATTACTGCACAAAGATTTTGACCTGCTGTCCCGCACAATTCCAACCGTTACCCAGGCGATACCAATTCGCGAACTGAGCAAAGCTGCTCGACATCGTGAGCGAGAAATTACCGCTCGAATCGTCGGCTGTACGCCAGACTATCTGGATATCAACCATCTGGAAATGGCTCAGGGAAGATTTATCAGTGACGGTGATCGCGAGCAGAAAAACAATGTTGCCGTTCTGGCTTCGGGGACAGCGGATGATCTGTTTCAGTACGAAAATCCGGTTGGTCAGTCAGTACGCATCGACGACCGGTTTTATACGATTGTCGGCGTCACGATGGCTCGCCAGGCGAGTGCGGCAATCGGCGGAAGCATGTCCGGTCAGGACTACAACTTGGACATCTATATTCCTCTGGAAACGATGCGTGTTCGCATGGGGGATCTAAACATCGACAGAACGGCCGGTTCGTTCAGTTCGGAATACTGGGAACTAAGCCAGGTAACTCTGCGTGTCGATTCGCAGGAACGCGTTGTCGAAACGGCCAACGTAATCCGTGAAAGCATGAAGCGGAACCACAAAACAGACGGCGACTACGCCATTGTTGTGCCCTTGGAATTACTGAAGCAGGCCGAACAGATTCGTAATATTTTCAACGTCGTTCTGGGGTCGATCGCCTTCATTAGCTTGATTGTAGGCGGTATCGGCATCATGAATATTATGTTGGCCACAGTCACGGAGCGAACCAGGGAAATTGGCATTCGTCGTGCGTTAGGCGCAAAACGCCACGACATTACGGTTCAGTTCCTGACGGAAACGATCGTTTTATCGGGAACCGGGGGGATTATTGGCATTTTACTGGGGCTATCGACTCCGCTGGCGTTTGCGACGATTGTTACCATTGTAAAGCGGTTTATCTTCGAAGGTGGCCAGGCTGGAGACGAATTTGGCCGAATGTTCGTCGAGATGAATCCTCGGCCGGTGCCTTCCAGTTTGCCGCTGGCCTTCTTTATCTCGGTCGGAATCGGTATCATCTTTGGATTGTATCCGGCAAGAGCGGCGGCCAAATTGGACCCAATTGAGGCCCTTCGGCACGAATAATTGATGCTGGAACCTCGAATTTTGTCGTGTTTATGAGAATTAGCGGCGGTCTTCCTGGTTTCCTGCCGACCTAAACGGAAATCACAATTGAAGTTCCGACGCTGGACGAGTATTCTCCGCAGCCTTCGATGTCAGACTCAGGCCGGATCGGAGCCGGCAGAAAAAGAAGCGATAAACATGAGCACACTGAAAAAAAATAAACGCATCAAACAAGCAAAGCTTGAAGAACTTTACGGCGACCTGAAACCCGTACGTGGTAACAGTGTTTGTCAGCGTGGTAAAGCCAAGTATCTCGGCGGTAACGGTCGACAGACGACCGGTGTCAGCAAGAGAAAGTTCAAGCGTAATCTGCAGAGAATTCGCGTCGTCGAAAACGGCGCTGTGGTTCGTCGACGTGTTCCAGTCAGCCTGATTCGATCTGGCGGTATCCTGAAGCCACAGGTTGTGGATCCATTCGCTGTTCCAGAAGGCTAAGCCCTTTCGCACAACAATAAGCGGCACAGATTTTGTTTCTATGACCGGAGCTCATATCCAGGTGAAGTGTCTTTCATCGTGAAGCCCTTATTGATTTGTCTGCCGCACGATCTTGTATCAGCGTGAAATAGAACGAAAAGGCGACTGCTGTTAGCAGCCGCCTTTTTTAATGCGCTATCATCAGTATCTGCGTGATTCTTAAACTTACCATATGTTCCAGATCAGTTTCCGAAAACGGCCGCACTGAGTTCTTTACCGGGGCTGGTAGTCGTGTGCTGGGCTGTTGGAAATTTGGAATAGCCGTTCTTTGTAGTTCACATGGGAAAGGTTGCGCTAGTTCTGTAGAGCGAGTCGGCGTTTCGAGAGGAAGGTTTGCCTTAGGTGCTGCTTGACCCAGTGCTTTACGTTTTTGCCGGGGACGGAGACCAACGCATCGTAGATTGTATCGGGAGTCAGTTTCCCCACGAGCGCACCGAAGGCCGGAAGCAGACTCGTAAAACCACTTTTGTCGAAATCACCTTCGAGGGACTTCAGTTTTCCCAGCGACGATTCCAGAACCTCGCTGCTCCCGGGAAGGCGTTCGTCCGCAGCCAGTGATCTGGTTTCGTCCGCGATGAATGTCAACAACTCATCTTTCAGTTCACGACCGGCAATGGTCTGCACATGTCGCTGCACACGCAAAGCCACCTGAAATGTGGCTGAACGCGAATAGCCATTGCGACGGATTTCATCGACCGACTCTTCCAGCAAACTCTGATATTCGGACCACAGAGCCAGATCCTTGCGATACTCTCGCAGCCAGCCGTACTTCTCTTCCAGTCGCGTGGCCGTGGTATGTCGCAACACACTTTCAGATTGATGGTAAATTCTACTAATCGCAGCGTTTCCAATGTTTTAATTGCTCAAATGCTTCTCTGAACAAACCAGCATTGACCCCAAAGCGACTATTTGACCCCCAAACGGTAGTCGCGACTACCACCCTTTCATGTCCTGTGCCATCGCCTCGAGCATTTCAGGGGTGAGCTTAGCGCTGGCTAGTATCTCTTTGAGCTCGGCATCGCTGAGAAGGTCCTGTAACAACTCTTCCATCTGTTTGCCTCCTGCCGCACCGTGTCGCCAGCGCGAGTAAATTATCGCCCACCGCCCCCGAAGGTCCGCACAATCGATCCTGGGCATCCGTTTTTGCGCTAGCGCATCAAAAACCGCCGAACCGCTGGTGATTGGAACAGCGGTTCGGCGGCAAGCGACAGCGAGTCCCGTGAAAAGGAATCGCCGCCTGATCAGGCAACCTGTTGCCATCTGCGAAAGGGGGAACAGATAGCAGCAAGCGCCTGAAGAACTAATTATTAAACGCCAGCATTAAAGACGCCGAAACGTGAATCTTGCTGTGCGACACCGAAGTCAAAATATCCACGTAAAGCGATGCCGAGCTGGCTAAAGTCAAGGTCACCCTCCTCAATCGTTGGGGTCCGTTGGCCATTCAGAAATCCGACTTCAAGCAGCCCAGATGTTCCTTGTGGTGCCGCCAACAGATACCACCCTGTGCTCGAGTAGCTCGCAAGACCAGCATTACTCAACCATGGGCTCACGTGCGGCATGAATGAGCCTGCATGTGGATTGCTCCCAGGCGTTACGTCCGACGCAGCGTCAACTCCAATTGCGACGGTCTGCGTGTCTCTCACCAACTGCTTCGCCGTTACGGACAGTGATGTTGGAACCAACAGCAGATTCGGCAAAACTCCGATCGGATCACCGTTGGGATCAGTTCTATCAAGGAATAATTTCTCCGCAGCCGTCAATGATGTAATGCTCAAAGCTGATCCGGCACCTGTCAGCAGGTTGTCGTTGCTCGCATGGAAAAAGCTTCCAGCGTTGCCCAGCAGAAGGCTATAAACGGCTTTCTCCAACTTCAGTGCAGCCATGCGGCCAATTGATTTCGGCAAGGCGTCGAACGCACTCATATCATCGTTGATAATCGCCTGTCGAGACAGCGAGACCATTGACGCGTACGTCGCCAACTGATTCGTGTAGGTCTGCTCGGTCGTCAGATCCATGTGCTTGATTTTGCCGCCTGGACCGACTTGTTCAAACTCGCCGCCAGCGACCATGCGATAGCGCGAAGCGGGCTTAAAATCAGCCAAATTTCCGATAGCACAAAACTGTTCCCAGTTCGAAGGAACAGCTTCGTAACCCTCGAGTAGAAGTTTGTTTGCCGCATTGCTAAGGATGCCAGGCAGTGACATTGATGATAGTCCACTGGCTTCCAGTTTCTGTGATGCCGAGAACGCAAAAAGGGGACATTCTACTTTTTCGGCTTTCTGGGGCGTCCGCGTGGTCGGAGCGAGGACTCCAGTCCGAGTTGGATGGCCGTTGACGGCTGTCATGTCGAATCGCCGAAGGGTGTCCCCCGCGAAAGACTGTGACGCAATGCTGTGAGTTCCGCTTGCGTTTCGGCGCCGTTGACGAACCGTGTCCACTGCGAATGCTTCGGCAATGGGCCTTCGCACAACAGACCGTCGGGGCCACTGCGAGCGTTTGGCAGCAAACTGGACCACTCCCCGTCTTGGCTGCGCTTCACCATGT
>Ga0209390_10004100_pt1 | contig 22366 bp, 14 predicted proteins | sample BON01_FD_187212 | JGI IMG/M metagenome (GOLD analysis project Ga0209390, IMG submission 187212) | Freshwater microbial communities from Lake Bonney liftoff mats and glacier meltwater in Antarctica - BON-01 (SPAdes) (version 2) | ecosystem: Environmental > Aquatic > Freshwater > Ice > Glacier... | reverse complement strand
GGGATCACACGATGGGGCAGCTTGTTGCTTTGTTTTGGCCTGGCAAGCGTGTTGGTGATGTTTTTTTTCTTACGACCAGCACCAGTAGCGGCACTCGTCCTGATTCTCCGGCTATTCAATTCTGGGATAGTTCCAGAATATCATTGTGACTGCGAAAACCTATCACTGCCACGGTTTCTCACTGCGGTTTGCGGCGTTGACCGATTCGCGGAAACTATGTCGATTGTTTGCTGCTATCGGTTAAGCTGATGTCTTGCAGCACATCGAATCGACAATCGCAAACATTTGAATCTTTCAATTACGTTCTGTCACGGGAACCTTATGGACACGCAATGTTACGAGCGTCCGACCAACCCCAAACCGTTAGCACCTGAAGAAAAGGCAGAGCTCCGGTCCCAGTACTTTGCCTACTACGAACAGATGGCCCAAGAAGATCTCGGCCGGTTCAACGTGAAGCTCGAGCGAACGGCTGTCGCAGATCTTCTGGATGAGATCGGCGGATTGCTGTTGGAGCGAGCACGAACAATGGCTTGTAGCCCCGGAAAGGTGCGCGACTTTCTCGACTCCAACCAGCTTCCTGAATGCATTCAAAGACGGCTTCCCGACGAATTCAGAGCGTTCTGCCTTGTCCTGAATTCATTGAAGCAATGGGTGTCCGCCGAATCTGCAGCAACTGACCGGTATCTACTCGGAGGCACGATCCGGAAGCAATGTCGCAAGATGGCGAATCATTGTCTCGTCACCGGCGCGTCGCTGGACGACTCGACAGTCGAACTGCATCACCCAGCGCGAGACGGTCGGCCTCCGATTCCACTGTCGAAGGCTGGTCACGAACAAATCGAGTCTGCATCCGAAGATAGTGACGATCCGGTCGAGGCCGTCCTGAGAAGGACCAAAAGAATGGGAAACCGGTCCTGGGTTATGCTTCGTCTGGGCTGCCTGGCACTGCTGGGAGAGGAGTTTGACGACTCAACTCCTGCTGTTTTGGCCAGTTCCAAAACCTTTGCCAGGACGGCGGCAGTGGCAACGGGACTGGAATACCGAGAGCTGATCGACTGGCTCGACGAGCATGATTTGGCTCAGTAACAACTGCTGAACGAAACTCTTCAGGATCATGAACCAGCTGCTTCACCGAGCTTTTTGAGGAGGTCCAGAGCGACAACACGCCAATCGTCGTGGCGCGGATCGTCAACGAGATTGACGAGATCGTCCGACGCGTCCGCGTTAATTGTGCTGGCAACTTTGCCATTTCCACCGCCCAGGAAACGATGGATGGCTGCAGATCCGCTTCTCGCAATGTCGCAAAACGCCAGAGACAGCATCATAGAAATGATCGCCCACCTGAAAACGGTCCATCCCTTGAAATCAAGGTAAACAATCCTCCCTTGGGCAGGATCGGCGATCATTCGCATTGACATGCTAATCGAATGCAAGTTGTTGGGCATAGGCGGCACGATCGCGGCGGGCCTGTACTGTGGTGGAAGTTACCATCTGTTCCATGAGTGGGAGCAGGACCGGCCGGAGACAGACTTGGCCGATGTGGCGACCGAGAATTGGATCGGTGACATCGAGGCGTCGGTGACTGCCGTCGTTGTGGATTGAATTTGGGATTGTACCGCATCATTTGCTTCAGGCTGTGTTCGTCACGCACTGTGTAACCCTGCAGATTCTCTCGCAGAAATCGAGATATGAGTGCCTGGAAGAAAGCGTTCATATCGAACAGAAAGCCCGGCAGTGTCGTGGTTGTTGTCTGCCCTTCAAGGACGATTCCCTGCGATTCCACCAGTAGTCGGATAATCGACATTGCCGGTGAGTAGACGGATGTCAGTCGATTCATTTTGCGAGCAGCGTGATCCAGAATCGTCCGGTCCAGCCGGATCGTTGACACCGCCTCATCCATCATTGACGCCAGACGCTGACATTCCCGTCTCAATTCCACAATGCGTGTAATTGAACCGGCCAATCGCAAGCCAGCCATCAGCACCTGATTCAGCAGCGTGTCCTCGATCCGCGGATAATGCTGGCACGGCAAGGTCGCTGTCACAAACGCGCCGTCTCTGGCAATTCTTGCGACGTCGATTCGGCCACGCGGTGAGCCCAGTCGTTCCTGTGTCACAATGTAGGCACGGAGAAGTCCACGAGAAATCAGTTCCTGAACTTCCGCATTCAACTGACTGATGAGCAGATCCTCGAAACCGAAGTCGTCCACCAGTTGGTTCAGATCAGAAATCAGATTCAGGCGGCGAAATCCGTATGCATAACGAACCAGACTCAGCAGAGGAGTTCCCCGAATCTTGGGCAAGATTGTGATACTCACATCGCCCACACGAACCCGACCAACATGAGAAAACGCTTTGATCTCCAGGCCCTCTCGCAGTTCTGTCAATTTCAGTAACCGGCTCTCGTTGAGTCGTCGGGCTACGTCCTGAGTGGACTTCGCTGAATCCAGGAAGACACGAGTCAGGTTCGAGCTTTCGCCCGGCCCTTTTGTTTCCCATTCCGACAATGTGATAGAAGTCCGCATTGTCGTCATGATTCCGAATCCTCATCATCTTCCTCATTATCTGATGCTGCCTGCGATTCTTCTGATTTGATTGCTTCAGATGAAGTCGAGATCTCCGGAAACGGAGCGAGCAGTCCCTGAATGAGCGCATCCTCTTGTCCATCTTCAAACAACTCGTGGCGAATTCTTTGCCCCGCGACATCCACGATTTGCTCCCCAAGAATTGATCCCAGTGCGGGGAAGTCTTCGTAGCAATATTCCTCAAGCAGCGGGATGATGTCGTCGCGAATGGCCCGCTTCAATGAAGCCATATCCTTCAGTGGGCTATCGCCATGAAGTAAATACGAATGACCGATCTGTAGATTCCGGGCATCTCGTCCCACATTTTCCCGGATTTTTGTGTTGAGCGCTTCGAACCAAGCGCGGAGTGCAATGCCGCCAACAGCCGAGTCTTTCAGCACAGACCCATCAGGCATCATTTCCACAAAGCCGAATCGCCTGCGGAGTGCCGCGTCAAGAAGCGAGATCGATCGGTCTGCCGTATTCATCGTGCCGATGATGAATACGTTCCCCGGCACGGAGAATACCTGCTGACTCACCGGCAAAATGATTCGTTTCCCGCGTTTATCTTTCTCCAGTGTCGTCAGCAATTCGCCAAAGATTCGAGGAATGTCGCCTCGATTGATTTCATCAACGATCAGATAGAAATTTCTTGACGGCATGGCTACCGCATCGCGGCAAAGTTTCTTGAAGACGCCATCTCGCAGCTCAAATGAAATCTGATTGTTAATGGTAAGAGGGCGGTATCCTTCCAGGAAATCTTCATAGCCGTACGCCGGGTGAAAACAGCAGATCCGAACAAGCCCGGCGGCATCATCTTCGCCAAGGATCTCTCGCCTTTCTGATTCCTCCAGTGATTCGAACACTTTGCCGAAGGCTGCCAATGCTGCAAGGTCATTGGCAGCCCGTTCCGCCCAGAAGGTCTTGCCTGTGCCAGGCGGCCCATAAAGAATGACCTGCCCTTTGCGTTCCAGCACTGACTGAATGCGCCCTGGAATTCCCGCCAGCCGCCTTGTTGTCAAAGGCATGTCTGGACGTAGTGGAATTGGAGCGGATGACTGCAATCGCTGTTCGATGGCCAGAATGTTCTCGTTGTACTTTCGCAGCTCACGCACAGTCGACTGCAGACCTTCCTTCGGCTCAGGCATTTTCCATTCATCGAAATTTAGCCACTCGACTCGTCGCTGGTGCGGAAAATCAGATTCCGGGTGGTGTTCATATTCGCCGGTGACACGTCCCAGCCCAAGAATGGTCATACCGTTGGCAGCCACGACAATATCGCCTTCACTTATCTGAACAACAAATTGAGTGATCTGCGAACAGTCCCGTCCGATGGACGGAGCAATGTTCGGATGGACTTTGCTGAGCTTCTTTCGGAGCTTTTCACGGGATTCCGGCGTTCCCTCCAGCCACGAAATATTTCCTAGCTTCGGCCACCCGATGGCCGCACATCCTCGTTCTTTCATCATTGGCCAAAAGTCGTCGGTATCGTTCGTCGTGCCGACACGCCAATAAAGATGCTTTGTCCCAAAGAAGGAGTTCAGCACAGAATCAAGAGTCGTAATAGGCAGCCCCGCCTCGTTCGAAGCTGCGATGAATCGACCGGCACAGATGTATCGACCGTTGCCCTCCGGCGGCAACTGGAGCAGCTTCAGGAGGATATACTGCTGCCAATCCGGACTGTGATAGTCGTCCAGCTTGTCTGGGAACAGCAGGCTGAAATACTTGTGCCCCCAGGCGAGCCGACTCACGTCCGGGGCCAGTTCATCCATCTGGTCCTGCAACTCCGCGTATTGTTCGTCGGTGGCATTTTGAGGAAGCGCCTCAAGAAGCTTTATGCCCTGAAGTAATTGATCTCGATGAGTTCGAGCCACCTCAATGGCTTCAGTGACCGTGATGTCAACGGGCTTGTTTCCTTGCACGCTTCCCTTTTGCCAGGTTCCCGTTTCTTTGCGACGGAATATGCGAAATTTCAGCGCGCTGCCGCCTGCAATACTCCCGAATTGCCGACTGTTGAATTCCTCATCGTTCTTGAATTCGATCCAATAAACCAGGCTGTCTCTGTTCCCGTGATCGTGCATCAGAGTAAGAAGTGCTTCTCCGTCCATTCCTGCGAGCACTGAAGGCCCGAAACGCTGACGAAAAAGGGCATACTCTTTGTCAGTCTGCGCCGCAGTTGGAAGCTTTCCAGCATCCAGCAACTCCTGATAGCGATCTCGAATTTGTTTTACCCGCGCCGCGTCCAGCATAGGGATCCGCTCATCGCGGGCAACCCGCTTCGCCTGGCTCAAAGTAGTGCCATCCGCAAGTTTCCATTCGATCCAACCATTGGCTGTTCGTCCCAGAACCGCAGCAGCAGCTCCACTTGGGGAATCGAAGACATGGTCTTCGATAAACAGCAACGTCTTGCCCTCGTCCTTTAAGATTCCTTCCGACAGCAATCGCTGCCGAATCCGAGTAACAGTTTCCGCCGTCGAGGGTGCTACTTCCTTCCTGGCCACAGCACCTGCTCGAACGAGAAAACCGTTCTCCTTCATTATCCCGACGGCACTTGCGTCCGGACCATTGAGTTCAAATTGTTCTTCCGAGTTTTCTGCCACGGCGGCGCACCAGTCTAAAAAATGGCTCAAATTGCTTGTCATCGCAGGCTGAAAACCACGGGATCTGGCGACTGTCCGGATTTGGCGGGACGAGTGTCGCACAAATGACCTGATTTTCCAGCCCGCAGATTTCATATCGGGCAGGGGTGATTGTATCCTCTGGTTCGAGTTTTTCCGGGTGAGCCCGGTACTGTTTTGGAAATGGAACAAACGGATGTCGACGACACTGAAGAAGCAGTCGCCAATCGCGCCATCGGTGCTTGACGCCATTCTCGTCAGGCAGATTGTTGTCGGCTGGGCGGGAGAAGCCGGTGAAGAGAAGCGGATGGGCTGGTGGCGAACTGATCTCGTCAGTGAATTCGGCGGGGAAGACCTGTTCAAAAGGCTCCTGCCCACCACTTGGTCATGGGCTGTCTTGCAGGGTGTTCGAGAAGCGGCGTCTCGACTCGATGCGGAGTTACGCGCTCAGTCACATGATGCTGACGAACTGATCACGCTGTTCAGCTTTGGGTTTTCCATCGACGAGCGACTGGAAGATCGGTTCCAGCACCATAAGCTCAGCGGTGAGACCCCGGCTGTCGCATTGCCCGGCTTGGCATCTGTCGTCTCAGAGCCCTGGAATCGCGAATCCTTTGAAGACTGGGCGAAAGGCCACGGTAAAGTGACGGTAGAAAAACTGCCGGTGGGCCGCCGTTTGCGAGGCGATGTGCCTGAGTCCCTTGAACTGTTGGCAAAGAATCTTGTTGCCGGACTTGCTCCACTGTCGAACGAATATCCGATGCCGCACTATCGGAGGTCGCGGTGACAGGTTCAGCAACCGAAGTGACAAAATTCCATACTCGCCTGTTAAAGTGCGATCTCGCCATTGATGAATGTCGTGCGTATTGGCAACGGGCGTCCTCAGGTGAACAGACTCCAAGACCAGAAACTGCTTTTTCTGAATACTGGTTTGGCGCACGAAGTCTGCCACGAGTTCGCATGCTGTTGGCCACATTGCGTGAGAGATTTGGTGCTTGGCCGCAGGCTCTGCGAGTGCTTGCGGGTTGGCAATCAATGTCTCCCTTTGCAAGACGTCTGATCTGTCACTGGCACCTGCAATTGGCCGATCCTCTTTACCGAAAGTTCACAGGCGAGTTTCTGTTACAGCGTCGAATCGAAGGAAAGCCGGAGATCCGTCGCACCATCGTCGTTCAGTGGATTGACCAGATCTGCCCGAACCGTTGGCAGATCTCCACACGCATTCAGTTTGCCCGTAAATTGATCCATTCTGCGGAACAGGCAGGGTTGCTCACAACCAAAGACGATCACGCAGAACTTCAAGCAGTGCGAGTGGACGACATCTGCCTGGCTTATCTGATGTATCTGCTTCGAACCACTCAGTTCAGCGGTACGCTGATGCAGAATCCTTACGTGGCGTCACTTAGCCTCGATCCTGATGACATCGTGGCGCGCCTGCGTCGAATTCCAGCGATTCGACTGCAACGGCAAGGTGGGCTGATAGAATTCAATTGGCAGTTCGATTCTCTTGAAGATTGGGCCATCGCAGCTGGCATTCTCACCCCATCATCAGCCGTAACGGGAGAAGTCGCATGAGCCGTGGCCTCTTCGAAGAGAGTAAACTGCAGCAGGCAATCAATGACCTTCGCGCGGACCTGATCCGAGACGGCGGTCCTCAGATCAGCACGATGCGCAATTATCGATTTGCCATCCTGCAATACGAACCGGAAGAAGAATTTGCCCTGCGCGCCGAGGTTCGCAAACTGGGAACCTCATTGATCAGTAACGGCTGGGTCGTCCTGACAATCGATCTGCAAAAGCTGATGCTGGATCGCATTCGACGCGAAGGCGACCAATTTGCATCCAGACTGATCACGCTGGAAAAACGGCTTGATCGAAGTCGGGGCCTGCCCATGCTATCAGAAAAAATTAGTCACCTGATCGATGGCCCCGATGGAATCGCTGGAGAATGCAGCCGCATTATTCAGCAGCATGCCCTCGAGAATCCAGACCAGGTTGATCGAACGGTCGCATTGATCGCACGTGCTGGAGCCTTGTATCCCTTCTATCGTTCTTCGGCATTGCTGAGGCATCTGGATGGAAAGACATCCAACGTGCCTGTCGTGCTGTTTTATCCCGGCAAGCGTCAAGGACTGACCGGCCTGTCGTTCATGGGGCTCCTGGATCCCGACAACGACTATCGACCACGAATTTACCCAGACTGACTCTTGAACGACCGACTAATCAGTGTGCCGTCCCTATGCAAATCAAATCCCTGTTTGAATCCAACGTCACTCGCGACATTCCGCCAGTTGTGTACTTTCACGAACAAAGTCCGGCAAAGCTCGCGGATGAAGTGAATGAGTACATCGTGACGGGCGGCTGGCCAGCTGAGCATCCGAATAAGAAGCGAGTTCCCAACGGCATCCATGAAGGATACGTCAGCCTGCTCAAGGCGATCGTCACCGAACTGAAGAAGCCACACGGACCCGATCTGCCTAACATCTGGATCTCGGGTTTCTACGGCTCCGGCAAATCCAGCTTCGCCAAACTGCTGGGTATGGCATTGGACGGCGTGTCACTTCCCGACGGATCGTCTCTGTCAGAAATCTGGCTGAACCGTAACACATCGCCGCTTCGGCAACAGATGCTGGATGCATGGAAAACGCTGCGATCCGCCATCGACCCGATCGCCGTAGTCTTCGATGTGGGCGGAGCCGCCAAAGACAACGAACATGTTCATGCAACGGTCATCCGTCAGGTCCAGGCTCGACTGGGCTACTGTGCCACAGATGCCAACGTCGCCGACGCGGAACTTGACGTCGAACGTAAAGGCGACTGGCAGCGATTTCTGACAACCGCCAATGAAGCGCTGGGGGCTCCGTGGAGCGAACGGGTTCAGGATCCTTTCGCTGAAGATCACTTCTCGCTGGTGATGCACCGGATGTACCCAGATCTTTTCATTGATCCGATGAGCTGGTTCACCAGTCGAGCCGGAACGCATCGTCGCAACGAAAGTCCGTCCGACGCCGTCGATGCCATTCGCGACATGATCAAGTTTCGCAAGCCGGGCACTACGCTGTTTCTGGTGATCGACGAAGTGTCCCAGTACATTGTGTGGAACAAAGATCGCATCGATCGTCTGCGAGCCTTCGCAACAGAACTCGGCACGCAGCTCAAAGGCAGAGCCTGGCTCATCGCCATTGGGCAACAGCAGATTGATCAGGGAGCCGATGATACGTTTCTTGTCTGGCTGAAAGACCGCTTCCCAGAAAAGCTGCGAGTCCACCTGGCTCCCACCAACATCCGTGACGTCGTTCATAAACGCCTGTTGAAAAAGAACAAGCCGGGCGAAGATCTTCTGGCATCGCTGTTCGAAAAGCACCGTCCGGATCTGAAGCTCTACGCTTACGGCTGTGAACATGTCTCAGCCGAGGAATTCGTCGACGTCTATCCGATGGTGCCCGGCCAGATCGACATGCTGCTGCAAATCACCAGCGCTCTGCGAACTCGCTCTGGACGTTCTCAAGGCGATGATCAGGCCATCCGAGGACTGCTGCAGTTGCTGGGTGAGTTATTTCGTGCCCAAAATCTGGCCGAGCTGGAAGTGTTGTCATTGGTGACTCTGGATCAAGTCTATGACGTCCAGCAGTCCGCTCTGGACAGCGACGTTCAGAACAGCATGGCACGGGTGATGGAACAATGTCGACATGATTCCAATGGGCTGCTGCTGCGAGTCGCTAAAGCAGTGGCGATGCTGGAACTGATTCAGGAAACAGAACCCACGACGGCGAAACTGGTCGCTCAGTGCCTTTACGATCGGATGGATCGTGGCAATCAGGTTGACACTGTCACGGAAGCACTGGAGGAACTGCGGCGACGCAATCTGTTGGGTTACTCGGAAAAGCAGGGCTACAAAGTCCAGTCATCGACCGGCGAGGAATGGGAACGTGAACGCCGCGAGATCTCTGTCTCGCGTGATGAACGTTGCACACTCATCACGGAGTCCCTGAAGCACTTGCTCGCCGATCCTGAACGGCCAAAACTGAAAGGCCGTCCGTTTCAATGGGCCGGAAACTTCTCCGACGATCGACGAATTCAGGATGTTCGACTGCTGGACCCTCGGGATGATGCCGTCGTGCGAGTCGACTTTCGCTTTCTGACGAAAAGTGAACGTGCCGAGCCCATCTGGATCAGACAAAGCGACGAAGCCTTTTTTAAAGACCGCATCGTCTGGGTCAGTGGCGACAACGAAACCGCCGAAGAAGCGGCCCGTGAATTGGCTCAATCGAAAGGCATGGTCGAGAAGTATTGCCTGCGAAGGGAATCCATGCTCAAACCGAAACAGTTGCTGCATCAGGACGAAGAGCATCGCTGTGAAGAGCTGCTCGAAAAGCTGCAGTCAGCAGTTGCCGAAGCCTGGGCTTCTGGTGTCATTTACTTCCGAGGAGCCGTCATTGAAAACCGCGACAAAACAAAGTCGTTCTCAAAACGACTCGTCACTGCAGCGGTCGAAGTGCTGCCGAAACTGTTTCATGCTTTCGACGCCACTCAGCTGACACTGTCCGAATGGATGCCCTTGCTCGACAAGGATCTGACCGGTCCGTCACCCAAGCTACTGGCAAATGAACTGGGAATCCTGGAACTGGACGGCGGAAAGTACGTCGCCTCCTGTGCCGGCAGTATTCCGCAACGCATCCTGACGCAAATTGAAAGCGACCAGGGATTGTCGGGCGGCAATCTGATGTCCGTCTTTTGTGGGCCGCCCTATGCCTATGCTCCCGATGTTGTGAAGGCGAGCGTCGCCGGCCTGCTGCGAGGCAACAAGATCAAGATTCAGACCGACGCCGGTCTGGACATTCAAGCGACGCGCGACGCAGGGGCCCGCGATGTCTTCGACAAGGACCGCGAGTTCCGCAAAGCCAGTATTTTTCCGATGGGGGAAAGCGAAATCCCGCCCACGGATCGGGCCAGGATCTGCAAGTTCTTCGAAGAACAGTTGGCGGAAAAGCTGGACCGCGAAAATGCGGAGATCGCCGACGCTGTCATGCGGCGATTTCCCGACGTGGCTCGCAGGCTGAGAGAAACGCTGGCGCAACATGATCAGTTGCCGGATCGTAAGGAGCAACCCGCTCCTCTGGCCAAACTTCAGGAGGCTCTGGAACGTTGCCTTCGCAATATCCGGGAAACGATTCCCACAGTCCGTGCGGTTAAGAAAGACCTGGAAGCACTGAGAGATGGGGTCAAGCTGCTGAATGTCCTGCATGCCGAACTGACACCGGAGTCCGTGCAGAGCGTGCGGCAGGCCGCGTCCGTTCGGGATCATGAACTGGCTCAACTGCAGCTTTCGGACGCATTGCCAGGCGATCGAAAAGAAACTGCCGATCTGATTACGTCGCACCTGGAAGGCAATCGCCCATGGCGAGAAATCAGTGTCCTTCAACAATCACTGCAGGACATCCGCGAATCCTATCAGACAGAACGCAGTCGAATCCTGCAGTGGCAGGGCCAGCAGATTGAAGCCGCCGGGAAACGCCTTCGACAGCGCGATGGTTTCAGCACACTCACCTCAGAGAAGTCTCACGGCCTGCTGAAAATCCTGGAGGGTGCCGCAGACAACACGACGCCGACGGCGATCGCCCCGAGCTTGTCACAGCTTCAGGACCCATTCACGCTGCGACTGCAACGGGCCGAAGTCGACGCTAACGAGAAACTCGACAAGCTACTCAGCGAAGGCGACAAACCGCTCATCGTGCCCATGGACCTGTCACTCCACAATCGCGAAATCAAAACTGAAGCGGATGTGGATGCTCTGGTTGACGAGATCCGCGAACGACTGATGCAACAGGTGAAATCTGGGCAGAGAGTGAGGTTGATTTAGAATGCGTTCAAAACCCCAGCGAGGTTACACAACGGTCTTGAACCCTAACGGGGTTTTACAACAAAGCCCAGGGTCGCCGTGCCAACGGCGCACCCTGGGTCCTTTGTCGATTTGCGAATGAACCCCAACGGGGTTCTACAACGATGGTTCAAAACGCATTCGGGTAGAAACGGCCCAACAACATGAGTCAATCCCTTGTTCAAATCTACGTGCACATTGTTTTCTCCACGAAGGACCGAGTCGCATTCCTCCATGACCTCGCGTTTCGGGAACGAGTCCACGCGTATCTTGCCGGCATTTGCAACCAACAGGACTGTCCCGCACTGATCGTGGGCGGCGTCGCGGATCACGTCCATTTGTTGTGCCGACTGGGAAAACAGATCGATATCAGCAGCCTGATTCGTGAAATGAAACGAGATTCGTCATCGTGGGTGAAACAGGAGCAGGCATCGTTGAATTTGTTTTACTGGCAGGGTGGTTATGGTGCGTTTTCCATCAGTCCGTCGCACGTTCCCGCGTTAACCCGGTACATTCACAATCAGGAACAACATCACAAGAAAGAGACATTTCAGGAAGAGTTCCGGCGAATTTGTGCCAAATACGGCGTCCCGATTGACGAGCGATACGTCTGGGATTGAACGTCGTTATTGTCCGCAAAACCCCAACGGGGTTTTACAGCCGTGTTTTACCCCAACGGGGTTTTACAACAAAGCCCAGGGGCGCCGTGCCAACGGCGCACCCTGGGACAACGTCACAACATGCGACGAACCCCAAGCGGGGTTCAACACGATTTGCCAAACGATTCCGATGTGTCCAAACATTTCCCCATCATGAACACCACCCGTGTGGAACCCCGTTGGGGTTCATTTCCCACGCCATCAATTTCCTGGGGTGCGCCGCGGTGCGGCGACCCCAGGCTTTGTTGTGTAACCCGTTCCGGGTTGAATCGCATTGAATGCGATCTGAACACTGCCAACTGAAAACTCCCCATGTCCATGACCCCTGAATCCAAATCGAAACTCAACAAAATCATTCGCGGAACGCAGGGGTCTGCGAACGTGGGGCTGCGTGGGAAGTTGTTGAAGGATTTGGGAGACGAAACGAAGCGGCGGTATCACCTCACCATTAAGCAGCTCAGCAGCGCCGGGCTCGATGAAGCGAATACCGCCAAACGCAGGCGGCTGGAAGAATGGATCGCCGAACAGGTTCGAGCCGAATCCGGCAAGCACAAACGCACGGCCGACGATTTCCTCAACCAGGTTGTCCGGCAAGCGGCCTACACGCTGCTCAATCGCATTGTCATCCTGCGACTCATGGAAGCCATGGAACTGCGGCCGGTGCCGGTCGTCACGGGTGGCTGGAACAGTTCTGGTTATCGCGATTTTCGACAGCTCGCCCCGGCATTGACGAAGCAGCAGCAGGATCCGACGGAAGGTTTTTCGTTCCTGCTGCAGCTGGTGTTCGAAGAACTGGCAACCGACATGCCGGGCTTGTACGGGTCAGCCGGCATTGCCGATCTGATTCCCGTGCCGCCGGAGACTTTGCGAGCCGTCATTGAAGCCTTTGACGATCCGGAGCTGGAAAGCTGCTGGACGGACGACATGACGCTCGGCTGGGTCTACCAGTACTGGAACGATCCGGACCGGGAAGCATTGGACGCGAAGATCAATGACGGCGGCAAGATTGAACCGCATGAGATCGCCAGCAAGACGCAGATGTTCACCGAACGGTACATGGTGGACTGGCTGCTGCAGAACAGTCTCGGCCCGATGTGGCTGGCGATGTGCCGCAAACACAACTGGACGCCTGAGTGTGAATCCAGCGGCACGCTGGACGCATTGGAACAGCGCCGGATCGAATGGCGAGCCAAACGGGATGCCGGCGAAGTTTCACTCACCGAACTGATGCCATTACACACGGACCTTGAGCGACGCTGGGCCTATTACGTTCCTCAGCCTATCCCCGACGACGCGGTTGAGCACGCACCGGAAACCGTCCGCGATTTGAAAATCCTCGACCCGGCTGTTGGGTCCGGCCATTTTCTGGTGGTGGCGTTTGATTTGTTGTTTGCGTTGTACGAAGAAGAAGCCCGGCATCGTGCCGCGTCAATCAGCCGCAGGGCGCTAGCCCCCGGTTCAGTGTATGACTCGACAACAACAATGAAAGACGATGCTCAAAAACCGACGGCTAGCGCCTTGTCGCTCACAATCGCCGACTGGTCCCCGCAAGCCATTACCGAACGCATCCTCGAACACAACCTGCACGGCATTGATCTGGATCCGCGAGCCGTGCAGATTGCGGCGGCGGCGTTGTGGTTGAAGGCGAAGCGAGCGTGTGCGGAGGCGCGGCCGGCGCAGGTCAATCTGGTCGCCTCGAATCTGCGACTCAGCAGTTTGCCGGACGACGACCCGGCACTGGTGGAACTGCGGCGCGCGGTCGCAGAGGAAACCGGCATCCCCGCCGACCTGACCAACTCGATCGTCCATGCCCTTTCCGGAGCCGACCATCTCGGCAGTTTGTTGAAAGTCGACACCGCCGTTGAAGACGCCATTCGTCAGCATGAGGCAACGACGCGCGCCGCCGGGGATCCGAGGCAACGGCAATTGTTTGATGAAGGCGATCCCGTGAGCGGCAGGGCGCTAGCCGCCGGTGATTCCTATCCCGTGAGCGGCAAGGCGCTAGCCGCCGGTTCGATCGTCAGGGAATCGACTCCACAACGTTTCAGGACAGCGGCTTCCACGACACCGGCGGCTAGCGCCCTGCCGCTCACAGAACGAACCCAATCGCGTGACTCCTTGAAAGCCAGCGTGCTGGAACGGCTGGAACATTTCCTGTCGCAGCACACGAGCGGTGATGATCTGGGTTTGCGAATGCGAGGCGAACAGCTCGCGGCCGGAGTGCGATTCGTGCGGATGGTGCGGGAAGGCGGTTACGACCTCGTCGTCGCCAACCCACCGTATCAGGGCACGTCAAAGATGGCGGCGGGGAAGTACATTGAGAAAGAATACCCGCTGGGAAAAGCGGACCTGTTCGCCGCGTTCCTGCTGCGTGGATTGCAACTGGTTCGCGAAGGCGGCGTGTCGTCGATGCTGACGATGCGGAACTGGATGTTTATTAAACAGTATTCCGGGCTGCGACAACATTTGCTTGAACAGTACGATTTGGCCGCCCTAGGAGACCTCAGTTCCGGAGCGTTTCAAGCGATCAGCGCGGCACAGGTTGTCGTGTCAGTGGCGATGGCGGTGTTTTGGAAACGGCGCAGAACTGACGGCACGCACGTGGCATTGCGTCCGTTCTCGGATGCAACACTGTTGCAGGTCGGAGAAACAGAGCGCAAGCGTGCCGCCACCGTGTGCCACGTGGGCCGCCACACTTTCGACCCAGCCGCGCTGAAGGTCGTCCCAGAATGGCCGCTGGTGTATTGGTGGGATGCATCTTTCATTCGCCTGTATCGTGAAGCCCCGTTAATGGCGGACGTATCACCCAGCAATGCGGCGCAGTCGACAGGTGATAATGTGCGGTTTGTTCGTTTCTGTTGGGAGATACATCAATCACTTCGGGATCCGAAGCGATGGTTTCCATTTGTAAACGGTGCCGAAGGACGCGAATGGTGTGATCCTCAACTGGAAGTCGTAAACTGGATAGACAATGGAATTCCCATCAAAATGTCAAAATGTCACAAGACGGGAGTCATGGCATGCAGTTTAGCGAGCGAGGACCTCTTTCTTCGCCGTCCAGGTGTCGCGTATTCGATGATAGGATCGCGATTTAGCGCGCGCGTCCATCGAAGTGCGAGTGTCTTTGGAGACAAAGGGTCATCCATCTTTCCAACCGATATCGCGGCGACGGTGTGTGCAATGAATACCCGTCGCGCCCGGCAGATCCTTGAATCGCTTAATCCATCAATCAGCTTTCAATCAGGTGATGTGAATCGTCTGCCGTCATTCACTGTGACTCACGCGGACGAAATCTTTGAACACATCCAGATCGCGTTTTCGAGCCACGAATCTCATCGCGAACCGTCCGTCGAATTCAAACAGCCCGGCCCATCGCCGTGGCGGCATGCTCAGGAATGGGCACAACTCGCCGTGGATCGGCCTGAGGGGGCGGCGTTGCCGGAGTATGTCGAAGAACTGGATCCCGAGCCGCCGACCGATCATCTCAGCTTTGCTCTCGGCGTGACGCTCGGGCGGTTCGGGGCGAACGGGGAAGGGATTTTGGATGGGGATGCGGGACTTGCCGCTGATCGTAGGATGGACATTCCTGTCCGTCGTGACACCACAGTGGACGGAGCGGACGACGGACAGGAATGTCCATCCTACGTTGCCTTCGGCATTTTGTTTCTTGACGGAACACTCGCCGCGAATGATCGTACCGATAGCCTGGGGCACGAGGCGGCTCAACCGTTGCATCAGGCGTGGGCGACGTATGGGGCGAGAATTGCACCTCGATCCAATCTGCGGGATTATCTCCGGGAGAAATTCTTCGCCGATGTCCATCGCCAGATGTACGAGAACCGGCCGATTCACTGGCCGCTGTCGTCCGAAAAGAAAACCTTCGTCGCGTGGATCAATATCCATCGCTGGAATGAATCGACTCTGCGTGTCCTGCTGGCCGATCATCTGCAGCCCCGGCTGACTCAACTGGACGGCGAACTCACCGACCTGCGATCCGCTCGCGATGGAGCCGACAAGGGAGCCTCCAAAGCCGCCAAGGATCGCCTGGATGATGTGCAGAAATCCGTGAAGGAACTGCAGGAGTTTATTCGTCAGGTCGAACACTGTGCCGACAAAGGCCCGCCTCCGACCGATGACAAATGCACGCCGCGAGAAGTCGATGCCCGCTACAACCCGGACCTCGACGACGGCGTCATGATCAACAGCGCCGCCCTGTGGCCTCTGCTGACACCGCAATGGAAAGATCCGAAAAAATGGTGGGTCGAACTGGCCAACTGCAAAGGCAAAAAAGATTACGACTGGTCTCATCTGGCCATGCGTTACTGGCCGACTCGCGTGGACCAGAAGTGTAAGACCGACCCGTCGCTCGGAGTCGCCCACGGCTGCTTCTGGAAATACCACTCCGCCCGAGCCTGGAAGTGGGAGCTGCGGTTACAACAGGAAATCGGCCCGGAGTTTCGGATTGAAGAAGCCCCGTATTGTCCTGGTCATCAGCCGCGCGGCGCTAGCCCCGGTTCACGCGACGACTCGCCACATCAACAACCGGACGCTAACGCGTTGCGGCTGATCGACGGCGGCGACACTGTGCACCGAGCGGCGTACCTGTCCGCCAACGCCGAAGAGGCTCTGCAAACCATCGAAGCCGAAGCCCTGCGACGTCGCAAGAAGCTGAAGCAGCCTCAAGCAGAATTCACCATCCTGGAACCCGGCCTCTGGACCATCGTCCCCGAACTCTGCTGGGCCATAGAACTGCGAGTCATCATCAAACAAGGCACCGACTTCCGCCTGCTCTCCCCTGACGAACCCAAAGCACGCAAGTCCTTCGAAAAAGCCCACCCGGACCACGTCGCGGCCAGGAAGAGGCTCATCGACAAAGCGGCGAAGGAGAACCTGTTCGCGGCGGAGGAGGATGAAGAGGAATCAGAAGGTGTCGATGGTGAAGACGGCAACGATTCCGAGGACGAATAACCACGTGGATTGTGGAACCCCGTCGGGGTTCGGTTCCGTGTGGCGTCTGTCCTGGGGTGCGCCGCGGCGCGGCGACCCCAGGCTTTGTTGTGTAACCCGTTCCGGGTAAATCGCAGGTGAACTGTGAGCCACTCTACCTATTCAACGGCCTGCAGCATGGCTCGAACATACTGATACGCAGCCTGTTGTGATTGAGCGACATCGTTGCCCTGCTGCCCCAGGACTTCCGCAACATGAACCGGGCCGATCGAATCAAGTTGAGCAAACTTCTTACTCAGGATCCGAACACCTTCTTCAGCCAGACCGTTGGGAAACATCGACGCTATTCGGTTGCCCAAATCTTTCGGGCCTGCGGGATAATTGGCTGCCACAAAGTAGACGTCATAGGCGTCCTTTGCCTTGAGCCGGTCTTCCATCGCGAACGCTTTGATGAGGACAAACGCCTCCGGTCGAACGACTCGGGCCTGAACAGTATTTGTCGCACCGTTTCGCATAATTCCGCTGATTTCAATCATGTCGGAATACTCAAATGCCAGGTCCAGTCCGCGTAAGGTGTTGATCTTGAGTTCATTCACCAGGATCGCAGGTTCTTTCTGACCTGTCTGATATTGCCCCGTAATCAAATCCACTTTGATCGACCCGGAAAGTGTGTCCATCGTGAAGTGAGTCGGCGGTGCATGATGCTGGAACCCCGCTTTGCTCATGCGGGCTCGAATTGTGGAGTAGGCATCATCCGCCAGGGCTGCCGGGGCAACCGCCAGATCGACATCGATCGAACCGATATGTTTCTTGCCGGGATACAGCAAATCGGGGACCCAGCCACCGACAACGACCAGGTGCTCACGGAACACACCAAGAACGTTGAGCGTCTCCAGCAGAACGGATCGAGCCTCATCTTGCTGTCGAGAACTCATGCGTCATTTTCCCCCGTTGCTGGCGTTTGATCAATATGGGATTTGAGCAGCCGCGCGTACACCTCGTCAGCCGCTTCCTGACCTCGTCCCTTCATCTGGACCAAGTCAAGCCATGTCTGTACGGGCGATGTCCACGAAAGCTGAGTATCCTCGGAAAATCGTCTGTCTGCAAATACTGACGTATCGTACGGTTCCCAGAGAATCAGGTTGGCTCCTGTTTCCACGGGGGTGATACCTGTTTCATCAGTCAGTTGGTCACTGAGGGTCGCAAGACTTTGCATCGGCTCAATGTATGCCGTCACAACGGGCGTGCGAACCATCGGGGCCAGTTTCCATGCCGCAGAGAAACCGGAGAGCGTTATCGTGAGCCCGTTCCTGCGACACCAGTCGAACAATCGTCGTTCGATATCATCCGGTTCGCCAAGGGCAAAGTAAAACTGCCGGGACACCGGGCCTCGATAGTGATCGCCCCAGGCTTTCAACAATCCGTCGGCGTCACGCACCGAAGTTCCACGGATACCAATGGAAATGTACGCATCCTGAACAAGTGATTGACGGACTTTTGAGACCAATCCCGTGCTGACCTGCGCGTCTTTGTGCTCTGCCAACTCGTGAACCGACCACGTTCGGTTGAGCTCCGACAGCAGGACTCGCACGATACGGCTTGATTTTGGAGAGAACGGGTCTGCCAATTTCGACCGTTCGGAACGCACTGGTTCGCGTCCGTCGCGAACAATGAGCAACGGGGGTGACAGCTTTTGAATGCGGCAATTTCCAGCCGAATCACACCATGAAACGCCAGCCTTTTGGGCCAACTCGGCAACCCGCGGGGATATCGCAGGGCAAAACAAGAGCGGAATAAAGTCCGGAGCAAGTGTGGCCATTCGATCGAACAAAGGCCCAGCTGCCCTGGGCGTTATGCTTTGGCGTTCTTCGACGGCAAATCTGTACTCGACTCCAGCCTGAGATTCTGCTGTCACCAGCAGATCAATTTGAGTTTCCGCAGCGCTGACTTCTGATTCAGTACGTACTGCAATCAACCCAGCATCGGCCTGCAGGATTTCTCTAAGGACGCCCGTTGAAGTTGAGTGCAGGGTCATAGCATTTATCAATTTATCAACATTCACTGTTGAGTGAAACATCTGTATTTAGTGAAACTCTACGTCTTTTCTATTGAATATCAACGATTCTGTGAGTGTTGAAGTCCTTTTTACCCAGATGATGCCGTGTGGAACGGTCACGCCGGTTTCGTGAAGAACGGGATTCGATGGCATCAAGAGGGATTCCGGTGGGCCCAAAGCGCTGTTCTGCAACCGTTCCGGGATGGATCGAAATCGGCAGATTTTGCTGACAAGCCCGTTGACAATATTCCCCACAGGAATAAACTGCGCCATTGATGGGTATTTTATGACTTGAACTATTCCAAAATGCTACGATCAATATGGACGATCGAACAACCGATTGACGACCTCGGCAAGATGTCGAAGCCGCTCGTCAAGAAGTACCGTCGAGAACGGAAGAACCTGCTGGTCAATCTTCAGATCTATCTCGACGCGCTGAATGCTGGGGCTACTCTTGTTCAGATTCAGCGAGGATTCATTCATCAGGAGCCTCACGGCAGGACACGATGACAATTCAGAAGAAGGCAAGGAAGCCCGAAATGAACAAGGCGAAAAAGACGGGGTTTAGTTCAGTTGCGGATTTGGCACGCAGTGCATTTAAAGACGATCCGGATCTCGTTGAAGAACTGGAAGAAGACCTCTCGTCCCGGCAAGTCGTCCGAGCGTTATCCGCGATGCGATCGGCTCGTAATGTGTCGCAGGCAGAGATCGCTTCACAATTGAAATGCTCGCAAAGCAAAGTGTCGAAGATTGAGAATGGCGTGGATGCTGATTTGAGCGTTGGTGAACTTGAGGCCTATGCGCGAGCACTTGACTGTGATGTCGTCCTGACGTTTCAGAAACGCCATTCGACGTCAGCGGATCGAGTGAAGCAGCATGCGTTCGCGATCAAACGAGAACTCGACGATCTTGCACGCATCGCCGGAGATGACTCCACCCTGAGGAAGGGCGTGGCATCCTTCTTCGTTGAAGCATTCTTCAATATCGTCCGAATGATTTCGGAAAGTGCAAAGTCGCTGCCAGCGACGAGTGATGATAGTCCGCATGTTCGAGTCAGCATGGAGCCCAGCGAGAGCGAGATGAACGAAGAGCAAGTACCGACGGCCGGTGGCGCATAGACATTCTGATGTTGGCGGCAATGCGGCGAGCCCAATGCGGCGAGCCCAATGCGTTTGACCCCGACGGGGTTTTACAACAAAGCCCAGGGGCGCCGTGCCAACGGCGCACCCTGGGTTTGGTCGCGATTTGCGATTGAACCCCGAACGGGGTTCCACACCACGCGCAACGGCCGTTCGGCATGGCGATTGTGGAACCCCGTTGGGGTTCGTTTTGGCGTGGCGTCGTGTCCTGGGGTGCGCCGCGTTGCGGCGACCCCAGGCTGTGTTGTGCAACCCGTTCAGGGTTGAATCGCTTATCGTGTGCGCTTTCGCTAAAACACAGAGGATTTTCCCAGTCCGTCCTTCTGGTTCAAGCCGTCTTCCGCATGACTTCTCCCTTACCACCCGTTTCTTCGCAGCTACTGGAGATCCTGCAGGACGAAGTTCGCAAGCGTTCGCTGATCATCTGGCTGGATGCAGATAACCACTACACAGATTTTGCTGATCGCCTGATGACGGATCGTTCCGACGGGCGACTGAATTTTGAGGTGAAGGGCTACCGAGGCAGCTACCTGGAATTGATTCTGGAGCTGGAACCACTCACCGCTGGTGTCGATAAGCCGCCGCTGGTGATTCATTTGCCTGGATTCAATACCGATACCATTTGTGAAACTCCTTTGCTGGAACTGTATCTGGCTGGCAAGGTATTTCAGAAAGCTCTGCCAACGCTGGTTGAGACTGCGGCGGCGACTCGCGTTCCTTCTCAGCGGATCGCCGAGTTCCTTGCGGGGAAGCGATTCACGCTGAAAGATGCGGACGAATGGCTTTCGGAATCATTGCAGAGTGACTCGGACGGTTTGGCTGGAGAACTGCGACGACTGAAACTAATCGATATTGTGCGAGAGTTGCTCAAACCGGATGGGGCGTTTGCGGATCGAATCCGAAAGGGTGACGGAAAGAAAGATCAGACGATTTCCCAGCTTGTGGCTCGGCTCAGTAATCTGTCCGGTGCTTCTCTGCCGTTTTTGAGTGAGGAACTGCCGTTCTCGAAGATCACGCTGCACGATCTGGCTTCTAACGTCGCCAGTTGGGCGTTGTGCGTGGAATATGTCACGGATCTTGCACGAGAACCACGTGGCACGTTGCTGCAGCCGATTCGAGAACTTCCCAACGCCGTTCACGAGGAGTGCTGTCATCTTGCGTCCGAACTGAGACATTCGCATAAAGATTTCTACACTCGGGTGGCACGAGAAACGGAAGATCGCCTCATTGAGGAAAGAACTTCGGCGCGGCCCGAGGATCTTGGTCGCATCGACACGTTTTCGTTCGAAGAAGAAGCGATCCTCAACGGTGCCATTCAGGCCCTGCTGGCAGCTGAATGGGATCAGTCGCTGGCATGGGCAGAAGACCGGAAAGCGGATCAGTGTTTTTGGCTGCAACAGGAACCGCATCGCCGGTCCGCATGGCAGTTGGTTGCCGACGCGGCTCGCCTGGGACAGGCCATCAAAGCTGCTGGAGCCAACCTGCAGGGCGTTAACAGTGTGGATGCGGCAACAGAATATTACGTCCAGCATGGCAGTCAGGTTGATCAGTCGCATCGTCGACTGGAACAGCGTCGTGATGCATTGTTGTATCCACAGATTCCGAAATTCGAAGAGCTTCGCGAGTGTCTGGATGCACTCCGTGATCGCTGGAGAATTTGGGCCGATGCCTGGGCCGTCGATTTCAATCACCTTTGCCAGCGCGATGGATTCCTGCCGTCGCCTGAACTGCAGCAGCGGACGTTTTTTGAAGACGTGATCACTCCGCTGATGACCGGATATAGCCAGGGAACGACCGTACTGTTTCTGATGGATGCCCTGCGGTTTGAGATGGCTCAGGAGTTGTGTGACTCACTTCGTGAAGCGGGCTCAACGACTGTCCATTTGAAAGCACGGCTGGCGGAATTGCCTTCAGTGACGGAAGTGGGCATGAATGTGCTGGCTCCCGTGTGTAATCGCGGCCGACTTTCTCCGACCGTTAAGGATGGCAAATTTCTCGGTTTTTCAACGGGGACGTTTCGAGTCTACGACCCGGAATCCCGCAAGAAAGCCATGCACGAACGAGTTGGCGGTCGGAATTGTCCCAACAAGACTCTGGAAGAGATCCTGGCGTTGAACAAGAAGGGTTTGGCCGCCACGATCAGACAGGCCAATCTGCTGATCGTGGAAAGTCGCGAGATCGATGAAGCTGGTCATGCAGGCGTCGGGCCTTCCGTATTCGCCAAGACGCTTCAGGATTTGCGAGCGGCCTTGCATCTGCTGCGAGATGCTGGTGTACAGAACTTTGTGATCACATCGGATCATGGCTTCCTGCTGCTGCCGGATCTGGAGCATCCTGTGCAGCCTCACGGTCGAAAAATTGATCCGCGTGGCCGTTATGTGATCTCAGCCGACGCCGCTGACCACAATGATGAAGTGCGACTGCCGCTGCGTGACCTGTATTACGACTGTGATGACCTGCATGTGATGTTTCCGCTGACAACGGCGTCATTCGATACGGGAAAGAA
>Ga0209390_10004099_pt1 | contig 22368 bp, 11 predicted proteins | sample BON01_FD_187212 | JGI IMG/M metagenome (GOLD analysis project Ga0209390, IMG submission 187212) | Freshwater microbial communities from Lake Bonney liftoff mats and glacier meltwater in Antarctica - BON-01 (SPAdes) (version 2) | ecosystem: Environmental > Aquatic > Freshwater > Ice > Glacier... | reverse complement strand
GATCGCGATTTTCACCGACAGCACGCAGATTTCATCCCCGACGGATGCAAATCACAGCTACGACAACCATCCAATGTCAGAATGGGGCATACAGGAAGACTCCTGATTCAGCCACCGGGAACTGCTGGTGCTTCCTTAAATAGTTGAGTGCTGAGGGAGGGGCCGTTTCAACCTCTACGACAGTTGCCAGATTCCCTGCATGAAATCTTGTGGGCCTACCGTCATGTTGAAACCAAAATTTCCGCTTTGCGCAAAAATCAATGCATTAACGGGGGAGTCATCAGTGCCTGACCACATGGACACAAATGCTCATTTGTTCCTGCGTTCTCAGCTATTATCGTTAATCCGTGAATGTCGGAGAATATTTTTGCGAAGGTTTTCTTCAAGTTCGACGTGAAGATTAAGAGGCAATGAAATTTTGCGCAATGAACGCGGATCCAGTATTTTCGAGCGATGATCTGTACGCTTGCCAACACTCATTAACCCAAAGGATTAATCGCGTGCAAAAAATTCGCGTTCTTCAAGTTTCTGGATTGCAGGTCCTTCTGCGTTTGTTTGGTTCGGCGTTGCTGCTGAGTTTTTTCTTGGTAAGTGTCTTTGGACATCAGTTACGTGCCTCCGATGAGTCGACGATCGCGACGTCTGCCGAAGATCTAGCCGGCTCCACCAAGGTCGCGAGTGTTCCCGTCAGATCAATTCAGGCGGAGTCCATTGATGATGCGCTGAATCAGGAAAATCAAATACTAGGAGTCGTGCGGCCAGCAGAACCATTGGTCTCGGATTTGACGTTCATCCGACGCAACTCATTGGACTTGATTGGTAGAATTCCTTCTCGGGAAGAAGTTGTTGAGTTCTTGTCTTGGCCGGAAAATGAACGTCGCGAAATGCTGATTGACAAGCGAATGGCGGACGATCGTTTTATCGATCGCTGGACAACGTTTTATGCGGATCTACTCCGACTGCGTTCTAATGCCGAAGGTGGATCTGCTGCGATTGCGTTTGTGCATCGATCATTGGCAGACAACGTGCCTTGGGATGAGCTTTGCCGTCAGTTGATCTCGAAGAACGGGAAGGCAGGCGCCGTTCCTGAGGTGGGCTTTATTCTGAGCGATGGGGCCGACCCGATGGCGATGGCTGGTGTAACGGCTCAGGTGTTTCTGGGTGTGCGAGTTGCATGTGCTCAGTGCCACGATCATCCCTTTGATGTGTGGAAGCGGAAAGATTTCTACGAGTTGGCAGCGTTTTACGGAAAGACGCGCAGGGTCGAAAATCGATTCACCAGAACCATTTACACTACCGAGGCGACGGAATCGCGGGTAATGTGGCCACCGGAAGGTGTTGGCAAGCTGGAAGATCGGAAGCCGATGACTCCCCGTTTTCCGTTCGAGATGTTACCGGAGGATCATCCGTCCGTCATCCGCCTCAATGCCCGCCGCAAGGCACTGGCGAAAGAAAAAGCGGCTCTGTTGGCCCGGCAGGAATCCACAGTAAGTACGGATGACGGTCTGGACGACCTCTTGGCAGATGCCGACAAAAAAGTTCTACAGCAGACGCGAGAGGGCAATCCGGATGCAGGTCTCGAAGAGGCCCGTTCTGAAGTTCGAAAAGTCGGAATTGCGGGTGGCCGCAGTTTGTCGAGTGACTGGCGAATGGAATTGGCCGAACAGATTACTAGCCCTCGAAATCGCTATTTCTCACGATGTTTTGTGAATCGTGTCTGGTGCGAACTCATCGGTCGCGGATTTGTCAATCCTCTGGATGACTTCAATAAGAACAATCCACCCAGCCATCCACAAACACTCGACTATCTTGCTGACGAGTTTGTGGCCAGTGGATACGACCTGCGGGCGCTGGTTCGTTCCATCGTTTCCAGCGAAGTTTATCAGCGTGGTCACTCTGTGACCGCCGACTCGGCCCTTCGGACAGAACTGGAGCAGGGATTCTTGGCATTGCCGGCGCGAAGAATGAACAGTGAGGCACTGTATGACAGTATCGTCACCGCCGGGCACTTGTTCCAGGTGAAGCACGCAGCCGGAAAAAACATGAAAACAATCTGGGCGGAAGCACAGATCCCGAAACAGCCGTCTGGCAGTGGGGTGTTGGTGTCCGCGTCGTTGACCGGCAATGCTGGCAAGACCATGGACCCAGCAATGGCTGCCAGTGAAGCTGTTTCCGAACAAAGCCTTGCCTACAACCTCGAAGGTGCCATCGAGGTGGACTTTGCAAAGATCCTTAGACAAAGTCAGGAAACGGCATCCGAAGATGCAGTGATGGTGGACCAGATGAGTGCCATGTCAACGGAAGAGATTGAGGCGGAGCGAATGCGGATGAAGGCTGAGGAGAACTCGTTCTCGTATGTTGAGCGATTCTCACGGCAACAACTGGACGACAATCCCTCATTTGCCAGTTCCTTTCGAATGGCCTCTCCCGCTGATCCCGAACATTTTCTGCGGGTGTTTGGTCAGCCGGAACGCGTTCAACTGGGCGAGACCAGAGACCACACTCCGTCCATGCGGCAGGCACTGATGCTTTTGAATGGACGCTTAACACACGAAGCCGCTCGCGTTGGCGAACTCGAACCCGCCTACGAATTACTGGCTGGGCCAAAACCAGATCCTGAAAAAGCTGTTGGACTGGCCTACCTTGAGATCCTGACTCGAAATCCCACCCGGGCTGAGATTAATGAAGGTGTTGAGATAATCAACGCATCTGAAAATAGACACGACGCTCTGGCCGACCTCCGATGGGTGTTGCTAAACTGCAACGAATTTCGCTTTCTGCCGTAATAACCTTCCTGATCGAACAGTCAACACCCCCTTGGTCTTAAAGAAAGCTGATAGGGGAACGTTGGGTACATTTTTGAGCAACCAATGGAGTAGACCAATCAGCTTCCAGCGGTAGCTTGAATCGATAAAGGGGCTTCCCAGCCCTTGTTACATTACGAACCTGGTAGATACTGTCTTTTTTTCGAGTTAAAAAGGAGTGCCTGATGAAGTCATGTCACGGTTACCGTACGAGTCGTCGTTCTATGCTGGGGGCGTCTGGTGCGACCCTGTTCGGTTTACAACTCTGCGATCTGCTCGCCCACGCTGGGACGACCTCTGAGGCAAAAGCCGAACATGTGATTTTCTTCTGGAACGGCGGGGGAATGAGTCATCTCGATACGTGGGATCCAAAACCAGGACGCCCAACTCAGGGTGAATTCAAGCCGATTTCAACTTCCGTTCCGGGGCTTCAGATTTCGGAGATATTTCCGCAACTCGCACAGCAAATGCACAATTGTGCGATTGTGCGATCCATCGCTGGCACACAGGCAGATCATGGACTGGGAACCTACAATGTCCAGACCAGTTACCAGTCAACGCCTAATATTGTGCATCCAGGATTCGGCTCGGTTGTTGTGCACGAGAAACCAAAATTGGGCGATCTGCCATCCTTTGTATCGATCAGTGGTCGCGCGGCTCGTGCCAGTTATCTTGGCCAGACCTGTGAAGCCTACTTCGTCGGAGGTCCTGGCGAGAAGGATCCGTATTTGGCCTTCCCGGAAGGGATCACCAACGTCCGGGGAAACAAGCGACTCGAAGTGCTCACTCGATTCAACGATCGGTATGGAGACAGGGCACCTGGAGAATCCAGCGATTCGACGAAAACCGCAATCAACGATGCGGTGACATTGATGAAGAGCCCTGCGTTGGCGGCGTTCGAACTCGACAAGGTGCCCACCACCATGCTCAACCGATATGGTGACAACACATTTGGCCGAGGCGTCCTGCTGGCAAAGCAACTCGTGGAAACCGGTGTCCGCTTTGTCCAGGTTAATCGTGGTGGCTTCGACACGCATACGGCGAACTTCCCTGCCATGCGAGCGCACGGCGGAGTGATGGATCCGGCCTTGGCTTCACTGATCGAAGATTTGGCGGAATCTGGTCTGTTGCAAAAAACGTTGATCGTAATGCTCAGCGAATTCGGAAGGACTCCGGATGTCAATGAGGATGCGGGACGTGATCATTGGTCGGAAGTGTTTAGCTGCTTTGTCGCCGGTGGCGGAATCCGCGGAGGCAATGTCATCGGCTCTTCGGATGACGATGGATATTCGCCCAAGGACAATCCGGTTAAGGTCGCAGACCTGCATGCAACATTCTGTCGGTCACTCGGCATCGATCCAAACAAAGAAGTTATGACACCCCTGCAACGCCCCATGAAGCTTGTTGATAACGGAAATCCGGTTTCTGATTTGTTTACCTAATCGAAGATTGGAATGGAATCCAATGGAATCAGCAGTTCCTGCTGACTGCACCCAACCGAACGGATTGATTGTGTGGTCTGTTTGGTACATTGAGTGTTTTGTCAGCCCAAGGGGACGGATGTGATCGCATTTTGGGGATTTGAAAGATGGTTAGTGCTGCTGACCGCTGCCACTACCGGGATGATTCTCGTAGGACAAGAGTCCGTTGCGCACGCGCAACCGACTGCGGCACAGTCCACAGAAGGGGAATCTGCAGTCGGCGGCTTGCGGGGTTCGATCATTGAAGATCGCACGGCATCCAAACTCATTGAAGCGGGCGATGCCCGCATGGATGCCAACGAACCCGATAAGGCCATCGAGATCTGGGACTCCGTCCTCGAACGGTATCCACAGAGCCGTTATCGCTTCGTGGCGCATATGCGGTTGGGGAATTACTATTTGGATCGGGATCGCGCGTACGATAAGGCACGTGTCCACTTTGAAGCGGCGGCCGGGGAAGAAAACTCCGACGAAGAACTGCGGGCCGATGCAACCCTGCGACTGGGCATCTCGCATTTTGAAGCTCGCAATCACGGCAAGTGTTTTCAAACGATGCGTGATGTGATCGAAAAATTCCCCGTGAGTCCGCAGGTGAATGAAGCCTGGTACTACATTGGTTTGGGCCATTTTCAGCTGGGTCACTACAGCCGCGCCATCGCCGCTCTGGAAAAAGTCGGAACGAACGTCTCAGAAGAGGACGGCCTGATTCCCAAAGCGGAAGCGGGCAAGCGATTCTTCATTCGGCTCGAGGATGCCGATCTCGCTGTTCTCGACACCAATCAGGCGATTGATGTGAAGTGCGAAACTCAATCGGGGGATTCTGAACTCGTTAAGTGTTATCCCGTCGGAAAAAATGTTCGCATTGCACTTGGAAGCATCGCCACGGCCCTTGGCAAAACAGTCCAAGGCAACGGTCGTCTGGAGGTGATCGGAAACGACGAGGTTCGGATTACCTATGTGGATTCTCATACGGCCGATCGGACGTTTGACCGCCCGGTGACAAAGAAAGTCGCCGTCGTCAGCAATGCCATGGTCCAAGTGATGGACGGAGCGTTTAGCGAAATCCTGCAGGGCGTAGTGCTGGATAAGTCTGTGAACCTTCAAATTATTGATCTTGATCGGGATCTTGGGGATAACGCCGATTCGCTGTCCGCAGTCGTCGAGATTTATCGAACCCGGACGGAAGAAGAACTAGAAAACGAAGCCATTGCCAAACAACAGTCCATCGCACAAGGCGTGGTCAACGTTCCTGCCGGAGACGCATCACAGGTTGCAGGTTCCGACGAAGAGATTGAACGATTCAAACGAATCGATCGGCTGGAAGTCAATTTCACCGAAGTTGCGATCAAAGTCAGTTCCGCGCCAACCCTGCCCACATCTGAAGAAGCGGATGAATCAGGCAGCGAATCCTCATCGAAGACAGCGGTGCCTAGATCTTCGGTCGGCGATGGTCCACCGTCGCTTGGAAAATCGGATGCCGTTCCCGTCGAAAAATCTGCTTCCGGGACAACTCCCTCCGGGACAGACGCGGCGGAAGACACGCAGCCCCGGAATCCTGCAGCGACTGAGCCGGTGGATGACGGTACGGTTCACAGTGGGATCTTTCGCGGCAGCATCCAGCTCACGAAGGCCGCTGACGCTGTAGAAAACGACGATCAGCTTCAGGCGTTGCCGGGCGACATCATTCGCATCACGTACATTGACGAACGTAATCTGGCCACTGATCCACGGATTGTGATCTCCGACGCCCGCTGCATCGAAGGGAACTTGGGAGGTGTTCGCGTGACGTGGGCAATGATCTCTGATGAAGAACTGCGAGTCAGAACAAAACTGAAGACTGCTGACGCCCTGATGAATATTGGCAATCGGTATAAAGAATTCGGCCTAGGGGAAAACGCAGGTACCAAATATCAAAACGCTTTGCAGGTGTGCGAAGAGGTCATGCAAGAGGCGACGCAAAGCGGTGGTCAGGTGCTCGAAGAGACCTACGTGCAGCTTTGGCAAATCTATTTTGCCATGGATCAGTTGGATCTGGCAGCAGCGATGGCTTCCCGTTTGCAGCGGGAATTTCCCGAGAGCGGATTTGTCGACGACGCGCTGCTGCAGCTTGCTGATGTTGCAAGAAAACAGAAAAACTACAATCGCGCAATTGGGATTTATGCCCGTCTGGTCGCGATGCAAACGAGCCAACTCCGTGGCGATGCCCAGTTTGGAATCGCCGAATGCTACGACGAAATGGCGACTGAGGCTCCTGAGCAACAGGCCACGCAATTGTTCGATCGAGCATTTCAGGAATACAAGAAAGTGTTCGACCAATACCCGGAGAGTGGTCGTGTCGGCGAGGCCGTTGCAAAGATGGCCAACTATTACTATCGGCAAAAAGACTATATGCGAGCCATCGATACGTTTGAGACAGTTCTGGCAGATCACCCCGATGCGAGATTTCTGGATGTGATTCTCTTCAACTATGGTCGTTGCCTGTACCGCATGAATCGGAAAGACGACGCACGTCGGCGATTTGATCAGTTGATCTCAGATTATCCGGAAAGCCCTTTGGCTGTAGATGCCAAGAAAATTTCTGAAGCACTGGCCAAATCCACGCCCTGATGATGGGGTGCAAATTTCCTTCTGGTTTGAAATTATTGTTGACCTGCATTTGAAAGGAATTCCGGATGAAACGCTGTGGAGCATATCTGATTGTAGTCCTGGCGATTTTGAACGGACGACCGGAACTGTATCTCTCAGCCCAGGAAAAAGTCGCGGCACAGCAGGCCTCTGAACCGGAAATCGATGGCGTTTCAAGCCAGGCGATGCAGCTGGAAACCGAACTGGGAAAATTCAAATCGACGACTCCTGAAGCTGCGGATGTGATGGTTCGGCTTGCCGATCTTTATCATGCGAATCAACGAGTGTTCGGTTTGATTCGTGTGACACAGCGGTTTGTGAATGCCCATTCACAGGACCCGCGACATGTGGCGATGATGCTGAAACTGATCGATGGACTGGGGGCAGTGGCCCGCAATAAGGAAGTCACAGCAACCTGCCGACAATTTTTGGCGATCTATCCGGATGCCCCTCAGTGCGGAGATCTGGAAATTCGCCTAGCCGAAGCGTTGCGGCAGATGCCGAATGAATACGACGCGACGGGAGATGCCTGCCGAGCCGTCTGGCTGCGTCAGCCACAGACGGATCTGGGCAGACAATATGCGGTTCTTGCACAGACGTATTATGCAGCATACAACGACAAAAACGTGTATTCCAAAGCCGCAATATTGGCCGACCAAATGCTCGGCATGATGCCGGTCGATGCTTTTCTGGAAGAGATTGCCTGGCAGGGTGTGGCTCAGTGGCGTCGCGGAAGCGAATGGGCCAAAGCCACGAGCACATCGCAGAAGATGCTCAGCAAGGGACTTCCAGCGGATAAGCAGCGACTCCGCCAGATCCATTATTGGACTGCTCAGAATCATGGTTACCTTGGACAATGGGCAAATTCCGTCGTCAGCTTTCGGCAGGCCCGCGCGATTCAGGACGATATGGATGTCCATTATGCTTTGGTCAACAGCATGTACAACGACGCCGCACTTAAGGCGGCCGAGATGGATCCGGTTGTCACTGAGTTCTTCCAGAAGTATCCCGACAAACCGGATCGGCTTTACCTGCGAAGTCTGCTGGCCCTGAAGTACGAGCGCGAAGGGGACAGGGCGACCGCGCATCGCATGTTTGGTGAATTGTTACCGCTTGATGCGTCGCGAAACTCGAATGCCTCGGCCTTTCTGCGAACCGCTCCCACTCCCGAACCCAATACGACTCCCAACTACGCGCCGCTGGAGGCAGTCCTTGTTCAGGCGATTGCCAGCAATCCGAACGATTACGAGCGTGCTTATTTGCGCTACGTTCTGGCATTCGAGGTGTATCGGGACCGTATCAAAGCCGACGCAAAAATGAGGGACGTACTGCGTCAAATGATCTCGCAGTCGCCAACAAACGACAGCTATGTCCGCAGTGCCATCGAAACATTGCTCTACACGCCTGAAAACGAACAGTCTTTTCAGTCGGACGTCGCATTAATTCTGAAGGCCCGTCGCGACTTCGTGGAGATGGAAGGCTTTCGCAGCATGCCGCGCAGTTGGCAACAGCAGGCCGAGAAGAACGATATGCACAAGGCGCACGCTGCCTTCTTGAAAACTCAACTGGACCAGGCCGACCAGAATATAGTCATGCGGCACTGGATCATCGGGGAATCCGCCGATGCCAGCGCACCGCAGTCTCGGGAACACCTCATTCTGACTCAGTTGGGTGCGATTAACGACCGGCAATTTCAGAAACTGCTGTCGCAGCAAGCCTATTATCTCCGCCATTATTCTCCAGCCGATCAGCGTCCCAAGTGCGTCGCACTCTATGGCCAACTGGCCCGGAAATTTTCCGCAGATGAAACCCTTGCGCTGGCATACGTGCAGTCGGCCACGGATTACGGTCCGGTTGATGTTGCCAAAGCTGCGGCGGAGCACGTGCTGACCACGACGATCCTGGCGAATAATGCAGAACTGTACCGTCGCCTCGCAATGGCTGCGGATCAAAACAAAGATCCAGAACTGATGAAGCGCGTTCTGGGCTGGATCATGGCAACCGAACAACGTCTGGGGCCAAGCACGGGATATGCCTACGCAATCGGCGACACGCTTGCCATTCTGGGACTTCAGCCCGAGGCTATGGCGTACTGGCGGTCGCATTACGCGGTGGATCCCAATCATTACGATTCGTCTTATTGCGCAGCACGGATTTCCGCCAAACTCGTGGACGCTGAACGACTTCAGTTTCTCACCGAACTGACGCAGTTGAACTCAGTTTATCAGGGTAGTTATGCCACCTGGCTGGCGGATGAATATTTAAAGTTGGGCGATTTGCAGAAGTTCAAATCGACCCTTCAGGCTGCCCGCCAGAAACAGGATCAGACAGTTTATCGGCCGTGGTCTCTGGACAGCGCTCTTCCAGTCCAGTGGGTCCATGCCCTGCGGAGCAAGGTGGATGCCAGCGCGCCGGATAAGCAGCTAGTGTTCAGTACCGTGCGCGATTTCAATTATGGATTATCTGCTGCAGTCGCTCAGCTGGCACTTTGGGAAATGGAGACTGCCCGGGAACTGGCTCCGACTGCTTATCTTCTCGCACTGCAGAGAATGACACGCACAGCTGGTGACACCACCACCGACTGGGACCAGATGAACATTTTCGGCCAGTCGGCACTATCGCGGAAGGACTATGCTACGGCCGCCACACTGCTGACCGGCATGCTCGCCAACATTCCACAGGTTGATGAAGGCCGAAAGCAAACGGCACGGGAATTGGTGTCTCAGAGTTACTCCCGGATCGGTGGAGTGGGCGTCACAATTGACGAAAAGAGTGAGATTGCTCCGTTGCTGCAGGCCGGACTGCATCTGCGCCTGGGAGATGAGAATCTAGCTTGGGACACTTATCAGAAGAACATTGCACTGTTTGATCAGAATCGTTTTGCGGTGCCCGTTGACCTGATGTTGTTTGTCTGCAATCGTCACATCATCGCCGGCGGTGAAGAAAATCATAATCGCGTTGAGGATATCTTGCGCGGCTGGCTGGTCAAATACGGCGAAGTCAAAGAGTTCGATACCTCGATCGCCGCCGAAGTGCAGTTGCTGTTGGCGAAAAATTTCTTTCAGGCCAAACGGTTCGATGTTGCCCGGTCGGAATATGAAACTGTGATGAATCGATACCCGGAAATGCCGCAGGCCGTGGAAGCGGAATTTGGGATCGGTGAATCCTATATGGCTCAAAAGGTCTATGATCAGGCGGAAGCCGTCTTTGAAAAACTCTCTCTCAGCCGGAATACCGAAATCGTTGTGCGAGCCGAGTTTCTTCGCGGAGTCCTGGCTCACCGTCGAGGAGATCCAGACGAGGCACGAAATATCTTTCGAGCGGTTCTGGATAAAGTTCCAAACGTCGAACTGGCGAATCAGGTGTTGTACCAGTTGTCCGAAGTCTACCGTCAGGAAGAACGGTACATGGATCAGCTCAACCTGCTGAACACTGTCGGGCGGCTTGGAAGATCAAGCAAACGCACGCACCGGCCGGGTATGCCATTGTCCATCGTGGTTCAGGACAGCGATCTGGGAATCAGCCGGGGACAGAGCAAGGTTCCGGTGATCGTGACAACGGAACCGGGCGGCGATAAGGAAACGGTCTATCTGACGTCCGGTGGGGCTGGGCGAGGCCTGTTTCGCACGGACCTTGATACCAAACTCGGGACGGTCACGCGTGATGATCATGTGTTACAGCTCACCGGCAAGGACATCATTCACTGTGATTATCCGGAGGAATTCAAGAAAGAGTTCCGCCGCGTTCCACTTTCTGATGTGGAAATTCACATGGCAGCTGATGGCGAATTTGAAATGGCCAGCAGCCGTATTCTTGACGAGAAAAAAGAGTCCTTCAGTGATCAGTTGCAAAAGGAGATCAATGAAGCTTCGGAATCCGACCTGCAGCTCGCTTCGCAGACTCGCCCGGCATCGCAGATCAAGCCTGGTAATCAGATCTACCTCCGTGTGGAAGATCCGGACCGGGACCATACGGATGACTCCGATCAGATCGTAGTGAAGTTGAGTGCCGAAAGTGGCGACGTGCTGCAGGTGAAAATGCAGGAGACGGGGCTCCATACCGGCATCTTTGAAGGAACCGCGCTGACAGGGGAACTGCCTGCGGGTGCGCTGGCGAGCGACACGTCCATTCAGCACAGTCCACTGATGGCGATTGATCGCGACCCGGCGACGTTCTGGATGAGCGAACCGGACGGAGCAACTCCGAAGTTTCTGACTGTCGATATGAAAGATTTAAGGTCAGTCAATCGTGTTCGGATCAGTTCACCGCGTCCCGATCAGCATATCCCGATTCGTGGAGATCTGATGGGCAGCAATGACGGCCAGTTCTGGTTCCGTATTGCCACGCATCCACGCCCGACCCCAACGCCTGCGGTGACCGAAGAATTTGTTGCCATGCGGCGACGCGTGTTCGAAGGCAACTACACGGGATACTCGAACTGGCAGCAGATCCTTAATTTGAGCAAAAACATCCAGCCCACGGAGGATGAAGAAGTCACGGAGTTGTTGTGGTCTCGCCCGGCAGATGCCGAAGGCGCTCAAAATCCGTATGCCGTCATCTGGCAGGGGTTGCTGGTGCAGGATCGTCCCGGAGCAGCCCGAATTGCGGTCCAAGCAAATACGACCGCGATCTGGATTGATCAAAGCCTCGAACTCGAAGTCGGACCTGGAAATCGCACCGTTGATGTGTGGCTGGAAGCGGGCACACATCCGCTGACAATCTTCGCCGCAGCCGTCAATGCGAGTCAGGGTGTCTCTGCGACGATTGCAAGGCAGGATCATCGAGCGGATACGATTGTAGCACTGCCGTTTCGGACGAGCGATTTTGATCTGACTCGGCCCAATTCCGGACCGGCCAAACTGCGTGCCCCGATCCGCAGCGACTTTGGTCGGACAGAATGGACGATGGAATTCGAGCCGATGGAACTTCGCTACGTGAAATTCGTGATTCACGAGTTTCTCGGTGAGGCCGTCGCAATCAATCATGTGGAAATTGCCGGGGAAGATGATGAGATCTTCATTCCGACGGAATTTGACATTCTGACGTTGCCTGACAATGAAACTCTTGAAATTGCCGGCGGTGATGTGATCACTGGCAATTACACGGATGAATTTACTCAGGGTGCATTTGGGAACAGTCGCCTGCTGTCGAGTCAATTGACCGCAACCTACTACAACGCGTCGGTGACTCCCATCACTTACGATTTTCAGAAGGATGCAAACGGGACGGTCTACACGGTTCGCAAGGTTCTGAAGCGGATTGAACCCGGTGAAAGGCTCATCGTGGAAATCGTTGATTTCGACCACGACACAACTGATACGGCCGATACCGTGCCATTCGAACTCATCACCAGCAGCGGGAAAGCTCTTGAATACGTTGCGACGGAGACGAATAAGAGCACCGGTATCTTTACGAAAGAGATCGATACCTCCGCTAGTGAAGAGCAGGGGAAAGTCCGGGTTCAGAAAGGAGAACGTTTGTTCCTGAGGTACATTGATTCCCAAAATACTTTCCCAGGTCACGCGGTACCTCGTGAAACCGCCGTGTACGTGAATCAGCCATCAGAGGCGCAAGTTCGCATTTTGGAATCGCGGGTGATTCCCGCTCCCGAAGGACAACAGGTGCTTCCTCAATTTATCTACCAAGCGACAGACGATCGGCTGGAAACGGCTGCGGTGGCCTTCGAAGCGCCACTGACCATTGAAGTGATCGATCCCGATTCCGCAAAAAACAGTGGCAGTAAGGTTGTTGTTTCGCTGAAGACCACCGATGGAGCTGTTGTCGAGGTGGAATGTGTTGTCTCAGGAGCGTTCACGCGGACGTACAATCAGGTGTCACGCGAATCGGCCGATGTGATCGCTCTGGATGATGGGCGATTTATCGGTCAGATCATACTGCAACTGGGCAGCAGCACCAGTCCCAGCCTCGTCCCTGTCCATTCCGAAATGCCGCGAAATCTAATCGGTGGTCCGGATGTCAAAGAAGAAAGTGGTCAGGGATCTGCGGTGGATCGCAGTCTCGTCACAAAAGTGCTGAACCTGACAGGTAAGGATCGAATTTCCGCACTGTATAACGATGCGTTACGACCGGATGAGAAAGCGAAAATCTTATCGGCGCAAGCTCGTCTTGTGACGAATGGCAAGCTGGCCTGTACCGACCGCGAGTACGAAAAATCCGTCACTCAGTTGCATGTCGGTGAAAAGCTCTTCCTGCGAGTCGAAGATGCTGATCGGGACGTCACTGACGAACGTGACGTCATCGATGTTCAGCTGACCACAGAATTCGGAGACAAAGAGACGGTTCCTCTGTTTGAAACCTTGCAGCACAGTGGAGTCTTTACCGGGTCACTTGTTCTGGCGGCGAGCGAAAACCCCACACCGGGCAATATCACGGCAGAAGATCCGGCAATTGAATGCTTCTTTGGGGACACCCTGTCGATTCGTTACGTCGATCTGTCCGCCAGTACAGAACAGGGAAAACAGGAATTGCTGCAGGAAGTCCCGGTCGTCATCGGCACGGACGGATTGGTGACTGCGTTCAGCAAGACGTTTAACAATGAACAACTGGCGGTCGAGACAAAATTCCACATTGCTGAGAGCTATTTTGAACTGTTCAAGAGCCATCAGGAACTGGGTCGGTCGGCTGATTTTCTGACGGATCTGGAAGCTGGTCGCCGCGTCCTCAGGGAGGTCATGGAAGATTATCCCGATCCGAAATACGTGCCGCGTATCGCCTATCTGATGGGGCAGTTCTCCCAGGAATTGAAGCAGTGGCGCGAAGCGATTCAGTCGTATGAGTTGATTGTTCGCCAGTATTCCGATCATTCGCTGGCCGCCGATGCCCAGTACAAACTGGCGCAGTGTCACGAAGAGGCAGGCGATTTCGATCAGGCTCTGGAAGCTTACGTGACGCTTGCAGCGACCTTTCCGAAGAGTCCGCTGATTGCCAGCGTGATGATCCGCATCAGCGACTATTTCTATAAGAATGGCCGATTCGAAGTGGCGGCTCAGGTAGGACAAAAATTTTTGGAGCAGTTCGAAGGACACCAGCACTCATCCCGAATGGCGTTCCGCAATGGTCAGTGCTATTTCAAGGCAAAGGATTACACCAAAGCTGGATTGTCGTTCGATCGTTTTGCTAAAAGATTTCCGGAAGATCCACTGTGTGCCGACGCGGTGTTTTGGTCCGGTGAAAGCTATCGCAATGCAAACAACATCCGCGAAGCCTTTCAAAGATACAATACCTGTCACTGGGACTACCCGGCCAGCGAAGCCGCGAAATTTGCGCGTGGCCGACTGGCATTACCCGAGATGTTGCAGCAGTTTGAAGCAGAAGCCGCTGCAGTTGAGAATAATAATCAATGATTTCCATTACGATACTTGTATGCAGCCTGTTTGGTATTGGCCCCGCAGTTCTGGAGACCGTCTTTCCAGTGCAGACCGAAGGGAGTCCGGCAACGGCGACTGCTGACGCAGTGCCCAGCGACGGAAAGACACCCGGATCCGGGACTTCGGCAACTGCCGATCCTGCGGCATCGGCAGCCCCGGCTAGCTCCGACGATAACAAGGATGCGGCGGCACCCGCTGACACCGAGACCGGTGACGCGGGGGCAGCCTCAGAGAACACTGAAGGTTTCTGGGCGTCCGTCAACAAAATGTTGCATTCTGGCGCCATGGGCCTGATGCTTGAGGGCGGCCTTTTTATGTGGCCCATTCTGTTGATGGGGATCGTGGCCTTCGCGGTGATCATCGAACGCTATCGCAGCCTCAAGATGCTGGGAACCGACACTCAGGCGCTGCGCTCGCAGGTACGGACCCTGCTGGAGCAGGAGCGGGTTGAGGAAGCTCTGCAGCTGTGTGATGGTCTGCAGGGCCCGGTACCAGCGATCCTGTCCGCAGGATTAAGAAAATTTCTGGTGCTGCAGCGTCTGGATTATGACCCTGGAAAGATCGAGGAGCAGGTCGTCAAGGGCATGGACGACTACGGAGTTCACGTTGTCGCCGCGCTGGAAAAACATCTTCCCATTCTGGGGACGGTTTCCAGTGCCGCGCCAATGGTTGGATTTTTGGGCACAGTTTCCGGGATGGTGAATTCGTTTAAGGACATTGTGGCCAAGATGGGCGAAACGAACATTGTCGAAGCTGCGGCCGGGGGAATCAGTGAAGCCCTGCTCACCACAGCCCTCGGACTGATTGTCGGGATTCCGGCGTATGTCGCATTTAACTATTTCACCAGCGTCATTAATCTATTTGTCCTTGAAGTCGAGGAATCCGCGACGGAATTGATCGAGACAGTCACTCTGCAAGTGGCTCTGCAGCGGCGGGAAGCGGAAGGTGCTGTGGTGGCTGATTCTTCGGTCCGATGAGTGAATCTGATCCAGCGAGCAGGCAGTAACAGTGAGTCCGGAGGTCTTCGATGTTTAAAAAGCTAAAACGAACAAACAAACTGCTGATCGAGCCACCTGCTGTGGCGACCGGGGACATCGCGTTTAATCTGATCGTGTTCTTTTTGGTCTGTGCCTCGATTCAACCCGACCGCGGGCATAAGCAAACGATCCCCAGAAGCGAATCAGAACAGGAAAAGAAAGAGAAAGAACCAGAAAACATCGAAGTGCAAATGACGCGGACGACTGTGCTTGTGAATGGAACGACGGTCGCATTGCCACAACTGGCGGGCGTGCTGCGTTCGAAGTTTGACGGAAAAACGCGTCCCGAAGATCGAATTATTGTTGTCAAAAGTCAAAAGGACACCCCGTATCGGCACTGGATTGATGTGACAACTCGAATTGAAGATGCGGGCGGTGTCATCACACTGCAACTGGAGGAAGAACGACAGGTGCAATTGCCAAGTCAGTGACGAACCGGCTGACGAATTGAGAGGTGGTTTCAGGTTTCAAATCAGGATCAGAACCAGAATCAGAATCAGAGTTGCTGAAAATCTCTTCGCCCCCGAGATCGGGGGCGAAGGTGGCCGACAGGCCGAATGAGGGGGCTTAATTGACGTGCCATGTAGAAGGAATTCTGCCCTCACCATTTTTACTCCGCGCGGGGAGAGGAGACTTTGGCGAGGGTTCGAAACACCGGTTCTTGAGTTGCGATTCGTTTTAAGTTCTCGTTTCATAGGTTTTCAGCGTGATGTTATGAAAATTGCCCGTCGACCCACGCGTGTGGAAATCCCCAACACAGCGATGGGGGACATTGCCTTTAATCTGCTCATCTTCTTTGTTATTTTGGCGCGTGCCCAAGATGACAGCCACTTGCACTGGAATCCAGCCAGCGCGGAAAAACTGGACAGTGCCGGACATGCCTCCGTCAGTGTGCTCGTTGATTCGAAAAACAAACTCTATCTGAATGGACAGGAAATCGGGATCTCTCAATTGTCGGGTCGCATCGAAGCCCTGCTGAAAAAGGCACCCGCTGGTAAGCGGACGGTCTTGCTCAAAGTACATCAGGAAGTCATGGCTCAGCGATTCGAACCGATTCTGGAGGCCGTCAGTGAGGCTGGCGGTGATCTTGTTCACATCCTCGAAGAAAATAAGAAGCCATCAAAGTAGAATGTACCGTATCTTCCAATTGTGTTTGTTTAACCCGAGCCAGCGGTTTTGAAGTTGTGCACATCGACTTGATCCTAACCCGAAGCGCCAGCGAGGAATCGAGTTGCGTTTCTCCTGCCGCTTGCAAACTGTTTGCCTCGCTGGCGCTTCGGGTCGGTATGCTCTCCGTATTTTATAGCCCACGTGCAGTTTGAAATTGCAGATGCGGAACTTCAAAAGCGATCGGCTCGGGTTAAACAACATTTAACGAATTCTTGGGCAAGCCACATGACACTCCACTCCAATTCATCCGAAAACGAAGAACATGAGCCCGCCGGACTCGGCAGAGATCTTCATCGGCTGAAAAAACACGGCGGCATGACACTCACTGAAATGCGTGAATTCATCCGGCAACTGCACGGTCGCAAACCCAGTGAAGTTCTGGGAATCGTATCGAGCAATGCGTTCATCCGCGCGACGGGGGAATCGGTCCTTTATGTGGGACTTTTGTTCGTTGTTTTGACCGTTGTACCATTTCTCTTTGCGAGCGATGAAAAAGACTCCGGCTCGAAGACGGGGCCAGTGGCTCAGACTAATAATGAGGCGACTTCTCCGGTGGCCACGACGGACAACCCGGTGGCTGGCAGCGCTGCGACCGGTGCCGACGGTGCAATCAACGCCGAAGAGGCTCAGAAGGCAGTGAAGGCGATGGGACTTGGCGAAATCAAAACCGCAGATCCTGACAAGAACCCGCTTGATAATCTCGATAGCCTGCTGGATGATGCGAAGTAGTCCCTATGAGTGTGATTCCGCAAGACTTGGCCCGAAGCAAAAAGAAACATGATCGCCTGGCAGTGGTTGTGATTCTGCTGTGGTTTGTCGCAATCGTGGACTGGTTTTTGACAGGAAAACTGCCGGTCTGGATGACTGCGATTTTCTTGATCGGCGCTGCAGGATATGCAGGTTTTCGCGTCTGGCAGACATCTAGACGTCCAGACGGCTCCCCCCTAGCTCTGAATTTCCAGTTCTCCGTGTTGTATGTCAGCCTTTGGCCGCTGCTGGTCTGGGGAACAGATGCAATTGAGTTCCGCGAAGCGAGTGTTGAATTTGCGCGATGGGGAACCGGAGGGTTGTTTTGCCTCGGTCTCGCATGGTTCGTCTGGGCAATGGAGAAGGCATCGCAGCGATTTGAAGCGCTTCGCAGAATGGCGGCGCAGAATCCTGATCCAGATCGCCGCCGTGCACTGGCCGCGGCGGCATCCCCGACGAAACGATCATGGCATCCGCTCGATATCAACGCTTGGTATTACGGTCGACAGAGTCCCCGGCTCCGCCAGTCGCTGACTGGCCTGATGAGTTATTCACTGCTCTTCACGCTCGTGTTCCTGATCTGTTCACAAATCAATGGTTGTCAGGAACTGTATGAAATGCCTGCGGGAGGAGGCGTGCAGCAGACGTTAGCGCAGACGGTCCGCGTGCAAAAGGTGATCAGGAAAAAATTCGTCGTTAATCCTTTCAGCTCGATCCTGTTCAAGGTTCCGCCCATCGATGAAATCAAACTGGAACTGACCGAAATCACGAAGCATGCATATACAGTTGGGTACGGAGAGGGTGAAGGTTCCGGTTTTGCCGGCGGAAAGAAAGGGGCTAAGGTTCGCTTTATTCGCCTTGAGTACGCGGGCGGGGATTGGGATCAGGACTTCGGAATCGGCAGCGATCTCAATATCCTTGCAGAATACAATGTTCGCACGACTCAGCCCGTGGCCGCCCAGACCGAGTCCCGTACGATCGAACAGTTGCGGAATTTCCCGCTGGGCAGCAGTCCGCCGATGGTGTTCATGACCGGCCAAGGAAATATTTCCATTTCCAGCGCTCAGGTCAAAATTCTGCGTGAGTATCTGATCGACAAGCATGGGATGCTGTTTATCGACAATGGTGGAAGTCAGCATTTCCATAATCAGGTCATTGGTATGATGAGGAATATTCTGCCTCAGGTTCGTCCCGCTCCAATTCCGCTGGACGATGTGATACATCGGATCCCGTATCAGATTCCTTTCCTGCCGTATGTCGCGCCCCACGGTGGCAAGGAATCGTTGGGCTGGCGCGTCGATGGCCGGCTGGTCTGTTATTATCACCCAGGTGATATCGCCGATGCATGGGCGGATGACCATGCCGGTGTTTCCCCGGAGATCTGGGAAGCCTGTTATCAGCTCGGTACAAATGTCATCTTTTACGCACATACGGAGTACAGCAAATGGCTGTCATCACGTAGCAAGGCTAGCAAATGAGTGAGTCCGGACGATTGCGCTCGATTACCGCGATACTGACACGGGTCTTCGGATTCGTTGTTTGTATTCTGCTGACTACCTCAATGTCTTCGGCTGCGGCTCTCGACGAATTGCCGCTCGAACGCTGGAAACAGTTGCGCGAGACTGAGCGGTACCAACTGCAGATCGCGGAAAAGTACTATCGCGAGCAGAACTGGAAGGTCGCTGCGGCGGAATACGAGAAGTTTCTGACGCTGCACGAAAAAAGTACCGGAGCCTCGTTTGCGCAGATGAAATGGTCGATCTGCCAGGTCAGACTCAAGAAGCTGAATACTGCGATCAAAGATGGTTTTCAGTCGGTGATCGATTATTGGCCTGAGTCTCCAGATGCGGTGACTTCAGCGTATTACATCGGACTGACTTGGAAAGACATGGGGGAGATCAAACCGGCTAGGAAAGCCTATCAGGTGGTTCTGCAAAAGTATCCCCAGGCTTCGGTCGCGGCCTTTGCGGCTGTTGACCTGATTGATATCGCGGGCCTGGAAGGAGATCGGCAGTCGCAGTCGACCTTGTGGAAAAAACTGACGTACGAGACGACCCGCAACGATGAGACTCGCGCAGTCTGTGAAAATGCCTCACGTCAATATGCTGCCTCTCTGCTGCTGAACAATGGACTCTCCGAAGCCGTCAAGGCGCTGGCGACCACGTATGTCGAACCATCCGCGTTTGTCGATCAATTTGTAGTTCTCTCGACGGCGGCGATCAATCAGCTGATGGGCGACCAGAAGACAGTTCCGCAGGGGGAAAAACTTTCCGACGATGCCGCAAATCATCTTCGCACACTGCTTCCTTCGGAAAACACAACTCCGGAGCAAAAAGTACTGGCCCAAAAATGCTGGTTTGCCATAACTAATTTGTACGCCGCTTCGCGGCGCGTTGACAAAACAGAAGAGGCATTCAAGCTGATCTTGGAAAAACTCGGTCGCAGCGATGAAGTTCTGACCCGCTATGCAAGCTGGCATAAGTCTCGAAAGCAGTTCGATTTGGCCCGGCAGTTGTATGCATCGTTCGAAAACAAGATCCAGGGTCAGGCACAAATCGCGTATAGCTTTCGAGAACAGGAAAAGTACGCAGAAGCCGTCGCCGCATTTTTGCAGGTTGCCGCGGCAGATGTCGAACAGCCATTTCGCTGGTCAGCGGAAGCGGCCACCACGTACCGATACGCCCACCAGTGGATGCAGGCGATTGCCATCTATCAGGAATTGATGGCCAAAGACATCGACCATGTCGATGACTGGCTCTGGAACATCGCCATCACGCAGCGAGATGCGGGCATGCTGAAAGAAGCGATCGGTACACTGAGGCAGTGCAATAACTTCCCGAACAACTACACGGAAATGGCCGGATGCCATCGCCGACTCAAAGAGTACGATCAGGCCATTGGGTTGTACAGCCAGGTTGCCACCACCGATAAAAACTGGGCTCCGTGGTCGCTGATTCAGATCGCGTACACGCGTGAAGAAGCTGAACAGCCGGAGTTGGCAATCAAATCCTTTCAGCAGGTGTGTAAGCGATATCCGACTAATCAATATGCCAGCCAGGCACACGCCCACTTGCAGACCAAGTACAAAATCACCGTAACACTCGGCGGCGCCAAAGACGAATAATACAGCGATTTAGGATCATCACTATGTCAACTCATTCGGTCGGATTCATTGCCGCGGGATTGTTCGCGTGCGGAACATTTGTCGGCTGTGGATCTGATGCGCCGGTTCCCTCGGAATCGAACGGGAGCACCACGGTAAAATCTGCGACATCGAATCCCGAATCTGCCGCGAACGCTGAAGGCAACAGAGCGACTACCGGTGCCGCCGAGGCAAGTTTGAAGAAATCCGGAACACCCGGTATCGAGGAACAACTGGCACTCATTCAGGCGGATGTCAACAGTGAAAACTGGGATCGCGCTGACGAAAAACTTTCTGCGTTACGTATGTCACTGGGAGAATCGCCCACAGACGATCAGCTTTCGAAACTTTCCCCTGTTGAAAAACTTCTTGCGGCCCGTCGCGAGGCTTTGCGTCGGGACGAACGAAAGCAGTTGCTCGCCGCCGCGAAAACCGCCTTTGACAATGGTGAATGGGACCAGTCACTGAAAAAGATAGACGCTGTCGCCGCGTTGGCTCCAGGTGAATCAGAAAGGGAGGAACTGAACGGACTTCGCGCTTCGATCGATAAGGCCATGAAAGCCCAACTGGGCCTTGCATCGTGGATCAAGATGCTCGGTTCCAGCAGTTCAGGGGAAGTGAAAACGGCACAAACACAACTGCTGGAGGAGCCAGAGGCCGCTTTGCCTCTGGTCCGTCAGGCGATAAACCTGCACGATCCCGTGACCACAAAGAATGCGATGGAGTTTCTGAGGAAGCTGCGAAAACCTGAGATCACTTTGCCGATCATGGTCAGTGTGCTGGAGGATCCGGCTCAGCAGGCCAGTTGGGAAAACGCCGGGAAAGAGATTGTTCGCCAGGAGAGTCCTGGCGCGGGGCCGCAACTCCTGCATCTGGTACTGATGTCGACGATTCCGGAGCAGCGTCAGGCGGCTATCAGGGCATTGGCAGGGGTTGTGGATCCTCCGGAGGACACGGCTTTGGTACTGATGCCACTCCTGTTTCAGGATGGACCCGAATTGGCCGCGATGATCGCCGCCTGCACTCATTCGGTTGTGATTCATCATCACCATGATTTGCTGGAATGGCGGGCGATTGTCGAAACCGTCACTGAAGCGCAGGCTACGCAGTTGAGTCAGCTCGGCGACCGCTTGAAGGCAATCCAAGCGCTTCCGGCTGATCAGCAGACGACAATCAATGCCGCTCGGCAACTGGCGTATGCCCTGCAATTGATCGCTCCGGAACCGATTCCGGGTGTCCAGATTTTGGAATCCACGCCAACCGATCCAGCCATCAAGGCGACCGCTTTGCTGGACGGTGTCTGGAACACCATTGATCCCGCGTCGATGTGGTGGACGCCGGTCGCTCAACAAGGCTACGTCGTGATTGATCTTGGTGCACCACGGACCGTCACCGGGATTCGCATCTGGAACTTCAATGAGAATGCTGCCGGTTATCGTGGGTGGAAGGACGTGGAAGTCTATGTCAGTGATACGCCCACGGCATTACGTCCGGTATCTCAGGGAAACCTCCTTCCCGCGCCAGGCATTGCTGATCCGCTGGATTACAGCCAGATCATCCCGGTTAACTTTGCCCAAGGCCGCTACGTGAAGCTGATGTGCAGAGAATACCTTTCCCAAAATAGTCACGCAGGCTTGACGGAAATCCAAGTCCTCGGCTACTGAATGTCAGTAACCAACTTGTTCCAAGGCTCCCGCCCCGGAACACACTGCCTAGAAGGCTCCAGCCTCCACTGTTTCATTCAACAGGCAGGAGCCTAGATGTGGATCCGCTAAATGGCAGTGGATGAAGTGAGTTGTTTTTCGCATTTGTTGTTGTTTGCCTGGTGTGCCGTGTCAAGATCACTCTCAGGTCGTGAGGGGCCGTCCCGTGAATGTCCAGCGGTAGGGTTTGGCCATGGTCTCGTTGAAATAGTCGATAAATTTCAGCAGACGTTCTCGTAATTTATCGACGGATTCGAAGTGGCTGCGTTTG
>Ga0209390_10004090_pt1 | contig 22397 bp, 20 predicted proteins | sample BON01_FD_187212 | JGI IMG/M metagenome (GOLD analysis project Ga0209390, IMG submission 187212) | Freshwater microbial communities from Lake Bonney liftoff mats and glacier meltwater in Antarctica - BON-01 (SPAdes) (version 2) | ecosystem: Environmental > Aquatic > Freshwater > Ice > Glacier... | reverse complement strand
TAGCGATGATGAAATGTCGTGTGACACCCCTTGCTGTATGCCCAAACCGAGTCGAAGGCTGAAGCCAGTATCCGACTGAAGTCGGAGGGGTTACTCCTTAAAAAGGGACTCTAAAGTGGTAACGCCACGTTTCGTATGTCTGTAGGAATGATTTGAAGGCGATTTTAAGCGAAAACAAGGGCAAACGATGCTTTCTTGCAACAGTTTAGAACCAATGCCTGCTTGCCACATCCAAACGGAAAAGTTAGAAAAACGGTTCTCGGTGGATTTATTTCGATTTTATAAGGGGAATTTCATAATGCGGAAACTCGTCATAGGACTGGCGCTGGCCTCTACGGCCCTCGCATCACCTGCTCTGGCTCGCGACGGCCAATGGTACGTCGAAGTTGGTGGCGGACCAATGATCGTCGAAGATCTCAATTTTGATATCAACAGCGGAACAGATTCGCTCAAAGCTGACCTCGACAAGGGTTTTGATTTTGGCGGTACCGTCGGTTACGATTTCGGGGCTTTCCGCCTTGAAACAGAAGCCAGCTATCGCAAGGCAGATATCAATTCGATTACAGCCGGTACTACTGGCGTTGCAGGGTCGACCGTTTCTGGTACCTACGCCGCAGATGGCGACGTCAACGCCCTGAGCTTCATGCTCAATGGTTTGTTCGATTTCGGTGCTGATGACGGAATCCAGGGTTTTGTCGGCGGCGGCATCGGTGTTGCCCGCGTTGACATCAATACGGGTGCCTTTCAGAATTTCAGGACATATGATGATTCCGGCAGCGGGCTTGCATGGCAAGCGCTTGCTGGGGTTCGTGCTCCGCTGAATGACAGCTGGGACGTGGGTCTTCGCTATCGCTTCTTCAACGCTCCAAATGTCGGCCTGGTCGATTTTGCCGGTCGCGATAGCGAGACGAAGCTTACTTCGCACTCGATTCTCGGTACGCTGACATACAACTTCGGTGGTGAGGCTCCGCCACCTCCACCTCCACCACCGGCTCCAGTGGTAACGCCTCCGCCACCACCACCGCCAGTTGTGGCAGCTCCTCCTCCTCCTCCGCCGTGCAACAAGGGACCGTACATCGTGTTCTTCGGCTGGGATCAGTCGGACATCACACCTGAAGCTGCGACCATCCTTGACAATGCTGTCTCGGCCTATCGCAACTGCGGTACCGCAGCAGTTATGCTTGCTGGTCACACTGATACTTCGGGTACCATTCGGTATAACGAAGGCTTGGCAATGCGTCGTAACGCTTCGGTTACGGAATATCTTTCAGGCCGGGGCATCTCGGGTGATCGAGTTTCCAGCGAAGCATTTGGCGAAACCCAGCTTCGTGTTCCAACCGCCGACGGTGTTCGCGAACTGCAGAACCGCCGCGTGGAAGTTACTTACGGTCCGAATGCGGGCATGTAATTTTCGCGGAAGCGATAAAATATCGATGAGGGGCCGGAGCAATCTGGCCCCTTTTTCGTTGGATCGACTATAGGGGTGAGTAATCGAACCCTTTAGGAGATCGTAATGAGCAGAATAATTGCCCTCACCCTCACCTTTTCCGCCATCAGTCTTGGCGCGTGTTCCACGATGGCGGACTTGCCAGCAGAGCAGGTCGCATCAGCAACTTTAAGCGCCCCCGATGGGACTCCGACCGGAATGGTGGTGCTGCTTTCAAATGCTGGGCGATTGTCTCTTTCGGTCACAGCTACCGGAATTCCAGAGGGGCAGCATGGTTTCCATCTGCACACGACCGGCGCCTGCAAAGTCCCGGATTTTGTATCAGCCGGTGGACATTTAAACCCCACAGGAAAGCAGCACGGGACACTAAGCCAGGGCGGAAGTCATCTCGGCGATTTACCCAATCTTGTTGCCGGGAGCAGTCAAACTGCATCCACCACCATCGAACTCAACGATGATCGCGAACAAATCCTCTCATGGCTTTTCGATGCCGACGGCACAGCGGTCGTAATCCACGCCGATGCTGACGATTACATGATCAACCCTACCGGCAATGCCGGCAGCCGGATCGCGTGCGGAGTACTCAAGCGCAGCTAGATCCCGGGTTCCCCGGCCAGCCGGGCGCGCTCAACCAAGGTGCGCTCGGCTTCGGGTACTGTCCGATATGCCATGAACAGCAATACTGTGCCGATCGGCGCTGCGGCCAACATCGACAATATCCCGATCGAAAGGCTGCCGGTCATCGTAGAAACCTGCCCGGCCATGTATGGCCCGAGCGCAAGGCCGACCAGCGTAGTCGATAGGAAAAATGTGGCAGTGGCCGTGCCTCGCATTCGCGGGAGCACAAGATCCTGCGTCGTTGCTGCTGCTGCACCCAGTGCAGAACTGCCAAAGAGCGAGATCAGGAAATTCAAGAAGTAAAACAGCGCGACGTTTTCGGTGGTGAAGGCGAAGATCAAGGGCGGGACCGGGGCAAGTACGCCAAACATGATCACTAGAATACGTCCGCCCGGGTTACGTTCACGCAACCAGTCCGAGACTCTGCCACCAATGATCACACCCAAGAAACCGCCAACTGCGCCCCCGCCGCCAATCAACAAACCAAGCGTCGACTTTGAAGCCCCGAGCACACGTTCTGCATAGGGTGCGGCCCAGAAAGATACTGAATAGGACGCAAAGGCGACCATTCCGTATCCAAGAATTGTATAAAGAAACGCAGGATTCCCCCAGATGAGCTTGAATGTCGGGAAATCTCGTTCACGCAGCGAATGCGCCCATGAAAAGACGGCGTAATAGCCGATCCCGACCGCGATCCACTGCAGAGAATTACCAGTGACATAGCTCATCAGGCCGGCCGATAACGCAATTACCACCGCCGCCGTGACATTCGTCAACAAGGCTTTCCTGCCCCGTATCAGCGCTGAAATGAATGTAAACGGAGGGATGACCGCAAATAGCTCGCCCACAAAGTCTCTAAACGGATGTTCGATTTTCCGCTCGGGCAATCCGTCAATCGCCCCGCGAGTGGGCTCACGCAGGGTCAAAACCCAGGCCGCTAACAATAAGCCGGGAATGCCGACTGCCATGAAGGCCGCTTGCCAACCAACTAGCCCAAGCGGCCCACCGCCTGGATAAGCGCCGTTCCACTGCTCCACGATTACCCCGCCGATAGCCAGCGAGATCCCAGCGCCCAGATAAAGGCCAGCAGAATAAATCGCGAGCGCGGTACCGCGCATTTTTTTAGGAAACCAATCAGAAATCAGCGAGTAAGCGGCTGGGCTGGCGGTTGCTTCACCAACACCGACACCCATTCTCGCCACGCCGAGTTCAAGACCGCTCCGTGCAAGGCCGGAAATGGCAGTCATAAACGACCACAAGGCGAGACCGATCGACATGAGCCTGATCCGGTGCCAGCTGTCGGCGAGACGCCCAAGCGGGATGCCAAACAGGGCGTAAAATACGCCGAATGCCGTGCCGTAGAGAAAACCAAGATCAGCGTCGGTGAGGCCAAGGTCTGCCTTGATATCATTGGCCAGAATCGAAAGAATATTCCGGTCGATAAAGTTCAGCATATAAACAAGCACGAGCACACTCAGGGCATACCAGCTATAGGCCGGTGCCTTGTCTGTGACCTTAGTCGCGGCGGTTACACCAGTCTCAGTCGGCGGTATTGGCATAGTCGATCCGATCTTCAATCGCGGCATCATTAAAACCCTTGCGCCGTAAACGGCAGCTGTCGCACGATCCGCATGCGCGACCATTTTCTGTTGGATTGTAGCACGACCAGCTCATCCCTGTATCCAGCCCCAGACGGCTAGATTCACGGGCAATGTCTGCTTTGGTCATGTGTTGAAGTGGGGCGTGAACCGTTAGGCCTTTGCCTGCCAAGCCCGCCCCTTCCACGCCGAGCTTGGTCCCAAGCCGCGCGGTTTCAGTGAAGCTGGCAATGAATTCTGGTCGGCAATCCGGGTAACCGGAATAGTCGAGCGCATTGACGCCAATAAAAATATCTTCCGCGCCCACTGTCTCTGCCCAGGCCAAAGTGAGTGAAAGAAAAACCAAATTTCGCGCGGGAACATAAGTAACCGGAATGCCTGCCGTCACGCCGCCCATCGGCACATCGATGTCGTCGGTAAGAGCCGATCCTCCAAAGATACTAAGGTCAAGCGGCAGTTCGACGTGGCGTTCTACGCCCAAATGATTGGCAATTCGCCGCGCCGAATTCAGTTCAATTACATGTCGCTGGCCATAGTTGATTGTCAAAGCATATAGCTGGAAACCGCGTTCTTGTGCGATGGCCGCAGTAACCATCGAATCGAGACCGCCCGAAAGCAGCACAACCGCCGGTTTGCCCGGTACATTTCGATCCATCCCCATTGATCTGGGCTAGTCGGAATTCTCACCTTCGGCAATGGGCTGAAAGCCCCAAAGTCGTAACTTTAACGGCAGCTGCCGGTTCTTCGCGCCTCAGCCGTGAAATCAAATGCACGTGACACTACGAGGCCAGACCCCTTGATTTGTGCAAGACCGCCGGTTTCCATACGAATATTGGTCAGGCCATAGCCTTTGCCGGGACAGGTATATTGTACCGTCACCTCGTTTGGCTTGTCATCAACAACATACTGGCTGCAGCCGCTATTGGAGTGCTTTAGCTGGAGCAACTCGCGGCCCGTGCGCAGACAAATTTTGCGTGTAGGCGTGCCATCGCGACACCGCAGTTCCCATTCTCCCCGCTCAAGCTGATCAAGCATTGCGAGCGCCGGAGCTTGCGCCGCAGCTGGAGCGAGCAAAAACAACGCCGGAATAACGGCAAGAAATGCCTTAGGCAACAAACCGCCAGAGCCTTTCTTTTCCATCACGAATACTCCATCAAAGTTCATCTATACCAGTACCTTATAGCATAGATGTGAACATAGGCAAAACGTGCTATTCCAGCGACGAACCGTCAGGCGTCGATCAGAAATATCTTCGAGCAAAATGCGCAATCCACTTTGATCGTACCGTCGTCATCGCGCATTTCAAACCTATCCGCTTCTGGAAAGCGGCCGATGACATCATTGTAATGCGCTACCGAACATCGGCATCCGCGCCGCAGCGGGGCACCGGGGAGAACTCGGACTTCGTCTTCTTCATGGAACAGGCGCCAGACCAAAGCTTCCAACGACAATTCCCGGTCAACCAGCTCGTCATACCGGGTGCTGCCTGCCAGAATGGAAATATGTTCCCATTCCGGGCGATCGAGACGCGCGTGGAGGCGTTCGCGGCCTTCCTCGCCATCGGGCAAATGCTGGACCAGAATGCCGCCGGCGATGCATCCGTTGGAATCGTGCCGCGCACCGACCCGGATCAGTGTTGGGACCTGTTCCGACTGCATGAAATATGCCTCGCAAGCCGCGGCAAGTGTTTCCCCTTCCAAGGGAACGATACCCTGATAGCGGCCGTTTTCCCCGGGCAAATCAAATGTGATTGCCAGATATCCTTTGCCAAACAGCGCAGCAAGGGAAGGATTTGCGCCCAATTCAGCCAAGCGGTCATCGTTGAAATCGACATAGCCGCGAAGCTCGCCGGCGCGGTAATCGCACACCAGCAATTTGACGACCCCCGCTTCTGTCTGGGCCTGCATTGTCAGCTGGCCAGCCTCGTCCTTCATCAATCCGCCAAGCAGGGTAGCGAGCACGAGCGCCTCTGCCAGCAAATGGGTCATCGCGGGCGGATAATCATGCGCCGACAGTATCTCGTCCACGACCCCATCAAGCCGCACGATCCTGCCGCGCGCGTCACGCGCAGGAATAGTGAAAGCGAGCAGTTGGTCGGAATAGATTTCGAGGGATTTAGTCATCGCAGGAATATGGGGTCTGACTGACCGAATTTAAGGCCAAGCCTCGTCCGGCCTTAAATCTCACAATTTGCCCAAGCTCCATAACAAGATCGATTTCTGCGCATGGATGCGGTTTTCCGCTTCGTCAAACACCACTGATTGCGGGCCTTCGAATACTTGCTGGGTTACCTCGTCACCGATATGGGCGGGCAAGCAATGCAAGAAGCGGGCGGAGGGTTTAGCCTGTGCCATCAGCGCATTATCCACTCTGTATGGGGCCATTGCGCTCAGCTTACTCTCGGCATTTTCCTGACCCATCGATACCCAGGTATCGGTCACAATGATGTCCGCGCCGCTGGCCGCCAGCGCGGCGTCTTGCGTTAGTGTTACCTTGGCCCCGCCTGCCCGCGCTATCTCGACGAATTCAGAATCCGGTTCAAACCCCGCGGGCGTTGCCACGCGGACGTTGAATTTCATCAATCCAGCTGCCTCCAGAATGGAATGGAGGACGTTGTTGCCATCGCCGAACCATGCCAGTTCGAGGCCAGGCAAGGGCATCCCTTGTTCGATGATTGTGAGCAAGTCGGCCACGATCTGGCACGGATGAGACCGATCAGTCAGGCCGTTGATCACCGGCACGCTGGCGTAATGCGCCATCGCCTCGATCTTTGCATGATCGTCTGTTCGCAACATGATCGCGTCACACATCCGGCTGAGCACACGCGCGGTATCGGCCACGCTTTCGCCGCGTCCAAGCTGGCTGGTACCTGCATCGAGGATCAAAGCGCTACCGCCCAATTGGCGCATCGCAATGTCGAAACTGGCGCGGGTCCGGGTCGAACTCTTTTCAAACACCATTGCCAGCACATGACCCATCAGCGGCGCATCGGCATCCGCCTGTCCCTTGGGCCAAGCAGCGCGGGCCGCCTTGCGGTCCTGCGCGTCGTTCAGCATCGCAGCGATTACATCGCCTCCGGCATCCGTCAGATCGAGAAAGTGGGGCATCTGATCAGGCCGCCTGCGGTGGTTCATAACTGGCCGCACCGGCGGACAATTTATCAAAGAACTCGTCAATTTCGGCATCACCGATGACCAGCGGCGGCAGCAACCGCAGCGTATTGTCGCCCGCCGCCACAGTCAGCAATTGGTGATTGTCGCGCAGATGGACAAAGAAGGGACGCGGCTCGACCTTCATTTTGATACCTAGCATCAAGCCCTTGCCGCGGACCAATTCGAACAGATCGGGGTAATTGCCGATAAATTGTTCCAGGCGGCTGCGGATCCGCTCACCCTTCTCGCGCACTTCGGCAAGGAATTCTTCATTCCCAACAGCATCCAACACCGCCATGCCTGCCGCCATCGCCAGCGGATTGCCGCCATAGGTCGATCCATGGGTGCCGAAGGTCATGCCCCCCGCGCCCTTTTCCGTGGCCAGGCAGGCGCCGAACGGGAAGCCCCCGCCAATACCCTTGGCTGTGGCCAGAATGTCGGGATCTATGCCATATTGTTCATGGGCGTAGAATGTTCCTGACCGGGCAACACCGCACTGCACTTCGTCGAGTACCAGCATCAGATCATGCTCGTCAGCCAAGGCCCGCAGACCTTTCATGAACTCATCAGAGGCAGGCCGGATGCCGCCTTCGCCCTGAATTGGCTCAACCAGAAAACCTGCGGTCTTCGGACCGATCAGCGCCTTGGCTGCTTCCAGATCATCGAATTCGCAATATTTGAAGCCGGGCAGCAGCGGCATGAAGCCGTGATGCATCTTTTCCTGATTCGATGCACTGATTGTGGCCATCGTCCGGCCGTGGAAGGCATTCTTGAAAGTGATCAATTCATGGCGTTCTGGATTGCCATTCGACTGGTGATAGGCGCGCGCAGCCTTGATCGCGCATTCGACCGCTTCTGCGCCTGAATTGGTGAAAAATACGGTGTCGGCGAAGGTCAGATCGACCAGCCGTTGGGCCAATGCCTCGCCCTGCGGACTGCCATACAAGTTCGACACATGCATCAAATTGGCCGCCTGCTTCTGGATCGCGCTGATCAGCCCTTCGTGCGAGTGCCCCAGCAGGTTCACAGCAATGCCGCTGGCGAAATCGAGATAGCGGGTGCCATCTTCATCGATCAAATGGCAATGCTCGCCTCGGACGGGCCGCACGCCGCACCGGGGATAGACAGGCATGAGCGGAGTGATAGCCATCGGAAATTCCTCAAGTTTGAATATTCAGGGTAGTCAGCTAGATGTCTGAACGACAAATGGCGACCCTTTCGGGGCCGCCATTTGCGTCGTTTATGATTGCGCAATTGTCCGACAAGGCGCCGGATGTCATGCAGGCAGATTACTCTTGAACGGGCACAAGATTAACCGCCGAATGCTTGCCTCGTCGGTCAACTTCGAGGTCGAACTGAAAACGCTCGCCTTCGTTGATCGCAGTTAGACCTGAACGTTCAACAGCGCTGATGTGCACGAACGCGTCGGGTTGGCCATCGTCACACACGAGAAAGCCGAAGCCCTTCATTGCGTTGAAGAATTTGACTGTGCCAGTAGCCTTTTCGCCAGTAAGCTCGCGCTGCGGAGCGCCGCTTGCCGGACGTTCACTGCGTTCACTGCGTTCACCGCCGCCAGTATCGGTTACAGGAATGATGTCGCCGACAATCTGCAAATCCTGTGCAGAAACCTTGCCGCCGCGATCAACCAGATTGAATTCCAGCGTCTGACCTTCGGCAAGGCCAGCCAAACCGGCGCGTTCAACAGCACTGATATGCACAAATGCATCTTCGCCGCCTTCATCCTGTTGGATAAAGCCGAAGCCTTTTTGCGAATTGAAGAACTTTACAGTTCCCTTTCCGGTGCCAACAACTTGAGCGGGCATGCGGTTCGCACCGCCGCCTGCGCCCGCGCCGCCGCCAGCCCCGCCGCGATTGCCGCCGCCGCTAAACCGGTCGCCGCCACCGCCGCCGCCGAAGCGATCGCCACCACCGCCGCCGAAGCGATCACCGCCGCCGCCGCCGTAGCTGTCGCCGCCAAAACCACCTTGAGATTCGCCGCCAAATGGGGAGAAACTTTCTTCCCCGAAACCATCGCGCTTGTCGCGGCCCCGACCCCGGCGCCCTTTGTCGTAACCCATAATAAAATTCGTACCTTCGTCACGCCGCCCGGTAATCATCATGCCGGAACGCGGACGGAAAGCGCACCTGACATTCGCGGTGGAACCAGATTATCGCCTGCATTTCCACCAAAGAGACCCTAATGATAGCGCAAATTCTATCCTTGCGCGAACATTTTCACCACGAAGCCGATGGAGGCCGAAAAATGTGACATTTTCGCATAGTTTGGCGGACATTGGGTTGCGCAGAATGCTGGCGGAGCGCAAGATCAAGGCAGAATTTACACAGGAAAGTCCACCATGAGCCAGTTTCGCCGCCTTTCCGATTCGGTACTTGCCAGCCCCCAAATATCGCTGGAAGATATCGAACTTGCTCGCGACGAAGGGGTGACCCTGATTGTTTGCAACCGCCCGGACGGCGAAGATCCCGGCCAATTGGAAAGCGATTCGATCCGCCAGACTGCGGCCGAGCAGGGCATCGAGTATCTCTCGATCCCGATCACTGCTTCAGGCTTCAGCGAGCCGCAAGTCGCCGCCATGGCTGATGCGCTGGCTGGGGCCGAGGGCAAGGTATTGGCCTATTGCCGGTCAGGCACCCGTTCAACTTTGTTATGGGCTTTGGCGCAGGCGAGCACTGGCGCCGATCCTGACGTTTTGGCAGCTCAGGCTAAGGCCGCCGGCTACGATGTTGCTCCGGTCCGCCCGGTGATGGACATATTGGCTGCGAAGCACCGGTAATGGCATTTCTGGTGAAATTCACTGCATCATTGCTCGCCATCTTGGTTTTGGCATGGTTCGCTCTGCGGCTTGGGCTGGGACGCGATGCCCGGATTCGCGATAAAGAACATGCGCAATTGTTGGCAGACGAAGTGGTTTATGGCTTTGAAGCGCTGAAAACAGCTGTCGATAAATTCGGCCGGGCAGCGTTGCTACAGGATGCGGCGGGCAGAGTTATTCTGGTGAAATTGCACGGCGCGCAGTTCTCGGGCCGCTTGCTGGGGCCAGAAGCCGAGGCGTTGATATGGAACGATCAGGGGGAAAGAGAGCTCCTGGTGAGCAGCGGAGAGTGGCTGTTCGGCAAGGCTTCCCTGAATATCGCCGATCCCGATGATTGGGCAAAAGCGGTCAAAGCGGCTAAGGAACCGGCCCATGCCTGAATTCTCACCTATTGATTTTGCCGTTCCGGCCTTCGTGCTGCTGGTGCTGATCGAAATGATCTGGGCGCGGCGCAAGCGGCAGGGTGCCTATGAACCGCGGGACACCCTCACTTCGCTCGCCTTTGGACTGGGCAGCTCAGTCACGGGCCTACTCACCGGCGGCGCGGTCCTGGTTTTATCGCTATGGCTATACCAATTTCGCCTGTTCGATTTTGGCGCGGAATGGTGGATGGTGTGGTGGCTGTGGCCGCTATGTTTTGTGCTGGATGATCTGGGCTATTACTGGTTCCACCGCTGCGCCCACCGTGTGCGCTGGTTCTGGGCCAGCCATGTGAACCATCATTCCAGCCAGCATTACAATTATTCGACGGCGCTGCGGCAAAGCTGGACCAGTTTCTTTGCCTTGTCCTTTATCTTTCGAATTCCGTTGACGCTGCTGGGATTCCACCCGGCGATGATCCTGTTCGTGGGCGCGTTCAACCTGATCTATCAGTTCTGGATCCATACCGAGGCGATTGGCCGGATGCCGCGCTGGTTCGAAGCTGTGATGAATACACCGAGCCACCACCGGGTCCATCACGCCACCAATCCGCTCTACCTCGATCGTAATTATGCGGGCACATTCATTGTCTGGGACAGGATGTTCGGCACATTCCAGGCGGAGACGGACAGCGAGCGCATCCGCTACGGGATTGTCCGCCAATTGGGCACATTTAATCTGCTGTGGGCTGTCTTCCATGAGTGGGTCGGTATCGCGCAGGATGTTTGGCGCGCACCATGGCGGCACAAGCTGTCTTATGTGTGGCGCCCGCCCGGCTGGACCCATGATGGCAGCCGGGACACCTCCGACATGCTCCGCGCGCAGTGGCTTGAACGGCAGGCGCCAGCCGCATTGGAGACTTCCGAAAAATCAGTTCCGAATGAAAACTCGATTGCGGTCAAAGAAAAGCCAGCCTAATCTCCAAAGAAAACTGGAGAGAGCATGAATCAATTCGATATAATTGTCGTCGGTGCAGGCAGCGCGGGCAGTGCCGCTGCTGCCAAGCTGGCGGAAGACGGCACAAAGCGCGTTTGCCTGATCGAGGCGGGCGGCAAGAACGAACATATGTTCACCCGCACTCCCGGCCTGATTTCGATGATGCCGGACAAAAGCAATTGGGCCTTCGACACCGAGCCGATGGAGGGTCTGGATGGCCGGATCGGTTATCAGCCGCGCGGGCGCGGATTGGGCGGTTCCTCTGCCACCAACGGGATGGTCTATATTCGCGGCAATCCGTGGGACTATGACAATTGGCAGGCGCTCGGCTGTACCGGCTGGGCATGGGACGATGTGCTGCCGGTATTCAAGCGGCAGGAAAACACCCATCACGGTGCAAGTGAATGGCACGGCACCGGCGGACCGTTGCATGTCAACAAGCAGATCTCCCCCAGCAATGTGGCGCAGGCCTTTGTCGATGCGGCAGGGCAATTGCAAATCCCGAAGAATGACGATTTCAACGGGCCGCGGCAGGAAGGGTTCGGCATTTTTGATGTCACCCAGCACGACGGCGAACGGTGGTCCTCCGCCCGCGCTTTCCTGGATCCGCTGAAGGGCAAGTCCAACCTGGAAATTCGCACCGGTGCCTTGGTCGAACGAATTGTGGTGGAAGGCGGCAGGGCAACCGGCGTGGTCATCCGCCAGGGCCGGAGGAGCGAGACACTGCACGCAGCTGGCGGCGTTGTCCTTTCAGGCGGAGCTTTCGGTTCACCGCATGTGTTGATGCTGTCGGGCATTGGTCCCGGCGCGGAATTGCAGCGCCACGGCATCGATGTGGTGCTGGACAAGCCAGCGGTTGGTGCAGATCTGCAGGATCACTGCGACTATCTGGTGGGGTACGAACTTGATGATCTGGACCTGTTCGGCGGATCGCTGCGCGGGATCTGGCAAGTGGCCAAGGCCTTCGTCGAGCATCGCCGCCACCGGACCGGGATGCTGACTACCAATTTTGCCGAGAGCGGCGGTTTCGTGACCCTGCGCCCCGATGCACCCGCGCCCGATGTCCAGTTCCACTTTATTCGTGCGATCATCCAGAACCACGGTCGAGACAAGCTGAAGGAGCACGGCTTCTCCCTCCATGTCTGCGTCCTGCGCCCTGAAAGCCGCGGATGGGTCAAGTTGAACAGCGCAGACCCGGCGGATGCCCCAGCGATCAACCCCAATTTCCTGTCAGACCAGCGCGATATGGACTTGATGGTGGAAGGCGCGCGGCTGATGAACCGGATTGCCCAGACGCCGCCGATGTCGACATTGGGCGCGAAAGACCGCAGCCCAGTAGACTATAATGACACTGCCGCTCTCGAAGTACAGATTCGCGGGATCGCCGACACGATCTATCACCCGGTCGGCACTTGCCGCATGGGCCCGAATGCGGACGATGTGGTCGATCCGACACTGGCATTTCGCGGGATCGACAATCTGTGGGTGGCCGATGCCAGCATCATGCCCCGCCTGATCTCGGGCAACACCAATGCGCCCAGCATCATGATCGGCGAACGTTGCGGCGATTTTGTGAAGGCTGCGCTACAATGATCAAGGGGGCCGACTTCGGATCAGAAGTCGGCCCCCAGAATTTTGTCAGCAGCAGATCAGAACGACTTGCGAACAGTCATGCCGATGGTGCGCGGCTGGCTGATGCTGTAACCGAGGCGAGCACGACCGCCGCGCTCACGATCGAATGACAGCAATGCATTCTCGTCGAACACGTTGTTGACATAGGCAATCACCGACAGGCCATTCTCGAAATCCACCCCGGCACTCAGGTTGACCATTTCATAAGATGGCAGAATCAGATTTACCACTGTCGCATTGGTACCCGTAGCCCCGCCAAACGGAAGACCCGAAACGAAGCTACGCAGGCTGTTTTCCTGGTCGCTCGGCTGGGTGATCCGGTTGCCAACATGCTGGACTGAACCGGCTATATAGGCTTCCGCCCCGTCACCAATCGGGTAGCTATAAGAGGCATTGGCTGAGATCTGGAATTTCGGCACGGTCGGCAAACGATTGCCATCCCGGATGCCGGCAATCACTGTCCCCGTAGTGGTGGTTACCGAGGAATCGAATTTAGAGCTGAGCACGCTACCGGAAATTCCTAGGTCCAGCCCGCTGGCAGGACTTGCGGTCAATTCGAATTCTATCCCTTGCGAATGCGCCTTGGGCACATTGAACACGACCCGCGACGAACAGCTACCAGCGTCCGCCGTAACCTGAAGGTTGCTGATGTCGGAGTAGAAAGCGGCCGCATTGAATGTGAAGCCGCGACCCTGGGTCTTGATGCCAAGTTCATAGTTCCACAGCGATTCGTCCTCATACGTCGGACGATTACCAAAAGTCAGTGCATCGACGCCGGTTGCACCGCCTGAACAAAGCGGGATGTTGAGCGGGTCATTGATACCGCCGAGGCGGAACCCCTGTGCAGCCTGCGCATTGATTGTGATGTTGTTCGCTACTTCATAACTAAGCAGGACCCGAGGATTAAAACCGTTGGAGCTGGTGGTGCCGGTCTGGTTGTCACCATTCGCAAACAGCCCGCCCGATACAAACTGCCGGTCCTCGCTGAAATCATAATAGCGGCCGCCGATAGTCGCTGTCAGATTTTCGCCAAACTGGTAGCTAGCCTCCCCAAACACGGCCTTCTGTTCGATGTCATAATTGATATCGGCATTATAGGGCGAGTTAAGTGGGAAACCGTTCGCAACAGCGACCGAAGTGCCTGCACCGAAGCGTGCATCGGTAAAAACATCATAGCCTGAAGTGGGCAGACGCTGGGCATAATCGCGGCTGGTGTCCGAATAAAATCCGCCCAAGACCCACTGGAGCGGGCCATCTAAATTCGAGCTGAGCCGCAGTTCTTGAGTAAATGATTTTACCTTGGTCGTATCGCGCAAATTCGACGGCAGGAGCACACCTGCGTCGGGATAACCAAGATCGACCGAAACGCTTCCGGTCAGCGCACTGGCATCACCGCTAACTAAAATCTCGCGGTCGGTAAAGCTCGAAACTGAAGTCAGATCGACACCTCCAAACCCCACATTGATGACCGCATCGGCAATTATTGTTTCATCCTCGAAAGCCTCGTTCAGCAGCAGAAACTGCTCGCGTTTGTCGAACGTTACCGCAGGCCGGGTGGTGGTGAACGGATTGGCGTAAAGGTTGAACACTTCCTGCCGGTTGAACCCGTCGGCGGTGACCTTCTGGTAGATCACCCGCGGAGTTATCGAGACATTGTTACTTGGCTCGAACGTGAGCGCCAGACGGCCGCCGTAGCGTTCGCCGCCATTGACGTCTTCGTCGACGGATCCGCCTTCACGCAAGGCGTCGATGAAACCGCCGTAGCGGGTATAATACCCCACCGCCCGCGCTGCGGCCTTGTCGCCCAGTGGAACGTTGATTGCGCCTTTGATGTGACCGCCCAGATCATCGCCGCCGACCAGATTTAGATTGGCCTCAGCCGAGCCCTCGGTTCGGCCAATGACTGGCTGGTTCGTAATATAACGAATTGTACCGCCAACCGATCCGGAGCCGAACAGCGTTCCCTGCGGCCCGCGTAGTGTCTCGACACGATTCAGGTCGAACAGATCCAGATCAGGCGTAAACAGTGAAAGTGAAATTACCGATTCGTCGACATAAACGCCCACTTGTTCCTTCACACCGGGTTGGTCGCGGACGATTTGGCCGGCTGAAACCCCGCGGATCGAAACCTGACTTTGTCCTGGGCCCAAGTTTTGAACGGCGAGACCAGCAACGTTACGCGATAAATCTTCCAGCGTGACCGCGCCAGATTTCTAAATATCTTCTGCCGTTTGTGCATTGATGGAGAAAGGCACATCCTGAACCGTGGAGTTGCGTTTGGTAGCAGTGACGATAATCGTCCGGCCCTCGGAAGCCGTGCTTTGGGTGGGTGTATCCTGTGCCTGAGCCGGCGAGGCGAGCACTACCGAAGCCGAACCGGCCAACAGCACCAGACGAAGCAGCCGGGCGTGGCTAAACTGACGATTTGACATAAATATTCTCCCTGCAAACGGGCCCTTCAAGGCCTCTGCAGAGGAGTGTGAATCTATTACCAAATTCTAGCAATCCCTGTTTCACGAAATCTGGCGAGTGTTACTTTTCAGGCACACGCAGTAATGCAAGGTGCAGGCGGAAAAAAGGGCCGGAGCGGCTGGCTCCGGCCCTTATAGGTGATGTTCGCAGGAGGAACATGGGTTGGCGGAACCCTGTGGGAGAGGATACAGGGCCCCGCCAATCTGGTGATTAATTGTAAGCGCGTTCGCCGTGCTCACCGATGTCGAGACCTTCTTGCTCGACTTCCGGCGTTACCCGCAGGCCGATCAGGGCCTTGACGATGTAGGCGATTACCAAGGTACCGATTGCGGCCCATGCGATCGAGACAGCCACAGCTTGGATTTGAATCCAGACCTGTGCGCCCATCGCAGTGGAACCGTCACCGGGACCGCCAAACTGCGGCTGGTAAACGATACCTGTACCGATCGCCCCGACAATCCCAGCAATGCCGTGAATGCCGAACACGTCGAGTGCATCGTCATAGCCGAGCTTCGACTTGAGCTTGGAGACTGCGTAATAAGCAACGATCGAGGCAACGAAGCCTAGGACAATCGCGCCGAACGGTCCGCTGTTACCAGCCGCCGGAGTGACTGCAACCAAGCCAGCGATAACGCCTGAGCAGAAGCCCAATGCGGAACCTTTGTGGCCTGCGAGCTTTTCCATCAGCATCCAGGCAAAGGCACCGGCAGCAGTCGCAACGAAGGTGTTGATCATCGCAAGTCCGGCAAAACCGTCTGCTTCGAGTTCCGAACCAGCGTTGAAACCGAACCAACCAACCCACAGAAGACCGGTACCGATCATTGTCATAACCATCGAGTGTGGCGGCATGGGTTCGGTTGGATAGCCCTTACGCTTGCCGAGAACCATGGCGAGAACCAGCGCTGAAACACCAGCGTTAATATGCACCACGGTACCGCCAGCGAAGTCGAGCGCGCCGAGCTTGAACAGCAAACCGCCGCCAGCCCAAACCATATGAGCGATCGGGAAATATACGACCGTCAACCAGATCGCGGTAAACAGCATCGCGGCAGAAAACTTCATCCGCTCAACTGTTGCGCCCAAAACCAGCGCAGCTGTAATCGCGGCGAAAGTCATCTGGAAGGAGACGAAGACATATTCGGAAATCACTTCGTCAGAAAAAGTTGCAGCGGTTGTTTCCGGTGTAACTGAAGACAGGAATAAGCTGCCACTACTGATGAAGTTACCCATAAAGCCTTCAGAAGTGTTCGGACCGAACGCCATCGAATAGCCCCACATTACCCAGATCAGCATGGCCAATGCAGCAGCGCCGCCAACTTGGGTCATGGTGGAAAGCATATTCTTGGACCGCGTCAGTCCGCCATAGAACAGGGCAAGGCCCGGCAGGATCATCAGCAGCACCAAAATGGTGGCTGTCATCATCCAGGCGTTATTGCCCGGGTTGGGAACAGCAGCAGCAGCCTCTGCAACTACTGGCGCAGCCTCAGCGACTGTTTCAGCAACAGCTTCGACAGTTTCCTGTGCGAATGCGGTGGTGGCGGCAAACATCGACGTGCCAAGCACGCCTGCGCCGCTAATCATTTTACGGATCATCGTCATATCCCTCATCTCAGTCATAGGGCCGTATCGCCGGTTTCACCGGTACGGATGCGGGTTGCCGAAGCCAGGTCGAGGACAAAAATCTTGCCATCGCCGATGCTGTCGGTGCTGCCGGTTTCCTGGATGGTTTCCACAACCTTCGCAGCAATCTCGTCGCCAACGGCGACTTCGATTTTAACTTTGGGCAACATGTTGGTCGAATATTCGGCCCCGCGATAAATCTCGGTTTGGCCCTTTTGGCGGCCGAAGCCTTTGACTTCGGATACTGTCATGCCCGCGACACCGACAGCGCTTAGCGCCTCACGGACTTCGTCGAGCTTAAATGGTTTGATGATGGCAATGATGAATTTCATCGAGCCCCCCTGCTACTAACCGGACGATTACCGGCATGGACGCTGGAGCAATCTTCGTGCCAGAATCCCAAGCGCACCCTAAACGCCCAAGAATCCTAACTTTTCGGTAAGGTTTGATGCATGCAAATTTGCCTGCACCGCCTATATTTTAAGCATTGCTCAATTTATGGGCAATTCAGCAGTGGCCCACACCGGTAGATGGTCTGATGCTTGTGCTGAAGACTGGCTGTGATGCACGCCCGATTCGGCTCCGTTCCATTCGCCGGACAGAATGATCCGATCGAGCGGAGCCAGGGGGCGGCGGCTGGGGAAGCTGCGGCCGGGTGACATCACCTGCCAGGGTGGGCTGAATTCCCGCATGATGCCGCCGCGGTGTCCCCATTGGTTGAAATCACCCATCAGCACAGTGGGGCAAACTGCCTCGCATTGATCACAGTGATTGAGGATCGCGAGCACCTGATCATGCCGCCGCAAGCCGGACAGGTCGAGATGCGTGCCGACGATCCTGATCCTGTGGCCCGCTACGGCAATGTCCGCACATATTGCACCGCGCGGTTCCAGCATCGGCAAATCGATCGGTTCGGCATCGAGAATGTCGAAATCCCGGCGCACCAGCAGCGCATTGCCATGCCAGCCAAGACTGCGCGGGCGCTTGGCCACATCGATAGCCCGCCATTTGGTGTCATCCAGTGCTGCGCGGGGGAGGACGCTGGCGCGGTCGCCCAGGCGCATGTCCACTTCTTGCAGCGCGATGATATCCGCATCCATTTCGCGTAGCACTGCGATGATACGTTCTGGGTCGCGGCGCCCGTCGGTGCCAACTGCCTTATGAATATTGTAACTGGCGAAGGTTAGCCGCATCAAAGGGTCAGGCATCGCCCGCGATGTAACGATCCGTCGGGCGCGTGGGCAGCCCATCGATACTGACCACGCGCTTGGCTGTTTTTTTCGTCCATGCAGCCGGATCGGCCTGCGCATGGTATTTGACCAACGTCTGCCGCTCCTTCTCCAGTTCCATCACTGGCACGCCCCAACCGCAACTGGTCTGGACCGATTCCACCGCGATATCGAAGATTTGCCGCGTACCGGGCAGCAGGGTGAAATTTTCCGCCAATGCATCCCAGCCTTGATCTTGCGGTAATACAGGGCGGCCAGTGCCATAAATCCGCAAGATCAGCGCGGGCTGCTGAAAATTGCAGAACATCACGGTGATCCGCCCGTCAGCCACCAAATGGGCATGGGTCTCGTTCCCGGAACCGCCGAGGTCCAGGTAAGCGACCCGGTCCGGCCCAAGCACACGAAATGCGTCATAACCCTTGGGGCTTAGATTGATCCGGGCACCGTCAGCAGCGGTTGCCACAAAGAAGACGGGCTGCTGCTGGATCCTCGCGATGTGATCGGGGGTGAGTGTGTCTGTGAAATCGGCCATGGCGCTATGCTAAGCACGTTGAGGCCGCTTGTCACCGTTCCTTGGTGGCAGAAAATACCAGTTCGGGATGTTTTTCCTGCTGATAGTTCACATCCCACGCAGACCGGGCGAGGAACACCAGATCATTATCGCGGTCGCGCGCCAGATTGGCACGGTTGAACCCTTCGAAGGTCGCCACCGCCTCGTCACTGCCGCGAATCCAGCGGGCGGTATCGAAGGGAGCCTGTTCCAGCACCGCCTCCACCTTATATTCGGCGGACAGCCGCGATATCAGCACTTCCAATTGCAATTGGCCGACCACCCCGACGATCCAGTTCGCGCCCAATTCAGGGTAGAACACCTGGATCACGCCTTCTTCGGAAAGATCGTCCAGCGCTTTCCGCAATTGCTTGGTCTTGGTCGGGTCTTTCAGCACCACCCGGCGCAGAATTTCCGGCGCGAAATTTGGCAGACCGGTGAAGCGAACTTCATTCTTTTCCGACAGACTATCGCCCACCCGCAAGGTGCCGTGGTTGGGGATACCGATGATGTCGCCCGCCTCGGCGGTATCGGCCAGCTCGCGATCTTGGGCAAAAAACAGGATCGGGGAATGAATCGCGATCGGCTTGCCCAGGCCCGACGGGGTAAGCTTCATTCCGCGTTTGAACGTGCCTGAAACCTGCCGCATGAAGGCGATCCGGTCACGGTGATTGGGGTCCATATTGGCCTGCACCTTGAAGATGAAGCCGGTCACTTCATCGCGGTCAGGTGAAATCTGCTCATCGCCTGCTGGCTGCGGGCGCGGCGGCGGCGCGATATTGGCAATCGCTTCGATCAATTCAGTCACGCCAAAACTTTTGAGAGCCGATCCGAAAAATACCGGGGTCAGGTCGCCATTGCGGTAAGCCTCAAGATCAAATTCCGGATAGCCCCCTCGAGCCAGCTCAGCCTCTTCGGCGAATTGCTCGGGCAGCACAGCGTCCTTGTCGCGCTTGCCCTTGAATTCCTTGCTCGGGCCTTCCGGCCGCGCAACCGCATTGGTCGCAAAATCGAGCACGCCCTCGAATTGTCCGCCCATCCCGATCGGCCAGCCTTGCGGGCTGACATCCAGCGCCAGCATATCGGCAATTTCATCAAGCAATTCGAACGTATCGCGCCCTTCGCGGTCAACCTTGTTGACGAAGGTGATGATCGGCACCGAACGCAGCCGGCACACTTCGAACAATTTACGCGTCTGCGGCTCGATACCCTTGGCAGCGTCAATCACCATGATCGCGGAATCGACCGCCGTCAGCGTGCGGTAGGTATCTTCGGAAAAATCTTCGTGCCCCGGTGTGTCGAGCAGGTTGAAGGTGATGCCTTCCCGCTCGAAGGTCATCACCGAGCTGGTCACGGAAATCCCGCGTTGCTGCTCGATCTTCATCCAGTCCGACCGCGCCCGCCGCGCCTGTCCGCGCGCCTTAACCTCACCGGCGAGATGGATCGCCCCGCCTTGCAGCAGGAGCTTTTCCGTCAGCGTGGTCTTACCCGCATCAGGATGCGAGATGATCGCGAAGGTGCGGCGCGGATTTTGGGAACTGGATGCCATGATCAGCCCCGCAGCTCCGCGCCCAGTTTCGCGGCTGCGGCCACGATCTTGTCCGAAATCGCTTTCAGCTCTTCATCCTTGAAGCTCTTCTCACCCGGTTGCAACGTCACTTCCAAGGCAATGCTTTTCTTTCCTTCCGGAATGCCCTGTCCGCGGAAATCATCGAATATGCGGGCACAGACAATAGCCGATTTATCAGCGCCGCCGATTAGCCGAACCAGGTCAGCTGCAGGCAACTCTGTGGGTACGAGAAATGCGAAATCGCGCATCACCGTCTGAAGCACAGGCGGGGAATAGGCGGCCCGTGCAAAACTAGTAGCACCTTTTTTCATAGGGATGGCGTCGAGGAAAATCTCGACAGCCACAACTGGACCATCCACATCGAATGCCGCGAGCGTTTTGGGATGCAGCGCGCCAAATCTGGCGAGCACATTCTTGGGGCCGAGCCGCAAAGTGGCTGACTGGCCGGGATGGAACTGGCCGCCAGCGTCTCCCATTGTCTGAAGCTTCATGATCGGCGCACCGGCTTCGGCGAGCAGAGCCCGCGCCTCGGATTTGGCATCGAAAGCATCGAACATGACGGCTTTGCCAGTGTCCCAGCGACGCGCCACTTTCTCACCCGCCAGCACCACACTCAGCGTCAGCCGTTCATCGCTGGAACCATCGGCATTGCGGAAGTAACGGCGGCCGACTTCGAACAGGCGAAGGCTGGCCGCACCCCGATCCTGATTTCGTTTCACGGCGGATAGGAGTCCCGGCAGCAAGGATGGCCGCATGGCCTTCATGTCTTCGCTGATCGGGTTGTCCAGGATCCACAGCGGCTGGTCTTCATCCGCGAAATGCTCGGCCTGCGCAGTCGGCAGGAACGACCATGTCACGGCTTCATTCAAACCGCGCGCGGCGGCTGCACGGCGCACGCGGCGTTCCTGCTTTTGTTCGTGGGAAGCGGTTGGCGCCGCAACGCCTTCAGCGCGCGGCAGGGCAACGCTCACGACATCATCGATGCCGTAAATCCGCACGATTTCCTCCACCAGATCGGCGGGGCCTTCGATGTCATGGCGGCGATTAGGGGCGGTAACCGCCCATGGAACACTGGCTGCATCGACAGCGAAATCGAGCGATTCGAGGATGCGCTGCTGCTGCGCCAAATCAACCGAGACACCGCCCAACCGCTCCGTCAGAGCAGGGTCGAAAGCCACTACCTTTGCTGTGGTTGGCGGCGATCCGGCCCGCACCACTTCGGAAGCCTCTCCGCCGCCAAGCTCCACGATCAGGCCGGTCAGAAGATCCAGGCCGCCTTCAAGGAACTCGGGATCAACACCGCGCTCGAAACGTGTTCGCGCATCAGAGCTAAGGCCCAGCTTGCGCCCGGTCGCGCCAATGCGGTCAGGATCGAAATAGGCGATTTCGAGCAGCACATCGGTGGTGCTGTCCGAACAGCCCGAATTCTCGCCGCCCATGATCCCGGCAATGTCATGCACACCATTATCGTCGGCAATCACCGTCATGGTGCCGCCCAACGTATAGGTCTTCTCGTTCAGAGCCAGAACCTGCTCGCCATCCTTGGCGCGGCGCGCAAAGACAGCACCGTTCAGCTTGGCCAGATCATACGCATGCGCAGGACGGCCATAGGCCAACATCAAATAGTTGGTCAGATCGACCAGCAAAGATATCGGGCGCTGTCCGGCGCTGATCAGCCGCTGCTGCAGCCAGTCAGGCGACGCGCCATTGGTGACGCCTTTGATGACCCGGCCATAGAATGCGGGACAGCCCTCCGGATCATCGGTTCTGATCTCTACCGGGCATGCACCCTTAGCCTCGAACGAAGGCATCGCAATCGGCTTGAGCGTGCCCATTCCTGCCGCAGCCAGATCGCGCGCGATACCATGGACGCCCATACAATCAGGCCGGTTTGGCGTAATCGCAACGTCGAAGATTGGGCTTGAACCGTGATAATCGGCAAAGCTGGAGCCGACCGGCGCATCAGCGGGCAGTTCGATAATCCCGTCATGCTCTTCGCCCAATTCCAATTCGCGGACGGAACACATCATGCCGGAGGATTCGACCCCGCGGATCGCGCTTTTGCGCAACACCATACCATTGGCCGGAACCACCGCCCCGGGCTGACCGAGCACGCCCTTCATCCCCGCGCGCGCATTGGGCGCACCGCAGACGATCTGCTGCGGATCGCCCGCGCCAATGCTGACTGTCAGCACCTGTAGCTTGTCCGCATCAGGGTGCGGCGCAGCGGTCAGAACCTCTGCCACAGTGAAGCCTGCCAGCCGCTCAGCCGGATCTTCCAAGCCTTCGACTTCGAGGCCGATACGGTTCATCGCAGCA